>Ga0316605_10001352_pt1 | contig 14254 bp, 14 predicted proteins | sample OWC_soil_day20_n_FD_207666 | JGI IMG/M metagenome (GOLD analysis project Ga0316605, IMG submission 207666) | Wetland soil microbial communities from Old Woman Creek delta, Ohio, United States - OWC_soil_day20_noCT | ecosystem: Environmental > Terrestrial > Soil > Wetlands | place: USA: Ohio... | reverse complement strand
GTTCACATGTGGTTTCGTCCGTTCAAACTTTTTCTTACCCATACTGGACCTCCGTTGCAAATTTATCTTTTCTTTTTAAATTCTCTAATATGTTCGAGGGCACGGGATGGTAATGGAAAAATTCCATGCTTGAATACCCGCGTCCCTGCGTAAGCGAGCGAAGCTGCGTTGTGTAGCCGAACATTTCGTCAAGCGGGATATGCGCAAGGATGTGTTTGAATCCATTCCTTTCATCAACCTCGAGGACCCTGCCCCTGCGGGAGGTGGCATCGCCGATCACGGCGCCCATGGCCTCCTGGGGAGAATGAATATCAACTTTCATGATGGGTTCCAGAACAACGGGATTGGCCCGGGCAACAGCCTCTTTCACGGCGATCGATCCGGCCATTTTGAATGCAAGTTCCGAAGAATCAACATCGTGATACGACCCATCAATAAGTTCGACCTTAACATTGATCAGGGGATATCTGAGATAGATGCCTTTTTCGAGGGCTTCGCGAATCCCTGTTTCAACACTGCTGATATATTCCCTGGGGATGGCGCCGCCGATGATCTTGTTCTCGAATATGAAGTCGGCCCCATCATGAGGTTCTATATTAATGACAACATGGCCGTACTGGCCCCGGCCGCCCGATTGCTTGATGTATTTCCCGACCGCAGATCCATGCTTCGTAATGGTCTCGCGATAGGCTACCTGCGGCGGCGATGTGACCATGTCCAGGTTATGCTCTCTCTTTGCGCGATCCATGATAATTTCCAGATGAAGCTCGCCCATTCCGGACAATATCACCTCACCGGTTTCGCTATCGAGTTTGACCGTTAATGAGGGGTCTTCAACAGTATATTTATTGAAGACGAGCCACATTTTTTTCAGGTCGTCCTTCTTTTTCGGCGTTATAGCACACGATAAAACGGGTGACGGGATCTCAATCGTTTCGAAAACAATATCGTGATCTGCGGATGCCAGTGTATCGCCTGTAACGGCACCTTTCAGACCGACGATCGCGCAGATGTCGCCTGCTTTGACCTTCTTCACATCCTCACGTTTATTTGCGTGCAGACGGATTATCCTGCCGACCCTCTCCGATTTGTCCCTCGATCTGTTACTGATGATATCGCCTGCATTTATTTCGCCCGAGTATACGCGTATATAGCTCAGGTGACCGACAAAAGGATCCGTCATTATCTTAAAAACCAGGGCGCTCATGGGTTCATCGGCGGTGCCCTTGAGGCTTAATTCTTCACCGCTGCTCGTCCAGCACTGGTAAGGGGATACATCATCCGGTGAAGGGAGGTAATCTACGATCGCATCGAGAAGCGGCTGGATACCTTTATTTTTGAATGCGCTACCGCAAAGGACCGGAAGAATTGTACCTTCCAGCGTGCCCTTTCTGATAATCGCCTCTATTTCCACCTTGCTGATGTCTGCGCCGTCGAGATACTTCGCCATGAGTTCATCGTCGATCTCTGAAAGCTTTTCAAACATGGCTACCCTGAGTTCTTCAACCCTGGCCTTAAATTCTTCGGGGATCTCCTCGTCCGCACAGTCGAGGCCGAGATGGTCCTTGTCGTATCTATTCATCTTCTGGCTAATGATATCGATAACGCCGATGAATTCATCGCCGTTCTTTACCGGTATCTGAAGAGTAAGCGGATTAGCCTTGAGAATGTCACGCATCATTGCGGTGCATTTATCGAAATCCGCGCCGGGCCTGTCCATCTTATTGATGAAGCCTATGCGCGGCACGCCGTAACGGTCCGCCTGCCGCCATACTGTTTCCGACTGCGGTTCAACGCCTTCCACACCTGAGAAAAGGGCTACTGCCCCGTCGAGGACACGCAGGGACCTGCCAACCTCGATCGTGAAGTCTATATGGCCCGGTGTATCTATAATGTTTACACGATGATCACGCCAGAAGCATGTCGTTGCAGCGGACGTGATGGTAATCCCGCGCTCTTTCTCCTGTTCCATCCAGTCCATTGTTGCGGCGCCGTCATCGACTTCGCCTATTCTATTATTGACGCCGGTATAAAAGAGGATCCTTTCCGTTGCAGTCGTCTTCCCTGCATCGATATGCGCCATGATCCCCACATTTCGTACTCGATTGTTCATTGTAAACCTTTTACCACCTGTAGTGGGCGAACGCTTTGTTGGCCTCGGCCATCTTATGTGTATCTTCTCTCTTCTTGACCGCGCTTCCCTTATTGTTGAAGGCATCGATCAATTCGCCCGCCAGTCTCTCCATCATCGACTTTTCTGAACGCGCCCGCGAATAGCGGATAAGCCACCGTATGCCGAGGGAGAGCTTTCTATTGAGCCTGACTTCTACAGGTACCTGGTAGGTAGCACCACCGACACGTCTCGCCTTGACCTCGATCTCAGGCTTGATGTTGTCGAGGGCCTTGTGGAAAACCTTGAGACCTTCTTCTTTGAGCCTTTCTTCGATGAGATTTATCGCACCGTACACGATCCCGGACGCCGTGCTTTTCTTGCCGTCGAGCATGACGCAGTTGATAAGCCTCTGAACCATCATATCGTTATACTTTGGATCGGGTGTTTTTTCCCGTTTTGATATATGTCCTTTGCGTGGCATTTCTTATGCTCCCTTATTGTTTCGGTTTCTTTGCCCCATACTTGGACCTGCTCTTTTTCCTGTTCGCAACGCCGCTGGCGTCGAGCGAGCCTCTGATTATGTGGTACCTGACACCCGGTAAGTCTTTGACCCTGCCGCCTCTGATCAGGACCACGGAGTGTTCCTGCAGGTTATGGCCGATACCGGGGATATATGTCGTCACTTCGATACTGTTTGTGAGCCTTACACGGGCTACCTTACGTAATGCCGAGTTAGGTTTTTTCGGTGTCGTCGTATAGACCCTTACGCAAACTCCTCTTTTCTGAGGGCAGTTTGTCAAGGCAGGAGAAGAGCTCTTCTTTTTGACGGCTTCTCTCCCAAGCCTTACTAATTGGTTAATAGTAGGCATTAATACCTCCAAAAAAATTATCCCTTACAATCAAGGGATATGGGTCATGATTGGCGCAAAAGCAGTGCTATATTAAACGAATACCCCTTTTAATGTCAAGAGTTTTTTGGGATGCGCCCAGGAAAAAGTAAGATCCCGAAGCTTTTTACCACGGGCAAACTTTGAAAAAAGTGGACATTTTAACCCCAAGAGAATTTAACATATTTGTAAGTTATGGAAATAATGGAATAAAAAAGCAAAATATTTTTTTCATAGCGGATACCAGCGCACATCATGTAGGGTATGCCGTTATTCATGCTTGTGAGATACATCGCAGAAAGGTCTTGATATCATTCATCTTCGTACTATCCAAAGTAAAGCCTGAAATCCACCGACGCAACATTTCAACGAAGGATCCCGAAGTTTGCCGGACATTAACAGTGCAGAGACTTTGCTCGGGATGGTATGATATTTTCAGCGACAGCATATTCGCTCCCGACAGGAAATGACCCAGACCTAACTACCCCCGGGGTATTATTGGCCGACAGGACCCTGGCATGCTAGGTCTCAGTCTAAACATCAGAACTAAGCAAATAATATTATTGGCATTAAATGAATTTGGTGCGAAATATTGGTCGTCACATTTTTGATACATCCTCAAGCTTAATACATTAGTGTCATAAAAATCTTCCGGTTGCAGTTGCAGCCGCCGGAATTCAAGATACGAAAAAGATTGACTATGTCAAAAAAAAGGTGATAAAAAACCATGCATAATAAAACAACAGGCATATCGACGATAAGGGACGAATTCCAGTACGCAACAGCGAGGCGGTTTGTTCGTACATTGAATACTACAATTTGGGGAGGTTAGTTAAACATGAGCGATCAAAATTTGGAGAGTAAGCGCTGGTTTCTTGCCATCGCCGGTGTCGTCATCATGCTGATTCTGGGCACCGTTTACGCATGGTCGGTTTTTGTGAAACCAATCGTGGCCGCCCAGGGTTGGGAAGCCAAGATGGTAGCGCGGGTATTCATGCTGATCATCGGTGTCATCGGTGTTTCCGCCGCCTTTGGCGGCATGCTGGTCGACAAAAAAGGGCCAAAGTTCGTCGCCATCCTGGGCGCTTGTTTTTATGGCGTCGGTGTTTTGCTGGGCGGCGTGGCATTGAAGACCGGCAGTTTTTGGTTCCTTCTTCTCGGATACGGGGTCATCGCGGGCATCGGTAATGGTCTTGCCTATGTCGTACCAATTGCCACATTGATCCGCTGGTTCCCGGACAAGCGCGGTATGATCACGGGCCTGGCTGTCATGGGTTTTGGTTTTGGAGCGTTTTTTATTGGTATGATCATCCCCGGTCTCATCAATAAGGTCGGCGTGGCGAATTCATTTTTTATACTCGGCGCCGTCTATCTGGTGCTTAACTTAATCGCTTCTTCAACTCTGAAAAATCCGCCTGCAGGCTGGCTACCCAAAGGTTTCAAACCCGCAGCCACAACAGTCAGCGCGGCCGATTCATTTAGCTGGACTGAAGCCAAGCGGACGCGTCAGTGGTACATGCTCTGGGGCATGCTCTTTTTGAATGTCACTGCAGGCATGGGCCTTCTGTCAAAGCTCTCCCCGATGGCACAGGAGGTTATCAAGGTCGCCCAAAATGTTGATGACCCTGCAAAACTAGCAGTGCTTGGCGGCGGCGTCCTGGCTACCGCATCCATATTCAATGGTTTAGGTCGTCTTTTTTGGGCCGCTGTTTCCGATAAGATCGGCCGTAAAGGCACCTATATGGTCATGTTCATGACGCAGGCAATTCTTTACGTTCTCCTTCCTCAAATCAGCAGCGTACTTGTCTTCACAATCATCGCTTGCTATTTACTTGCGTGTTTGGGCGGTGGTTTTGCTGTCATGCCGGCTTTTTCGGCAGACTCGTTTGGCCCAACCTATATTGGCAGGATATATGGCTTCTTGCTCACGGCCTGGGGCGCGGCTGGAGTTGTCGGGGGTTTTGTCTTCGCCGAATTCAACAAACAGCAGTCACTCTACACCGCTGCGGGATTGTTGATCGTCGGCTTCGTCATCGCACTGGCTTTTTCACGGCCAAAACATGTATCGGGATATAAGAGATAATAGGTTCACTTTTTTCAGGTGATCATTCAAGAGCGCCGGTTTTAAGCCGGCGCTCTCTTTTTAACTGTCCATCCCACAACATGCAGCGAACCATGCACCCATTCTTCTAAGAACTTTCCCGCTTCATGAAGAGGGGGGTTTTTACTTTTTCCTAACAAGGACGACAGGGCATTTGGCCTCTCTCGTAATCTTTTCCGCAACGCTTCCAAGAAGATGGCCGAGGAAACCGGTCTTGCCGTGAGAAGAAATCACGACCAGATCGATATTCCTGGATTGCTCTTCTTTCAAAATTTCCCTGTGCGCGGTCCCTTTTCTAATGTCAGTGATAATCTCTACATCTTTTGATTTTACAACTTTCTCGATCTGTTCCTTCATCATTTTTTCTGAAGACGCGAGAATTTGTTTCTCGAGTTCATCCACTGTTTGTTCTTCAAGGCAATAATCAACAGCACACTGCTGGATAGTCTCAATTACATGGAGAAGATAGATCTTAGCCTGGTATTGCTTTGCTATGTCATAAGCGACTTCTAGGGCATCATCGGAAAACTCTGAAAAATCGGTGGGTACCAAGATCCTTTTTGGTGCGATCATATCATCCTCCTTAACATCGTTTTATATAAATATAATTAGCACTGTTTTGTTAATTGGCAAGACATGATATCGCGCGGTTCGATTTCGATGATCCTCACCCTGCCGAAAGTCTTTCCTGCAGAGTGCCAAGCCCGCGGACTGGAATAGCCCCATGGCTCTTTTTCTATTGTTTCGTCAATATGAGATACTCGTACTCGTAGAGGTCCCCGATGAACTGGCAGATGATCTCCTCGTTATCGCTGTAAAGGCCCCGTGATGCGAGTACCGCGCGCACGTAGCCGTTCAGATGGGGAACGATATAATCGGCAAAAGGGCCCCTTTTGACCTGGTATCCCAGGCGCTTTGCAATTACCTGCAAGTAGGAAAATTTTATCGTGTATTCGTCATGCCCTTTTAACCGGATCCTCCTCGGGTCCCCGGTTGCCGAAGCCGTAAAATACGGCCGGATGTCGGACGGCATCTGCCATTCGCAGCTATGCTCGCCGATAAAAATGTACGGCGCGTCCGCTCCGCAGACCTTCTCCAACATCAGCATTGCACCGATATTAAGGTTGAATCGCGACGAAGGCCTTTCGAGGCCATACGCATCGAAGAAATGACGGGCCATCGCGGCAGCTTCATCATCACACGCACCATCGAGTATGACGGGGTTGACATCCGCCAATGCCGGAAAATCACCCAGGTTCTCGTTGAAAATAATAAGTTCGAAAGCCTTGAAAAATGCTTTGTCCATTTTAAGGGCGTCATCGAGATAATATGCCACGCTATGGCCCGTCAGGGATTCCTGCTGTTTTTTCAGGAGGGCGGGCGAGACGTCGAGCATCGATGCTTGAATGGCCGGGTTATTTCCCAGAAGGTCTTTCATCAGGTAACCGTACCCGCCGCCGACCTCAAGGACCTTTGTGATATTCGCAAGAGTAATATGCGCGTTGAGAAAACGATAGAGAAGGTCACCGTATGAGGCATTGTTTTTGAGGACCCTTCGAACCGGCGTATTTTCCGGCTGCAGGGAATTACACACCGTCAATTCCCATCCGAGCGTTTCGAGATCCTGCCTGTGGTACTCATCCGTCGTGCTGAGCCGATATAATGCCTTATCGTCCGTATCCATATATCCTCGCAAAAAAAGAAGCCCCCGGGATTACCCGGGGGCTCGAATTGCCGTTGAATAAACCTGGTTCTTACTGACGGCCTTTTACGATATCGTCAACAACTGACGGATCGGCAAGGGTCGTGGTATCGCCAAGCTGATCGAGCTCGCCGGAGGCGACCTTTCTCAGGATCCTTCTCATGATCTTGCCGGAACGTGTCTTCGGCAGACCGGGGACAAACTGGATCTTGCCCGGTGATGCGATGGGGCCGATCTCTTTTCTGACGTGGGCAACGAGCTCTTTCTTAAGGGCATCGCTTCCCTCAACGCCTGTTTTCAGGATGATGTATGCGTATAGGTCTTCACCCTTGACTTCGTGCGGGAAGCCGACAACGGCTGATTCCGCAACTGCTGTGCTGAATGAGTTGAGGGCTGCTTCGACTTCTGCGGTACCCATTCTGTGGCCGGATACATTGACGACGTCGTCAATGCGTCCCATAAGCCTGAAATAGCCATTCTCATCCTTTAATGCGCCGTCGCCTGAGAAATAGAAGCCCGGCTGCTGGACGAAATATGTGTTGAAGAATCTTTCGGGCTCGCCGAAGACACCTCTCATCATGCCAGGCCATGACCTGCCGATGCAAAGTTCGCCCTGCTCGTTGACGGGTGCGTCGACTGCGGGTTTGGATGCGTCTGAACGCGACTGAAGTGCACGGGCATCAACACCGAAAAACGGAAGCGTTGCGTAACCCGGTTTTCCCGGCCATGCGCCAGGAAGTGAGGTAATGAGGATGCCGCCTGTCTCTGTCTGCCACCAGGTATCGGCGATGGGGCACTTTTCGCCGCCAATATATTTGTTATACCAGAGCCATGCTTCCGGGTTGATCGGTTCGCCGACTGAACCAAGAAGTCTCAATGATGACAGGTCTCTGCCCTGAGGCCATTTTTCGCCTTCTTTCATGAGGGCCCTGATGGCTGTCGGAGCGGTGTAGAAGGTGGTGACTTTGAATTTCTCGACAATCTGCCAGAATCTATCGGGATTCGGGAATGTCGGGACTGATTCAAAGACTATTGAAGTTGCGCCGTTGGCCAGCGGTCCATACACGATATATGAATGGCCCGTTACCCAGCCGATGTCGGCGGTGCAGAAGAAAATGTCTTTATCTTTGTAATCAAAGATATATTTGAATGTTGCATACGTGAAGACCATGTAGCCGCCGACGGTGTGAAGAACACCCTTCGGCTTGCCTGTTGAACCGGATGTATAGAGGATGAACAGGGGATCTTCTGCGTCCATCATCTCGGCGGGGCAATCTTCGGTGATATCTGCTGCTGCCACTTCATCTTCAAACCAGGTGTCCCTGCCGGCTTTCATCGGTACGTCGAAAGTGTCAAGTCTCTTGACTACGACGACTTTGTCAACCGTATGGCCCTGCGCAAGGCAGAGGTCGCACGCGATGTCAGCATTTGCCTTGGAGCTCACGGTCTTGCCGGAACGCCAGTAACCATTGGTGGTGATGAGCATTTTTGCGCCTGCGTCGAGGATCCTGTCGCGGAGGGCCTCAGCTGAGAAACCGCCGAAAACGATCGTATGGACTGCGCCAATCCTTGCACACGCAAGCATGACAACGGGGAGCTGCCAGATCATCGGAAGATAAATGGCAATTCTGTCGCCTTTGCGGACGCCTTTTTTCTTCAGGACGTTTGCAAACTTGGACACCATGGAGAGCATCTGCTTGTAGGTCAGCTTTACTACGTCGTCTTCCGGTTCGCCCTGGAAGAGTATTGCAACCTTATCGCCCTTGCCCTTCTCAACCTGGGCATCAAGACAGTTGTATGCGATGTTGGTTTTTCCGCCGATAAACCATTCTACTTCGCCCTTGGAAAAGTCTTCTCTGTTGACTTTCAGCCAGGGTTTGAACCAGTGAAGCTCTTTTGCAACCCCGCCCCAGAATGTTTCGGGGTCCTGGATCGACTGTTTCCACATTTTTTCGTATTCGTCGCGGCTCTTTACATACGCCTGGTCGACAAATTCCTTTGATGGGGGATACAGCCTGGTTTCATCTGTTACGTCTGCCATAACATAACCTCCTTATTGATTTTAGAAATGAAGCTGTCCGTATTCAGCTTAAGCTACCCGTATTTAGCTTATTGAACAGACTATTTTAAACAGGCAAGCTAATCGATGTCAACAAAATTTTGTTAATCTTTTCACAATACTTGTGGCCCAATCGGCCATAGATAACGCTCCGTTTGTTATTGCTCAACCCGGTTAAATAAATTATGATATTTAAAATAAGAAAAATGCAGGGGGACTATTACCATGATTAACGATCCGATAATTAACCAGGCATTGCAGACACTTCTCGAGGGAAACAAGAAATTTGCCGCGATGAAACAGGCACATCCCAACCAGGATAAGGACCGCCGGGACGAGGTAAGGGCAGGCCAGAAGCCATTTGCCATTATTGTGGGATGCTCGGATTCGCGTATTCCCCCTGAGATATTGTTTGACCAGGGCATCGGCGATCTTTTTGTCATAAGGCTCGCAGGAAATATCGTGGACGACACGGCGCTGGGAAGCGTGGAATATGCGGCCGATCATCTTGACACCCGCCTCGTCGTCGTCCTCGGGCATGCAAAATGCGGCGCGGTGACCGCAGCAGCAAAGGGTGGCGAAGCACACGGGCATATAGGGAGCATCGTACGGCTTATCACCCCCGCGGTGGACCGCGTCAGGGACAGATCCGGCGATCTCATCGATAATGCCATCAAGGAAAATGCCAGGCTTGTTGCCGCCGCAATCGCCTCTTCGAAACCAATCCTGTCAAAAATGGTCGAAGAAGGGAAAGTAGCAGTTGTCCCGGCATATTACGACATTGACACAGGGTTGGTGGAACTCCTCTGAAATACCGTAAAGCGTAAATCGTGAATCGTAAAGCGTGAGATACCAAAGGTATTTCACGCTTTTTTGTTTTTAACACTCTTTACGATTTACGGTTTACGCTTTACGGCCCTCAAGATGGGGAAACAAATAGAATTTCAGAAAAAGCCCGATGGCGACCATGATCAGGCTCAGGACCTGCCCCATGCTCAAAGGTCCGAGGACATAACCGAGTTGGCTGTCCGGCAATCGAAAAAATTCACAAAATGTCCTGAATAACCCATAGAGGATAAGGAACATCGCAAAGACATCTCCATTCCTTTTCTTTTTATCTTTATAGAACCAGAGAATAACAAACAGGAGGAGGCCTTCAAAGAATGCCTCATATAACTGTGACGGATGCCGGGGCATAGGCCCCCCTTGTGGGAATATCATCGCCCAAGGAACAGAAGCCGGTTTGCCGAACAACTCACCGTTTATAAAATTGCCGAGCCTTCCCAGGCAAATGCCGATCGGCGCCGTCGGGACGATAAGGTCCGCCGTTGCGCGAAAGGGAAGCTTCTTTCTGACAATCATGATGACGCCCGCAATGAAAGCCCCTGCGAGCCCTCCATGGAAAGACATGCCCCCGTGCCAGACCATGAACGCTTCGAGAGGGTTTTCGATATAGAAACTCAGGTTATAGAATACGGCATAACCAAGTCTCGCACCGACGATGAGACCTATAATAAGGTAGAAGAATAGGTCGTCTATGGCCTCTTTCGTTATTCCGGGCTTTGGGTCTTTGCGCAGCTGATAGATCGTAAGACCATACGATGTAAAGAATCCAAGGATATACATCAGCCCGTACCATCTCATGGCAAAGGGACCTATTCTGAAAATAACAGGATCTATATTGGGAAACTGAAGAATAAAAACCTCCCTTACGGCGAGTTATGGGTCATAGAAACATTTTTTGCCTTATTTGTCCCTATTACCCATCATTATCTTCTATACGCAATTTTCATTAATTACTTTCCAGATATCCGACGCTTCCTTGAACACTATGCCGGGAATGCCCAAGTCGGCAGCCGCCCTTACGTATTCAGGGATATCATCAATATAGAGCACCTCATGCCGTTCAACGGATTTCTTTTCGAATATCATGTCGTATATTTTTTCGCTGGGCTTTTTTGCTCCGACCTCGAATGATAATATCCATTCATCGAAATAATGAATTACAGGATATCTTTCCATTATATACGAAAAATGCAGCTCGTTCGTATTACTTAAGAGGAAGATCGGATAACCCTTGTTCTTCAGGTAAAGTATGATCTGGCTGACTGCGGGGTCTTCGTCAAATATATGGTTCCAGATGTCTTTAAACTCTTCCGGTTCCAACTCAAGTTTATATTTTTGCTTGATCTTTTTAAAAAATTCCTTCGTAGATATCCGGCCTGTCTCGTAATCATTTATAAATCCTTTTTGATAATCGAACAGGAACCGGAAGATATCGTCGGGTGTGCAGCGGTCTTTGACCAGAGATGTTTCATAAAGCTTCTCGGCTATCTGATGATGTTCAAAGGGAAGGATGACATTCCCGAGATCAAAAACAAAGAGCTTAGTCATAGGGGAATATCTTCACGGGTTGAAATGGACCATAAAGGGACAGGGGATCTCTTAAGTGCTGCCAGCCGGCGATATGGAGAAATCGCCCGTTTTTATGACGTTTCCTGAGTATACTAATCTTGTGACACATAAATTTATCCCGCATCGCCATTTCTTCGCTGTACGAAAAGGCCGTCACGCCTTTATGAAAATACAGGTCCGCCAGGACCCGTTCTACCGGCGCGGACCTTTCAGGGTCTTCGGTCATACTTTTTTGCATATTCTGCCTGTCGATCAATTCATCGATCTTACGAAGCTTTAGAAATGAAAAAAAATCCATGTCCACGGGGTAGATGTCAATTTTATTCCTTCTGCAATACTCATCGGCTATTATAAATTCCGCGGGCATGTCGATAAATGAATAGAGATCTTTAAAGTGTGAACTGGCATGGCCGGGTCCCTCCGGTGCGAGCGAGGCGCATATATCATCCAGCCTTTCGCGGTACATTTGCCCGGCTGATCGCCGGAAATCGAGGGAATATCGGGATATTTCGACGGTGATCACGTCCGGTCTCAATTTTTTGAGCCACTTAGCGAGGGATTCCAGGTTGCGCGCGTCGCGGTGGATGATGCCGATCATGAAGAAATCGCCGGGACATTCAGTAAGAGCACGTGCCATTTTAAATTAACGCATGGACCTTCACATCGTTTCAAGAAAAAATCAGTTGCGATCCATAATTTTTACATTTTTTTCTGTTGTGAATTGGTGGGATGTATAATAGAATTAGCTCCTGTCATACGAATGAAATCATTAATTAAAACAACATTTTTTATCGCTTTCATCCTTTTCGCTGCTCATGCCTCGGCAGACATGATCATAGGCGGCGATGTCGTACATACCGTTGGCAAAGGGGAAAATCTCTACCGGATCGGCGCTAAATACGGGGTCTATTGGAAAACCATTGCCCGGGCGAACGGGCTTAATGAAAAAGATCCCCTCATCGAGGGTACAACCCTCAAGCTCAATACAAGAAGAATAGTCCCTCGTGTGGTAGACAACGGCATTATCGTCAATATCCCCGACAGGACCTTATATTTTTTCCGCGATAAACAGTTGATGGCCCTCCCTGTCGGGTTGGGTGCGATTTATAAAAATGAATACAGCGACTGGAAAACCCCGGAAGGCAAGTTCCGCATCGTAAGCAAGAGAAAAAATCCCACGTGGTACGTGCCGGAATCTATCCAGATTGAATATGCGATCAAAGGAAAGAACATTGAGGAATCGGTCCCGCCGGGACCCAAGAACCCTCTAGGAAAATACGCAATAAGAACATCGTTGCCGGCCGTCCTGATCCATGAAACGATATTGCCGGCAAGCGTTTACCGTTATATGAGCCACGGATGTATCCGGATGCTGCCCGAACATATCGAGCAATTATTCCCCCTTGTTGAAGTCAACATGCAGGGGGAAATTATCTACGAACCTGTTAAGATCGCCCGGGTCGAGGACGGCAGGACCTTCGTCGAAATACGTACGGATATTTACCGCAGGCACCGGTCATTAAGAGACTACACCGCAAAATTGATCGAAGCGCGGGGCGTATCGGATAAGGTCGACTGGCAAAAGATAGGCAGGCTTCTCAAGGAAGAATCCGGTATTGCCCAGGATGTAAGCCTTGGCGAGCCTGCAAAATCAGCTGCATCATCCGGTAATGGTTCCTTGAGGCCAGGTTTTACGGACCGTGTCGTTGATTATTTCAAGAGCAAGTTTAATAAGGCCGATCAGGTCAGCACCCAACAATTTTAAGATACACACAACCTGAATCATTTCACTTCGCGCGTGTCTGCGGCGGAGTTCCAGAATTTCTGGTCCAGTTGTGCAGCGAAGGTTTCGGGCTGTTTTCCCTCGTTAAATATCTGCGTATATACTGTCGGGGCCGATCCGGGTTTCAATCTTATTACCCAGGTCGCCAGGGTGCGAATGCTCGACCCCTTACGGGAGTTCCTCATCACTGCGCCGGACCCCCCTGAATTGCGGTCCCGGCTCATGGAGATAAAGTCATCGAGAGTATGTGCCCTATTAAGCCCGTCAAACAACTGGTTGATCCTGTCAAGGCGAAGCAGGCTTTCGCGGCTTATCTTTTCATTGGCATCAGCGAGGCTCTCGGAGGTATAGTGATTTGTAAAGGCAAGAGTTCCGTTACCCTTTACGGTGATAGCCACATTGCCCTGTGGCGCCACTTCAACGGACATGATCTTAGCCGAATCCGCAATTATATATATTGCTGGATGGGTCTTCCGGAAAAAATCTTTTTCTTTCGATAAAGAATCTACAGAGTCAAAATTCTGGAGGATCTTTTGCGTTACATCTTCGGTCGCGACATGGCGTTTACTGCGCTGCACGCTGTTCGCAGAAGCATTTACGACAACCAACCCCTTCTCATTAATAGCAGCCACAACATAGCCGTCGGCTTCAATATCGAGGATGCCGAGAAACCGGAAACCCTTTGACGGGAATACAAGCCCGAGCTTCGAATGGAGAGATGATGTGTTATCCCGATTTTTTGCGACGATAGCCCCCCCGTCTGCAACGAGATTGCCGGCAGAAGCCCATATAGTGCATGCGGCGCCATGCACTGTCAGGGAAAGCAGGAATATTGCTGAGCAGACAAAACCCGTACACACTCGCGACAAGCTCATAATCCTCCTTGATTCGGAAGTATAGCATACCGCCTATCTTCTTGCCATTATTGCCCTGTTTTCATACAATACATCCATGACAAAACTTGCAGAGAGTTCACCGGACGGCAGGCTTGCTGCATTTCTTATTGACCAGAAGCTTATCTCACAGGAACAGCTCGATAAAGCCCTCGAGATACAGCAGGCAAGCGGTGGGTATTTGAGCGAAATTCTCGTTACTAAAGGGCTGATCGCGGAAGACGATGTTGCTTTTTCCTTGTCGGAGGAATTTGGCATTCCGCTTTTGTCTTCACAAAATGGCCCCCTGCAGCCTGCTGAG
>Ga0316605_10001350_pt1 | contig 14263 bp, 17 predicted proteins | sample OWC_soil_day20_n_FD_207666 | JGI IMG/M metagenome (GOLD analysis project Ga0316605, IMG submission 207666) | Wetland soil microbial communities from Old Woman Creek delta, Ohio, United States - OWC_soil_day20_noCT | ecosystem: Environmental > Terrestrial > Soil > Wetlands | place: USA: Ohio... | reverse complement strand
GCCGGACGCCCCGATGGAGAAGATTATCGAGGCGGCTCGCCGCGCGAACGCGCACGGCTTCATCGAGCGGATGCAGAACGGGTACGACACCGCGGTGGGGGAGCAGGGATTGAGCCTCTCCGGCGGGGAGCGCCAACGGCTGGCGATCGCGCGGGCGATCCTGAAGAACGCCCCGGTCCTCATCCTGGACGAGGCCACCTCCGCTCTGGACACGGAGTCCGAACGGGTCGTCCAGGAAGCGCTTGACACCCTGATGAAAGGCCGGACGACCTTCGTCATCGCGCACCGCCTCTCGACGGTCCGGAACGCGGACGTGATCCTCGTGATCGAAGGGGGACGGATCGTCGAGAGGGGGCGCCACGATGAGCTCCTTTCCCGCGACTCCCGGTACCGGGCCTTCTACATGAAGCAGTTCGAGGAGAGAAAGGCCGGGCCGGGCTCCGCCGCCGGGAGAGGCTAAGTGCTCCCTTTCATAAATACGCTCACATTCGAGCGCCGCTGCATCCGCCCTGGCTGCGTTGCCCTTCCTCGGCGTATTCCCGATACGCCTTCGGTCGGGCGCCTTGCCGGCGAGTGCTCCGCACTCGTCCCCTAGTTGCGTTGTCTTGTCGGTACTCCACTTGGGATGCGGCGCATCGACGCTCTCGGTGTTGACCGTATTTATGAAAGGGAGCACTAAACCGGTGACGACGCCGTTCCGCCCCGGGAGCCCGCGGCACGTCCTGTACAACGCCGCCATCGCGGCCGCTCTCCTGGTGGGCGCACCGTTGTGGATCCCCTGGGTCCTCTCCGCGCGCAAGCGGCGGAAGAATTTCCCGGAGCGCCTGGGCCTCCGGGGCCTCCCCTCGCTGCCGTCCGCCGGGGACCGGCCGAGGGTGTGGGTACACGCCGTGTCGGTCGGGGAGACGCTCGCCGCGGCCCCCCTGCTCCGGAAGCTGCGGGAGCGGGCCCCCGACGCGCTGCTTCTCCTCTCCAACGTCACCCTCACCGGGCGGGAGATCGGCGGGAAGGCCCTTGGGGATATCGTGGACGCGGGATTCTATTTCCCCTTCGACATTCCGTCGCTGTGCGGCCGCTTCCTGGAACGCCTCCGTCCCGACGTGGTCGTCATCGTGGAGACGGAGATATGGCCCAACTTCCTCGCGGAGTGCGCGTCCCGCGGGATCCCCGCGGTGATCGTGAACGGCCGTCTCTCGGAACGCTCCTTCCGGGGGTACCTCCGGCTTCGTTGGTTCTTCGCCCCCGTCCTCCGTACGTTTCGCGCCATCTCCGCACAGAGCCGGGAGGACGCGGAACGGTTCGTCGAACTGGGGGCGCCCGGCGGGATCGTCTCCGTGGGGGGAAACCTGAAGTATGATCTTTCCCCGCCCGAGCCGAAAGCGGGCGGCCTTTCCACCCTTCTCGCCGGGGAGAAAGCCGCCGGGGCGCTTTGGGTGATCGCGGGGTCCACACACGAGGGAGAGGAGGAAGCGGTGCTCCGGGCGTTCCTCGCCGCCAGGAGGATCAACCCCGCGCTGAAGCTGCTCCTCGCGCCCCGCCACCCGGAGCGGTTCGGCGTCGTGGAGGCGTTGCTCGCCCGGGAGGGGATCGAGTCGACCCGGAGGACCGTACTGCCCGCGGACGCCCGCGCGACGGGTGCGCCGGTCGTGCTGCTGGACTCGGTGGGGGAGCTCGCGGGCGCATACGCGGCGGCGGACCTGGCGTTCGTCGGCGGCAGCCTGGTGCCGAAAGGGGGGCATAACGTCCTGGAGCCTGCCGGGCACGGCGTTCCGACGCTGGTGGGGCCGCACATGGAGAACTTCCGGGAAATCGCCGCCACTTTTCTCTCCGCGGGCGCGCTGTTCCAGGTGACCGGGGAGAGTGAACTCGCGGAGCGGTTCGCGCGATTCGCAGCGGACCCCGGGGTGTTCGTGGAAACCGGCCGCCGGGCAAGGGAGCTCTTCGAATCGTTCCACGGAGCTTCCGACCGGAACGCCGCGGTGGTCCTCGCCGCGATCGGACGCGACGGGGGTGCGGCGTGACCCTCGGCATCGTCGCCCGCGCGCGGAGGGGACTGTACGGGGCGGGGGTCCTGAGCCGCGAACGGCTCCCGCGCCCCGTGGTCAGCGTGGGGAACCTCGTCCTGGGAGGCGCGGGGAAGACTCCCCACGTGCAGCATCTCGCGCGCTGGCTCATCGGTAGCGGCCGGCGGGTGGCGGTCCTTTCCCGCGGGTACGGCCGGAGGAGCCGCGGGGTCGTGTGGGTAGGCCGCGGCGACGGGCGCATCGCCGACTCCCGGGAAGGCGGAGACGAGCCCGTGCTCCTCGCGCAGTCCCTCCCCGGCGTTCCGGTGGTCGTTGCGGAATCCCGCGCGGAGGCGGGGAGGGAGGTCCTTGCGCGCGAAGCGGTTGACGTCTTTCTCCTCGACGACGGGTTCCAGCACCTCTCCCTCCACCGGGATGTCGACCTGCTCCTGGTCGACTGCGCGCGGGGGCTTTCGAACCGCATGACCCTCCCCCTGGGGCCGCTCCGCGAGCCGCCATCCCACGCCCGTTTCGCCGACGGGCTCATCGTCACGAAATGCCCGGACCCCGGGGCGGGGGAGCGGACGGCCTGGACCGTCCCGATTCCCCCCGGGCGGCCGAAGGCGTTTTCCCGGCTGGTGCCGCAGGGGTTCGTCGGGCGGGACGGCGAACCGGTTGCGTCCGTGGCGCCCGGGTCGGAAATCCTCGCCTTCTCGGGCCTCGCGCGGAACGTGCAGTTCCTGGAGACCCTCGGGGAAGCGGGGTACCGGGTCCGCCGCCACCTGTCGTACCCGGACCACCACGAATATTCCCCCGCGGACCTCGGGCGCATCGCGCGGGAAGCTGCGGGGCTCCCGGCGGTGACCACCGAGAAGGACCTGGTACGGCTCCCCCCGGTGGTCCCCTTTCCCGTCTTCGCCCTGCGCATCGCGGTAGCGTTCCTCTCCGGGTGGGAAGAGATGTCGCGGATGATCCTCGAGAGGATCGGGGACGGAGGGACCCGGTGAAGGAGCGGCTGGCGAAGATGGCCGTCCGGCTTCTCGAGGCGGTGCCCCTTGCGCTGCTCGCCGCCGTCTGCGAGGCGGCGATGGTGCTGGTGTGGGCCATCGACCGCAGGCACCGCAGGATCGCGCGGATCAACCTCCGGATCGCATTTCCGGAGATGGGGGACGCGCAGGCATCCCGGATCACCCGGCGGTGTTACCGGCAGCTGGGGACTTCCGCCGCAGAATTCGTCCATCTGCCGCGGATGGACGAGGCCTATCTCCGGGAGCACGTGCGCATCGAAGGAGTAGAGCAGGTCCGGGCGGCGATGCGGGAGCGGGGGCAGCCGGTCCTGGTGATGACGGGCCACTTCGGCAACTGGGAGCTGCAGTCCCACGCGTACGCCCGGTTGTTCGACCCGATGGCATTCATCGTCCGCCCGCTCCGGGGCGGGGTGCTCGACCGGATCGTCACGGAGCGACGGGAGCTCGCCGGGAACATCGCCATCCGGAAGGAGGACTCCGCGAAAGAGGTGATGCGGCTGCTGCGGCGCGGCGTCCTCGTCGGAATCCTCATCGACCAGAACGTCGACCGCAGGAAGGGCGTCCCGGTGGACCTGTTCACCCGGAAGGCGTACACGACCTTCGGGATCGCGCGCCTGGCGCTGGCGATGCGCGCGGCCATCGTCTCGGGATTCATCTACCGGGACCCGAAGCGGAAATTCCACCACGTGCTCCGGTTCGGCCCGCCGGTCGAGATCGACTACGACGCTCCGCGGGAGGAAGAGGTGATCCGGGTCACGCGCCGCTGCAACGGGGAACTGGAGAAGGCGGTCCGGGAGGCGCCGGAGATGTGGATGTGGTTCCAGAAACGGTGGAAGACGCGCCCCGAAGGGGAGCCGGACATCTACGGGGAGGGGCGTTGAAGGGGATCGTCTTCCTGGACCGGGACGGAACGCTGATCGAGGAGGCGGGATATCTCCGGGACCCCGCGGCCCTCCGCCTCCTCCCGGGCGCCGCGGAGGCGCTGAAGCGACTCGCCTCGGCAGGGTACCGGATCGCCGTCGTCTCCAACCAGGCGGGACTCGCCCGCGGGAAGTTCACCGCCGGAGAGATGGATGCCGTCCACCGGGAGTTCGTCTCGGCCTTCATGCGGGAGGGGGTTGCTTTCGACGCCGTGGAATACTGTCCCCACCATCCGGAGGGGGTGGTGGCGTCGTACCGGGAGACGTGCGACTGCCGGAAGCCCGGGACGGGGATGGCGGACCGCATCCTGCGCCGCCTCGGGGTCCCGGACTCGTGTCCCCGCTGGGTTGTCGGTGATAAAATGACCGACATCCTGATGGGCGTGCGGCTGGGGGCGCGGACGATCCTGGTCGGCACGGGGTACGGCAACCGGGAAAAATCGGAAGGGGAACGGCTCGGGGTGGCGCCGGGAACGTTTCTCCCCGGGATGCGGGAAGTCGCCGAGTGGATCCTGTCCGCGGACGGGGGCCATTGACCTTCCCGGGAAGGGGGACACCGATGGACAGGGAACTGCTCGAGATCCTGGCGTGCCCGAAGTGCAAGGGGGAGCTCCGGCTCACGGTTGACGAAACCGAGCTGCGGTGCGAGCCGTGCCGGTTGAGCTACCGCATCGAGGACGGGATCCCCATCCTGTTGATCGACGAGGCTTCCGCGTATGAGTGACGGCGCGCTCCTCGCGCGAGCCGCGGAGCTGGTCGCGCGGTTCCCCTCTTGCCGTCTGCTCGTGGCGGGGGACATCATGCTCGACGAGTTCGTGTTCGGGACCGTCGGCCGGATCTCGCCGGAGGCGCCCGTCCCGGTGGTCGCCGTCACGCGGGACGAGCGGGTCCCGGGCGGTGCGGCCAACGTGGCGCGGAACGTCGCCGGCCTGCGGGCCCGGGTCGAAATGGCGGGGTTCGTCGGGAGCGACCAGACCGGACGCGACGTGGCGCGCATGCTGAAAGGACAGGGGATCGGGGTGTCGGCGGTGGTCGCCGATCCGGACCGGCCCACCACCGTGAAGACCCGCGTGATCGCGCACAGCCAGCAGGTCGTCCGCGTCGACCGGGAGCGGAAAGGGCCGCCGTCGAGGAAGACCCACGACGCCCTGCTGCGGAAGGTCCTGTCCGCCCTTGACGGCGTAGACGGCGTCGTCTTCTCCGACTACCGGAAAGGGACGCTCTCGGCGGAACTGGTGGCGGAGGTCACCGCGGCCGCCCGCCGCAAGGGGCTTTTCGTGGCCGTGGACCCGAAGCAGACCGATTTCTCCTTCTACGGCGGCTGCACGGTCATCACGCCGAACAAGGGGGAGGCGCAGGCCGCGCTGGGGGGGCGGGAACTGCGCGACGATCTCGAGGTCTGGGAAGGCGGGAAGACGCTGCTGCGGAAGTGCCGCGCGAAGGCCGTCCTCATCACCCGCGGGGAGGAGGGGATGACGCTCGTGGAGCGCGGCCGCCCGGCGTGCTTCCACGTCCCCGCCCTGGCGCGACAGGTGTTCGACGTCACCGGGGCCGGCGACACCGTGATCGGGACGCTGGCAACGTGTCTCGCGGCCGGCGCTTCGATGCGGGAGGCCGCCGTGCTGGCCAACGTCGCCGCGAGCGTCGTGGTGGGGGAGGTGGGCACCGCGCCGATCACCGCGGAGAAGCTCCTCCACGCCCTCCGGGCGCAGGATCGCGAGCGGGAAGCGGAACGGGAGGAAGGGTTGCAAATTCCGGCGCGTCCCGGCGGGACAAGGCATTGAGCGTGCGGTCCGAACCGCGGCCGGCGCGGCTGGTCGTGTCCGTGATCTACCGGGAGGAGCGGCGATTCACGGAAGCGGTCCCGCGCGTGGAATCGGTCGCGGGCCCGGTGCGCCCGGCGGGCGGACCGCTTCCCTTCGACCGGACGGAGTATTACGGGCGGGAGATGGGCGCGCCGCTGTTCCGGCGTTTCCTGGCGGCCGGGCGGGCCGTTCCGCGCGGCTCTCTCGCGCCGATCAAGGTCGCCATGGAATCGATCGAGGCGGAGATGTCGGAAGGCGGACGGCGCACCGTGAACCTGGACCCGGGCCTGCTCACCCCGGAGAGTTTCATCCTGGCCACGGGGAAGAACTTCAGCCACCGCGTGTATCTCGGTAATGGCGTGTTCGCCGACCTCACCCTGGTGTACCGGGGCGGGGAGTTCCGCCCCCTCCCGTGGACGTACCCGGACTACGCCTCGGACGGGGTCCGATCGCTGCTCGGGGAATTGCGCCGGGAGCACCTTGCGGAGGTGCAGGGGGAAACGGTGACGTCATGTGGATGAGCATGACCGGTTTCGGACGGGGGGAACGGCACGGGGAGGAGGTCTCCGTCTCCGTCGACGTGCGCTCCGTGAACCACCGGTTCCTCGACGTCCACACGCGGTGCCCCGGGAGATTCCTCTCCTGGGAACCGCGGCTGCGCGGGTTGGTGCGTGACGCCGTCCGGAGGGGGAAGGTGGATCTCCACGTCAACGTCCGGGAATGGGGAAAGCTCGGTGTGTCCCTGCGCGTCAACCGGGGCCTCCTGTCGGCCTTCCTCGACGAGGCGGCGCGGATCCGGGAGGTGCATGGCGTCGGCGGCGATGTGGCGCTGCGGGACCTGCTCGCGGTGCCGGAGATCTTCCAGGTCGCCCCGGAAGGGGACGACCCAGCGGAAACGCTCTGGCCGCTGGCGGAAGGGGCCGCCCGGGATGCACTGGACATGCTCCGGCGCGCACGGTCCGCCGAGGGGGAGCGCCTGAAGCGGGTCCTCCTTTCGTCGGTGGAACGGATCGGGGAGGTTTCCTCCGGGATCCGGTCCCTCACCGGCGAGAACAAGGAGCAGGCGGTCGCGCGATACCGCGAACGGATCGCGGAGCTCTCCGGCGGGACGGGCGTGGATCCGGCGCGCCTCCACCAGGAGGCGGCGTTCCTGGTGGACCGCCTCGACATCACCGAGGAGTGCGACCGGCTGGCGGCGCACCTTGCCGCGCTGCACGACCTCTTCCGGCACCCCGGCGATGCGGTGGGGAAACGGTTCGACTTCCTCGTGCAGGAGGTCTTCCGCGAGCTCAACACCGCGGGGAACAAATCCGCCCATGCGGGGGTTTCCGCCCTCGTGGTGTCGGCGAAGACGGAGCTCGAGAAGGTGCGCGAGCAGATCCAGAACGTGGAGTGAGGATGCGCGGGGACCTCTTCGTCATCTCGGCCCCCTCGGGCTCCGGCAAGACCACGATATGCCGCGCCCTCCTCGAACGGGTGGAAGGGCTCTCCCTCTCGGTTTCCTACACCACCCGCGAGCGGAGGCCCGGGGAGACCGACGGGGTGGATTATTATTTCGTGGATGAGGTAAAGTTTGGTAATATATTAAATTCGAACGGGTTTTTGGAGAACGCCCGGGTCTACGGGCGGCGGTACGGCACGTCCCGCGCTGCCGTGGAGTCCATCGTGTCGCGGGGGCTGGATGCGGTCCTCGAGATCGACGTACAGGGGGGACGGTCCGTGAAGGCGGCGGTTCCCGAGGCGGTGCTGATCGGGATCCTCCCCCCGGACCAGGAAACGTTGCGGGCGCGACTGTTCGCGCGGGGGCGGGACACCCGGGAGGAGATGGAGCGGCGCCTCACGGAGGCGCGGCAGGAGCTGGTGGCACTGAAGGAGTACGACTACCTGGTCGTGAACGACGACCTGGAGAAGGCGGTTGCCCGGGTGGAGTACGTCGTCCGCGCCCGGCGGCTTCGCCGCGAACGGGCGTACGACGTCATCGACGGGATCCTAGAAGAGACAGGAGAGGGACGGGATGGCTCGAGTAACGGTTGAGGATTGCCTGCGGCAGGTCAACAGCCACTTCCGGCTCACGGTGGTGGCCGCGAAGCGCGCGAAACAGCTCTACGGTGGCCAGGGCGCCACGATCGACACGACGGCGCGGAAGGAGAAGCCCACCGTCGTCGCCCTTCGGGAGATCGCCCAGGGGAAGGTCCGGGTAAAATAATCCCGGGGCGGGCGTTTCGCTTTGCTCCGTCTGAACGACATCGTCGACCGGGTGTCGGCCACCCGCCCGAACGCCAACGTGGAGCTCATCCACAAGGCGTACGTCTTCACCGCCAAGGTGCACCACGGCCAGGTGAGGATGTCGGGGGAGCCGTACCTCGTTCACCCCCTGAACGTCGCCTACCTCCTGGCCGACTGGAACCTCGACGAGGAAACGGTGGCCACGGGCCTGCTCCACGACACCGTGGAGGACACGGTCGCCACCGTCGAGGAGCTGCGGGAGCTCTTCGGGGACTCCGTGGCGCAACTCGTGGACGGGGTCACCAAGATCGGGCGGGTGTCCCTTTCCGACGCGGCAGCGCAGAAGGCCGAATCCCTCCGCAAGATGGTCCTCGCGATGGGGAAGGACCTGCGGGTCATCCTCGTCAAGCTCGCCGACCGGCTCCACAACATGCGTACCCTGCAGCACCTTCCCCCCGACAAGCAGGCGGTGATCGCCCGCGAGACGGTGGAGATCTACGCCCCCATCGCAGCACGCCTGGGGATGTCCCGGATCCGGGCCGAGCTGGAGGACCGCTGCTTCGAGGTGCTGCACCCCGAGCGGTTCCGGGAGCTCGGCCGGCAGGCGGACGAACGGCGGCGGAACCGGGAGGCGCACGTCCGCAGCGTCGTCGCCCTCCTCGAGCAGAAGTGCAGGGAGGCGGGCATCGAGGCGACCATCAAGGGCCGCTCCAAGCACCTCGCCGGGATCTACCAGAAGATGAACCGGCAGGGGATCGATTTCGACCACGTCTTCGACTTCATCGGCTTCCGCATCATCACGAAGAACGTCCGGGAGTGCTACGAGGCGCTGGGGATCGTCCACAACCTCTGGAAGCCCGTCCCCGGCCGGTTCAAGGACTACATCGCCATGCCGAAGGCGAACCTGTACCAGTCGCTGCACACCACGGTCTTCGGCCCGAACGCGGAGATGATGGAGATCCAGATCCGCACGGAGGAGATGAACGCCCTGGCGGAAAACGGCGTGGCGGCCCACTGGAAATACAAGGAGGGCCGCCAGACCGCGGAGAAAGGCGACCAGATGTTCCTCTGGCTGCGGCAGATCCTCGAGCTGCAGCAGGACATGAAGGACCCCCGGGAGTTCCTGAACACCGTGAAGGTGGAGCTGTTCCCCGAGGAGGTGTACGTCTTCACCCCCCGCGGGGACGTGAAGGAGCTCCCCCGGGGCGCCACGCCGATCGACTTCGCGTACGCGATCCACACCGAGGTCGGCAACCAGTGCGTGGGCGCGAAGGTCAATGGCCGGATGGTTCCCCTCAAGGTGCAGCTGAAGAACGGCGACGTGGTGGAGATCATCACCCAGCCGTCCCACAAGCCGAGCCGGGACTGGCTCAAGATCGCCAAGACCAGCCGCGCCCTGAACAAGATCCGGGCCGTCATCCGGGAGGAGCAGCTGGAGCAGTCCCTGGCGCTCGGCCGCCAGATCCTCGAGCGGGAGTTCCGGAAATACTCCCTGAACCCGACCAAAGTCATGAAGGGGCCCGAATTCCAGGAGGCCATGCAGGAGATCCGGAGCAAGACGCCGGAAGACTACCTCGTCGCGGTGGGGTACGGGAAGGTTTCCCTTCTGCCGCTGCTGCGGCGCCTCGTCCCCGCCGATCAGCTCCAGGAGAAGACCAAGGAGTCGCGCCTCTCCAGCCTCATCCGCCGGGTGGTGACGAAGAAGCCCAGCGCGGTCGTCGTCAAGGGGATGGACGGCATCTTCATCCGCCTGGGGAACTGCTGCCACCCCGTGCCGGGGGACCCGATCGTGGGGTTCATCACCCGCGGGAGGGGCGTGACGATCCACTCGAAGGATTGCCCCAAGGTGCTGGAGAGCGACCCGGCGCGGGCGATCGAGGTGAACTGGGAGGAGGGGACCAAGGCGGTCCATCCCGTGAAGCTGCGGGTGGTGTGCGCGGACAAGCCGGGGCTCCTGGCCGACATCTCCCGGAGCATCACGTCGAGCGACGTGGACATCCGGCGCGCCTCCGTGCTGACCACCCGGGACAAGCGGGCGATCTGCGACTTCGAGGTGTCGGTCAACGACGCCAACCACCTGGCGCTCCTCATCAAGGCGATCGGGAAAGTTCGGGGCGTGCAGTCCGTGGAAAGGGGGAAAGGGTGATGGGGAGAGACATCGTCCGGACCGACAAGGCGCCGGCGGCGATCGGGCCGTATTCCCAGGGGGTGCGGTGCGGCGGGTTCCTGTTCTGCTCGGGACAGATCCCGCTGGATCCGGCGACGGGGAAGATGATCGAGGGGGGGATCGCGGAGCAGACCGAGCGGGCGTTGCGGAACCTCGAGGCGGTCCTCGCCGCGGGCGGCGTCCCGCTCTCCTCGGTGGTGAAGACGACGGTCTACATGGTCGACCTGGGGGAATTTCCTGCGATGAACGCCGTCTACGGGAAGTTCTTTCCGGGGGACCCGCCGGCGCGGGCGACGGTGGAGGTTTCGAAACTCCCGGCGGGGGCGAGGGTGGAGATCGAGGCGGTCGCGGCGGCCGGGTGACTCAGACGGACTTCACGACCCGGCCGGACTTGATGCACTGCGTGCAGACGCGGAGGTGGCGGACGGTCCCGCCCTGGATCGTCTTCACGCGCTGGATGTTCGGCCGCCACACCTTCGCCGTCTTGTTGTTCGCGTGGGAAACGTTGTGCCCGAAGCTCGGGCCCTTGCCGCAGATCGCGCACTTGGCCATGGCATCCTCCGTGGATGGAAACATAACTTGATACCACGAGCGAAGTGAAAAGACAACCCCCCAAGTCTTCCGGCGGCCGGCCCGGGAGACGGCGCCGGCTCCCCGCCGTCCTGGCGGCGCTGGCCCTGCTGTTTTTGCCTCCCGCGGTGCCCCACATCCTCGGCCAGGGCTACCCGGGACCCCCGCCCCGCCCTGCGGACGCGCTGATGGTCCTTTCGGGCGGAGAGGGGCGCATCCCGGAGGGGTACCGGGCGTGGTCCTCCGGGGCGGCCGCGGAGTTCTACATCCTCGGGGCGGGTCGGGACGTGCCGCTGACCCGGCTGGTCCCCCCGGCGTCCTCCCTGCCCCCCGCGGTCCGGTCCCGTGTCCACGCGGAAGGGTGGTCGGAGAACACCCTGGAGAACGCCTTCTCGGCGAGGACCGCCGTGGAGGAGCGGAATTTCTCCTCGGTTATCCTCGTTACCTCGGATTACCACGTCCCCCGGGCCTGGATCGCGTTCCGGAAAGTCCTCCCCCCGCGCGTCGCGCTGTACGCCCGGCCCGTCCGGTCGGATCGGTGGGGTTCCGCGGGGGCCGCCTGGCGGACGGTGAGGCGGTATTTCCTGGAAGGGTGGAAATACTGGGGGTACCGGCTGCTGCTGCGCTGGGAGCCCTAGATCAGGCATCTGGGTTCCGGTGCGAAAACCCGGGGATCTTCCCGGTCCCTCTCGTGATCACCCGGCGCCCCGACAGCTCGAGGCGTCCCTCGAAGAAGAGGCGGATTGCCATCGGGTAGATCCGGTGCTCCTCCGTGAGGATCCTCGCCGCAAGCGTTTCCTCCGTGTCGTCCTCGTACACCGGCACCACCGCCTGCACGATGACCGGCCCCGTGTCCACCCCCTCGTCGAGGAAGTGGACCGTGCACCCCGAGAAGCGCACGCCGTACCGCAGGGCCTGCCGCGCCCCGTGCGTCCCCGGGAACGACGGGAGCAGGGCCGGGTGGATGTTGAGGATCCGGTGGGGGAACGCGCGGAGGAACACCGGCGTCACCACCCGCATGAACCCGGCGAGGCAGACGAGCTCCGCGCCCGAAGCCCGGATGACCTCCACCAGGCGCGCGTCGAACGCCTCGCGGCTCTCGAAGGCGCGATGGTCCACCACGTCGGTGGGAATGCCGTGGTTGCGCGCGCGGACCAGCCCGTAGGCGTCGGCCTTGTTGCTGAGGACGACCCCCACGCGGCAAGGGATCTCGCCCCGTTCGGAGGCGTCGATGATCGCCTGCAGGTTCGAACCGCTTCCCGACACGAGCACGGCAATGACGTGCTGGTCGCCCATCGCTACCCTCCCACGTAGGCGACGCGGGATGCCCCGCGCCCCTTCCGGATCTCGCCGATCACGACGGCGGGAATCCCCGCCCTGCGGAAGTGCGTCACCGACCGGTCCGCGGCATTCGGCCGGACCACGAGGATCATCCCGATCCCCATGTTGAAGGTCCGGAACGCTTCCCCTTCCGGGAGCCTGGCAGCCCGGCAGATCGTCCGGAACACCGGAGGTATCTCCCAGGAGGAGCGGTCGATCGCGGCCGTTACCCCCCGCGGCAGGGAGCGGGGGAGGTTCCCCGTGATCCCGCCGCCCGTTATGTGCGCCATGCCCAGGATGCGCGACTTCCGGAGCAGGGAAAGCACGGGCTTGACGTAGATCCTCGTCGGGCGGAGCAGTTCCTCCGCCGCCGTGGCACCCCATTCGGGCACCCGCTGGTGGATCCGTTTCCCGAGGATTCCGAAAACGACCTTCCGGGCGAGGGAGTAGCCGTTGCTGTGCAGGCCCGAGGAGGGAAGCCCCACGAGGGCGTCGCCGGGCCGGACGCCCCTGCCGTCGACGATGCCGCGGCGCTCCACTGCGCCCACGGCGAAGCCCGCGAGGTCGAACTCCCCGCGGGCGTAGACCGACGGCATCTCGGCCGTCTCCCCGCCCAGGAGGGCGCACCCCGCCTGGCGGCACCCTTCCGCCACTCCGGAGATCACGCGCGCGCCGTCGCTTGCCGAGAGCCTCCCCGTGGCGTAGTAGTCGAGAAAGAAGAGGGGCTCGGCCCCGTGGACGAGGATGTCGTTTACGCACATCGCTACGAGGTCGATCCCCACCGTGTCGAGCTTCCCGGCCATCGCCGCGACCTTGACCTTGGTCCCCACGCCGTCGGTGCCCGACACGAGGACGGGGTCGCGGTACTTGCGCGACGGGAAGCGGAAGAAGCCGGCGAAGGAGCCGATTTCCCCCAGCACTTCCTTCCTGTGCGTGGCGCGGACCATCGGCCGGATCAGGGATACGAGGCGGTCCCCCTCGTCGATGTCGACGCCGGCGTCCCGGTAGGTGACGGATTTTTTCAACGGTACGTGGTCCTTTCGGTTCGTACCCCACGGTACCGACGGGGGGAAGGGCATGTCAATGCATTTCCCCCCGCCCCGGGAGTAATATGAAATGGGTTGCCGGAAAACGCGGAGGGCAACGTGTCGACGCGGGTAGGAATCGTCATTCTCGGCGACGAGGTGCTCCAGGGGGAGACGAAGGAGGCGAACATCGCCTACATGCTCCCGCTGCTCAGCGAGTGGGGCGCGGAGACGGTCTTCTGCGCCATTCTCCCCGATGACGTCGGCGTCGTGGTCCGGCACCTGCGAGCGTACCTGGAGGAGGCGGACCTGCTGATCCTCACCGGCGGCATCGGCCCCACGCCGGACGACATAACCCGGGACGCGGTGGCGGAGGTGGCGGGCGTTCCGCTGGTCCTCCACCCGGAGGTGAAGGCGGCGCTGGAGGCGCACCCGTACAAGGGGGCCAACCCGCAATACCGGCTGCTGATGGCCCACGTCCCGCAGGGAGCCACCCTGATCCCCAACCCCCTCTCCCCGGCGCCGGGATTCTTCACGCACCGCATGGCCGTCTTCCCCGGCATCCCGCGGATGCTCCAGGCGATGTTCGGGTGGGTGAGGCCGCTGGTGTCCGGGTCCCGCCGGAGCCGGGTCACCCTGTACTCGATGGCCCCGGAGTCCTCCTACGCCGGGATCATGCGGGAGGCGATGGAGGCGTTCCCGGACGTCGGCGTCGGGTCGTACCCCATGTCGGAAGGGGAGTACCGGGTCCGGGTGGTCTTCCGCGGGAGGGAGTTCGAACGGGCGGCCGCGTGCGCGGCGCGATTCGAGGAGCGCCTTGCGGAAGTGGGGTTCCACGTGCTGCGGCGCATTGAGGAACGGGGGGACGATGCGTAACGGGCGCCGGGCCGGGATCGCCACCGCCGCGGCCATCGTGCTGGCGGCCCTCGCCGCCGCGGCTTCCATCGCTGCGGGGGAGGGGTGGATGGAATCGTCGCCGGGGTGGACGGGATCCATGCCGGAGCGGAAGGCCGCCTATGCGGACAACGGGATTGTTGTGGAGTTCTCCATGTCCCCGGGGACGGGCGTCGCATACGAACGGTCCGGGAAGTGGCCTTCGGCATCCGCGGCATCGATCCGGATGTACGCGGACAACGTGAACGCGACGGGGAACGGGTACGTGCCGTCCGAGGCGTTCTTCCCCGTGTCGGTCACCTTCG
>Ga0316605_10001349_pt1 | contig 14271 bp, 11 predicted proteins | sample OWC_soil_day20_n_FD_207666 | JGI IMG/M metagenome (GOLD analysis project Ga0316605, IMG submission 207666) | Wetland soil microbial communities from Old Woman Creek delta, Ohio, United States - OWC_soil_day20_noCT | ecosystem: Environmental > Terrestrial > Soil > Wetlands | place: USA: Ohio... | reverse complement strand
TGACGACGTGGGGCAGTTGCTCGATATCGAGCCCGCGGGCCGCGATGTCGGTAGCCACGAGGGCCTGCAGTTCCCCGGCCTTGAAGTCGGCCAGCGCTCGGGTGCGTGCGTTCTGGCTCTTGTTGCCGTGGATCGCCAGCGCAGTGACGCCGTGCTTGCCCAGGTATTCGGCCAGCCGGTTGGCGCCGTGCTTGGTGCGCGTGAAGACCAGCACCTGGAACCACTGGTTGTCGTTGATCAGGTGCGCGAGCAGCGCCGACTTGCCGGTGCGCTCGACGCTAATGCACTTCTGGTCCACCGCTTCGACTGTCGTATTGCGCGGCGTGGCCTGGACCGAAGTCGGATTGCGCAGCAGCGTCGCTGCCAGCGTGCGGATTTCATCCGAGAAGGTGGCCGAGAAGAGCAGCGTCTGCCGTTGCTTCGGCAACTGGGCAAACACTCGCTTCATGTCCGGCAGGAAGCCCATGTCGAGCATGCGATCGGCCTCATCCAGCACCAGCACCTCGATCTTCGACAAGTCGATCGTCTTCTGGCCGACGTGGTCGAGCAATCGGCCCGGCGTGGCCACGACGATATCGACCCCGCGCTTCAGCGCATCGAACTGCGGACGGATCGAGACGCCACCGAAGATGACGGCGCACGTGGCGTGAACATGCTTACCGTAGTCGCGTACGCTTTCTTCAACCTGTGCGGCGAGTTCGCGCGTCGGCGCGAGGATCAGCACGCGCGGGGCACGAGGGCCGCGCGGCGCGTGGCCTGCTGCACCTAAGCGCTGCAGGATAGGCAGTACGAAGGCGGCAGTCTTGCCGGTGCCGGTCTGGGCGCCGGCCATGAGATCGCCGCCCGACAGCACGACCGGGATCGCCTGCAGCTGTACAGGTGTGGGGGTGGTGTACCCGAGGTCAGTGACCGCGCGTACGAGTGCCTCGGACAAGCCGAGGGCTTCGAACGATGAATTCAAAAGTGACTCCTGAGCACGGCCTGCGCGAGAGGGACTCGCAGAACCGGTTCAGGCAAATGCAGATTGGAAAAATCTTCGAGGGAGCTTGGTGACAACCGCGAGGGACGGGTGCGAACCGGAACAGGCGCACCGCAATCAGGGGCGAATAGTACACGAAGTCAAGGACTTGGACCTACAAACCGATGTCCATGCCCCAGAGCACTGCGATGCCGATCAGCGCGAACACGACCGCGGCCAGTCCGTTCATGACGCGCTTGGGCAGTTTCTCGGCGGCGACATTGCCCAGCAGCACGGCCGGCACGTTGGCGATCATCATGCCGATCGTCGTTCCCGCGACGACGGCGACCAGCGCGTCATAGCGCGCCGCGAGCGCCACGGTCGCAATCTGCGTCTTGTCGCCCATTTCGACAAGGAAGAACGCGATCAATGTTGTACCGAACACACCGAAGCGCGACACCTTCTCGGACTCGTCATCGAGCTTGTCGGGGACCAGCATCCAGAGCGCCATGGCGATGAAGGACAGTCCAAGTGCCCAGCGCATCGCCTCCGGGCCGATCGTGCGTGTGAGCCAGGTACCGACCGCGCCGGCGAGGAAATGGTTCGCGAGCGTGGCAAACAGGATGCCGAAGATGATCGGCCACGGCTTGCGGTACTTCGCGGCCAGTGCAAGCGCTAGCAACTGCGTCTTGTCGCCGATCTCGGCGAGGGCAACGACGCCGATGGAGATGAGAAAAGCTGTCAAGTCCGGAGTCAGAAGTGGAGTGCTCGCTCTTACCAAATGCAGTCGGCAGAGCGGGCGCAAGCGTACACTTCAACGATTCGTCTCTCAGCGAGTGACCGCCGCCCGCGGTCCCCGAACTCGGGTCTTCTCGCTCATCTCGATGACACTCCTCACGCCCTGGCGCGCGACTCTGGCTCGCACGTTCAAGCGGCTTTTCCCCGGACGCTTCGCCGTCGCCGGCATCGTCGTCGTCGCCTATCTCGCGGTGAGTCTGCTTACGCGTGTCGGACTCGCCATTTTCAACGGCGAGGCGGCCGAGTTCATGCCCGGGCGCGTTGCCGGGTGGCTGCTGATCGGGCTGGCCTACGACCTGGCGGCGGCAGTTTTCTGGCTGCTGCCGATCGCGCTGCTCGCGTGGCTGTGGCCGGCGGGCTGCGCGCGTCGGGCCTTCGGTGTTGCGGCGATCGCGCTGGCCACGGTCGCATTCGGCATATTCGTCTTCACGGCCGCATCGGAATTCGTGTTCTGGAACGAATTCTCGTCGCGCTTCAACTTCATCGCGGTCGATTACCTGATCTACACGCGCGAGGTGATCGGAAACATCCGCGAGTCGTACCGGATGACTCCGATCCTGCTGGGGCTCGCGGCCGCGACGGCCGTCCTCGTCGCGCTGGCAGCGCGGCCGCTCTGGCGCGCTGCTCAGGCAGCAGATCCCGGCTTCGGCCGGCGATCCCTGTGGATGGGCGGTTACATCGCGATGGCGCTGGCGTCGTATCTGCTGGTTCCGTCGACCTGGAAGGAATTCTCGAGCAGCGTCCAGTCGCAGCAGCTGGCCGGCAACGGGCACTGGGAGTTCTTCCACGCGTTCAATACCAACGAGATCGACTACGACCGCTTCTATGCGACGGTGCCGATCGAGCAGGCCTACAAGGAGCTGCGCGGCGAGTTCACCGACGCCGGGCCGGTCGAGTTCACCGGCGACGCCGGACTGCCGATTGAACGTGTGATCCGTGGCGCCGGACCGGAGAAGCAGCTCAACGTCGTGCTGATCTCGGTGGAATCGCTCTCGGCCGACTATATGGGCGCGTTCGGCAACGCGAAAGGCCTGACGCCGCAACTGGATCGCCTGGCACGCGAAGGACTGCTGTTCACGCAGCTCTATGCAACCGGCACGCGGACGGTGCGCGGGCTCGAAGCCCTGGCCCTGTCGCTGCCACCAACGCCCGGCCACTCGGTCGTCAAGCGACCCAACAACGATCACCTGTTCACCGTAGGCGAGGTCTTTGCCGAGAAGGGCTACGAGCCGCTCTATCTCTATGGTGGCTACGGTTACTTCGACAACATGGAGCACTTCTTCGGCGGCAACGGCTACACCGTCATCGACCGCACGGCACTCGACAAGGCCGACATTCACTACGAGAACATCTGGGGCGTGGCCGACGAAGACCTCTTCACGCTGACTCTGCGTGAACTGGACAAGCGCCACACCGCCGGCACGAAATTCTTTGCGCACGTGATGACGACGTCGAACCACCGGCCCTATACCTACCCGGCGGGCCGCATCGACATTCCCCCCAAGACCGGTGCCGACGGTGCCGTGAAATACACCGACTGGGCAATCGGCGACTTCATCGAGCGCGCGCGCAAGCATGCCTGGTTCGACGACACGGTGTTCGTCATCGTCGCCGACCACTGCGCCGCGTCGCGCGGCAAGACCGACCTTCCGCTCGACCGTTTCCACATCCCGCTGCTGATCTACGCTCCGAAGCACATCTCAGCCGCGCGCATCGACACCATCGCATCGCAGATCGACGTCGCCCCGACCGTGCTCGCGCTGCTGAACTTCAGTTACGTCTCGCGCTTCTTCGGGCAGGACATCCTGAATGAAGGGCGCACGCACCAGCGCGCGGTGATGGCCAACTACCAGACGGTCGGTTACTACGAGCACGGCGTGCTGGTCGAGCTACGGCCGCAGCGGCGCGTGCTCGTCATCGATGCCGCGAGTGGCCGCGAGCTGCCGCCGAGCGACGAAACCCGGCACTTCACCAACGAAGCGATCGGCTACTACCAGGGCGCTAGCACCGCCTTTCGCACCGGGGCTTTGCGTATGCCCGGCCATCTCCTGCCGCGGCCCGTCAATTGACTCGGCCGATCCGGTAATCTGCGCGCCTTTTGGCGCTTCCTGTAGCAACGGCCATGGCTCAATACGTCTACACCATGATCCGCGTCGGCAAGATCGTTCCGCCCAAGCGCGAGATCCTGAAGAACATTTCGCTCAGCTTCTTTCCCGGCGCCAAGATCGGCGTGCTCGGGCTCAACGGCTCCGGCAAGTCGACGCTGCTGAGGATCATGGCCGGTATCGACAAGGACATCGAAGGCGAAGCAGTGCCGATGCCGGGGCTTTCGATCGGTTTCCTGCCGCAGGAGCCACAGCTCGATCCGGCCAAGACGGTCAAGGATGAAGTCGAGGCGGGTCTGGGCGAAGTAATGCAGGCCAAGCAGAAGCTGGAGGAAATCTACGCGGCCTACGCCGAGCCCGACGCGGATTTCGACATGCTGTCGGCGGATCAGGCGAAGTACGAGTCCATCATCGCCACCTCCGGGGCGGACGTCGAGCACCAGATGGAGATCGCCGCCGACGCGCTGCGCCTGCCGCCATGGGACGCGGTTGTCAGCAAACTGTCGGGTGGCGAAAAGCGCCGCGTAGCGCTGTGCAAGCTGCTGCTGTCAAAGCCCGACATGCTGCTGCTCGACGAGCCGACCAACCACCTCGATGCGGAGAGTGTCGACTGGCTCGAGCAGTTCCTGTCGCGCTTCCCGGGCACCGTCGTGGCGGTGACGCACGACCGCTACTTCCTCGACAACGCCGCCGAATGGATCCTCGAACTCGACCGCGGCATGGGCATCCCGTGGAAGGGCAATTACAGCTCGTGGCTGGAACAGAAGGAAGAACGGCTCGAGCGGGAGGCCAAGACCGAGGCCGCGCGCATCAAGACGATGAAGAACGAGCTCGAATGGGTGCGGCAGAACGCCAAGGGCCGGCAGGCCAAGAGCAAGGCGCGCCTGAAGCGCTTTGACGAGCTCTCGTCCTATGAATACCAGACCCGCAATGAAACGCAGGAAATCTTCATCCCGGTGGCCGAGCGACTCGGCAACCAGGTGATCGAGTTCAAGGGCGTCAGCAAGGGCTACGGTGACCGCCTGCTCATCGACAACCTGAGTTTCATCATTCCGCCCGGCGCGATCGTTGGCGTGATCGGCCCGAACGGCGCCGGCAAGACGACGCTGTTCCACATGATCACCGGCCAGGAAAAGCCGGATGCCGGTGAGATCATCAGTGGACCAAGTGTGCAGATCGCGGCGGTCGAACAGACACGCGAATCGCTGCCGAACGACAAGTCGGTGTGGGAGGCGATTTCGGGTGGTCTCGACATACTGCAGGTCGGCCGGTTCGAGATGCCTTCGCGCGCCTACCTCGGCCGCTTCAACTTCAAGGGCGGCGACCAGCAGAAGATCGTCGGCAACCTGTCAGGTGGCGAGCGCGGCCGCCTGCATCTGGCGGCGACCCTGCTCAAGGGCGGCAATGTGCTGCTCCTCGACGAGCCATCAAACGATCTCGACGTCGAAACGCTGCGTGCGCTTGAAGAGGCGTTGCTCGAGTTTGCCGGCTCGGTGCTGGTCATCTCCCACGACCGCTGGTTCCTCGACCGCATCGCCACGCATATCCTCGCCGCCGAAGGCGATTCGCAGTGGACCTTCTTCAACGGCAACTACCAGGAGTACGAGGCCGACAAGAAGAGACGCCTCGGTGAAGAGGGCGCCCAACCACACCGGCTGCGCTTCAAACCGCTGACGCGGGTGTGACGGGCGCGCGTCCTGCCCCAACCGGGCATCCGCACAGACCCTAGCTTGCCTCGCCGCGCTGGCGGTCGTTAACTACGCTCCCACCCGGCGCGCGGTTCCTCGCGAGGCATGTTTTTACGTGAACCCCTGAGATCGGATCCAAGAATGAAACAGTTCAGCAACTCCAAGCGACTGGCGGCGACGCTCCTTGGCGTGGCTATCGGCCTTCCACTCGCGTCACCCACTTCCGCGCAGACCATCATCGACGAGTGGAACGACGTCAAGGCGCCCGCGGCTCCGGCCTTGCAGCCGGTGAAGGTCGAGCCCAAGGAAACGGCGCTTTTGATGCTCGACTTCGTCAAGCAGCTTTGCGGCCCGCGCCCGCGCTGCGTCGCTTCGCTTCCCAAGGTCCAGGGACTGCTGACCAAGGCTCGGGAGGCTGGCGTGCTGGTGGTTTACAGCTTGGCCGGGCAGCCGATCACGGACACGCTTCCGGAAGTCGCGGCGCGCCCCGGCGAGGCGTCGGTCACAAGCGGTCCGGACAAGTTCATGAACACGGACCTCGACAAGATCCTGAAGGAGAAAGGCATCAAGACCGTGATCGTCGCTGGTACGGCGGCCGAAGGCGCCGTGCTCAACACGGCGGCCGCGGCTGCGCTGCGGGGGTACAAGGTCATCATGCCGGTGGATGCGGCCTCGTCGACACAGCCCTACAGCGAGCAGTACACGGCCTGGCACCTTGCCAATTCGCCCCGCGTGGGTCCTCAGGTCACGTTGACGAAGATCGATCAGATCGGCTTCTAGCGAGAGCACCGCTCCGGCGACCGGCCGGTGCGACGCCGGGGCGGTTTCGACCCTCAGAAGACGTCTACGAGACCGTCGCTACTGAGCTAGGCTTGCGTCGCGCCTGTCGGTCTTGCAGCAAGCAAGGCCCCGGTTGCAGCACCTATGACGAGCGCCGGCACTGCTGCCACGATCCCGAGCAGCACGGCAGACTTGCCAACGCATTCCAGATACGAGCCCGTGACGCAGTACGCGCCGGCCAGCACGAGGGAATAAAGCAGCAGCGACAGCAAGGCGATCAGCGCACCGCGGAGCGCGCCTCCCACGCGCGTGACGACGCTTCGCCGCCAGAGAGCGTGCGCGCTCACAGCGGCGGCGAGCGCAGGCACCAGCACCGTCAGCGCGAGGCCGCTCCATCCGGAGCGATGCGTCGCGCGTGGCATGCAGGTGTAGGTTGTCGAACGAGTCGCAACACTAGCGGATCTGGGCCCGCCTTGCCGCGGTGCAGGCGGCGCCTCTTTCCGACACACAAGGCTGACGCGGCGACGTGTCGCCGGATAATTGCCACATGACCGTGCAACCGGTGCGACTGATTCGCGACGCCGCGGGTGTGCCGTGCAGCGACCTCTATGGCGATGTCTACGCCAGCAGCGATGGCGCGCTGGGTCAGGCACGGCATGTCTTTCTCGGTGGCAACGACCTGCCGGCGCGCTGGGCTGGGCGCGAGCAGTTTGTCTTGCTCGAAACCGGCTTCGGACTCGCGACAAACTTCCTCTCGACGTGGGCTGCCTGGCGGGCTGACACCCGGCGCCCGCGCCGGCTGCATTTCGTTTCGGTCGAGAGGCATCCGCTGCCTGCCGAGGATCTGCTCGCGGCCGCGCCGCCCGAGTTGCTGTCCCTGGCGCAACAGCTGGCGCAGCGGTGGCCGCTTCCCATACCGGGATTGCATCTCATCGAATTCGAGGGTGGCGGGGTCCGCCTGACGCTTGCCTTCGGCGATGCGCGCACGATCGTGCCGCAGCTCATCGTCGGCGCGGACGCGATCTACCTGGACGGTTTCGCGCCAAACCGCAATCCAGCGATGTGGGAGCCGGCATTGATCAAAGCGATCGGCCGGTGCGCGCGCCCGGACGCAACGCTGGCAACCTACACGACAGCCCACGTTGTGCGTAGCGCGCTTGTTGCCGCAGGCTTCGAACTCGAGATCCGTCCCGGTTTTGGCCGCAAGCGCGAAATGCTGACTGGCCGCTACCGGCCAAAGTGGCGGGTCAGGCGCCACGAGCCGCCGGCGCCGTACGCCGGTCCGCGCTCTGCCGTTGTCGTTGGCGCCGGGCTGGCCGGGAGTGCGTGTGGCGAGGCGCTGGCGCGACGCGGATGGTCTGTGCAGGTGCTCGATTCGTCGCCGCAGGAGGGCGGCGCATCGGCGCTTCCTTGGGGCCTGATGCACCCGCATTTCGCCGCTGATGACAACCTGCTTGCACGCTTGACCCGTGCCGGCGCGGCGCTCGCCGAGGACGCGTTGCGCCGCACGGTGCGCGGTTGCGCGACCGCTGCCGGACCCGCCTGGCAGCGTTGCGGTGTGTTCCAGCAGGCGAGCGACGAAGGTGAGGCCGCGCGCTGGCGCTGCACGATCGAGCGCCTGCAACTGCCGACCGACTACGTCACCTGGCTCGAACCGATCGCTGCTGCCGGGCGGCTCGGCATTGTGCCGGCGCGCGGCGGACTGTGGTGGCCGGTTGGGCTGATGGTGTCACCGCCGCGCTGGGTGCAAGCCCTGCTGCACGCGCCCGGCATCACGCGCCGACAGGCGAGTGTCGGCGGCATCGAGGCTGCGGGCGAAGGGTGGCGCGTCGTGGGAGTCGATGGCACGACCCTCGCGTGCGCAGGGGTCGTCATCGTCGCGGCGGCGAACGATGCCCCGCGCCTGCTCGGCGCATCGATGCTGCCGGTGCTGGCCGTGCCGGGCCAGGTCACGCTGTTCGACGCCGAAGAACTCTCGGGCCTGCGTGCGGGACTGGGCGGCGATGGCACGCTACTGCGTGCACCCGACGGCATACTCGCCGTCGGCGCCACGTACGAGACAGCCGTTGGCACTGCCAGTGCGCTGCTCGACGAGCGGGCCGCGGATCGGAGCAACCTTGAGCGCCTGACCCGCTTGCTGCCTGTTGCCGTTGATGCGCAGGTCGTCGGCCGGTTCGCCGGGACACGCTGCGTCGCGCGCGATCGATTGCCCTACGTTGGCGCAGTGGTTGATGACGACGGCGTCGCGGCGCAGGCGGCAGCGTTGCGCGGGGCCCACTTCGAGGATCTGCCGCGACGTTCCAATCTTTATGCGTCGTTTGCACTGGGGTCCCGGGGGCTGAGCTTAGCGACGCTCGCCGCAGAACTGATTGCGGCCCGGATCGAAGGCGAGCCGGCACCGATCGAGCGAGATCTCACCCACGCCATTGATCCGGCGCGGGTGCTGCTACATCGCCTGCGCAAGGGTCAACTGCGACCGCCCGCTGTGCAGCCGGCGCGCTAGGCTGCCGCGGCTTGTCTGGCGCTCCGGCGGCCCCATCTTCGGAAATTGCCTCTGTGGCACAGCGGAGAAAAGACTATGGACGTTCGTGGTGTCGTTCGAACGACACGTGGCATCCAGACCAGCGACGGCGCCGGGGTCCGCCTGCGTCGACTGATGGGCGGCGGCGGGGCGGTACCGTCGATCGATCCGTTCCTGATGCTCGATTTCTTCGACACACCGAACGCGAGCGACTACCTCGCCGGATTTCCGGAGCATCCGCACCGGGGTTTCGAAACGGTCACCTACATGCTGAACGGACGCATGCGTCACCGTGACAACCACGGCGGTGAGGGCGTTATCGAACCCGGCGGCGTGCAGTGGATGACCGCTGGGCGTGGCGTCGTCCACTCGGAGATGCCGGAGCAGACCGAAGGGCTGATGCGCGGCTTCCAGCTGTGGGTCAATCTGCCGGCGCGACTGAAGATGACGGCACCGGCCTACCAGGAGCACGGCGCCGAGCGGATGCCGGTCGAAGAGCGCGAAGCCGGCGTGCGGGTCAAGGTCATCGCCGGCCAGACGTCGCTTGGAACGCGCGGGCCGATCTCGGCCGAGGCGACGCAGCCGATCTATTTCGACATCGAGTTGCCGCAGGGCGCCGAGTTCACCGAGCCGGTGGCGGCCGACCGCGCGGTATTCGTCGTCGTGCACGCCGGCCAGGTGGATGTGGCAGGGCAAGTGATCGAGGCCGTCGGCCTGTCGCAGTTAGGCGCTGGCGATACGGTCAGGCTGCGCGCCGTGGGCGGACCGGCGCGGGCGCTCCTGATCGCCGGCAAGCCTTTGAACGAAGCCGTCGCCTGGTACGGGCCGTTCGTGATGAATACGCACGCCGAAATCGTGCAGGCGATCGAGGACTACCAGGCTGGGCGCTTCTAGTGCGTTGCCGCCGCGCCGCGGACCAAGCCGCGGCGCGGCGTCTGAAACTACTCTTCTTCTTCCTGCTTGCGCTTGGCGGCGAACTCGGTCGCGAGCTTTTGCTGCAGTTGTGGCGGGGCCTGCTCGTAATGCGACAGGTTCATCGTCCACGCGCCGCGACCCTGCGTCATTGCCTTCAGGCGCGCTGAATAGCCCTCGAGTTCCCCGAGGGGCGCCTGGCCGTCGACGACGAGGACGCCCGGCCCCATCGCCCGCGTGCCGGTGATCTGGCCCCGCCGTGATGAGAGATCGCCGGTCACATCGCCCATGTTCGACTCCGGTGCCTCGATCTCGAGGTTGACGATTGGCTCGAGGACGATCGGCCGCGCCTTGTTCAGCGCATCGAGGAATGCCTTGCGCCCAGCCGCGACGAAAGCGATTTCCTTGGAATCCACCGGGTGGTGCTTGCCGTCATACACGGTCACGCGCACATCCTGCATCGGGAAGCCGGCCACCGGTCCTGACACCAGCACTGACTCAACACCCTTCTGCACCGCGGGGATGAAGTTGTACGGAATGACGCCGCCCTTGACCTGGTCGACGAACTCGAAGCCGGTGCCCCGGGGCAGCGGCTCGACGCGCAGGTAGACCTCGCCGAACTGGCCGGCGCCACCGGTCTGCTTCTTGTGCCGCGCATGGCCCTCGGCGTTCGCACCGATCGTCTCTCGGTACGGGATGCGCGGCGGCCGCGTGTCCACCTCGACTTTGTACTGCTGTGCCATGCGCTCCAGGGCCGAGCGCAGGTGCAGCTCGCCCAGGCCGCGCAGTACGGTCTCGTTGAGTACTGCATCGTGCTCGACCACCAGCGTCGGATCCTCGGCCGTCATCCGGTGCAGTACTTCGGAGATGCGCTGCTCGTCACCGCGTCGCTTCGGCGCGATCGCGACACCGCTCATCGGCATCGGGAACTCGAGCGGCCGCATGTGGATCTGGTCTTCATCGTGCGAGTCATGCAGCACGGAGTCGAAGTCGATTTCGTCGACCTTGGCGACCGCGGCGATGTCACCAGGCACAGCGTGCGGGATCTCGACGGTCTTGCCGCCCTGAAGCATGAAGAGGTGGCCCACCTTGAACGGCTTGCGGCCGCTGCCGATGAAAAGCTGCGTGTCCTTGGTCACCGTACCCTGGTGGACGCGAAACACACCCAGCTTGCCGACGTACGGGTCGACCACGACCTTGAACACATGCGCCAGCACGTGCTTCTTCGGATCGGGTTCGGAGCGGAATTCCTCGACCGGCTGGCCATCGACGATCTCGCCCTTATAAAAGAGCGGCGGATTTCCTTCGGCCGGGTTAGGGAGCAATCGCTCGAAGATCTTGATCAGCTCGTCGACCCCGGCGCCATTTTTGGCGGAGACAAAGCACACCGGGATCAGGTGGCCGTCACGCAACGCCGTTTCGAACGGCGCGTGCAGCTGCTCGGCCTCGATGGCCTCGCCCTGCTCGAGGTACTTCGCCATCAGTTCCTCATCGACCTCGATCACCTGGTCGATCAGCGCCTGATGTGCCTCGGCCACCGACGAGAAGTCGGACTCGCCATCCGGGGTGAAGAAGCAGTCAACGACGCGCGTGCCACCGCCAGCGGGTAGATTGATCGGCAGCACTTCCTTGCCGAAGGCCGCGCGCAGGTCGGCGAGCACCTGCGGCACATTGACGTTCTCGGCATCGATCTTGTTGACAATGATGAGGCGGCAGAGCTTGCGGCGGCCGGCCCAGTCCATCATGCGCGAGGTGATCATCTCGATGCCGCTCTGGGCATTGACGACGATGGCGGCGGTCTCCACCGCATCGAGTGCGCCGATCGACTGGCCAATGAAATCGGGAAAGCCCGGCGTGTCGAGCAGGTGGACGCGTGTCTGGGGGAGATCGAGGTGCAGGACGGAGGTGCGCAACGAATGCAGGAAGGTCTTTTCAAGTCCGTCGAAGTCGCTGACGGTTGTCCCTTTTTCGACCGTGCCGACGGCAGGGATCGCTCCGCTCTTGGCAAGCAGCGCTTCGGCGAGTGTTGTCTTGCCTGCACTGCCGTGGCCCAGGAGGGCCACGGTCCGCAGGTTCTCCGTCGTGTACGGCATCGCGTCTCCTCAGCAGTGATTTTCTGATGCGGAGGAGGACGTTACGCTGCGGCGCCGGCGCTGTCAGCCGGCAGGGCTGTCGGCGCACCGCCGGCTTGACGTTCGACAAGGTGCAGCACGCCTTGGAAGAGTGGAAACTGGGCTAGCTGCGGGTCGCGTGGTCGCTGTCTCTCGGGCGCGCGGCGCATCCTCAACTCTGGAACCTCCCGCTAGCTCACGGCCCTGAAGTGGCGCACAAAGAAGCGGCCGGTCGAAACGGGCCTTCGCGGCCGGCCGTCAGCGGCGGGATCAGCGCAAAGAGGTGGTCGCCGGATTCTTCGCGACCTGCGTGGCACCGGCCTTTGCCGACTGGGCGCGGTCGGCAATGACGACGACCGGATCCATTTGAACCAGAGGCAAGTTGGCAATCTCGCGTTCCATTTGTCGCGATTGCAACGCATAGGCACCGAGAAGCGACGTGCTCAGCAAGGCAACGACGGCTACGGCGATTCTCACGGTCAGTTCTTGCGTGTCATGGGGTGCTCCTTCTGCGGCAGGGCGACGGTGCATCGCGATGGACGCACTGTAGGGAGCGCAGCCCTGTGCAGCCACGCGATTACGACGAACTGCGCGAATCGCGTCGCAAGTTGCAGAAATCAGGGCCGCTGCAGAGCGAGCCCGGTTCAGGCGGCGACGAAACGGCGCCCGCGCCGATGAACACGGGCACCTCCTTCAGGCCCCCGCTTCGGCGCCCAACAGGCTCGGTCAGTGTTGCTTGACGTGGCCGCGGCGGGTGTCGATGTCCGCGTCGAGGATGCGGCGCGCGGCGTCAAAGGCGTCGCGCGCCGCAACCAACGCGTCTTCATCAGTCTGCCGGGTGATCGCGTATTCCTTCCCCTTGACGTGGACATCCAGGCCGACCTTGTATTGCCGTGCAGTCGTACTGTGGCGGGCCTCAGACGTCACCGCGACATGCAGTTGCGTGATCGACGGGTGGAACTTCGCCAGCTTGGCGGCCTTGTCCTGGATCGCCTGCTCAAGCGCCTCGGAACGGTCCATGTGGTGAAACGTGATCTGGATGGGGAACGTCATGGTCATCACTTCGAATGGGCAGAACACCCGCTTTCATCGTGGTCCGCCCGCCGAGACAGGCGTTGATGACGATCAACGCCCGAAGCCCGACCGCGCTCGTTTCCGGTGCGCGTGGGCTATCCCCGCTTCAGCTTCATGCGCAGGTCAGCAGCGCGGCCGCGGGCCTTCCACTCGGCGAGTTGTCGGCGTCGGTCGAGGAAAGTCATCGTCTCTCGCCGGATCTCGCGCCGCAGCTTGAGAAAGTTGGCAAGCCGGTCGGGATGCACGCCCGCTCGAACCGCACAGTCCGGTTCGTCAGTGTGGGTGCAATCGCGGAACCGGCATTGCCGCGCCAGGGCCGCGACGTCGGTGAAGCTCGCCTGTAGACCCTCCTCAGTACTGTCGATTTCGAGCCCGCGCAGCCCCGGCGTGTCGATGACGCATGCACCTCCGGCGAGGCGGTGCAGCGACCGCACGGCCGTCGTGTGCCGACCGCGGCTGTCATCTGCACGTACGGCCCCAATCGCCTGGACCGCCCGTCCGAGCAGCGTGTTGGTCAGCGTGGATTTCCCGACGCCGGATGATCCCAGCATGACGAGTGTCTGGCCGGGTTTGAGGTAATCGCGCAGTTCAGTTGCCGCACTCTCAGAACGTGCATCGACCGCGTGGACAGGAACGCTCGGCGGCACTCGTCGATGCAGATCGACGATCTTGTCGGCAGCGGAATCCGCGAGATCCTGCTTGGTGAGCACGACCACGGGCCAGACGCCGGCGGATTGCACCATTGCCAGGTAGCGTTCGAGTCGCCGCAGGTTGTGATTGCCGTCCAGACCCATGACAAGCAGGGCCGTGTCTACATTGCTGACCAGGCACTGGCGAGCACCGTCGGATGCACGGCGCGCGAGTTGGGAGACCGGCGCCATACGCGCAGTCAGCCAGTGGCTGCCGTGCGAGTCGGTGTCGGCCACTACCCAATCGCCGACGGCCAGCTGATCGCCAGAAAGTGACAATTCACGCGCCAGGCGCGGCAACGGTTGAGCGCGCCGCTCCGAGAGGCCGTCGTGCACGGCGACGCTGTCACGATGGACTTCAGTGATGCGCATCGGACTGCCGTCAGAGTCGATCTGCGAGATCTCCTGCGCGATCAGCACATTGCAGCCGATCGGCCTCAGCCGATCGAGTAAGTCTGGATTCATTTCAGTTTCCGGATCGAGCGACGCAACAGCGCCGCGACTAGGACACGCGTGCAACGGCACGCGACCAGTTGTCGATGCATGGGCCGCTTGCAGCGGCCGATTCGGAAACGTCCGAGTCAGCGCCGGGTCGGCCGACTAGCGAACAAGATCTCTGTGTGTCATGCGCGCCT
>Ga0316605_10001348_pt1 | contig 14272 bp, 11 predicted proteins | sample OWC_soil_day20_n_FD_207666 | JGI IMG/M metagenome (GOLD analysis project Ga0316605, IMG submission 207666) | Wetland soil microbial communities from Old Woman Creek delta, Ohio, United States - OWC_soil_day20_noCT | ecosystem: Environmental > Terrestrial > Soil > Wetlands | place: USA: Ohio... | reverse complement strand
ACCAGCAATACGGTCATGGCATAGGTGTTCACCATGAATGCTCCGGGAAAAAGGTAATTGAATTTACTTGATTTCGGACACATTCAGTAAGCCTTTGTATAGCCGCAAATATTTTTCAACAACAATATCCCAAATGTATCGTTGTGATACAAACGTCTTGAAGGATGAGGCCACTTCTTCTCTTTTACCGGGTCTGGTCAGAAGATAAATCAAACCATTTGCTATGCCTTCTGCAGTTGCCGACACCTCCAGAGCGGGATCAAGACTCTTGATTTCACCAAATCCACATTGATCGGTCACAATAACCGGGGTTCCACAGATACCTGCTTCCAACACGACGATAGACATCGCTTCCTGACGTGACGGAACCACCAGAACACTTGCCGAATGGTACGCGGCTGATTTCTCATCGCCGCCAACATAACCTAAAAAATGTATACGCTCCGATATCCCCTCCTTCTTCGCCATCTCCAGCAGATCAGATCGCATCCCTTCATCAGGACCCGCAAAAACCAGATGGAAGTCAGGGATAAGACGGCATATCAAAAGAAATGCCTGCATAAGCAAGTCAGGGCCTTTAATGTAATTGAGACGCCCCATAAATAAAATGATCGGATTATCCGACAGCCCTTTACTATGTCTAAAAGCCATTGTGCTTTGCTCGGGGAAATCTTCCTGGCTTATCCCATTGGGAATCACCGTGACTCGCGAGGCGGGAATACCAAAACTTTCAAAATATGAAAACTCGGCAGGGGTGATGGCGATCCAGGCCATCGCATTACGCATGATCCGGCGGCCTACAATAATGTTATATAGTCTCTTGAGCCATTTCGAACGCCCGAAAAGCGGCATTGCACCTGCAGGGCAAACAACATATGGCTTTTTAAACCGACGGACTGAAAAATATACAAGTGCATTGATCATTGTCCAATGACCCATGATGTGGATCAAATCAGCATCCCGCACAAGGTTCATGACTGTCTTGATCAAGTTCAGGGAAGGCTTCGGAAAATAAAACCGCTTATTAATACAGGGCAGTGTTATTATTTTAATATTCTTCAAGCCTCTTAGAAACTCCGGAGTCAAACCCAGATCCAGTGTCAGAATTGAACACTCTACACCCGACTTGACAAGAGACTTGCTCATTTGAACCGTTCTCTCGGCAGTCCCCCCCCCGTTTACGGGATCCAGAGTCATATTGATGTTCAATATTTTCACAGTTTTCCTGTCACCGAATCTGTCCCGCGTTTTTTGTACCAGTCGGCAAAAGATGTCAGATCCGTTTCAAACGAATCAGTATATTGAAGGCCGGCTCTTCTTAGTTTGTCGGCACAATACCTGCGGAACGGATGGGTATTCGATCTCCCGGCCAGTTTGAGCAGAACTGAGAGAAGAAATTGCGGAAAAGGAACCCTTGGCAATCGGTAATCCGGTACCCCGAATGCCTGCATTAAGCGCTTTTCTATGTCGCGGTAATTATTCAACGGCTGTTCATCATCAGAAACAATAAATATTCCGCTGTTTTGTTTTGCTTCCACGCCGGCCAGGAAAACCAGCGCCTTAACCACATGAGTGACAGAGACAAGGTTCATGCAGCGGTGATCGAACAGGCACGATTTCAGATAGTTCAGTATTCGGCTGCCGGCTGTGAGGTCATCCGACAGTTTCAGGAGGTTTTTACCGCCCGGACCGAACACGGCTGTCGGACGCAGGATGGCCAGATTGAAATGGTCTTTCGCTTTTTGAGCAAAGAGTTGTTCCATCCTGTACTTGGTAAACTCGTATTGATTACCCGGCTCACACGTTGTCTCTTCGGTGACGGGATTGTCAGATGTTTTCCCCGCCACCACAGCTGTGCTGCAATGCACGAGTTTTTTCACGCGAGCTTTAACGCAGGCCTCGGCCAGATTGGCCGCTGCTCCCAGGTTGTTCTCGTCCGATGCTCCGTTGAGATAAGCCAGATGGATTACCAGACAGTCGGGAGTGAGAAAACCCGAAAGGGTTTCCGGTTTCAGAAGGTCTCCTTGAATAAGGGTTATCCTGCCGTCGCTCTCGGGGTAATAAGACTGACGGGAATGAATCAGAAGACGCATCTCGATCTCCTGAAGAGAAGACAAATATCTAATGAGGTGCTGCCCGATAAAACTGGCCGCGCCTGTTATTGCGATGCAGGAAGGGGTTTTGCTCATGCTCGCATGAACTTGCGAAGAAAGGGTTTTAATGGAGAGAATACCCGCATCATCAAATGCTCCCATGCTTCAACGGCATACATCCATGCATATATGGCCTGTGTCAGCAAACGTCGGTACCGGGAACCGATTTCCGGTGATGGCGCCGCAAGAGATTGCTCCATAATCGTATCAACAAATTTTTTATACGTGTACTGACCCGAAGCAACAACATCCTCAAAAGCCCTTTTCACCAGTTGCGAACGCTTTTGGTCCAGAACAACGTCATGCAATACGTCGTCAAGGTTCGAGAAATCTTTTTTCAAAGATAAGTAATGGACACCCGGCTGCAGAATACCGTTATAATCTCCTTCTGTGAGAATCTGGCATGTTCGTGTTGCACAGCATTCCAGATGCCGCGGAGAAATGGCGTAAAGCGGAACACTGCCATCCATTCCGGGAAAGCAGGCTGCCTCCACTTCTTCCATTTTCGCAAACGGATGTTTGCGCAAATACTGATCCGTGCACTCCCGGATGCTGCCATTAAAATCAATCAATCCCGTACCACTTTCCACACCAATCGTATATTTGCACCTGGCAAGAAAAAAATACCATTCCTGTCCCCGTATGGCATCTTTTTGCTCCGTAGAGATATCCGTCGCCAGCCCCATAGAAGGTGCCCGCTGCCGAAAAATGTCAGCAATTGTCTGTTTGAGAAATCCATGCCGACCAAACCAATAAAAGGGTTTACCGGCCGTCCGATAACCGATGTCAATGGACCGATTATTCAGGGACTGCTCGGGAGGTACAATTTGTTTAAGCTTTTTCTCATCAAGATAGCCCGACAGAACGCGTGAGAACCGGACCCGATTGAAATCAACCTTCCGGTAAATCGCCCGCCATGTGTCGGGGGGTGCCACACTGAAAACGATGTCTATCTTGAATTCATTGATGAACTCGCTGAGCAGGTCGGAGTAGATGAATTCATCCTGAGGAAGCATGACTTTGACTGCCGGAGAATCCTTCAGTATGGCGGCCCGCTTGAGCATTTTCCTGAAATGATCCGGTCCCCGCCAGTGATTGGACAAAAAAAATGTGTGAAAAACAATCAGATCAAAATCAACTTTTAATACATAACGGGGAACGCTTTTTAAAACAAGATTCAGATAATAAACGTCGTCTTCGGCGTAGCGTCTGAAAGCGTAAAGATGCTCTGAACTGGCAGCGCGCATGGGATATTCCGCATAGGCGGTAACCAGAAGAATCTTTCTCTTTCGCCGGGCACCGGGCATTTTCATGTAATCCATCAGATGAAAGATCGCATTTGGGCATCATGCTTTTTCATGCAGGATTCGATCAGGGGCAAGTTTTGCTTTGTCCACTCGATGGTTCTTTTCAACCCTTCCGACAAAGTCACCCGGGCCTCAAAATCAAGACATTCCCTGGATTTTAAAGTACAGCCGAATCTCTTGCCGGAATGGTCCCAATCACGTGCAGGCTTGATTTGAATCGGCACAGAATTACCTGTGAGAAGATTGATATTCTCTGCCAGTTCCTTAATGGTGGTTTCCGCACCACTGGCCAGGTTATAGACATCACCGGATTTCCCCGCAAGGGCACAGGCAATCAAGCCCCTGCAAATATCATCGACGAATATGAAATCCCGCGATACCAGCTCTCCCCCTTCCACCGGTAATGCTTCCTTTTTAAGCGACTTGAAAACAAATGTGGGAGTCACATTACGCCAAACGGTTGCCGGTGTCCCTCTCCATTGCCCGGCTCCAAGAATTTCACCCGGACCATAAACATTCTGAAAACGGGCACGCACAGTGGGAAGACCATGACGATCATGGTAATATACAGAGTAGAATTCCCCGATGATCTTCGAAATGGAATAGGGACTATCCATCTTTAATGAAATCGGGGCGTCCTCCGCTGTGGCATGGGCCTGATCATACGTTTTTTCGGCTACTGCGCACCCTGCGCTGGAATATACGACTTTCTGCAGCCTCCGGAACCCTTTGATCCGTTCAAACAGCTTGAGTGTTGTCAGCGTGTTATTTTCATGATCGGCCAGAGGATCATGAATGGAGCTCTGGTTTCCGTGATAGGTTGCCAAATGAAAGAGATAGTCAATATCATCCTGTAATGTTGCCAGAATCGCATCGTCGGCAATCGATCCTTCGCGGAAGACAATGCGCTTCTCATCAGGGATATTAAATTTTTCCGCCGACAGCAAATTATCGACGATAATAACCTGGCATGGATCGGCTGTCGACAGAATCATCTTTACCAGATTGCTGCCGACAAAACCTGCCCCTCCCACCACAACAATCCTTTTATTATTGAAATGTACATTATCGTTCATATATTCTCCCTGTATTTTGATTGGTTATCTACTTGATTGGTCCAACAGTGGAAAGATGGCTGAAAATATCGGTTACCCCGTATTGATCATACCACTGCAGCTGTCGATTTATTGTTTCAATAAAATTGCGGGACGCCTTCCATCCAAAAGCTCGTTCTGTTTCGACCGGATCCAGCACGACAGCAGGAACATCGTCAACACCCGGCGGAACGATCGGCACTTCACCGGGATTTACTCCAAGATACGACGCCACGGCATCGAAGACATCTTTGATTGTATGCCCCTCCCCTGTTGACACATTGAATACGCCTGCGGGCGCTTCCGGGTTCAACACGATATCCATCAGGGAAAAAAAGTCTTCTATGTCAAGGAAATCCCGAACGGTATCACTGCAAAAACATTTCTGTCCCGCCTTCAGACGTTTGTAAAAAGTGGGAATTGGCCCGATAGCCAGACGCGGCCCGCAGATATTGGCAAGCCGAAGTGAAATGACAGGAAGACCCGATTGAAGCAGATAACGCTCACCGGCTGTTTTTGAGATACCATAACTTGTAAACGGCGCTAAGGGGTGAAAAACAGAAATCGGCACCTTCGATGGCCGCCCATAGCAGAGAGCGGTCTGGAAATTCACAAAACGCCTGACGTCTGAAGATAGCGATGCCTTGGCAATGTGTATTGTGCCGGTAATGTTGGTCGCGGCGTCCTCCGCCCAATCAGCCGGGTCCTTATAGGCTGCTGCACTGTGAATTACATGGGTGGGTTTAAAACGTTCGAAGCATTCCCGGACCAGATCCGCACTGGCAATACTACCTTCAACAACCTCCAGGCCTGAAACCGGCGGCAATACTTCTTTCTTGCCTGTCGCAAAATTGTCTATGGCAAGAATTTGACAGCCTTGTGGGATATACCGTTCGATCAGGTTTGAACCCAGACAACCGGCTCCACCCGTTATCAATATGCGCATCAATTTCCTCCTACTTTTTATTGTTATCAATGCGCAGGTGGGTATACCCTCCCTGAACACCAAATTGCCTGTAGTACGTAACCGCAGCATCGGCAGTGCCCTGCAGAGGCGTAAATGTGATATCCCCGAAGTCGGCAAACGTTTTCGATGGATCAAGCAGAATGGAAGGCGCATCATCCGGTGCCAGATCTCGCATTTCCGGTTCGGGATATTCGGGCAATGACATGGCGGTTACAACGGCGTCATAGAGTTCCTTAATGGAGACATCTTTTCCTGAAGAAAAGTGATAAGTCCCGTGACCCACGCCGTCACAGGCCCGCACGACGCAACCGGCCAGATCCTTTACGAACACGAAATCACGGCGGGCCCTGGTCACAAAACAACGTTTATTCTCGGATAGCCGTTGATAAAAAATGGGCAAAGGGCCGCTGACATTGCGGGGGCCAATCACATTTGCCAGCCGGAATGTCACATAATTGAGCCCTGAAATTTCCAAGAAATCTTCGTTCGCCGTCTTGGTGATGGCATAACTGCTGTTGGCCGGAAACTTCGGATGATCGAGGCGAATCGGTTGCTGCAATGGTTTCACCCCATAACAGAGGGAGGTTTGAAAGTAGATAAAGCGGCCCACATGATTGTCCAGAGCCGCTTTGATAATGTTGGCGCCACCCACACAGTTCGTCAAAGCGTCACTATACCAGTCATTCGGATCCTTGTAGGAGGCGGCCGTATGAACAATGACATCCGGTTTAAAATCAGCCGTCAGTGAATCGACGAGAGCTTTATCGGCAATCGTATCGATAACCACTCGCAGTCTTGGATGATCGGGAAGATGGTCCCGCCGGCCTGTCGCCAAATTGTCAATCACGAGGACTTCATCTCCTCTTTCCAATAACAATTCCGCAATATGCGACCCAATCTGCCCGCAACCGCCTGTGATCAATGTTTTCATTTAAATCCCCTTTTTTCCTATGATATGATTTTATTCTTTGCGCGCCATTCGATGGCTCGATCATGGTATAATTGGTGCCATAGTTCCAGGCTCAACAGACCCCACGTTTTTCGGGAAAAGCGGTTCCCGCTGTGCAGATTGTTCAGCAAAGCCCTCTGATTTAAGTAAGGGCGTTTCCTGTCCACCATGCTCTGGAAAATTTCCTGCACAAAATCACTCAGCTCATTGTCGAACCATTCTTCCAGCGGGACCGGGAAGCCCATCTTGTCACGCCGGTTAATAATTTGAGCAGGAAGATCATCAGCAAATTCAGTCTTGAGCAGATGCTTCATGGAACCGCCCTGAAATTTCACATCTGCCGGCACAGTTGCCGCAAATTCAACAAGCGGATGATCCAAAAACGGCACCCGGCTTTCCAATCCGTGAGCCATGCTCATTCGATCTTCTACCTGCAACAGAGCTGGCAGAAGACATTTGAAATCGAAGTGGGTCATCCTGTCAAAGTAGGCTTCTTTCTTTACATTGGCAGAATTGTTGAATATCGTCGCAAAGTCTTCGAATACCTTCCTCCGATCGAAACTGGCCCAATCAATTTCTTCTGTCATATCCGTTGAGCGGTCCACCAAACGGAAATACCGCTGATCCATCGGCTCGAAAAGCCCTTCCCGCCAGAATTCCCTCATCAGCGGTTTATACTCCCTCAACAGACCGAGGTTGGGGACAATGGATTCAATGGTAACAACAAAGTTTCCATTGTGATAGGTGCCGTCAATAGCCGCTTTTATGCATTGTTCAAAGTAGGCCAGTACATATCGGGCGTAACCGCCGAATATTTCGTCGCCGCCTTGACCACCCAGTACGACTTTGAGGTGTTCTGATGCCAGCCTGGAAACCATATACTGGGCAAAAGAACCGGGCCCTGCCGCGGGAAAATCCATTTTATAGATAACATCTCTGATACAATTACGAAAATCCGAGCCCGTAATATCGATAACATGAAGATTCCCGCCGGTATGATTTACTGCCATGCGGGCGTAATCGCTTTCATCATATCCGGAATATTCCTTGAACGTGCCATGGAATCCAAGTGGATAAGCATTGCCATTCCGATTTGCCAAAACGTGCAACAGGCTTGAATCAATCCCTCCTGATATGTAACTCCCGACCGGCACATCACTTCGCAGATGGAGCTCTAACGATTCATTCACAAGCTCACGTAATCGTTTTCGAAAATAGCCAGGACTGTGATCGAAATCGATCTCAAAGTGAACATCCCAATAACGCCACACCTTGACTTGACCGTTTTCAATCGACAGGGCATGACCGGGCAATAGTTGATGTACGCCTTCAAAAAGTGTTTTCTCGCCAATGGTATATTGAAACGTCAGATACTCGGCTAAAGCGCTGCTCTCGGTGGCAATCTCCGGTAAGAAAGGCAATAAAGCTTTCGCTTCAGAGGCAAAGTAAAATACATCTTCGACCTGACAATAATAAAACGGCTTGATTCCGAAACGGTCGCGAGCACAAAACAGCCGCTGCTGTTTGTTGTCCCAGATGGCAAAGGCAAACATACCCCGCAGGTGGTCCAAACAGTTTTCGCCATATCTTTGATATGCGGCCAGAATGCACTCCGTATCCGAGTGGCTTTTGAATGTCCATGAAGCTCCAAGAGATTGCTGTAATTCTTTATAATTGTATATCTCCCCATTGAAAACAATGATATTCCCATCATTACCAATCATCGGCTGCCTGGCCATCGGGGAAAGATCGATAATACTCAATCGTCTGTGCGAAAAACCGATAAAAGAATCCGGATGCTGCCAGATTCCTTCATCGTCAGGTCCCCGATGCTGTATAAGACGGTTCATCACAGATAGTGATTGGTTTAAACCGGGAAGTGATTTACCATCTAAGTGAATGATTCCGGCAATGCCACACATATTGCTTTCTTTATATCCTTTTCTTTCAGATTGAATAATCTCTTTATCAATTTATTCATGGATTCGGAGCTTTTCATAATGATACTGGTACCATGTTTCGATTGAATACAGGGCCCATGTTTCACGATTCATTGTTACATGTTTACTTATATCAATGTCCATAATCTTCCTGTTTGCCAATGACGAGATCATCGGTCTTATAAGCTTCCAATCCCATTTCTGATAAGGAACGGGGAATCCCATCTTGTCGTAACGCATTCTCACTTTTTCCGGCAGGATCCCTTTTAATGCTTCTCTCATCATGAATTTCGGTATCGGTGCCCGATTACGCGGATCAACAGAGCATACATACTCGACAATATGATGATCCATTATTGGATTCACCGGTGTTACACCGGTGTACTTCCCTACATATTCATCAACTGTTAATATCGCCGGCAATCCAACACGCAAATTAATATTCAGCACATTGTTTTCGACATTTTCATTATGATCCCAGAATTCCAATATTCGCTTGGTTGCGTAAGACGTATCTTTCCCCCGGGAAAGGAGACCGCCTGCCAATGATGGAAAGCCATCATTTAATGTTTTTTCAACCATTGGTTCGTATCTTACCATATAGCGATCCCGCAGCAGATTTTTTGCTGCTTCCGCCAGCGTAAGCATGACCGTATTCCAGTTGTATCCAAGAAATATTTCATCCCCTCCCTCGCCGGTAAAGGCGAAATCATAATGATGTTTTTTCGCTTCCTGTGCAACCAATACCTGCGGTAAGATGCCCAACCCCCCGCACGGATCAGGCAATATTTCCGGAAATACCGACATCATTTCCTGAAAATTCTTTTGATTAATCTCAACTTTTATATAATTTTTAATAAAATCGGATTTTGAAACGATGGATTCGATGTAATCCATTTCGGAATAGCCTTCCTCCTCGTAAAATCCGGAGAAACACTCATTCGGTTTCGAAAGAATTGTTGAGATGCTTGAATCCAGACCACCGCTAAGATAACTTGTGTAATTATCGCCATTCAGCAGTTCCAATCTATAATGAACGGCGTCCTTCATCAAACCGAGAAGATGCTTTGGATCAAAACCATTATTACCAAATTCAATATTCCAATACTTTTCTTTTCTTAATCCTTTTTTGTTGATTCGTACAAATGTGCCGGGCATGACCTTATTTACACCCGCAAAGAAGGTATCTTCCGTAAAAGAAATTTGAAATTGCATATAATCTGACAGGATATAGGACCAATTCGCATCTGCTTTAACGGTCTTTGCAATCCAGGCAGGATTCGTTGAGATATAAGCCAGTGTACCGTTTATCGCATAATAAATGTTGCATGCTCCAAGTCTGTCTCTAAACAACACCAATTCGTCATTTTCAATAAAATACCCGGCAAATTCACCACGTGATTTTTTTACATCATCTTTGCAAATTTTATTCAGTGTTGACAGGTTAGATATGCCGATAACATCAAAACCTGTTTCTATCAGATTTGTGAGATCAACGATTTTTTGAATCGCTTTCAGTTTGCTCATTTGGTTCATTTACCCCACACGATTGATTTTGTTGAATGCTTTATCGAGATAGAATTACGTTTTACATTATAGCGGTGCATTTTATAGATTGCAGCATCCATTAACATGCTCTTCTCAATCGTTTGTAAAAGGACTTAAAGTATGTTCTTTCGTTTGATTTTAGGAGTGAATATATAAAAAAAGGCAGGAGGCATGTTGCGATCAACGACACCAGGAGTTCTCCGGGCAGCGAAAAATGACGTTCCCAGAGCATTAATACACCATATAGCACATAGATGACACTGAACTGCAAAATTCTTCTCCATTCGTACAAAACCTGGACGTATCTGTGCTTCTGGAGATAATTCCAGACCATTAAACCGAGAACCATGGTTGCAAACCCGAGTAATAATGCCAATGCGGCGCCCAATAACCCATACAAATGAATGAACACAAAATTGAAAACAATGGCAATAGCGGTGGATACGATTTGTACGATCGTCACATATCGGACATCTTTCGCAAAATAAATGCCTGGCAGCAGAATGAAAAAAATCCCTGATATAAAACTGGCGCCCGCGGACAGGCCCATGACCTTATAGGCTTCATAAAATTCCGGCTGCGTCATGATCATGATGACTGGTTTTGCAAATATGAAAAATAGAAGACTGACAGAACCGAAGGTGAATACGTAATAGGTTAATATTCGTCCGAATAAAATACCGGCTTCTTCCTGTTTATCCACATAAGACATAAAGTATGGCAGCCACGCGCTTTGAAGGGCGGAAACCAGAAGGCTCATAGCCATGCCAAGATTAAATCCAATGTTATAAATTCCCACCGCATCAAGACCTGATAAATATTGTAAGATATATTTATTGCCATGCTGAATCACAAAAACCATAAAAGCAGAAGGGACCAGCGGCAACCCCAGAAGCAGCAGTTTATGAATCATTTTACGGCTCGTCTGTACTTTCAATCTGAAAAACGTGAAAGATGAAAAAAGGAATAAGCCTATCATACTGGCAACCAAAGTGCTTTCGACCATGCCATGGACGCCTCGTTTAAAGAAAATAACCAGGGCACAACTCAGGGCAATCGAGAAAAGAGTAGTAACGATTGTCAAAACAACAAATAATTTGGCCTTTTCCTCGAACTGAAGATAAAGCGTAAATGGAGAAGTCAGAATCGTCATTCCCGCAGTAAGCAACGTCATAACAATGAGATCAGCATAGTTCTTAGTATTGAAGGCAAGCTGGCTGATTTGATGAGGAAATAAAAAAGCACAGGCATAAAGCAGAAATGTGCCGGCCAGAAGGATAAAAAAAGTCGTCCAGATGGTTTGCTGTTTATGAACGTCATCATTTTCATCAAAATAGCAGATGCCTACCGCACCGTTTACTCCCAGTGAAAATAAAGAAACAGCAATAAAAGAAATCAACCCTAAAATTGCTATAATGCCGTAATCGGCCGGAGAGAGATAAGCGGTAAAAAGGGGAAGCAACAGGAACCCGATAAAACGATTAAGAACTTGACCAATCCCATAGATAAACGTACTTTTGGTCAAACGGTTCAATTGTTCTTTTATCATTGAAACCTTTGCTCAACGAATCAGATTGCCACGGTTTCACTGATTCTATTGGCGCCTGAAAAATGAAACATAATCATTCTGCTTAAGTGATCGGAAAAATCCTGCCGGTGAACGACTTTCCATATTAATTTCTGCTCTTGCAGCATGATTCCGAGTGGGTTTATGAAACATGTGAATTTTTATTTCCGGCGTCCCGTGATATCCGCAAAAAATCTTTGCAACCCGTATTCCCGGATTTGCAGGTATTTTTCAAACACTCCCAGGTATCTCAACAGGTCGTGGATCAGGTACTTGAACCGCTGAGGCATTAGATACATGTTTGAATTTCTTTCTCTTGATATAAGTTTTTTTAATGCTTTTTTTTCGGCTTCGCTCTCAGATGTTTTTGCACGTGCCTGCCTGCTTGAGCTTCCAATCACAGTATTTACAAATTTTCTGTAGGTAAATCGTCTTGATTCAACAATATCGCGATACGCGTTACCGGCAATTGATTTGCACAGGTCGTGATCTCCAATCTGTTCGATCACCTGCTTTAAGTTGCTCCAATCTTTTTTAACTTCAATGTAATGAATTCCGGGCTTCAATATGCCCCCATATTCACCTTCAACGAGTATCTGACAGGTTTTGGTAATGCAGCATTCAAAATGCCGCGGAGATATGGCAAAAAGGCTGAGATTGCCATCCATTCCAGGAAAACAGGCTTGCTCCACTTCATCAAACGATGCATCCGGCCTTTGACGAATATAATCATCAACAAGTGCTTTAATCTGGCCGTCAGGGTCAATCATACTCGCTCCCCCTTCACATCCCAGAACGGTTCTGCATCTGCTGAGGAATTTGTACCAGTCATCCCCGAAATAGACATTTTGGGCCGTATCCGTTGCAATATCAACCTTTAGAACACTTCCCCGGCATGCATCAATAAATTTCTCTGCTATTTGCCATTTCAGGCAACCATGCCGCCCCAGGTAATAAGGGACTTTTCTGGCACGATAACCGATATCAATATCTCGTTCATCATCAACGTACTTTGAAACACGCTCCAGGGAAGCCTCATCGATATATCCGGTAAGAACGGTAACAAAATCTTCCACACCCGACAATTCCTTTGGATATACATTTCTCCACTCGGTCTCTGGAAGACACGTGAAAACCGTCTTAATCGAATACTCGAGAAAAAATCTGCATAGCAGATCGGTATTAAGATATTCATCGTGAAGTACGGCTACCTTATATCCGGCAATCGTTTTCAGTTTCTGCCATTTCACTAACTGCTTCTCGAATTTGCTTCTGAAAAATCTACAGGCACAGAGCGTATAATGATAAATGACAATATCGAAATCGACCCGGCTAATATATGCCGGAACTCCGGTCGCAACATTCAAATAGTAGCAATCCTCTTCGGAATAGCGGGCAAATGAATAAAGGTGCTCAGAAATGGTATTTCTGATGTTATTGTTGTTTTCCTGGAAATAAACAATCAGTACTTTCAAGATAATTTGTCACCTGTGACTGCATCGCCTTTTTGTTAACAGCAAAACAGTGAAACGGTCTAAAATCCCTGCTTGACGCACGTGATAATGGTTTTGAACGGTCAATAAAACCCGTAATATTTACCCATAAATGAAATCCATCTGCAGCAAGCGGCAGACGGATTTGCCCCGAAGAGATTTAATGGCATATCTCCCTTCTAATACTAACGCCATTCTTCTCCTGATTGAATTCTTTCCGGTACCCGTTTGCAAACGCGGCTCACTCCCTCACGAAGGGACACTTTAGGAACAACTTTCAGTAGTTTTGTCTGTCTCTCCAGGGAGGGACGTTTGACTTGTGTCATCCGGCTGGGGATTTTAATGTGCTTTATCAATTTTTTAGAAGCAGACAGTTCATTGCGGACTATTTCAGCCAATTCGTCCATGCCGATCACTTCCGGATTGCCAATATTGATTGCAGTATACTCTTTGACCCTTGTCGCCGCTTCTATGGCTCGAACTGCATCACTTGAATGGAGCCAGCTTCTCGCGCTTCCGTTATGCACTTCAATAGGCTTTCCAAGGGATAAATTACCCGCAAAACGAATCATGGCAGAACGATGATCACCGAATGCCTCTTCCTCATCGTACATCATGAAAGGACGGATGCTTACGGCCTTTAATCCATAGTTTTTCACTTCATATTCCACCAGTTTCTCACCGAGGAGTTTCGACAGGCCATAGCGGTTATTTGGCTTGGGATCGGAATTCGCCTCATCCATAGGATCACACTCGGGCCCATACACTTCTGAAGTGGAAAAGAAGACCGTCATGGCGTTTACACGCTTGCAAAGCTGAAGGACATTATTGATCCCTCCCAGATTGGTGGTAATGGCCAGGCTGCCCGCCTGTTCACAGGTTACCCGGCTGACCATCGCCGATAAAAGAAAAACAACATCCGGCTTCCAATCAAAGGCCGGAAGCAGGTCGACCGGATTATTGATGTCCGCAACAATGTAGTTACTTCTGTAGCCGGACCGGATATCGGTCTCCATGATGTCATATCCTTGTTTTTCAAGATATTTGACCAGAGGAGTACCAATGTTCCCTTCCGACCCGATTACAAGCGCTTTCCTAAGTTCTTTTCTCATTCATTTTCTCCTTTATTTTTAAATTTTTTCCCAACAATATCGCCCTAATTTGACAAGACGCAATATGCAAATCTTGATCAACATTTTAATTACGTGTCCCAGATATCGCACCAAATTAATAAGGCGTAATATGCGAATCTTG
>Ga0316605_10001347_pt1 | contig 14274 bp, 13 predicted proteins | sample OWC_soil_day20_n_FD_207666 | JGI IMG/M metagenome (GOLD analysis project Ga0316605, IMG submission 207666) | Wetland soil microbial communities from Old Woman Creek delta, Ohio, United States - OWC_soil_day20_noCT | ecosystem: Environmental > Terrestrial > Soil > Wetlands | place: USA: Ohio... | reverse complement strand
GCAGCGTCACCTCTGGCCGGCCGTCGCGGGTCTGGCGGATATGGGCGAAGTCGAGCCGCGATCCGGCCAGGACCACCGCCATCCATCCGTCCTTCTGCTTCGCCTTCATCAGGGCCATGACACCGCCACTTAGTAATATTCCAGTTTAAGGATACAGGCTAATTATCGGTTATTCAACGATATTCTTAAGGGAAACCACTCCCCGGATGGGGCCGCCGATATAAATCCAACGATCTAGGTGGTCGGTAGGAACGTCCGGCGCGCCCGGCCCCACCCCCTGACCATGCAAAATCCGCCAACCCCTCCCCTACCCTGAAAGGGCGTCAGAACGCCCTTTCAGCCCCAGCATCATCTAATCGTGCAAATTCCGCCACACTCAACGCAGTTCGCGGCGGTGGATGATTTTTGTATTGTCCTTGTAGATGCCGAAGGTAACGCGGGCCGTGGGATTAGTGGTGCCAGGATACTGGAGCCACGGCATCGCCCCAAGGTCGAAACTGACATCCAGCGCCACAGGCTTGTTGTCGGTAGTGATCTTCAGGCATTCAGTACACGTTGATGGATTGGTGTCCGAAAGTCGTCCGGCACTGAAATCATAGGGGGCTGCGTTGCCCAGCGTCACAGTCGCGCCACTTGGGTCAGATACCTTGGTTAGCGTTGGGGCTGCTGCCAGCTTCGTCGTGCTATCCGTCAAACTCGTCGCCCAATACGAACCATTCCAGAACTGGATTTCGGTTGGGACGATCAAAGGCAGTTTGTCGGAGCCAAAGGCATTAGAGAGCCGCAAGCGCCCTCTGACTACCATGACGCCCCCCTCCACCGAGGTGGTGGTGGGATCGGTGGCGCGTAATGATGTCCCCCCATCGGCATCGGTGGCGCGCAGATAGATATTGGTTGGAGCGGGCCAGTTTGCGGGCGACACAGGGGTCGCAAACGTATACTTCGTCGAAGTATTTGAAGCGGCCCCAGCATTGAAGGTCGAGGCGGCAACCGGACTCCCGCCAACATCTCCAACACTCACCGCAGTTGATGATCCCACGCCATCCTTTGCGGCAAGTGTGACGGCCTTGGCATAGCCCCCTGAATCCTTGTCGTAGTTCTGGAGTATTGGATTCCCCGTGGAAAGACTCCTCGCCGTCACATCAACCTGGAAGGTCTGGCCGGAATAAACCATTCCTTTGTGGGCAGTGACAGTTGGGCAGGTCAGCGCCGCCGGACAAGCCAGAGGAACGCCGGAAACCTGCGTCACCACGGTATCAAATAATCCAGCATAGAAGCGACCCACGTTCCCGCTCGCGGTTCCGGTCACGTCACCCGCGCCAAGATAGTCGCCATCCTTGACGCTGGGCGTGAGTTTGATAATGCCGACCTCATCCCAGACAAAGGCTGTTCCCGTGGCGGAGCCGCCCGCAAAGGCACCAAAACTGCCGACGATAGCTGGATTGTGGCAATCGGGATCGTTGGCTGAATTCCCATCGCAATCCAGCGGCGCCACCAAAACAGACGTCAGCTTGACGCTTTCCCCGCTCGGTTCACTAACTGTCGGAATTTCCTTGCCAAAGTTGGGCGTCGGCGGCGCCGTATCGCCCGAGGCAATCGCCGTTACCGTCACGGTAAAGGATTCTCCCGCCGCGACAAACTTGTCTCCCGTCGCATTCGCGGCTCCCGGATTGTCAGTACTGTCGCTGGTACGTTTGATATTCGAGAGCGTGAATCCATAGGGCTTGACGACAAACTCCCCGCTCGACCCTTCTCGGGTGGGGTTGTCCTTGTCACGCACATACAAATTCAAAATGCCCACATCGGCATAGCTGAAGGTACCAACGGAGGCACTCGGGGAACCGGCGAGAAAACTGACATTCGCCGCCGTGGACCAATTTGCCGTGTTGCCGGCAGCCGCACACAGGGGCAAGGTTCCGTAGACAGAAAGCACCGCCTGGACACCCGCGTTGGCCGTTGGATTCACGCACACAAGCCCAAGCTGGAGTGCGAGGTTAGTCGCGCTGCCGGCGGAAAGCTCCGTTGGCGTCCCTGCCGAGTTCAGCGCTGTAACAAAAACCGTCGGGGGCGTAGCCCCCCCCCCCGCCGGCTGCGGCGACCAGGTAATCAGGTTGCAGGGATTCGCCCCTTGTCCGATCGCCACTCCGTTCACGCAGGCCTTGTCGGTGAACGCAAAGGAGGCTTTAAGGAGGGTGGAATGGGTCGCCGTATTATTTGCGGCAACGTTATCAATCACCGTACCGGTAACTGTAGCGGAATTCGTGATGGTTCCCGTCGCGGCAGCATCGACGGCCACCGTCAGCGTCAGGGGTGGTGCTGATGACCCACTGGTGAGCGAACCCGACCAATTGCAGGTGACTACCTGGGCATTCGCGCTACAGATCCACCCCGTACCCACGGCGGAAACATAGCTCAAATCCGTAGGCAGGTTATCTTTAATCTCTATCGATCCCGCCAGGGTGCCCGGTCCATTATTGGTTACCGTCAGGATGTAGGTTCCATTCGAGCCAGCAGTTAAAGCAACCCCCGCCGCCATGCTCAGGGCCAGGTCTGCGGTGGCCGGCGGGTCGCCAACGCAAACATCGTCGATATGCCAGTAGTCTCTGTCGTAGCCGCTGCCGCCAAGTTGCCGGAAACGCAGACGGAAATTGGCGTGTTTGGCATCTGCCGGAATAGCAGTATTGGCGTTGTAAATCATGCCCGCCGGATTCGTGCCCGCCAGATCATCGCCGAAATACGTGGCCAGGGTGGTCCAGGTGCCGCCGCTATTCAGGTATTCGACTTGGAGATTCTCTCCCGCATCGGGATCGCGGTTGTTATTGGTGCCACTCCTGACCCAGTAACTGATGTTGCCGGTGATTGCGGACAGATTGGTCTTAAAGGTGGTAGCCGCCACATAGCCCCAGCGCAAATCCAGTTCGTGTCCCGCTGACTGATAGGCCAGGGTGCCAATACTGGCATCACCGATGGTCGACCCCACGGTCGCCCCCTCTGCCGAAATGCTCCAGCGCCCAAGACCCGCCTCGAAGTTATCGCAGAACGAACCGACATAGCTTGGCGCTGTCTTCTCCCGGATGATGACGTTGTCCATGTGCCAATAGTCGTAACCAACCACGCCAGTAGCCCCGCCGCCCGTACCCCCGCCGGCGTCACCGCTGCCGGAGGGTTGGTAAAAGCGCATCTGGAATCCGGAATGCAAAGCATCCGCCGGCAACTCAATGACAGGGGTGAACACCTGCCCCTCCATCACCCCCGAGGGATACTGGGCCAGAACCTTCCAGGTGTTGTCACTGGCAAGATATTCAACCAGGTAGTTCTCCCCTGCGGCTTCCGGGTATTCGCTGAAAGCGTCGCCACCGCGCCGCATCCAGAAACTGAGTTGCGCGCCTGTCTTCGCCGACAGATTAACAACCGGACTTGTGACCGTCACAATGTCCCATCGCGTGAACATCGACCGCGTCGGATTGGCGCGGGGATTGGTATACACATTGAAGGGGGGAATATCACTATCGATGCCCGCGCAGCGCCGGTTGCCGGCGGCGCCAGTACAGTTGGCTGGGGTATTTTCAGCAAAAGTCCATCCGTTACCTACTGAAGCAGGGTTCGAGCGCTCGAAATCATCACAAAAGATAATGTCAGCGGCACCAGTACAGGCCGGCGGAAGAATTGTGTAAGTCTGACCGCCGAAATTGCCGTTGCCGGCGCCGGCTCCGCCCAAGGGCGTACTTCCACTCACAATCGTATCGTTGTCGATCAGATTGAGGCCCAGGGTGCCGGTTGTACCCGTGCCCGTCTTGGCCGTGACGGTCCAGGTGGTCCCACTTCCGGTGACAGAGGTAATCGTCGCCCCCGCAGCGCCACCGGCCTGGGCGAGGGCGAAATCGGCATCATCAACCCCCGTCACACTGGTACTGAAGACAACGGTCCAGGATACGAATGTGTTCGTCGTCGTCGGGTTAAAACTGGCTCGATTAATTGAAGTTACCGCCGGAACGGGAGCTAACTGCCCCGTGGCATAGCTGCCAAAAGACGTTCCTCCGGGGTAAGTCGCCGTTGTGCCGCTGGCCGATCCGGCGAGGGCAGACCAGCTTGCACCACCGTACTGACCCACCTTGAAACTCGTTACCGTCGCCCCGGCATCCACATCGCCGGCAACAAACCCCAAACTCAGCGTGTAACTGCCACCGGCGGGAAGTGTGCTCATGGTGTCGCCCGCTGCGCCGAGAGTCCAGTAGCGATTCGCATCCCTCGTCGAGTTGATGCCGGAACTGGCGATCTGAGGATGTTCGCCATTGGTTGTGCTTCCCGTCAGCGTACCGCCCGTGATACCCGCAAACCACGGTATCGCCACGGAAATAGGCGCATACGTTGACGACGTTCCTACCGGATAGGTACAGGTCACATTCCAGTTGGGGTACGTCAGCCGAAGATTGCCAATCACATAGCGGGTCGAACTGGCACCGGATACGGCCCCCGGGCAGTTCCCGCCGACCGTCAGAATATTGCCCCCAGTGGTGATTCGCCCACTGGTGAATGTAAGTCCAGAGGAAACTGTTGCGGATGTGCTCAGAGTCAAGCCACTGCCATTATTCAGGGTCAGGCTACCAAGGGTTGGAGAATTTCCGGTGATGGCCTGCGCTGAAGAACCATTGAAGATAAAAGTCGTATTCGGCAGACTGAGACTTCCCCCATTGGAGAAATCGCCCGACACACTCAGGGTAGAAAAGTTCGCTGAGGAAACCGTGCTTCCAACATTGACGGTCAGGTCACCCACCGTGCTTGCTGATCCATAAAACGTTGCCGCTTGAGTACCGGATTTCCCGAAGACAAGCGTCGCTGCACTGAACGTTCCTGAGTTGTTTGTCAGATCACCATTGGCCGTGAAGGTCTGATCCACTGAAAAGTTGTTGCTGATTGTTGAACTTCCCGAAACGGTCAGATTATCTGCATCAAAGTAATCGGTACTCACAAGAGCCCCACCTACTGTCAGGTCGAATCTCCCATTATTGCCATTGTCATTGACCGTGCCGTAATTTGTGAAACTTCCCGTAACAGTCAGCGCACGAGTTGAGGTACCAGTCTGGACGAGAGAGCCATTAACCGTCACCGACAAGACGGTCGTCGTCGTATCAAAGCTGATGTTGTGGTTAATCACGACATCGTCAGAGGATGTCGGTGGCCCGTTTGAAGTCCCTGCACCGCAATTCCATCGGTTAGCACTGCTCCAGTTCCCGTCCTGACGAGACGTGCAAGTAGCGGCCTCGGCCCCGCCAATAAACCCCAAAACGGCGACCACTAAAATCCAGCACCGGAAAATCAGGGACAGACCACGGTTTCTTTCAGTATTCATAACAACCTCGCTTTCCGGCCCGATTGCACATTACGCAGAGCCATCCGCCAGCCATTAATTCTGCACCGTTGCAGAAAGTTGGCGTTCCGCCTTACTGGCGCCGCCGCCCAGACTGGCAGTCGATGTAATGTTAAACACATTGATTGTTTTCCCGCCTTCGCTATAGGACGTACAGGAACAGGCCACGACAACAACGAAATCCGCCAACTCGCCTGGGGGCAGCGTCAGTGGATTCTGGGAACATGTGGCTGCGGCACACGCCGCGCCGGTAAGGGTCGCCTTATGAATGCCCCAATCAACCCCCACCCGAGCCGCCTGGTAAGCCCGTGCGCCCTGAAAATCCAAAGCCAGCGCCAGATGTTGGCTGGAGGAGGTTTTCACCGCATAGGCTCCTAGGGCCGCCAGAATGACCAGGATGAAAATCGCTGAGGGCAGGGCGAAGCCCCGCTGCTTAAGGCGAGTTGTCCACATGGAGTTGTTGATGCAGGGTTACGGATTCGCCGCTTGGGCCATCGGTCAGAGTCAGGCGTAGGGTTACCAAGCCATTCTCGATGGAGACCGCCTGATAGTCGAAAAAGCAGGTGGAGCCACTGGCAAGGAGTGCGTTCCTACTGGCAGGGGGTGTCGCTGGAGCGGGCGGAGCGGGCTGACTCGCCGCACCAGGATTCCAATCTGCGGCTCCCGTCGCATAGCCCGTGTAACGACGTAATTCTCCCGTCGCCGTACAGCCGAATGTGACCGGCCCCGAGGACGCCGGAACAATATGGAAGCGCTGACTCGGCGACTCGAACGGGAAAGCCCCGCCCAGAAAATAAATTCGGTTAGAACTGCTGGCGGCAACGTCAATCTCCCGTCGATTTCCGTTGGTAGGCGTCGCGGCAGCCCCCGAACTCGCATCAAAGTCATATGCGTCAAGTCGGGTCTGTAAGGTATTAAAGATGACCAAGTGATCGCCAGCGCTGACGGAAACGCCCGGACCCAAAACATCAAAATTTCCTCCTCCAATGCCGGCAAACGTGAAGTCGAGGACATTCCCCGGCCCATCCACGCGATAGCGCCCGCCACCGGTGGTGGGAATAAATTCGATGTACTGATTGCCAGAAACCCGCACACTGTTCGGCAGCGCGGTGCGGATTTCCAGCGCCATGCGCTTCAAGGCCGTGTCAGCCGCATCAGAAAGCCCGGCGCGGCGAACCGTGTCCTGATAACCCTTGATCGGCGCGACCATGAACACCGAGATCATGGCGGCAATGATGCCGGTGATGACCATGGCGACGATCATTTCGATGAGGGTAAAGCCCTGGATTCCCTGGACGCGCTTCATGGTCAGTAGTTGAAACGGTAGCCGGTGAGGGTGTAGGCGCGGAGGCTGGGAGCGGTAACGGTTACCTTGATTTCCTTGATATGGGTCGCGCCGGTTACGCTGCCAATGTCAGCTGAGGCGACTACGTCCACGTGTACCTTGTAATTTTCCAAGCCCCCGATTGCGGTGCCCAGATCAGTCAACGCTCGCACTCCGGTCACATCGTAGCCGTGATAGTCGAGTACATCGTCAAACAGACCCCGGTTGGCCTCGACGGTGTACGCACCGCAAGTGGGGGGCGTGGTGCTGATATCCGCTGTATCGGGGTCACAAAAGGACTTGGTCAGCACCTCCTCCATCATCGCCTCGGCAATCGCCAGGGACTGCTTGGGCTCGATGGGGTCGGCGCTATGCAGCACGGTGATGTTGAGTACCGAGAGCACCCCCGCCAGGGCGACGCTGACGATGACAATGAAAATTATCAGCTCGATCAGCGAAGTGCCACAAACGCGGCGCGGCAGCTTAATGGACATAGCCGGTTTCCGCCTCGATGCGGATGCTACGGATATTGGCGCCGCTGTCGTTAACCTGCACCGTCGCCGTCGCCGCCATCGCTGTCGCCGGTGTCTCCACCGAGGCGCCGGAGGCGTAGGGCCGCCCCATGGAATCGAAACAGAACACGGTGCCGCCAATGACCGTGGTGCTGGCAATCGGCGCCCTCCACGACGGGTCGGCGGCGCACGAACTCGCATCGCAGGTGGTTCCGCTGGCGCTGCCGATGACGCAACGCCCGCCGGTGCCGGCATCCGCCGCCACCACGGCCCGCTGGGCAATCGCAGTCTTGTGGGCATAGCGCAGTAGCGCCTGCACCTGGTCGCCATACCCCGCCGCGTCAAAGGCGCCGAGACTGGCGAAGCGCGGCATCACCACTGCCGAGACGATGCCGAGAATGACGATGGTGACCACCAGTTCGACCATGGTGAAGCCGCGCTGACGCGGCGCCAAGATTTCCTTGATCCGTGCCCCCGCACCCTTTGCCAGGACGGGATTCTGCTGCCACATCTGGATAAAGAATTCCCTCAATTGCTCCGACTGCTCAAGCCGGGCCAGCATGAGGGCTTCGGGTATCGCGGCGGGGCGGGAAGACTTGGTATCAGCCATTGGGATCTTCGCCGCGCTGGATTTTCTCCAGGGCCAGTACGTCCAGCTGATCCTTAGGACGATTGGCAGCCCGTTTCATGACCATAAGATCATCAATCGACGCAATGGCAACCCGACGCCCAAAGAGTTCCCCATCCACCGCGTTAGCCTGGAGATGTTCAAAAGAAATCTCAGGGCGTACCAGAACATCCACCACGCCGCCGCCGGTTTGTGGTTCGCGCAGGGCAAAGGCCAGCATGCCCTTCTCTCTATGCCATTGGTCGATCTGCTGAGCGTTCCTGAGGGAGTCGATGGACACGGGAATCACCGGGGCCAGGCCGAGGCCCTTGGCGACATCAATGAAGCGGGATAAATTTTCGTCGTTCATCGCCAACACCAGATCGACATCAAAGGTCGCCCTGACAAAACCGTGCAACTGCACCGCAAGCCCGCCCACCAGGACAAACTGCACCTGGTTGTCGGCAAGAGCTTGCAGGAGTTCCGCGATTTTCATGGTCGATCAGACACCTCAAAATACAAAAGGCGGGTCGCCCCGCCTTTTGTTCCCACTGACTGGCGTGGGCGATTTGCTTGTGAAGATCAGACTGCTCGGGGAGAAACCGTGGTCTGTCCCCGATTAGTCCCGTCTGTCCTCGGTTAGCTTTTTAATAGCTTATTAGGAACAAGTGATCGTAGCTACAGTGGATATGGTTGCAGTACCACCGGTTTTTTGTATGCGGCAAGTGCCGGTATTACCCGGTGTGCAGCCAGTAAGCGCGGTAATGGTGTAGCCGTTCGGTGCCACGCCGCCCACCAAGGTATTGAGGGCGTCGCCACAAGTCGCAACCGCTGCTCCCGCACCCGGACTAATCTGCCGCTGTGCATAACGCAGGGAACTACCGGAAGCTAGGGCGCCTGCCACACCTTCCACGGCAGCAGCCTCAGCATCACCCTTGAGATCAATAAACTTCGGCAACGCCGTCGCCGCAAGAATGCCGAGAATCACGATCACTACCACCAGTTCAATCAGGGTAAAACCTTTTTGCTTAGTCATTGCTTGGTTCCTTCCATTCAATCAAGAGAGTCGGGTTTAACAGCCGGTTGTCGTCACGCCAGAAACAGCGCCGGCGACACCGGCGTCCGTCGGTTGCGTGTAGGTAAAGAAACACTGCGTCGCATCACTGGCGCCGGTAACTTCCACCCGGGTAACCCCACCGGCAACAGTGACAGTATAACCTTCGGCGGAAAGATCATCCGCCGAGGGGTTGAACTTGGCCGACAGGCCCGCCGCCGCGACAATGCCAGGGTCGGCGGCGCCGAGGGCGGCGCTGGCCGGGTAGCCATACACAGCGGCGATAATGCCGTGCTCGCTGCACACGGTGCCAGTGGCGCCACTACTGTTATTAGCGGTAGCGGCCGTGCCGGGGCATACGGCGGAGTCGCCCACCCCGTTAGAGGCCAGCACCTTGGCATGCACCAAGGCCGCCGCCGCCGCCACCGCTCCCCGCGCGGCGTTGAGCTTGGCGATACGGGCTTCGCGCTGAAGATTGACGAACCTCGGCAGCGCCACGGCGGCGAGAATGCCGACGATGGTAATCACGATCACCAGTTCGATCAGGGTAAAGCCGGCGCTTGCGCGTTGTTTCATAGTGTTTGCTTTCATAAATCTCCCTCAATACCACTGGTAAGGCACGACAGCCATCACCCCCACCGGGGAAAGAAAGGGACGCGGCTCGTTCATTTTGGGCCGGCGCACCTGCCAACGCAAGGACTTAGTACCGCCTTCAACATACAAATTCCGTGAAAAATTAGGTTGATAGCGAAGTTCTTTACGTTCTTGGTCAAACATCCAGGCCCCGGCCGGCAGTTCCGCCTCGGCCGCCGACTCGCCCAGGTAGCCTTCCGGCGGCCGTGCCAGCCAACGCACCGGATTGCTGCCCACCATGTCGTCCACCTGCCCATCCTGGCCGGCGATGATGCGCCGGGCCATTTCCTGGGCCAATCCGGACTGTATGTTGCGCAGGGTTGCTTCCACTTGTGCCTTTTCTGCCAGTTCCTGTAACTCGATATAACGCTGAAGCGCAATTGCCGCCATCACACCCATAACGGCAAGTGCCACCGAAAACTCAAATTTCGTCAGTCCCCGCTGCCATCGCCGCTGCTTCATCACTTCTTCATCGCTGCCTTGCCCAGGTCCCAGATCGGCAGGAAGATGCCCAGCGCCAGGATCAGCACCATGATGCCAAGGAAGACGATGAGGATCGGTTCGATCTGCTGCGACAGGGTCTTGAGCTCGTATTCGACCTCGTTCTGATACATCTCGGCAATTTCCTGCATCATTTCGTCGAGGGAGCCGGACTCCTCGCCGACGGCGATCATTTGCAGCACCACCGGAGTGAACACCGCCGCGCTGATGGCCGCGCGCAGAATGCTTTCGCCGCGCTCGACGCTGTCGCGCATGTTTTCGATCTTTTCCGCCAGATAATCGTTGTCCACCGTCTGCGCCACGGTGGTGAGGGCCTGGATGATGGGGACGCCGCTGCGGGAGGCAAGGGCGAAGCTGCGGGCAAAGCGCGCCAGGGTGGCCTTGCGCACGATCTTGCCGGCGATGGGAATGCGCAGCTTGATCTTGTCCCACTGATAGCGGCCGGCGCGGGTGCCGATCCACGACTTGAAACCGGCCCCCGCCGCCGCCATGGCACCGAGCAGCACATGCCACCAGGCCACCATGAAGTCAGAAAAGCCAATCAGGATCTTCGTCATCAGCGGCAATTCGGAATTGAAGCCCTTGTAGACCTGGGCAAAGGCCGGAATCACCCAGATGTTCACGACGAACATCGCCGCCAACATGGCCATGATGACGAAGGAGGGATAGCGCAGGGCCGACTTCACCTGTTCGCGCATGAAGCGCTCGAACTCCATGTGGTCGAACAGGCGCAGGAAGATTTCTTCCAGGCGACCGGTGAGTTCGCCAATGCGGACCATGGAGAGGTAGAACGGCACAAAGACCTTGGGGTGGCGGGCGAGGGAAACCGAAAGCTCACGGCCGGAGTCGAGGCTTTCGCGAATATCCTGCAACACCCCCTTCATGGCCGGGTTGGCGCTCGATTCCTGCAAGCCGGTGAGGGCGCGCATGATCGGCACCCCGGCTTTCATCAGGGTGTAAATCTGGCGACTGAAGAGCAGGATGTCCACATGCTCGACCTTCGGCCCCAGCCAGCCGCCGAGGGTAATGGCGCCGCCACCAGCCGCCGCTTCTTTCTTTACCGAGGCGGCGGTTTCGCGGATTTCCAGCGGGGTAACGCCAGTGCCCAGCAGCAGGTCGGCAACGACGGAAGCCGAGGCGCCTTCCATGGCCCCCTGGACCCGTTCTCCGGCGCGGTTGCGGCCGACGTAGGCAAAGGCGGGCACGATCAGTCTTCGAGCTGGGTGGCGATACGCATGGCTTCATGCACCGTGGTGCGGCCTGCAATTACCAATCGCACGGCGTCGCGGCGCAGGGTGTTGCCGGCCATCTGTTCGCGCCCGGCCTGCATGAAGCCGACGGTGTCAGCCTCGTTGGCGGCCTGCACCAGGGCATTGTTCATTTCGAGCATTTCATACACGCCCTGACGCCCCTGATAGCCGGTGTTGCCGCAATGGGAGCAGCCGCAGCCGTGCATGTACTTATGCTCATCCACATGGTCGCCCAGCTCGGTGCGCAGCCATTCGTGCTCGCTCGGCGACAGGGTGTAGGCTTCGGCACAGTTCTCGCAGATCACCCGCACCAGACGTTGGGCCAGCACCAGTTGCAGCGAGAGGGCCACCATGTAGCGCGGCACCCCCATGTCGAGCAGGCGAATCGGCGTCGACAGAGCATCGTTGGTGTGCAGGGTGGACAGCACCATGTGGCCGGTCATGGCGGCGCGCATGCCGATTTCGGCGGTTTCCTGGTCGCGCATTTCGCCCACTAGGATGATGTCCGGGTCCTGGCGCAGAGCGGTGCGCAGCACCCGGCCGAAGGTGAGGTCGATCTTTTCGTGCACCTGCACCTGATTGATGCCAGGCAGGCGGTATTCGACCGGATCTTCGACAGTGATGACCTTCTTCTCCGGCGTATTGAGTTCGGAGAGGGCGGCGTAGAGGGTGGTGGTCTTGCCCGAGCCGGTGGGGCCGGTGACCAGCACCATGCCCGAGGGGCGGTTGATGGCGTGGCGCAGGCGCTCCAGCACATGGGGCGGCATGTGCATGCGTTCGAGGCCAAGCAGACCGGTGTTCTGGTTGAGCAGACGCATCACAACCGACTCGCCGTGCTGGGTCGGCATGGTGGAAATACGCACGTCGATCGCGTTGTTGCGCACCTTGATGTTGAAGCGGCCGTCCTGGGGCAGGCGCTTCTCGGAGATGTCGAGGCCGGACATCAGCTTCAGGCGCAGCACCAGGGCAGAGGAAATCTTGCTGTCGGCCTCGGTCTGGATGTGCAGCACACCGTCGATGCGGAAGCGGATGACGAGATTCTTTTCCTGGGGCTCGATGTGGATGTCGGAGGCCCGGGTGCGCATGGCTTCCTCGAACACCGTTTGCAGCAGCTTGACCACCGGCGCATCTTCGGCGCCGGCTGTGATACCGAGAATGGCGCCGAACTCCACCGGGATGTCGCCCATCTCGGCCGTGAGTTCCTTGGCCAGGCCGGTGATTTCCTCGGTCTTGCGATAGACACGGTCGATGGTGGCCAGCAACTGGCTTTCCATGACCACCGCCAGTTCGATGTCGCGACGGGTAATGCGGGCGATTTCGTCGAAGGCGGCCATGTCGGTGGGATCGGCCATGCCGACCACCAGAGAGCCGTTGCGCTCTTCCAGCACCAGGGAGCGGAAGCGCCGGGCGTGGGGCTCGGGCAGCAGCTTGATGAGTTCGGGCTTGGGCTGAAACTGGCGCAGGTCCACGAACTCGGCGCCGAGCTGACGCGCCAGGGCCTTGGAAATACCGTCCTCGGTGACGTAGCCACTCTCGACGAAAATCCGCCCCATCTTGCGGCCACTGCGCTTTTGTTCTTCAAGCGCCAGCTTGAGTTGCTCCTGAGTCAGCAGATTCTGCTGCACCAGCATGTCGCCAAGACGGATTTTTTCAGGCCGGGCCATGCACGCCCTCCAGTAATCTCTTAAGAGAGTTGTTTATGAGGCTGATTTTACGGAAAATACCTATTTTCCCCTGGCCTTGCAAGTGTTTTCTGGCTAAAGACCTAGGCCGCCGCCTTGTTCCGCCTGGTCGAAACGGATCTTTGCCCAGGGACGCAGGTGGCCGAGATGGCCAGTGAGATTGGTCCAGTCTTCAAACATCTGACTCTTTATCTTATCGCGGTGATCCGGATCAGCCCGCATGCAAAGGTCGATGCGCTCCTGAATCAAGTCCCGAGCGCGCTCTTCAGCAGCCAGCCGGAGATGCCGCTGCAAATCCTTCGCCTCGTGCTGTTCAGCGAGCCGGTAAGGCAGCGGAATATTGGCCAATCGCGCCAACTCGCGCAGGGTATCGGCACGCTGAATCAAACCTTCCTGATTGTCGCAGTGCGCGGCGAAACGCCGCAGTTCCATGCGTATCAAGGATTTTTCAGCGGGGTCATGCATTGCCATTTACAGGGTTCCTTCAAAATGTCAGGCATGATCGTAACGTATCCATGGCCCACCGCATCCCACTTCCATGTTTCATATCGTCCTCTTCCAGCCTGAAATTCCGCCCAACACTGGCAACATCGTGCGCCTGACGGCCAATACCGGCTGCCATCTGCATCTCATCAAGCCTCTCGGTTTCAGCCTCGCCGAACCGGCCCTGCGCCGCGCCGGCATGGACTACGCCGAGTTCGCCCAGGTGCGGCAATACGAGAACTGGGGCGAATGCCGCGCCGCCCTGCCCGGCTTGCGCTGGTTCGCCTTCACCACCAAGGGCCATATTCGTCATGACACGGTGGACTACCAGGCGGGCGACGTGTTCGTTTTCGGCCCGGAATCGCGGGGCTTGCCGGCGGAAATACTCGATGAACTGGGGACCGACCGGCTGCTGCGCATTCCCATGCGGGCCGGCAATCGCAGCGTGAATCTGTCAAACACAGTTGCCGTGGCGGTGTATGAGGCCTGGCGGCAACTGGGCTTCGCCGGGACCGAGTAGGACGGCTATTCGGCCTTCGGGTCGCGGGCCATGAGCTGTTCCACGGCCTGACGCGGCGTCAGGCGGCCGTCGAGGACGGCGCAAACGGCATCGGTGATCGGCATCTCGACGCCCAATTCGGCGGCACGTCGCGCGACTTCGCGGGCCGTCAATACGCCTTCGGCGACATGGCCGAGTTCGCGCGTGATTGCTGCCAGTTCGCGCCCCGAGGCAAGGGCGAGGCCGACGCGGCGGTTGCGGGAAAGATCGCCGGTGGCGGTGAGGATCAGATCGCCCATGCCGGTGAGGCCCATGAAGGTTTCGCGCTTGCCGCCGAGGGCCATGCCAAAACGGGTCAGTT
>Ga0316605_10001345_pt1 | contig 14284 bp, 14 predicted proteins | sample OWC_soil_day20_n_FD_207666 | JGI IMG/M metagenome (GOLD analysis project Ga0316605, IMG submission 207666) | Wetland soil microbial communities from Old Woman Creek delta, Ohio, United States - OWC_soil_day20_noCT | ecosystem: Environmental > Terrestrial > Soil > Wetlands | place: USA: Ohio... | reverse complement strand
GAGCCATAGCGCTCCGCAAATCTTCATAGAAGGCGAACCTTCTCAAGCCCCTGACGAATTCCTGAACAGCCCGATGATCCGAATCCCTTTCCCGGGAGATCTCTTGATCCGTGATTCGCTCATAAAGAGTGTTGAAAGCGAGAAAAGCCTTGAACATTCGACTGGCTGCTCCTGAAGCAGGAACGAACTTCATCGCTCTTCCTGAGAGAGCGGCTTCTGAGTAGCCTTCGGCATACCGGTTCAGATCAGACCTGTTCAGAACGTGAATGCCGTCCCCCACGGTGCAGGGACGGTTGAGCTTTGCGTGAGGGAATCCCTTTTTGAACGACTCGACCTGAGAGAAGACCTTCTCCGTGGTGAGACCCAATTGCTTTATCTGCTCCAGATCGCGATCCGTAAAAGAAAAGATTCCCATGATTCCCGTCTCCTATGCTTTGAGTGCACCGCCACTCGTTTCATCTTGAGAATATGGAAGAACGGGGTTCGTGTCAATCCATGAAAAGGCCTTGTGAATTGCCTCAGAATGGTCTAAAAACGGGTGCCTACATTAAGAGATATCGTGGGGCGGATGCAGAGGATAGTTAGGTGGGTGAGATCGTCGAAAGCGACAAAACGAAAATCCACACTGTCAGCACTCTGAGTGAGAAGATCAAGAATCTCCTTGAGGCCAACTTCGATTTTGTCTGGGTCGAAGGGGAGATCTCCAACTTCAGGTCACCCCTATCCGGGCACTTCTACATGGTGCTCAAAGACGAAAAGGCCCAGATCAGGGCGGTCATGTTCAGGCCTCAGACGCGCTATCTCAAATTCATGCCCCAGGACGGAATGAAGGTCATAGTTCGGGGAAGAGTGGCGATCTATGAGCCCAGAGGAGAGTATCAGGTCATCCTGGATTACATGGAACCCCTGGGGGTGGGGGCCCTGGCCCTTGCCTTCGAACAGCTCAAGCAAAAGCTGGCCGCCCAGGGAATCTTTGACCAGAGCGTCAAGAAGCCTCTCCCCTTTCTGCCGCAGCGGGTGGCAGTGATCACCTCTCCCACAGGGGCTGCGATCCGTGATTTCCTCAAGATCATCAGACGGCGCTTCGCGAATCTGGAAATCATTATAGTGCCGGTGAAGGTTCAGGGAGAGGGAGCGGTTGCGGAAATGGTGGAAGCTCTGGCCTTGGTGAATCGAGAACTGGACGTGGATGTCATTGTGCTGACGAGGGGCGGAGGATCCCTGGAAGACCTCTGGGCTTTTAACCAGGAAGAGCTGGCCTTGGCGATCAGGGCTTCCCCTGTCCCAGTGGTCTCTGCCGTCGGCCACGAGATTGATGTCACCATCTCCGATCTTGCCGCAGACCTCAGGGCCCCGACTCCATCAGGGGCTGCCGAACTACTGGTGGTAGAGAAAGAGACCCTGAAGCAACAGATCATGCAACTCCAAGCCCGGCTGCAGTCTGGGTTAAAGACGGAACTGGCGAGTCTCCAGGAAAATCTCCGCTTTCTGTCCAGAGGGCTGCGCGACCCGAGAAAAAGGCTTGCGGATTCGTGGCTTCGCCTTGATGAAATGGAAAACCGGCTATGCCGGATGATGTCCTTCATGATCATGGACCGGAAAAGGAGCCTCAGCGCAGGGGAACGGGTCCTGATTCTTCATTCCCCATTGAAGATCATTGCCGGCCTCAAACAAAAGATCGAGTTCCAGAACCGCTCCATGGAGATGCTGGTGACGAGAAAACTCAGGGACTGCCGCACGGGCATGTCCATGCTCCAGGAGAAGCTCAAGGATATGAGTCCTCTTTCAGTGCTCGGAAGAGGGTATTCGATCACCCGAACATTGCCTGAAAAGCGGGTTCTCAGGTCCTCTTCCCAGGTGAACAAGGGGGACCGGGTGAATGTGAAGCTTGCCAAGGGAGAACTGGAGTGCCTTGTGGAAAAAATCGTATCGGGTTAGTATGATAATCTCGTAAGACGTCTCAATAGTCGTCACCCCGGCGAAAGCCGGGGTCCAAAGGCCCTTGTTTTTACTGGATTCCGACTTTCGCCGGAATGGAAGAAGATCTTCTGATGCTTTACAGAAGATCGTCACAATTCTTTATGGGAAAAGGAGAGAAATTGTATCCTGTGCGAAAGAGCCGCCTTATGGGCGTGCTCATTGTCTTTGTTGTCGTCGTCTGCCTTTTGATTGGAGCAAACACGAGTGTGGCGCTGCCTAAGCCGGAAGTCACTGTTTCATCCAACGCGATCTTTCAGGGCGATGTGGGTCTTCTCAAGGTCCGGACAGCGGAAGGCGAAATCCCGCAGGCTCTGTGGATGAATCAGGAACTTTTCATGGCCCCTTACGGGGACGGGAAGACTTGGTACGGTTTTTTCGGGGCAGATTTGAAATTGAAGGCCGGATCTTACCCTCTGGTGGTGAAGACCGCTTCCCCAGGGTTTCGAAAACAAATCGATGTGATGGTGCGTGGCAAAAAATTTGGCGTCCGTCAACTGACGCTTCCGAAGGAGATGGTGGACCTCGATGCCGCCACTCTGGAAAGGGTGACAAGAGAGACAGCGATCATGAAAGAAGTGCTGGAGGCTCCGCCGACCGCTCCCCAGTGGAAAGGCCCTTTCGTGAAACCTGTCAACGGTGCGGTGAGTGGAACATTCGGCCAGGCGAGTATCATCAACGGCATGCCGAGGTCTCCTCACTCCGGCGTGGACTTAAAGGCGGAGAGAGGAACTCCCGTGGTCTCCATCAACAGCGGCAGGGTCGTGCTCACAGGGGAGCATTTTTTCAATGGTCTCTTTGTGGTCGTTGATCACGGGGGGGCTATCCAGAGCATGTATTTCCATTTTGACAAGATTCTCGTGCAGCAGGGAGACAGGGTGACAAAAGGCCAGGTCGTGGGGCTTCTAGGTGCCACGGGACGGGGTACAGGCCCTCACCTCCACTTCGGGATCAGGATTAGCGGAGCCCGGATCGATCCGCTGGAGTTCATGAAGGTCAATGGAGTCATGGAGCGGTTATGAGCGAAAAAAAATTTGAAGAGGCCATGAAAAGGCTGGAGAATATTGTAGAGAACCTGGAGAAGGGCGATCTCTCCCTGGAGGAATCGCTCAAGAGTTTCGAGGAAGGAATGAAGCTGCTCCAATTCTGCTCCAAGAAACTGGAGGAAGCGGAACAGAAGGTGACTTTGCTGATCAAAGAAAGCGGCGGCAAGTTGGCCCAGCAGACCTTTGAGGTCGATGAAAAAGAGGACCAGTGACCATGGACCTGAAGGCCTACCTTCGTGACAAGAGAGCTTTGGTGGACGAAGCCTTGAAGTCCGTGTTTCCTGAACCGCAGGGGCCTTCGGCAGACGTGGTTCGGGCCATGACCTACAGCCTCTTCGCAGGAGGGAAAAGACTGAGACCCATTCTTTGTATCGGAGGCGCGGAAGCGGTCGGAACAGAGGGAAAAGCGGTTCTGCCTTTTGCCTGCAGTCTCGAACTCATCCACACCTATTCCCTCATTCACGACGATCTTCCTGCCATGGACGACGACGATCTGAGAAGGGGTAAGCCCACCAACCACAAAGTGTTTGGAGAGGCTGTGGCCCTCCTGGCAGGGGACGGACTTCTGACCGAAGCCTTCCGCCTCATGGCCGGCACGAGCGGGGTGGATCCTCGTGCGCTTCTGAAGGTGATCCGTTTGGTGGGTTCGGCCGCAGGCTACCAGGGCATGGTGGGCGGGCAGGTAGTGGACATCCAGTCTGAAGGAAAGCCGGTCGATCCGTCCCTGGTGAACTTCATCCATTCCCACAAAACCGGGGCCTTGATCCATGCATCGGTCACCTCGGGGGCCATCCTGGGCGGCGGAACCGAAGAGCATGTGAAGGCGATCTCCTCCTATGGAGAAAGAATAGGTCTCGCTTTCCAGATCGCGGATGATATTCTGGATGTCGAGGGCGACAGCAAAACCATGGGCAAAAACGTTGGAGGCGATGAGCGCAAAAGGAAAATCACCTTTCCTGCGGCAGTGGGTCTCCAGAAGGCGAAGGAAACCCAGGGCCGCCTGGTGGGAGAGAGTGTGGCGGCGCTGAAGGCTTTTGGAGAAAAAGCCGATCCTCTGAGGAGCATTGCGGTCTACATCATAGAAAGAAAAAAATGACGGATGATGCAAAGAAATACCCCCTGTTGAGCGGGATCAACAGCCCGGCGGATCTCAAGAAGCTGTCCCTTGACGAGATGGGTCGTTTGGCGGCAGAGGTGCGCAGCAAGATCATTGAAACCGTGGCAAGGACCGGCGGGCACCTTGCACCGAATTTGGGCGTTGTGGAGCTGACGATCGCGCTTCATTATGTTTTCAATGCGCCCAGAGACAAGATCCTCTGGGATGTGGGCCACCAGTCTTACGCCCACAAGCTGCTGACCGGCCGAAGAGATCGCTTTCACACGCTTCGGACCTACGGAGGAATCAGCGGGTTCCCGAAAAGGAGCGAAAGCCCCTACGACACCTTTGACACAGGGCACAGCAGCACCTCGATTTCGGCAGGCCTTGGGATCAGCGTGGCCAAAGCGCTCAAGGGGGAGAAAGAGCATGTGATCGCGGTGATCGGTGATGGTTCCACGACAGGCGGAATAGCTTTCGAAGGCCTGAACCAGGCCGGGCACACGGAAAAGAATCTCATCGTTGTGCTCAACGACAACGCCATGTCCATAGGCCCCAACGTGGGTGCCTTTTCATCCTTTCTGAGCAGAAAGATGACGGGGCGACGTTTCGTCTACTTCCGAAAGGAGGTCGAAAATCTCCTCAGGTCCATACCCGGCGTGGGAGAAAACATCCTGAGCCTTTTCCGCAAGAGCGAAGACACGTTCATGACCCTGTTCACCCCGGGCATGCTGTTTGAAGCCTTTAAATTCAGGTATATCGGCCCTATCCAGGGACACCGCCTGGATCTTCTCATCGACACGTTTGAAAACGTGAAGAACCTCGACGGCGCAGTGCTCGTCCATGTGACCACGGTCAAGGGAAAGGGCTATAGCCCTGCTGAAAGAGACCCGCAGCACTTTCACGGCGTGGGAAGCTTTGAGATCTCCACAGGGTCTCCGAAAAAGACCTCTCCCCAATTACCTCCAACCTACACAGAGGTTTTTGGAGAGACCATGGTCGATCTGGGCAAGCGGGAAAAAAAGCTGTTTGCCATCACCGCAGCCATGCCGGAGGGGACCGGGCTCAACAGGTTCAGCGAGATCTTCCCCGAGCGCTTCGTGGATGTGGGAATCGCGGAACAGCACGCTGTGACTTTTGCCGCGGGGCTTGCCACAGAGGGGTTCAAGCCGGTGGTGGCCATCTACTCCACCTTTTTGCAGAGAGCCTTTGACCAGATCATCCACGACGTCTGCCTTCCTAATTTGCCGGTGATCTTCTGTATTGACCGGGGAGGGCTTGTCGGCGAGGATGGCCAGACTCATCACGGGCATTTTGACATCACCTATCTCCGCAGTCTTCCTCACATGACTGTTATGGCCCCCAAGGATGAAAACGAGCTGAGGCACATGATGTTCACCTCGCTCAACCACACAGGACCGGTGGCTATCCGTTATCCAAGAGGCCGTGGCTTGGGCGTGTCTTTCGATCCGGAATACAGGATCCTTCCCGTCGGGGAATCGGAGGTGCTGAGGGAGGGCAAAGATCTGACCCTCATCGCCTTAGGGAACATGGTTTACCCGTCTCTCGATGCGGCCGTCGAAATGGAAAAAGAGGGCCTCTCAGCAAGCGTGGTGAATTGCCGGTTTGTCAAGCCTTTGGACAGGAGACTTGTGGATTACTCCAGGAAAACCGGCAAGGTGCTCGTGGTGGAGGAGAATATTCAACAGGGCGGGCTGGGCAGCGCCGTGCTCGAGCTCTTCAGCGACATAGGATTGAGAGGGGTGACCGTGAGGCGCCTGGGGCTTCCGGACGGCTTTGTTGAACACGGCCCTGTAGAAGTGCTCAGAGAAAAACTCGGGCTCGACAAGGCAGGAATTATCAAAGCGGCAAGGACTCTCCTGAGCATTGGGTGACACTCCCTTTCAAACTCGTGCCTACCGAGAAGAAAATCAGACTTGACCTTTTGCTTGTCCAGAAGGGGCTGGCTGAAAGCCGTGAAAAGGCAAGAGCCATGATCATGGCCGGCCTCGTGGAAGTGGACAAGGTTGCGGCGAACAAACCCGGATATCTCGTTGCTCCTCTCTCAAACCTTTCCGTCAAAAAACCTCTTCCCTATGTGAGTCGAGGCGGGCTCAAGCTCGAAGCTGCTCTCGACACATTCTCATTGGATGTGAAGGACAGGGTCCTCCTAGACGTGGGCGCCTCCACAGGGGGCTTTACGGATTGTTTGCTTCAGAGAGGGGCCAAGAGAGTGGTTGCGGTTGACGTCGGATACGGCCAGTTTCACTGGAGACTTCGGCAGGACCCGAGGGTGGTTCTTCTCGAAAAGACGAATATCCGAAACCTGACACCGGCCGTGGTACAGGAGGATCTGGACGGTGCAGTCATCGATGTGTCCTTCATTTCCCTCAAACTGGTTCTTCCCGCCGTGTCGCAGTTCCTGAAGCCGCAGGCCTTTGTCGTTGCGCTTGTGAAACCTCAGTTTGAGGTGGGAAAGGGCCAGGTCGGCAAGGGCGGTGTTGTGCGGGACCCAGCGTTGCACCAGGAGGTGCTGAACAGCCTTTGCAGCTTTTTCAGAGAAGTCGGCTGGAAGGTCAAAGAACAAATGCCTTCACCGGTGCTTGGTCCCAAGGGGAACAAGGAGTTCCTCGTCCACCTCACACGCCCGTGAAATCAGTGATCAGTAAATCAGTGATCAGTAAGGGAGAACACAAAGTATTTGTTCGCTGGCCACTGATAACTGCTTACTGATCACAGGATTTTGAGACAGACTTGTCCGCTCAGGGAGCAGGGCTCTCCGTCAAATCTTGGACTGATCAAATAAAGTCAGCGGGCTGCGCGCTTAGAGGCCTTCAGAGGGTTAATTTTCACCTGTTCTTGAACCGCGGCCTTCACGATATTCGTGGCCATGCTGCACTTCCCGGTTCGCCATTTGATGGAAGGCTCAGGGAAAATAAGACAATATTTACCGGCGGGGAATTCTTTGACTTTCTGGCAGCCGTTGCACTGTTCGATAACGGCGTGGCAGCTACCGCCATTGAACTGGCAACCCGTCTTGTTCATGAAAAAGCACTCAACACCTTGCTTTACGCTATTGCAAATCATGGTTATCACATCCCTTCTCTAAAATAAAATTAAACAGTCCCGAGAACTCAGGGACTGTTTGCATCCTATTCTACTCATCTTTATGCGTCTGTCAATCCAAAAAAATCACAAAAATTCACTCACCTTGGGGTTCTCTGACCGCTAGCCCGAGTTCGTCGAGTTGGGTTTGGTCGACCCGGGAGGGCGCATCGCTCAGGAGGCAGGAGGCCGTCTGGGACTTGGGGAAGGCGATCACTTCCCTGATGGATTCCGAACCGGTCAGAATTGCGGCAAAGCGGTCCAGCCCAAGGGCAATGCCTGCGTGGGGCGGAGCGCCGTACTTGAGGGCCTCCAGGAAAAAACCGAACTTGAGATTCGCCTCTTCCTGCGAAATGCCGAGGATCTTGAACATGTTCTCCTGCAGCGCCGGATTGTGGATCCTCACGCTCCCGCCGCCGATCTCGCTTCCATTGAGGACAATGTCATAGGATCTTGCCCTGACTTTCTGCGGTTGTTCCTGAAGAAGAGGGAGGTCTTCTTCGAGGGGGGAGGTAAAGGGATGGTGCACGGATTCCAGCCTGACTTCTTCCTCGTTGTATTCCAGGAGCGGAAACTTGGTCACCCACACCAGGGCGTAGTCATCCTTTTTTAGCAGATCGAGTCTCTTTGCCAGCTCGAGCCTGAGCGTGCCGAGGCAGGAATTGACGACAGAGGCTTTGTCGGCGACGATCAAAAGCAGGTCCCCCGTTGCGGCTCCGGTCCGCAGGTTGACAGCCGCCTTGTCCTCTTTCTTGAAGAACTTGTCCAGGGAGGATTGCCATCCGTCCGTCGTGATTTTCACGTTCATCAGGCCCTTGGCTCCGGCCTGGACCACGAATTGGGAAAGCTCGTCCAGGGCTTTCCTGGAAAAAAGACCGGCTCCTTTTTCAACACGGATGGCCTTCGCGATCCCGCCCTGCTGAAGCACTCCTTTGAGAACCTGGAAATCCGAGTTTCCCGCAAGGTCGCTGATATCCCTCATCTCCATGCTGAAACGGGTATCGGGCCGATCCGTCCCGAACCGCTCCATGGCATCGCGGTACTCCAGTCGAGGAAAGGGCAGCGAGATCTTTACCTCCAGAATCTTCTCGAAAAGCTCGGCCATCATTCCCTCGATGAGACCGATAATGTCCTCTTCACTGCTGAAGGACATCTCCAGGTCAACCTGAGTGAACTCAGGCTGCCGGTCTGCCCTGAGATCCTCGTCTCGAAAGCATCGCACCACCTGATAATAGCGGTCAAAACCTGCGATCATGAGGAGCTGCTTGAAGAGCTGGGGGGACTGGGGAAGCGCATAGAAAAGCCCTTTGTGTATCCGGCTGGGTACCAGGTAATCCCTCGCTCCTTCGGGTGTGCTCTTGGTCAGAAAGGGCGTCTCCACTTCGATAAAGCCGTTCCTGTTCAGGTACTCCCTGACCAGAGCCGTCATACGATGGCGCTGGAGAAAGTTCTGGAAAAGCTTTCTTCGTCGAAGCTCCAGATACCGGTATTTGAGACGGAGCGTCTCAGAGGCGTCCACCGCCCCATCCACCTGAAACGGAGGGGTTTCCGATTTGTTCAGGATCTTGAGTTCGGTCACCTTGAGCTCAATGGCACCGGTAGGAAGTTTCAGATTTTCCTGGCCCTCGAGCCTGGGGGAAACCGTTCCCTTGACGGCAAGGACCCACTCGCTACGAAGAACGCGGGCCTTGGCGTGACTCTCTTCATCCACGTTGGGATCAAAGACGATTTGAGTGATTCCTTCCCTGTCCCTCAGGTCGATGAAAATCAGATTTCCGAGGTCTCTGCGGCTGTTGACCCAGCCCATGAGCAGGGCTTCCCGGCCTATGTCCGAGGCTCGCAGACTTCCGCAGTCATGCGTCCTCTTCCATTCAGCCAGGGTGTCCAAATGAAACTCATCGCTTACGTTCATCGTGCTTCCATGACCAACAGGTTCTTGAGCGTATTGAGCAGGTCCTCCAGATCCACAGACTTTTGCTGTTTCCCGGCCATGTCTTTCAGGAGGGCCTTTCCGGAAGCCAGTTCATTGTCCCCTACAATGAGCACTCTTGAAGCGCCCAAGCGATCCGCTCGCCTGAGCTGGGCCTTGAGGCCCTTGGACCCGTAATCCGTTTCCACCCAGAACCCGGACTTGCGGAGGTCGCAGGCCCAGGAGAAAGCTTTTTTTTCAGCTTCTTCTCCCAGGCCGATGATAAAAAGATCGGGCACGGGGTTCTTTTCCTGCCCTTCCTCCTGTAGCAGGGTGATCAATCTCTCCATGCCCAGGGCAAACCCGATGGCCGAATGATCCGGCCCGCCGAGCTGCTTGGACAGGCCGTCATACCGGCCGCCTCCCAGCACGGCGTTCTGAGTGCCGAGCCGGTCGCTCTGAATCTCGAAAGTGGTCCGAGTGTAGTAATCCAGGCCTCTGACAAGCATAGGGTTAATGGTGAAAGCAATGCCGAGCAGGCCGAGATACTCCTGGACTCCCTTTAAATGACGCTCGCAGTCCCCGCAAATGAACTCCAAGATCGAGGGAGCGCCCGCAACCACCTCCTTGCAACCGTCTGCCTTGCAGTCGAATACGCGGAGAGGATTCGTGTCTGCTCTTCTCCTGCAGTCTTCGCAGAGCGCCTCCTTTTTCTGAGCAAGATACTTCTTCAGCTCCTCACGAAAGGCGGAGCGGCACTCGGGACATCCCAGGGAATTGACCTGGAGGCTCAGGCCGGAGAGGCCCACAGCCTCGAAAACGGTCATTGCTAAAAGGATGATCTCGGCATCTGATTTGGGTCCGGGGTCGCCGAAAATCTCCGCATCGATTTGGTGGAACTGCCTGAACCGGCCTTTCTGGGGGCGCTCATGCCTGAACATGGGGCCTATCATAAAGACCTTTTGGAGGGGGTTTTCCTGGTAGAGCCGGTGCTGGATGTAGGCTCGGACAAGCGAGGCCGTGGCTTCAGGCCTCAGGGAGAAATTCCTGCCCTTGCTGTCCGTGAACGTGTACATTTCCTTGGAAACAATGTCGGTTTCCTCGCCGATGCTTCGCTTGAAAAGCTCGGTCATCTCCATGAGAGGGAGCTTGATTTCCAGAAATCCAAAGTTCCGGAACACCCGTCTGGACCGCCTCTCAACCCGCTGCCAGACCTCCACCTCTCCGGGAAGGATGTCTTTAAAACCTTTTATCGTCGTAAATTCCAAAAGCCTTGCTCCAGTTGAGAAAAGACCCTCGTCTCCTATCAGAACGCCCCTTGAGCGTCAATCTCATTATTCTTCAATGTTGATCTTCGTTGCTTTCTTTCCCTGCTTGGAGCGTTTCTTCTCCAAGCCCTCGATCTTTTCATCCACCAGGGACCGGATCGCTTTCAGAAACTCGATGCGAGAGAGATCCAGGTGCTCGAAGAACTTGGATTTTGGCAGCGAGAGCTTCTGGAGATCGATGAAAAACTTCCCCAAAGGGCAAACCACCATTTCCTCTTCTTTTTTCCTAGCCATGATCTTCTCCTTCAAAACAAACGTTCAAGTACTCCTCCTCCATTCTGGCTCTCACAGACTTGGAGGCAGCCACGTGCCTTGGCAGTAAGAGATGTTTCTTGAAACTGCCGATGCGGACAATGAGTTCATCGGAAACCTTGTTCAGCTCTACATGGTCCTTCCCTGCAAAGGGGATCTTCAGCTTCAGACAATAGACGCCGTTTTCCTTGGTGAGGTCATAAGGCTGCCCGATGAAGAACTTCTCCAGCGGATTGCGCCGGCCGTAGATCCGGTCCGCGAGGGTTTTGAGCCGCTCGTAGCCGAGGACTTCGTTGCTGAAAAGGTTCACGGGAAAAATGGGAATGGGGCTGAAGTACTCCTTGGCGATTTCCATGTGTTGTTTTTGGTTTTCTCGCCAGTTCTGGAAATAGGCATCCTTGATTTTGGGCGGGAGCACGCGGTTCATGATGATCGCGTCGACGTTCATCCGGTAAAGACAGAAGTACATGAAGGCCCGCTGGGTCTCTTTGATGACGATTTTTTCAGGGTTGGCAATCAAGCGAACGCTCGTGACGTCTGGATCGATCATGAGCTGATCCACCCCTCTGAGCCGTTCGAAAAGGTGCTCGATCGCATCGAAATACTCATCCCCCGGGATCGGTACATTGTAGATTTTTTTGGCCACAGGGCCTACCACCTTGGCAAGAGTCTTTTCCATTTTGAAGATTTTTTTGATGTACCAATCCAGGGTCGTGGGAACGCTGATGAACCGAATGGATTCGCCTGTGGGCGCGCAGTCCAGAAGGATGACATCGAATTCCTTGTCCCGTACATAGCGATTGATGTAAAGAAGAAGGCTCACCTCCTCCATGCCGGGCAGAATGGCGAGTTCTTCAGCGAGGATCTCGTCGAGCCCCGTTGTCTTGAAAAGCGCTGAGAGGTACCTGTGGATTTCGCCCCAGTTCTTTTCAATTTCCTGCTGAATGTCCAACTCCTGTATCCAGAGACTGTTACGGACCTTGATGGGCCTTCCCTTGTTTTGATCCAGGAGATCTTTTTCAAGGTCAAATATGTCGGAAAGGCTGTGGGCCACGTCCAGGGACATAATGATGGTGCGGTAACCCATTTCCGCGACGCGTATCCCCGTGGCCGCCGCCACACTGGTCTTGCCCACACCGCCTTTTCCTGCAAAGAAAATAATCCGCAAATCGACTTCACTCCTTCCTTCGATATATGCTTTTCCAGCCAAACCCTCCCTGGCAGAGCGGGTCAAGGGGCCTGACCGGCAACTGCTCTGCCTCCCCTGGCGTGAAGGGGTCAGGGGAGGGGGAATGTAGGGCGAGGGACCCCGCCTGCAGTGATTTTCTTTTTCTGGGATCTTATCACAAATGCGGTCAGGTTCAAACGATTCCCGTCCGATTCCCGTCCGACTTGTCAAATCCAGCGAATTTGCTTACAATACGCGGGAAAATCCAACGCGTGGATTACTCTAAAATAATAGGGAGAAGGCTTATGTTAGAGTTGAGTTTTCATATTCAAATTAGGCGAAAGGGGAACTGGTTTTTGGCCAGTGCGCCTGAACTCGACTTCATTTCGCAAGGGCAGACGATCGAAGAAGCGAGGAAGAATCTTCTAGAGGTGATCCAAATCCAATTCCAAGAAATGAGGGAGATGGGAACACTGCAAGAATATCTCGCTGAATGCGGGGATGACAAGAGAGGAATACTTCGAGCTTCTTCGGGAGGTGTAATTCACAACCTAACCTGATGTGCAAGTTACGTTCTGGCCGTTGAACTGACTTTAGACTCCTGAAGCGGAGGGCGCCATGAACAAGTCAAAAGCCCCATTCTCGGATTGAGACATGGGGTTTTTTTACGTTTGTGCGACCGGTAAGTCGGAGGCTTTGCTGATTGCTGAGCGCTGACGGCTGAAAGCTGACGTTGTGACCGTACTTGTCAAAACCCTCTGATAGGTAGCCCCTCATACTGAGCCGTGGAGGATGTAAACATGCCCCGGCAATATTATGCTCACAGCCTTGGAGGCAAGACCGGAATGGGTGGTGTGGCCATTTGGGTGCTGGAGACAGAGAGGATCATAACATGAGGAACGGTATCGTTTTGACTGACCCAAAGAAGAAGTGGAGGGGATGCAGTATGAATGGTAAGGGCTATGAGATTCAAATGGAAATATCTGGAAACACGGCCATGTGGACACGGCCCGACACGGGCGACTGTCCAGTCAGTTACCCTGCCCCGACATATTCGGCGGTGAAGGGCATGTTTGAATCGATCCTCTGGGGACCCGCAGTACATATCATCCCGACAAAAGTGGAGATATGCACTCCTGTTCAATACCACAACTACCAGACGAACTACGGGGGACCTCTTCGGAAACCTGGGGTGATAGCAAAAGGCGGAGGGTACCAGCTTCTCGCAACCGTGCTGGTTGACGTTTGTTACAGGCTATACGCGGAAGCGATGCCAATTCCGGCACCAATAAAGAAACGTGTGCCCGATAAGGCTCGTCAATGGGACGGCAAAACGACATCACCCGGCCACGCGTATGGGGATATCTTCAACCGTCGGCTCAGACGAGGACAATGTTTTTGCATACCGTTCCTCGGCTGGAAGGAGTTTGGACCCAGCTATTTCGGTTCGTTCCGAGAAGCAACCAGAGTCCAGAACGATATTAACATTGTGATCCCTTCAATGCTACGTGAGGTTTTCTCTGAGGGCTATGCCTCACCGTGTATGTTCAGATATGAGCAAGACGTAAGGATAACTGAAGGAGTGACGCAGTTCCCCTGGAAAGGAGGGCAGCATGCTGAATGAACTATATCATCTATCTAGCGCAGTGCCATTCTGAGTCGCTCCCCGCGCGGGAGCGTGGATTGAAACTCAGAAAGCCGCTATGGAGGGGCCGCTAAGAAGTCGCTCCCCGCGCGGGAGCGTGGATTGAAAAACATTTGCGCTCCGAGCAGAGTCATTGCACCAAGCAGGAATGGGGCCTACCAGATTGAGCGAACCGGATACTGTGTGATCAGGTCGTCGGGGGTCAGGATGACCATTCCATGAACAATGGCTTGACAAACCAGCATTCGATCAAAGGGGTCCCTGTGGTACTCCGGCAAGGAAGGCAGATACAGGGTGGCTTCTTCTTCCAAAGGAAGAGGATCAATAGCGTGCTTTTCTCTTTGGGCGGGAATGAAGCGTGACGGCAATTCCGGCAATGGAAGCCTTCTCAGGGCATGTTTGACCGATATCTCCCAGGCGGAAACAGCGCTGAGGAACGCTTCGTTCGCCGGGTCTATGAAAAGCTCACGCGCCTTCGCTGAGAGTTCAGCCGCGTCCGTGATAATCCAAAGGAAGGTACATGTATCAAGAAGCAATTTCACTTCTTGTCGCCTGAGAAGAGCTTCGTCATTTCTTCAGGGAGAGGTTGAAAAAACTCCTTTGGAATTTTCAGATACCCTTTGGCCAAGCCGATGGGCCTTTTGGTCTGCTTGTCCTTTTTGATAGGTCGGAGTTCGGCCACCGGCACATTTCTCCTGCACAAAAGAATGGTCTCTCCCTTGATAATCCGCTGAAGATAGTAGGAAAGATGGGTTTTC
>Ga0316605_10001344_pt1 | contig 14292 bp, 9 predicted proteins | sample OWC_soil_day20_n_FD_207666 | JGI IMG/M metagenome (GOLD analysis project Ga0316605, IMG submission 207666) | Wetland soil microbial communities from Old Woman Creek delta, Ohio, United States - OWC_soil_day20_noCT | ecosystem: Environmental > Terrestrial > Soil > Wetlands | place: USA: Ohio... | reverse complement strand
CATATCCCCATTCGCCCGGAGAAAGATAGACTTCGCATGTGCGATAATCAAGTAGATGAAACGGAAGACGCGCCATTGACAGACGCAGTTGGCAAGCCCAATTGACAGCTGCCAGGAGTGGGTTGCTTTGGTGGCAATTCATCCCTATTTTTACACCAAGTGGACTATGCGTTGTTTCGGTGCCGGTCAATTCTCGGTCGTCAGGGTCACTACACTTGAGGAGCTATAATGATTCCAGCAAGCAGATCGTACTTCCTCGTTTCACTCGGATTCCTCCTGTTCTCGCTGAGCGAAGCCGCGCTGTACGCTCAGAGCAACGCCGGCAACGGCCAACCGCCAAACACACTCACACAACAGGAGAAAGCCAAAGGCTGGAGACTCCTTTTTGATGGCACATCCATGGCAGGATGGAGAGGGGCCTATCTCGATTCCCTCCCCGCCCGCGGATGGGATGTCCGGGACGGCATGCTCATCGTCCAGGCATCGGGCGGCGGCGAAGCTGCCTTCGGCGGCGATATCGTGACGGCCGACGAGTTCAGCAGTTTCGATCTCCGCGTCGAGTTCAAACTGACCGAAGGCGCAAACAGCGGAATCAAGTACTTCGTCACAGAACAGCAGCCCAGAACTCCGGGTTCGGCCAAAGGACTGGAATACCAGATCCTCGATGATGCCAAACATCCGGACGCAAAGCTGGGCATCAACGGCAACCGGACCCTGGCATCTCTCTATGACCTGATCCCTGCAACCAGGAAGAAGACCAGGCCGGTCGACGAGTGGAACCAGGCACGCATATATGTGCGCGGCAAACATGTGGAACACTGGCTGAACGGGGTGAAGGTGCTCGAATACGAGCGCGGGGGCAAGCGGTTTCTCAGACACAAAGCCGAAAGCAAGTTCCGGGATCTGGCCGGATTTGGAGAATCGGATCGCGGCCATATCCTGATTCAGGACCATGGCAATCAGGTCTTCTATCGGAACATCAAGATCAGGGTCCTCACCAACTGACGTCTTTGCGGCCGCTCACTATTGACCGGACTCATGCAGCAATGCTCTCTGTTGCAGCGCGATGCGGGAGAGAGGAGGACGACTCACCGCGCGGGCTCCTTTTACCGGTCTTCCTCGCAGGTAACCATACGGAGACACAGACATGACATCACGACGCGACTTCCTCAAACACGTCGGCTTCGGTACGGCCAGCCTCATCGTCGGCTGGGATGCAAAGAGCTATGCGCGCATCCTGGGTGCGAACGACAGGGTGCAGTTCGGCATCATAGGGCTGCACGGACGTGCATATGCGCACATGGAAGCGGTGAAAGCCGCGACCAACGCGACCGTCACACACGTGTGCGACGTGGACCGGCTGGAGCTGGATAAGTTTGCTGCCGCTGCCCGGACTACATTCGGCCGGCAGCCACAAAAAGAGAAAGATTTCCGGCGGCTTCTGGAATCACCGGACGTGGATGTCATCACGATCGCGACGCCCGAACACTGGCATGCGCATATGGCGATCATGGGACTCCAGGCAGGAAAACATGTCTTCGTCGAAAAACCCCCCACCCATAACCCGCATGAGGGCGAACTCCTCGTGCAGGCGCAGAAGAAGTACGGCAAATATGTCCAGATGGGGAACCAGCAACGCTCATCCCCTCACACAATTGAGATCATGAAAAAGATCCATGCCGGCGTCATCGGCAAACCGTATTTCGGCAAGGCATGGTACCGGAACACACGCAAAGCCATCGGCGTCGGAAAACAAATCCCCGTGCCAGCGCACCTCGACTGGGACCTCTGGCAGGGACCGGCGCCGCGGAGACCCTACAAGGACAACATCCATCCGTACAACTGGCACTGGTTCTGGCACTGGGGGACGGGCGAAACGCTGAACAATGGCACACACGAGGTTGACCTCTGCCTCTGGGCCATGCAACTCGCGTGGCCGAAGACTGTCACCGCCGCAGGCGGACGCTATCACTTCAAGGACGACTGGGAATTCTACGACACCCTTGTCACTAATTATGAGTATGATGACGCCATGATCACGTGGGAAGGATTGAGCTGCCAGGGAAAGCCCTATGAAGGAAGGGGACGCGGCGCGCTTATCCACGGCACCGAAGGCTCGGTGCTGGTAGACCGCACTGGCTACCAGGTCTTCAATCTGGACGGCGCGAAGACCGATGAGTACTCAACCGAAACGAAAACTTCAACCGCGGACCTCCGGAGCATGGACGTCATGACTGATCTGCATATGCAGAATCTGATCGATGCGATCCGGAAGGATGAGCCATTGCACTCTCCGATTCACGAGGGAAATGTCGCAGTGACGATACTGCAGCTCTCAAACATCGCGTGGAAACTGAACCGGGCCTTGCATATCGACCCGGCAAACGGACACGTGCTTGGAGATCCGGACGCAGCGGGACTCTGCAGGCGCGAGTACGAAAAGGGGTGGGAATTGACGGTGTGAGGCGCCCAGGGCGTCTAATAGTACTGCTCAAACACCCGCCGGAAGTGGAACCCATAGATGGCGAGCGTGATCGCCGTCGTGAAGAGACGCGGCCGGCGGAAGAGCGCCCAGAAGAAAAGCTTCCAGTAATACAAACGTTCCTTCCCGATCACACCGAGCATCAGCATCGACTTTGACAGCGCCCGCAGGTGCGCAAACTGCAGGGGTGACGCATGCCGCTGCAGCGGCTCATGAGTCCTGAGAAACTGCGTCACACGCTCGTAGTATTCCTTCGGGGAGTAGATGGTCGCCAGGATTTTCCTGTATCCGTCACGCAGGGCCTGGGGATGCATCTTCGGGATGAAGTTCATGGAGAAGTCGGTGTTGTTTCCCGTGAACGCCTTCAGCAGCCGTTCCTCCTTCCCCAGCCTGTGGTACAACCGCGAGTTGATCGGTGCATTGAGCAGCCCCACCATCGCAACCACGATGCCGCTTTCCCTGATGAAGTGGATCAGTGAGTCGAATATGGTCGGAGGATCGTGGTCGAATCCGACGATGAAGCCACCCTGTACCTGAAGGCCGGCTTTCTGCAATGTCTTGATGCTCGCAATCATATCCCGGTTCTTGTTGGTGATCTTTTTGCATTCTTCCAGGCTCTCTGCGTTCGGACTTTCGATCCCCACGAACACTTCTTCAAAGCCTGCCCTGGCCATCATCCCCAGCAATTCTGCGTCATCGGAAAGGTTAAGGGATGCTTCTGTACCCAGCGTGAATGGGTGGCCTTTCTCCTCCATCCACCTGATGATTGCGGGCAGGACCTCATTCTTCAACTTGACCCTGTTGCCGATAAAATTGTCGTCGACAAAGAACACGTGGCCACGCCACCCGCTGCAATAGAGGGCATCCATCTCTGCAACGACCTGCTCGCAGGATTTTGTACGGGGCTGGTGTCCGTACAGGACTGTGATGTCGCAGAACTCACAGTCGTATGGACAGCCCCGGGAGTACTGCATGTTCATCGTCGCATATTGTCGTCGGTCGATGAGATCCCACATTGGCAATGGTGTGGTGCTTAGATCTGCCCATTGTGCGGTTGTATACAACTGCTTCGCCCGGCCGAGCCTGAGATCTTCCAGAAACGTCGGCAGCGTGATTTCTGCCTCATTGAGCACAAAGTGTGCTACTCCTTCAAATTCCTCATGGCGGGCGGTAAACAGCGGCCCGCCGGCGACAACCGGTTTTCCTGTTTCGTTGCACCGGGCGATGACAGCACGTGCGGATTCGGCCTGGACAGACATTCCGCCGATAAAGACATAGTCGGCCCAAAGCAGGTCCTTTGTGCTGAGCTTCTGAAGGTTGAGGTCGACAAGCCTCTTTTCCCATGCAACAGGAAGCAGGGACGCTACCGTCAGGAGCCCGAGAGGGGGTTGCCCGACCTTCTTGGACACGAACCGCAGGGCGTGCTTGAACGACCAAAACGTGTCGGGATATTCGGGGGATACAAGAAGTATATTCATGCGTTTCTTCACACTCAGTAGGTGAAGGCCAGGTTTCTCTGCTCAAACTACTGAACAGGGCACCCCTCCACAATACACCAAAGGGTTGGAAAGAGGACTAGTCCCTCGGAAGACAGCTATTGATCTCCGTGCCATATTTGCGTATTTTATATAGCATTTCAGTGGTAACACTCGCTTCCTGCTCCTTCGGCGGTCACCAGAGATGAAACGCATCAGGGTAGTTGTCGTTGAAGATAATCGCCTTCTTCGCGAAGGGTTGACCGTCATGCTGAAGGAGCAGTCCGACATGACGGTGATTGCAGCCCTGAGCAGCGGTGAAGCTCTCCTCCATAAGAAACCCTTGCGTCCGGACGTCATTCTGCTTGATTTTGTGCTCCGCAGCAGGAGCAGCCTGCGTCTCGTCAACGGTATTCGCAGCGCTCATCCCGAATCAAGAATTATCGTAATGGACCTCGCGCCCCTGCAGTCATCCCTTGTGGATTATGTGCAGGCTGGCGTGGCCGGATTTGTTCTGAAAGACGCGACATTCACTGATTTCATCAGAACCATACGCGACGTCGCACAGGGCAGGAAGGTTCTCCCACCTCCGCTCACCTCTTCCCTTTTCACCGAGATTGCCACGCACGCAACCAGGAAAGGAAAAGGAAACCCCTTCCGGTCGGTCCGGATGACGACCCGGGAACGCGAGGTCATCGAACTTATAGCTGAAGGGCTCAGCAACAAACAGATTTCCAGCCGCCTCAGTCTCGCCGTAGACACGGTGAAAAGCCACGTCCACAACATTCTGGAAAAACTTGCGCTACACACCCGCCTTGAAATAGCCAGTTACCATCATGCAGGCGGCCAACCATCCGCTTCGTCCAATGAAAGACCGGCTCCTGAAGACTGAGAGCCTTTTCTGTTCCCCCAAAGGGACCACTTCTCTTTCCAACCTTTCGGTTGATTTCTTCTCACGCGGTTAATGACAACACTATATGGGGGGATAGACAGGCGTGCCGTGGTGCGTCTCACTGTAACACACAAGGACCAACTTCCACTGTGACAAGAAAGAGCAGGGCAAACGGTGGCCGCACGGCGAAGCGGCGCACGCGGACGGGAAAGGACACAGAATCAACTCTCGACCTCATCCAGGAAGGGGTACGGCGCTTTATTCTTAAGGACGCGTCAATGGGTGATTTTCACAAGGCGATTCGTGCAGCTGCAAAATTGGGGGAACTCTCACCTAATCCACTTTCAGGGGCGACACTGCGCAGAATCGTCAAAGAGGCGATCAAGGAAGAGAAGCGGAACCACCGCGGGAAAGCTGTATCGACTCTGAAGAAGCGAAAGGACGGGGCTCCATGACCGATGACCGCACACTCTGGACTACTCTGCACAAATACCTGCCCCGGCGTGCGTGGATATCTATTGCAGACATTTTCCTCATTGTCCAACGGCGTGTTGTTCTTGATGCTGAAGACATGGAGCGCGTCAACTCGCGTTCACTCACACCACGCTGGAAATCCAACGTGCGAAGGGTACTGCGTTTCAAGCAGAAGGAAGGGACCCTTACTGGAAGGAAGCATCCAGTCTGATCGCAGAAGCCCGCTGACATACCGTCGGTTCCGCACCTCGCTGCCGGCGGAGAGAACGGGATTCAGCGGAAGGCATACTACATCTGCCATCGACCCGGGATAGGTTCACCACAGAATTCACAGCAGCTCTTCTTCATACGGTTCTGCAGAATAGCGTAGCCGCGGCGCTCAACAATCAGCTTCTTGCAGTGATGGCAATACGTGTGCTCGGCGGAATGGCCGGGCACATTGCCTATATACACGTACTTCATCCCTTCCTTCAGTGCAACCGCATGAGCCTCCTCGAGCTTCTTCACCGGAGTCGGGGGCAGCTGATTCAACTTGTACAACGGTACGAACCGGCTGAAGTGTAATGGAGCAGTATCAAGCCCGTTGCTGCACAACCATGCACACATCTTCCCGATCATCGCCAGGTCGTCCGTCCAGCCGGGGATGACCAGATTCGTGATTTCCAACCAGACGCCCATGTCGTGAAATATTCGCAGCGTTCGCAGCACCGGGGCGAGCGATCCGGCATTGAGACGACCGTAGATGCCCTCGTCAAAACTCTTCAGATCGATGTTCGCCGCATCGATGACACGGCAGAGCTTCCGCAGAGGAGCTTCCTCGATATAGCCATTCGATTTCCAGACATTGCGTATCCCCTCTCTGCGGGCGATCTCCGCAGTGTCATAGGCGTATTCGTAAAACGTTGTCGGTTCACTGTAGGTGTACGCTATCGAAGCCGAGGCCGAACGCCGGGCGGCGTCTACGACCGCGCGCGGCATGAGATCTTCATTGTCCGTCTCCTTCGGACTCACCTGCGAGATCTGCCAGTTCTGGCAGTTCAGACAGGACAGGTTGCACCCTGCTGCCGCGATGGAAAAAGCCCGCGTCGAGGGGAGAAAATGGAACAAGGGCTTCTTCTCAATCGGATCCACATGCACAGCACACGGATTTCCGTAGGCGATAGAGTAGAGCTTCCCCCGGACGTTCACGCGGTTGCGGCACAGGCCAGTCCCTCCGGCCGGTATCGTGCAGCTGTTCGGGCATTTCAGACAGTGGACCCCGTCAGGCGTCTGCTCCACGAAAAGCGCTTCTTTGCTCCATTTCCAGAGCTCGTCGTCGACTGGATGACTGCTCGCTAGTGCGTTCAGCTCCGCACGGAGCCCCGCTGGAACCGGTTTGTGTGTCAGTGCGCCCATTGCCCCGCATGCACACAACTGCAGGAATTCACGCTTTTTCATGCACCCTCCAGACCGGAGACGACAATGAAATGACTGTTCCCACGACAACAAGACCGGCTGCCGCGTTTGCGACGCTCTGCACGCCAAGCAATGGAAGCAACAACGGGCCCACGAGCAGCGCACCGACAGCTGAGCCAAGCAGGTCATATCCGTAGAGACGGGAGCCTGAGGCCACGAGATCGAGCGCCGCCATCCGGGAGGTCAGCGTGAACACAGCGCCCGCACCAAAAGACCCGAGAAAGAGACATGGGACAAGGCCTGCCATGCCCGGGGTGGAGCCCGAAGAGATCCCGGGCTGCAGCCAGGCCGCAAGCAGGAGCATCAGTGCGAGGCAACACTGCATCCCGGCATACCAGCGCGGCGCGAGCGCGGCGCGTCCGGCAGCAAATGCCCCCGCACCCATCCCGGCCATATAGAGCGCAATCAGTCCGCCGCTCATCTTGTAGACGTTCCCGAAACTCACCTGTACGATCATCAACACCATCAGCTCGAGCACGATACCCCCGCAACCTGCCGTCATCACGCCTATGCCCATGCGATCGGTTCTGACGAAGAGCACGAACACGATGATCAGGCCGGTGAGAACCGGGATCCAGTACTCCATGGCAAAGTGGCGTAACCAGTAGCGGAGCTGCGCAAGCATCAGAGCAGGCCGGGCATCACTGTTGCGCGGAGTGTCCTTCCCAAGGGAGGCCTCCAGCTGCCGGGATCTCTCCGAAAGCAGATCATCCTGAACATAGTACGGATTGACATACGTTGTCGGCACTCCAGCCTCAGCGATGCCGCCGGCAATGTCTGTGCGGAGCGTGGAGTCCGAAGCCAGAAACACATCGTGACCTGCAGGAAGAATTTGCACATGTTCGAACTGATCCGCAAGCGTGTTCCTCAGGATCGCGCGCACCCGTCTCGCATCATCACCTGCGTATTCTGCAGATGAGGGAAGCAGCATGCACAGCACTCCGGCCGGCGTGAGGGCCAACCGCGCCCGGTGCACAAACTCCCGTGTGTACGTACGGTTCGATTGAAGCGTTGATGGCTCCGGCGCTACGATGATGATCACATCGTAGTGGCCGGATGGAGAGAGAAGGATGGAACGGAGATCTCCTTCGACATACGTTGCCCGGCCATTCTCAGGGAACGGAAGGAACTCCCGCTCTGCCCGCCTGAGCCAGGGGTTCTCTTCGACACACCTCACAGAGCTGCCGGTGTACTTCAGCACTTCCGGAACAAGCTCTGCAGGATTGCCGCCGGCGATCAGAACCTTCGGCGAGTGCGGCCGCTGCACCAGTGCAAAGTGAACGATTTCCTCCGTCGCGCTCGTGTTGCCGCTGATGAGGAGCGGTACATTGTTCGCATACACCATCGTCTGCTCACCCAGCCGCGTCACCGTGAGAAGCCCGAACGGAGTTTCCCTGTGCGCAAGGACGGTATGGCCGGGATAGCGAAGTGCGAACGTGAGCATATCGGCATCCCACACACTGCGGCCGATCAGCAGCATGAGGACGACGGGCAGGAGCGCCACTGCAACACTGCGCATCCTCCTGCAGGAAAAAAGCACTGCGCCAGACAGACCAGCACCTGCACAGAGGATCAGGAGCAGGTCCTGCGACGGAATTATGTCAAAGAGGAGAAATCCAAACAGCGCACCGCCCGCAAGACTTCCCATGGCCTCCCACGCATAGACACTTCCGACCGGGTTGCTCGTACCGGATGTTGTGGAGACACGAATCAGCAGCGTGAATATCGCTCCAGAAACCAGACAGAGAGGAGCCAGAGCAAGGAGCGCGCCGGCCAGGAACAGCCAGATGTCCAGCATGCTCCCGGGAGGAGCGACGAGCAGGGGGAGAAAGCGGAAGCCGGCAAAGGTGAGCGGTGGAAAGACGCAGAGTGCAGCAAGGACACAAGGGACGATCGCAAAAAGAGGAAGGCGGGAGCTCCACCGTCGTGCGAGCAGAGCTCCGATTCCCGTAAGAGCCAGCCAGTCGAAGAACAGAACACCGATGATCAGCTCATTGCCGAGGAACGCGGAAAGGACTTCGCGGAGCAGGACCACCTGTGTTCCGGCGGTGATGGTTCCCGCGAGAACGGTGGTCCCGCGCCAAGCGTCACCGCCCTGCGGCATGGTCGCTTTCGCTGAAGACGATTGCCTCGTACACATAGAGCTCCGCATCCTTCCACCCGTTCCACCCGATCCCCGCCTTGTCCTGAGCGCAGTGTCCGAGGAATTCATCCAGAGTCCAGCCGGTTTCCGATGCTACCTGAGGCAAAAACGTCCCTCCCCTGTCCCCTTTGCGGATGTAGATTCCGTGCTTGCCAAGCTCGATCTCTCCGGACGACGCAATCTTCCGCATCGGGGTGAGCACGGAGATCTCAATCTCCAGTTCCCTCAGCTCTGCTGCAGTCACGGGGGAGAAGCGGTAATCCTCTGTTGCCGCGGCGATTGCCATGCGTTGCACTGTGGTGGCAAGCGGATCCGTTCCGGAGAAATTCCCGATACAGCCACGAAGTTCGCCGTGTTTCTTCAGGGTCACAAAGGCACCGCATGGCGTGCGGAGTGTGGAGGAGAGTTTTTCGGTGCTCAGGTCGAATACTCGTTGTGTCCTCAGGTAGTCCTGAATCGTCGACCGGGCGATCCCCAGAAGTTGTTTCCGGTCATCGGGCCGGAGCTGAAAGGTTTCCTTTTGAGAGAGCGGGACTGTAACCGTGATCGCTGCGTAGCCGACCACCTGCCCTTTGTCTCCCACCGGTGTGTCACCCGAATTCCTGTACTGAACCAGCCTGAACTCACGCCCTTTTTCCGCTGCAGCCAGCTCCTGAAGTACCATCACTCCACCCAGTCCGCACATCGAGGTAGCAAGCTCCTTGACACCGGATCGTTCGTTCTGACTCACCGTGCGGAGGAGTTGTTCAGTAGAGCCCGACAGTACTGCGTCGATCGTTTTCCGGTCAACTGTCACAGCTTCCTGATACGCCGGATAGTGCGACAGGTCGGTGCTGACCACGAACAGGTTGTCTTCTGTGAAATATGGGCGAAGAGCCTGGGCGAGCCGCTCGCAAATCTGCAGATCAGCTGTACCCAGAAGGAGTGGAACGAGTTTGAACGGCTTCTTCAGGTGATATTGCAGAAACGGCAGCTGGACCTCTAGTGAATGCTCCACTGCGTGAGCGCGGTTGCTTTCGAGGAAGAGTCCCCGCTGATTCAGCAGGGTCCGGCCGATTGCCGTGTTCACAGGAACGCGGCCGAGCGGAGTGATGAAGTCTCCTTCCACATAGACCGCTGCCCCCTCGTATGCGGCATTGTGGCTGACGCCGATAAGAAAGACGTTCTTCAGAGAGCGTTGGGGATCGATCTGAGCGAACCCGGACGCAGCCACATCGCCGGAGTAGACATAGCCGGCGTGGGGAACAATCACGGCCTGCACCATCCTCTTTCCGTCCTGACGCACGGCATGGGAGAAACATTCAGCAACGGTGCCGCGCAACTCGGATGCCGTTCCCGGATAGAACCGTCCCGCATAGGCTGCCGCACGGTCGCCGGCAGGGGCGTCCGCGCTGAAGACGAGCAGAAGTGCAAGAGAGAACAGAAGAACGCGTGTGCGTGCAGTCCACATGGCGGGCCTCGAGGGATGGTGCTACGAAAAGGTACAGCCAGATGGAGAGAAAGTCAAACAAGGCAGTGTGGAGCAGGACCTTCATGAGCAGGACCTTCACGAGAACGGGACCCCCATCGCGATAGACACTACTTCCCGTGAGGAGTCAACACAAGGTACGCACCCTTGATGTTCTGCGTCCGCGCTTCGATGATGGACGTGCCGCTCTTTGCGGGCTCGAAAACGATGCGCGCAACCCCCGATGCGAGTTCGATCACCTGGCTGCCTGTGGGCGTGCCAAGACTCCCACGCAGGCGCCCCGGACCTTCCGAGGCAAAGTACACCAACTCACGGGAGGAAAGGCAAAGCCGTCCCTGTTTGTCCAGTGCTCTCACAGTCACCATGATTGTTCCGTCAGGAAGCGGCTCCTGTGAAAGCTGCAACGTGCCCGGTGACCCATGGTGTTTGTACGAGTAGCGGAGCAGAACCGAGTCACAGACAACTCCTCCTGATTGGTCAGACCCGGCAGCGATCACTCTGTTCTCACCTTCCGCAAACGTGACGTCCCATGTCAGCCCCGAAGCCGGGAACTTGTCAGGCACACGCACGCGTGTCCCCTGACTCACCCCGTTCACCGTGAGCTGGACCGTGTCACAATTGCTATACACGCGCACTTGCCGCGGCAGCCCCTTCGGACCCGCGCGCTCCGTCCAGGTGTGTGATTGGATGTAGCAGAAGCGCGGGGAAGTCGTCCATCGGCTCTTGAACACATAGAAAGCGTCCTTCGGATTTCCCGCGCGGTCCAACAAACCTTTCTGATTCACGTAGGGTATCGGGTTCTCAGGCCGGAGCGGCGTCGCAAAGTCCTTCATGATCCACTGGGCGTTTCCGGCTAACCATGGAAGCCGTTCGCTGACGCAAAGGTGCCAGTCGAAGAGGTCCACAATGTAGGTCTCGCTCCAGTCACCGGCATCGGGAATCTTGCCGACGGGCTTGCGGACGAAGTTGGAATCCCATCCGTCCGGTGTCGTGTAGCCGTTGCCGTCAACTGGACTCTCCGTGTGGCGGCCGACGTGGCTGTCGCCCCCGTACTCCACATGCAGTAATCGCGGGAATTGAGCACGGGCTTCTTCGATTGCCTTTTCGTAGTTGGCATACACCTGGTGATACCAGCCCATCCAGATCGTAGGAGAAAAGACGTCCGGAATGTCCGCTCCTTCAGGAAACCGGCGCATGGCTGTGAGCCTGCCCGGATCCAGCGCATGAGCGATATCGTTCAATTCTCTGAGAAACGCACGGATTGAATCAACATTCCCCTGTGCCGGAGTCTCCGGATCCGATTCCACTTCGTTTCCGATGGACCAGAGTATGATACTGGGGTGATTGAAGTTCTGATGAATCATCTCCCTGAGCATTTCACGTGCAAGCGCCTTCCACCGCTCGCCACCCACGCCGCCTCTGCACCAGGGAAGCTCATCCCACACGAGCAAGCCCAGCTGGTCGCAGAGACGGTAGACTTCCGGATCTTGCGGGTAGTGTCCGAGCCGCACGAAATTTGCCCCCATTTCCTTGATGCGCAGGAAGTCCTGCCGCGTAATGCTGTCCGGGACCGCCCCTCCGACTCCAGCATGATCCTCATGCCTCTGTGTTCCGCGCAGAAGCAGTCGTCGTCCATTGAGATAGAACGGTCCCCTCTCCTTGAACTCGAACCACCGATACCCGAATCTCTCTGTTGCTTCATCCAGAACTCTCCCTCCCTGACTCAACGATAGCTCGAGCGAACAGAGTGCCGGGGAGTCGGGAGACCAAAGATCCGGATGTGCCACAACCGGCAATGCAAGGCGATGAACGGATTCCCCCACCGGCAGATCTATGTACTGGCGTTTTGTCGATACGGCGGATCCGCTCTTCTCTTTGATGACCGCGACGATGTCAGCGTTGACGGGTTCGCCCGAGGTGTTCACGAGATGCACCTCTGCTTCCGTCTCTGCACGCGTGCTGTCCACATGAGGAGTGCGAATGAGAATCCTGCCGATAGAGACTGCGGGCACATATTTCATCCACACATCACGCGTGATTCCCCCAAAGAGAACAAAATCCGATTTTTGAGAAGGGAGCAGGTCTTCGTCCATTGAGTTATCGGCACGGACGAGAACTTCATTCTCTCTCCCGAACCTGCAGAATGGCGTGATGTCGACATCGAAACCGACATATCCTCCAACATGCCCGCCCGCCCGTTTACCATTGACGAACACCTCAGCCTTCATGTTGACTCCCTCGAAAGCGAGATGGACCCTCATCCTCGATAGGGATGCGGGGATGGAGACGAGCGTGCGGTACCAGCCTGCCCCGCGTTTGTACCCCGGGACGAGATCCACGGCATCGTACGCATTCCACGTGTGCGGGAGGATGACGTGTGTCCAGCCCTTCGCACTGCGCTTCAGCGCCTCCGGATCCGGGGAGGAGTCATCGACAAACATCCAAGCCTGGTTGAGAGCAACCCTGTGGGAACCGGTTCCCCCTGCGAGCATAGGTGTCTTGTCGAAGAGACTGAGGCAAACGCAGAAGACTAATAGGAGCAGTGCGTGGACCGCCGGCCGTTTTGAGGATGTCATGATTGATCTCTCGCAGGTAAATGCCCGAATCACCGGGATATGGACGCTTCGACGTGTGTTCTGCCCCTGCCCGCTGTTCAGTGGGCGCACATGATCCAGAATAACGGGGTGAGGATTCAGTCCGCCGATGGCATACAAATATAGGTATAAGCAACTGCAACGCAAAGGCGGGCCTTACAGACGGTGCGGCGGTGGGGATGGATCAGAGGTGTCCCGTGTTATGTACTCCGACGGCGGCAAGCCAAATTGTTCCTTGAATGCCCGGGCAAAGTGAGAAGGACTCGCAAAGCCGACCTCATATGCGACCTCCGAGACATTGCCGGCATGCTGGTGGAGAATCTGAGCCGCCCGCTTCAGTCGCTGCGCGCGCAGGAATTCGTGAGTGGAATGGCCCGTCAGGACCTGGAGCTTCCTGTTCAACTGCATCCGGCTCATGCAGACGTCCTGTGCCAGCGTCTCCGTACCGCAATCCGGATCCGCCATGTGCTTCTCCACTGATTCCATCAACTTCTTCAGGAACCGTTCATCACTGGAGGTTACGGCGAGCTCTGTGGGCTGGAGGGTGATGTTCTGCTTGAACTTCTCACGAAGTTTGCGCCGGATCTCGATGAGATTGTGCACGCGTACCTGCAGCTCTTTCGCTTCGAACGGCTTGATGATATAGTCGTCGGCCCCCGTTTCCAGCCCTCCGAGCTTGTCCTCACCCGAAGCCCGCGCTGTAAGGAGAATGACGGGGATGTGGCTAGTCTTATCGTCGTTCTTCAGGCGCTTGCAGAGTTCAATCCCATCCATCCGGGGCATCATGATATCGGTGATAACAAGATCGGGCAGCGAGGCAAGGGCGCTCTCCAGTCCCTCGACGCCGTCACCTGCCTCGAGGACCTTGTACTCTTTCTCAAGATACTCACGGACATAGTGCCGCACTTCCCTGTTGTCTTCCACGATGAGTACGATCGGACCGGCCGGCTCTGTGCCAGCATCAATAGTCTCCTCCCGTTCCCCAGGGCCACCACCTTGCTCTGCGTCAGCACTTGTGGTCTCCACTGTTATCCACTCTTCACCCTGACCAGTTGCGACAGTTTCCGGCGCGTGCTCTACCACCTCGTCAGGTGTGAATTTCTGTTTGCCGAGAGGTAGTCCGACCACAAACGCGCTTCCCTTTCGTTCGTTACTCGTGACGCGGATATACCCGCGGTGGAGCTCAATGAGCTCACGGGTCAGCGAGAGCCCGATACCGGTCCCGGTTTGCTCACGCGTGAGTGTGCCGTCCACCTGATAGAAGCGGTCGAAGATCTTCTCCAGTTTGTCCTGAGGGATCCCTACGCCG
>Ga0316605_10001342_pt1 | contig 14302 bp, 9 predicted proteins | sample OWC_soil_day20_n_FD_207666 | JGI IMG/M metagenome (GOLD analysis project Ga0316605, IMG submission 207666) | Wetland soil microbial communities from Old Woman Creek delta, Ohio, United States - OWC_soil_day20_noCT | ecosystem: Environmental > Terrestrial > Soil > Wetlands | place: USA: Ohio... | reverse complement strand
AAGATCACGCGCCAGAGCCGCGAGCGCGCCGTGACGATCACCATGAACGTGTCGCCGGGCTACTCGGAGCAGGAGATCGTCGGTGCGCTCGAGACGACGATCAAGAGCCTCGACATGCCGCCGGGCTACACGGCCGAGCCGTTCGGACGCAGCAAGGAGATGAAGAAGATGCAGGGCGCGTTCGCGTTCGCCCTCATCCTCGCGTTCCTCTTCATGTACCTGGTGCTCGCAGCCCAGTTCGAGTCGTGGCTGTACCCGTTCATCATCATTCTATCGCTGCCGTTGACCCTGCCGTTCGCGATCATCTCGCTCCTGATCACGGGGGGCTCGCTCAACATCTTCTCGATGCTGGGCCTCATCGTGCTGTTCGCGATGGTCAAGAAGAACGCGATCCTTCAGGTCGATCACGCCAACGGGCTGCGCAGGCAGGGGCTGCCGCGGACCGAGGCAGTCCTCGCCGCGAGCCGCGATCGGCTGCGCCCGATCCTCATGACCACGTTCGCGTTCGTCGCTGGCATGCTGCCGCTCGTCACGAGTCAAGGTGTCGGTGCCGGCTTCTCGAAGGCGATGGCAAGTATCGTCGTCGGCGGTCAGGTGCTGTCTCTGCTTCTCACCCTCGTCGCCATCCCGGTCATCTACACGTGGTTCGATGATCTGTCGATCATCGTTGGCAGGGCCTGGCGCAACATCGTGCACGGCGGTCGGCCGCCGGTCGATCGTGGGGCCTCCGAGATCGGAGTCGTCGACATCCACGAGTGACCACGCGCGTGGTCACTCGTGCGACACCATCGTGCGACACCATCCGGATCCGCAGCTGTGACTTTGCAGCGATGAGGGGTTCCGATCGCGATGGGGTTTTGCTATGACCCGACTCCGTTTTCCGACGCTCGCGCTCGTGACCATGGCGAAGACGAATCGTAATGCTCCACACGGCCGCGATCTTCGCGCGCTGTTACACGTTCCTCAGCATGATCTGCAGGCGCAGCTGGCGAGCCGTCTGGAACGTCTGGGTTTTCCAGCGCTTCGGCCGGTCCAGATCCAGCTGCTCTCTGCGATCGGAGCGTTCAATCCGTCCGTCGCGACGGCGGCGCTCGGTGTCCGGCTTTCGGACCTCGTCGGCGAGGTGGGGCTTCCCAAGCAGACCGTCGGCGATCTGCTCGCCGAGCTCGAGCAGATGCGCATGGTCGAGCGGTTCCCCGATCCCGATCACGGCGTGATCAAGCGGGTCCGCCTCGGCCCCAAGGGCAAGGTGTGGGCCGCCGAGGTCAAGCGGGTCTCTGCCGCCACAGAGGCGAAGTGGGCCACCCGGCTCGGTTCGAAGAAGATGCGATCGCTCCGGGCGCTGCTCGAAGAGCTGGCGGCCACCGTCGAGGATCGCTCGACCGGCGTGCGCACCGCCAAGCGCGGCTGACGCGAAGCGGACGTGGTGCCCGACGGGCACGGCGCTAGAAGAAGCTGTAGATCAGCGATGCCTTCATGATGGTGTCGAGCGACGACGCCTCGGGGACGAAGCCCATCGCGAGGTTCTTGATCGCGAGCGGTGCGGGACGGTGGTCGTACTTGAGCTCGATCGAGGTCTGGACTGCGAGCGTCTTGCCGATCTTCGCCGAGATCGCGAACTTGCCATTGAGACGGGTGTCTTCGCCGAAGTCGGCGCCCTCCGGGCGAGTCGCGAGGTCCTCGTGGTTGAGGTTCGTGAGCGCCTCGAACGACGTGTCGAGCGTGGTGCCCTCGGTCATCTCGGCCTTGTAGCCCAGAAAGCCGCGCGCGGAGTGGATCGAGATCGGGTCGCCAGTGACCAGATTCTCGTGCGAGTAGTCATAGCCGAGCTCGGCCACCGCCTCGGCCTTCTTGGTCTTGTAGAGCTGGCGGCTGTACCCGAGCTGAGCGCCGAGGACGGACTGCTTGCCCGCCGGGACGTCCCGACTCGCGAGCGCGGCCACGAACACCGAGTTGAGCTTCGTCAGGAACCGGTCGTAGCGGAGCTTCGAGGCGAAGGTTTCTGCCGTGAGCGAGGTCTGCGTCGTGATCTCTTCGGGGCCGTCGATCGTCCCGTTCCCGTTGCGGTCGTTGATCACCCGCAGAGCCGACTTTGCGTACAGCATGCTGCCCTCGAGCGAGAGCTTGTTCTTGCCGGTCTTGCGGGTGGCACGGAGACCGGCGCTGATCGAGGTGCTCTCGGAGTTGCCGGTCGTGAACACCACGCCGAGCTCGGCAGAGGCGGTCCACTCGGTCTCCTTCACCTTCTCGAGCTCTTCGGCCTTGCCGAACTCGAACTTCGGATCCGCGGCGGCGGCCGACGGGATACACAACGCCGCAACGGCACACAGGCTTCGCATGGTCACTCCGGGCGGGGGATGGCACGCAGGCGATAGCCGAAACGGTGGCGAGACTCGATCAGGTCGCCGATCTCGGACTTGATCAGCGCCCTCCTCACACGCCGGACGAGCTGCTTGACGTGGTTCTCGCTCGGCTCACGCGTGTCCCAGGACAGATCCGCGATCAGCTCCGAGGACCGCACGAAGCCGCGCACCAGCTCTGGCTGGTGGAGCTCGCCGGCCATCCTGTGGATCATCAGTGCCATCAACTCGAACTGCGTTGCGGTGAGCTGGACCTGCCTGCCGTCGACCTCGATGAGGCCGCCACCGCCGCCGGTAGGCTCGTGCATCCTGAACGTCATCGTTGGCAGGCCGATGAAGGTGTGCTCCGCCTCGTGATCCCCCGGAAACGTGATCTCCAGGGCTGGCCTGCGCGGCGGCGGCTCTCCGATCGGGCCATCCGGGGGCCGGATCGTCTTGGTCGCGGTCCGGCCAGGGCGGGGGGCCGGTAGCCGACCGACGTCTTCGATGAAGTAGAACGCGATCTGACCGAACCGGACACGGTCGCCCTCCTGGACCACGACCGGGGCGTCGATCAGCTTGTCATCGACGTAGGTCCCGTTCGCGGAGCCGAGGTCCCGGATGGTCCAGTCGGTTCCGGACAGCGTGATCTGCGCGTGCTGACGGGACACCGAAGACTCGAGGATCGCGAGTCCGGACCGCTCGACCTGGCGGCCGATGATCGTCTGCGGATCGAGCCGGTGTGGACACCCCCACAGATCGACGAGCGCGGCCATGGTGGGATGGCTTCCGTGCAGCTGGAGCTGCTCCGGCATGATGTGGAGCGGGCTCGACAGATCATCGCGGCACTCCTCGCAGAGCACGCCCACCTCGGCGGGGCGCTGGCGGCAGACCGGGCACATCACGAGTGCATCCTATCACTCGAACAGGGAGCGACAGGTCACTCCCACGACGAGTAGCGACGACCCTGAACGGGCTCCTCGATCCGCCTGGGCGTGATGGCGAAGCGGAACGGAAACGAGCGTGCCGAGACGCCGTCATCGCCGGCCGTCATCACCTGGAAGTGGAGGTGCGGCGTCGACGAGAACCCGGTGTTGCCGGACAGGGCGAGCTCCTGGCCTCGCTCGATTCGCTGGCCGGGCTTGACCTCGATGCCACTGGGGGACAGGTGCATGTACTCGCCGAGCGTGCCGTCGTCGTGCATCACCAGCACGAAGTTCGTGCGTTTGTACTCGACGAAGTCGGTGGTCGTGCCGGCGCCCTGCGCGGCGGCGTTGGCTGCGATGACGACGCCTGGGCGGGTCGCGAGCACGGGCGTGGCGACCGGGCAGTCGATGTCGACCGCGAACTCATTGGAGCCGCGGTGCGAGAACGTGCCGTGAAACCCCTGCAGGATCGAGAACGTGAGGCCGTGGGGATACGGCAGGCGATAGACGTAGTCGGTGGGATGGGCCCGTGGGTCGCCGAACCGCGCACGGAAGGAGAGCTCGCGCCGGTAGCGCGGGGCGCCATCGAGCACGTCGAGCTCGCCGAGCACGACGGTCTGGCCGACCCCGAGCGGTGACGGCGCAGCCGGCAGGTAGGCGACGCCCTCGATCGGCGACACGGGGGCCACGTTGTCGAACGCGGTCATCGTCCACTTGATCATCACCGGCGCCGCGTAGCGGTTGCGCGCGACCTGAACGATCCGGTTGCCGCGGCGATATAGCTCGAACTCGAGCTGGCCGCCGTCGAACGCGAAGTCGGTCAGTCGATCTTCGAGCCTCCCGAACGACGCAGGGTCCGACGCGGTGAGCGGGACCGGCACCTCGACCGCGCGGCGGGTAGGGACGTACTGGGACTCCGGCGGACAGCCCGCGCAGACGAGCATCGACAACGCGATCGACAGGCGGGATGCTGCCCCCTTCGTGCGACTCATCGTGCTGGCTCGCATCGCACCCGACTGCATCGTAGCAGCCCTACAACGGCGTTGCGCGCGTCGTGCGATATCGCACCATCGTCCCGGCGATCCGGTCCCACAGGGCGCGCTTGCCCGACACCCGCGCCGATGCGTACAGCAGCAGCAGGAAGCCAACCAGGATGCTGAGCGCGGTCCCGCTCGTCGCGATGTTCTTCGTGAGCTGGTTGTCGAACGACTCGGCCGCGAACCCGATCAGCGACGTGCTGCAGGTCACCCCCAACATCGCCAGCGCACGCTTCGCGGAGCGGCCGAGCCGGGGGCGCGACGCGGTCGCAAGATCGACCACCTCGAGCTCGATGAGCGACTTCCCGACCGTGGTGCCCCACCGCGCGACCGCGAGCGTGTGGTACAGGGCAAAGAACGGCAGCGTCACCGCCATCGGGATGCTGATCCCATCGCTGACGCCGTTGGCGATCGCCTGGATGGACGCGGTCAGGATCCCCAGCAGGATGAAGTCGATCGACATCGCGACGCTGCGGGCCCAGAACCCGGCGGGGCGGGTGTGGGCGATCGATGCGAGCTCGATCGCGCGAAGCAGGTCGTCGTAGCTGCCGAACCGATCCTCGGGCCGCGCTGCCATCATCCGCGTGCAGAGCGCGTCGATCGCGCCGATCTGGGTGCGGGGCTGGCCACGCCGGGGCAGCGGTGGGCGGGCCGCGGTGGCGTGCAGCGTGGCGAGCGCGTCGGCGGAATCGGCCCCGAACGGCGGCTTGCCGGCGATCAGGTGGAACAGGGTCGCGCCGAGCGCGTAGATGTCGGCCCGAAAATCGACGGCCTCGCCGCGCGCCTGCTCGGGCGCCATGTAGAGCGGGGTGCCCGCGAGCGACGTCTGGGCGATCGGGCCCGCGTCGCCTGCCGCCCCGGCCCCGCCCGCAGCGAGCCCGAAGTCGAGGACCTTGACCATCCCGTGCCCGTCGATCATCAGGTTCGACGGCTTGACGTCGCGATGGGTGAAGCCGCTGCGCTGGGCTTCGCGAAGCCCCATCGCCGCCGAGCGGATCACCATGAGCGCGTTGTCGACCGACATCGGTCCCTTGGCGATCCGATCCGCGAGGGTCTCGCCGGCGACGTACTCCATCGCGAAGAACACGCGATCGAGCTCCTCGCCGATGAAGTACATGTGCCCGACGTTGGGGTGCACGACGCGGGCCTGGGCGCGGGCCTCGCGGATCATCCGATCTCGACGCTTCGGGTCGCGGGCGAGCTCCTCGGGGAGGACCTTGATCGCGACCGGCCGATCGAGCGCGAGATCGGTCGCGAGGTAGACCTCGCCCATCCCGCCGGCTCCGAGCGGGCGCTCGATGCGGAAGTGTCCGAGCTGCTTGCCCGCCGGGATCCCGCGCGTGCCGGCGGGACCAGGTGAGCCGCCGACCTTGGTCTCGGTTCGATCCTGGCACGCCGGCACCGTCGGAGCCGCCAGCGTGTCGTCGACCTTGGATCGCACCGACCGGAGCTTACTAGCCCCTGTGGACCGACCAGGCCCTCGGCCGCGAATAATCCGGTCGCGGCGGTCGTTCGCTCTGACGGGTTCGACCCGCAGCCTCGCATGCGAGCATCGCGTGCACCGCACCTTCCTTGACTCCCCCGTGCGTTCGCATACCTTCGACTAGCTAGGATGTCGGCGCCTGATCGCAGCTGGACCATCGCCCCGACAATCCTCTGGTTCGGCGTGGCCCTGGGGATCGGGTTGTGGTGGAGCGATGGCAACCTCGATGCGGTCGCCGATCGCCTCACCTCGGGGCGCGATCCGGACGCGCCGGGCACGGCCGGGCCGGGCTTCACCGGGGCGCCTGTCGTCGTGGCCGAGGTTGACCCCAAGCCAGCGCTCCCGCCGGACACCGGGGATCGCAGCCACGTCGGCGCCCTCGAGGATGTCTGCGTCGACGGCACGGCGCCCTCGGCCTGCAAGCGCTGGGGCATGGACGGGTTCTATCGCGCGATGGCCGAGACCAAGAAGCGCAAGCTCGGTCGGGCGCTCCGCGTGTCGTGGTTCGGCGACTCGGTGATCGCGACGGACGCGATCCCGGGCCGGCTGCGCGCGCGCCTGCAAGGCGAGCTCGGCGACGGCGGCCCTGGGTTCGTCTACATCGTTCCGCCGCATCGGTTCTGCGTCCACGAGGCCATCACGCGATCATCGGGCGGGGGCTGGGCGGCCTACGCGATCTCGACCGCGCAGATCTCCGACGGGCTGTACGGCGTCGGCGGCAGTACCGCCGAGACCCACGATGGGCACGCCTCGCTCAAGCTGGTCAGCGGCACGGCGACCGAGATCGAGCTGTACTACCTGTCGCAGCCCAAGGGCGGCACCGCGACCGTCACCGGGGACGCCGGGCAGATCGCGCGGATCGAGACGGCGGCGGACACCAAGCAGCCCGGGTACGCGGCGGGCACCGTCGCCGCGGGGACCAAGAAACTCGACATCACGACCGAGGGCAAGGTGCGGCTGTTCGGGGTGTCGCTCGAGAACACGACCGGCGCGGTCGTCGACAACCTCGGCATCGTCAGCGTCAACGTGAAGAGCTTCGCGAACGCGAACGCGGCGCACTTCATCGCCGAGCTCGGTCACCGCAACGCCGACCTCGTCATGATCATGATCGGGGCGAACGAGGCCCAGTGGCTCAGCCCCGGAGACAAGGACACCAAGGAGTACCAGGCGCACTACGAGCAGGTGCTCGCTCCGATCCGCAAGGCGCGTCCCGACGGCGCGTGCCTTGTCGTGTCGCCGACCGACCAGGCCGAGGCCGTCGATGGCAAGTACCCGTCGCGTGCGGTCATGCCGATGCTGGTCGAGGCCCAGCGCAAGGCGGCGCACGCCCAGGGCTGCGCGTTCTACTCGACGTATCACTGGATGGGCGGCAAGGGCTCGGCCGCCACGTGGTTTCGCAAGGGCCTCGTAGGGAGCGACTTTCAGCACCTGTCGCGCAAGGGCGCCAACAAGATGGCCGATGCGATCTACGACAGCCTCGTGACCGGTTTTCAGCGGTATGCGAAGCCTTAGCCTCGCGGTGTTCCTGGCGGTGGCCGGCTGTGGCAGCGGCTGTGACGGCGAGCGGCTCAAGCCGCCCAACCAGCCGCGCCCGCTGCTCGCCAAGGCCGTGGATGCCGAGGATACCGGGGTGCACGTCGACCGCGACGTCCATGACCTCGGTCCCTCGGGCTATCTCGACGCACCCCACGGGTCGCTCGATCAGCTGTTCACCGGGCTCGCCGCCGCCGAGCGTCAGGATCCGACCGGCCGCGTGGTGCTCGTGTTCTTCGGCGACTCGCACACCGCGGGGGACTCGATGACCTCGCGGCTGCGCGTGAGCTGGCAGGGTAGGTTCGGCGACGGCGGCCGGGGTCTCGTGGCTGCCGGCCGTCCACCGGCGCGTCACTACTACCAGCGCGACGTCCACTACGGCACGAGTGGGGCGTGGAAGGCCGCGATCGGCGGGCACAAGGATCCCGAGCCGTACGGCATCTCGGGGCTGCGCGTGTACGGCGAGCGGAAGGGCGCGCAGCTGTGGGTCGAGACCTGCAGCGACTGCGCGGCGGGGACCAGCGTCGCGCAGTTCGAGGTCCTCTACCAGTCGGCGCCGGACCACGGGTTGCTGCGCTATCGCGTCGACGACGGGACCTGGCAGGTCCTCACCACGAAGACTGCCCCGATCGAGCCGCCACACCCGGCGCGCCTGGTGATCGCGGTGCCCGATGGTCCCCACAAGCTGACGCTCGAGCATGGCGGGGGTGGCATGGTCGACCTCTACGGCGTCGCGATGGAGCGCCGGCGACCGGGGGTGATCGTCGACTCGCTCGGAGTCGTCGGGCGCCGGCTCGGCAGCCTGCGGTCGTGGGATTGGTCGGTGATCGGTGAGCAGCTCTCGACCCGCGACCCGCGGCTTGTCGTCCTCCAGTACGGGACCAACGAAGCCGACGACCCGGAGCTCGATCTCGAGATGCTCGCACGCAACTACGACGAGACGATCCTGCGGATCCGAGCCGCGGCACCGACGGCATCGATCCTGATCCTCGGGCCGCCGGACATGGGCGTTCGCGAGGGCGGCAAGGGGTGTGACAGGCTGAAGCCCACCGCGAACAACGACGCCGTCGTCGTCATCCCCGAATGCGAGTGGCGCACGCCGACCAAGCTCCGCGAGATCATCTCGATCGAGCACGCCGCGGCCGTGCGAAACAAGGTCGCATTCTTCGACACGTTCGCCGCGATGGGCGGCGCGGACCGCATGCACGAGTGGGTCACGAGCGAGCCCAAGGTCGCCTACAAGGATCACGTTCACCTCACCGATCTCGGATACCAGCGCTGGGCCAACGAGCTGTCCTCCGCGTTGCTCGCCGACTACGCGCGATGGCGTGGCGCCCAGAACCTGCCTGCCTCGAGGCCGGCCTCGTCCGCGCCCTGACATGCTGTTCTCGTCTCCCGACTACCCGGTGTTCCTGATCGCGGTGTTCTTCCTGTACGCGCTCGCGCGCTGGGGCGGGCCGCGTCACGCGTGGGCGCGGGTCGCCGTGATGGTCCTGCTCGGCGACGTGGTGTTCATGCTGGTGTCGAAGGACGTCGACACCTTGTGGGATCCGATCGGAGGCGTGCTGCTGCGGCTCGTCGCGACCGGAGATCACGACTGGCCGCTGTGGCTGTTCGCCCACTGGCTGATCGGCGCGACCGTGCTCGCGGCCGCGGTCGTGACCGGCAAGAGCCGGGCCGCATGGATCGCCTCCGATCGCGGTCAACGCTTGATCGCCTACGGCTTCGTTGCCGTGATCGCCGCGGTGGGCGCGACGGTGTGGATCGCCTCGCGAGCGCACGCGCTCGATGCCGTCACCGAGGAGCTCGTCGCCCACGGACACCTGGTGGTCCTGTTCGTGCTCGGGATCGGGCTCGGGGCGTCCACCGCGGGCGACCGTCCGCTCGGCCGCGTGGTCGTGCTGTTCGTCGCGTCGTCGCTGTTCTATCACGCGTGGGCGTCGGCGATGCCGGGGCCGTATCGCTACCTGCTGGCGCTGCTGCTCGCGACGATCGTCCTCGATTACTACCTGGCGATCTGGATCGAGCGCGCGGAGGTTCACTGGAAGCGCAAGGCGCTCGTCATCGTGAGCCTGTGCTCGAATCTCGGCATCCTGGTGTTCTTCAAGTACGCTGACTTCTTCACGCAGGACGTGCTCGGGCTGGAGGGGCGGGTCGACCGCCTGAACCTGATCTTGCCTGCCGGGATCTCGTTCCACACGTTCCAGTCGCTGTCGTACACGATCGACGTCTACCGCAAGGAGTTGCCGGCGACGCGCTCGGTCGTCGAGTTCGCGACGTTCGTGCTGTTCTTCCCGCAGCTGGTCGCCGGCCCGATCGTGCGCGCGCAGGACCTCCTGCCGCAGCTGGCGAAGCCACCGCCGCTCGAGCTCCACAAGGCGACGGTCGGGCTGTTCCGGATCGTCGTCGGGCTGTTCAAGAAGATCGCGCTCGCCGACACCCTCGCGCTCTCGATCGTCGACCGAGTATTCGAGGCTCCCGAGCGCTACTCGTCGATCGAGGTGCTGTGCGGGGTCTGTGGCTACGCGCTGCAGATCTATCTCGATTTCTCCGCGTACTCCGACATCGCGATCGGCTCGGCGCAGGTCCTCGGCTTCTCGCTGCCCGAGAACTTCCGGACCCCGTATCGCTCCGCGAACCTGCAGGAGTTCTGGCGGCGCTGGCACATCAGCCTGTCCACCTGGCTACGCGACTACCTCTACATCACGCTCGGTGGCAGCAAGGGCGCGCCCTGGCGCACCTACGTGAACCTGATCGCCACGATGCTGATCGGGGGGCTGTGGCACGGCGCGAGCTGGGCGTTCATCGCGTGGGGCGCGCTCCACGGCTTCGGCCTCGCGGTGACCCGGTTCTTCCAGCGCGCGACGACGAAGGGCTTCCAGGCCTCGTCGAACGTGTTCGTGGCCTGTGCCGCATGGTTGGTGTTCGGGGTGGCGGCACAGCGGCTGATCATGCCGATGGTCGAGCTCGACCTCGACTGGCCGACGTTGAATCTGTCCTGGCAGTTCGACGGTGGGGGCACGTGGGAGCAGCTCGTGATGGCCTGGCTGTTCATCACCCCGGTGTGGGCCGTCCTCACCGCGTGGCTGTCCCGAGATCCTTCGAGCCTCGCCGATCCGATCACCGAGCCGGCCGCCGGCGAGGGGCTGCCCTGGCGCGCGCTGTTCGCGCGGCGCCCCGAGCAGCCGTCCGCAAGGGGCCGTTCCGCGCCGCCATCGGACGTGGCCGTGGAGGTCCTGCGGCTGTCGATGGTCGCGTGTGGGCTCGGAGCTCTCGTCGCGCTTCGTTTCGGGGAGAGCTGGACGTGGATTCCCGTGATCCTCGTGACGTGGGCGCTTGGCGTCGCCGCCGATCTGGTCGAGCAGGGGACGGTCGAGCTGTTGCCGCGCTTCCTGACCGCGCTCCGTCGCGGCGTCGCGATCGGGCTCGTCTTCGCGTACGTGTGTCTCGCGTGGATCTTCTTCCGTGCGAGCTCGTTCGACAACGCGCTCGCGGTGCTTCGCCAGATCGGCGATGGATCGTTCGATCACCCGAACCTCGGCGCGATCGTCACGACCGCGCTGCTCGCCGGCTTCGCGTGCCACTTCTTCGCAGACGGAAGCTTCCGCTGGCTCCGCATTCGCTTCGTGGCGTTACCTGCGTGGGCGCAAGGCGGGCTGCTCGGCGGGGTCGCGCTCGTGCTGCGCGAGCTCGCGCATCACGAGATCGTGCCGTTCATCTACTTCCAGTTCTAGTCACATCACCGGCGCGCCGGAGCCCCCGGAGGCGGGCGGTGGATTCGCGAGGCACGCCGTCAGGTCCTGGGTCTGCGTCCAGCCGCACGCGCCATCCGCTTGCTTCGCGCAGGATGCGGTCTGGTAGCAGGCGTACTCGGGTCTGAACTCGCAGGTGGTCACGACCTCGTGGCCCGCCGCGGTGCACACCGTCCCGCTGCACCCACTCTTGACGCAGGGGCCGACGCCGGGCTCGACCTGCGGCGGGCTCGATTTGCCACCGCAGGCGAACAGGAATGCGACTGCCAGGGCTCGGGTCTGCATGCGCACGACTCTAACCCCGGGGGCGTTCGCCGGCTCCGCGGCGGAGTGAGATCACGGTTAGCCGAGCACGTCGGGGCGGTTCGGCGCGAGCCAGCCCGCGAGCGTCGCTGACAAGCCAAGCACGAGCTCGGGAGCCCGGCGGGCCGCGGCCGCGAAGGCGGCGCGATCGATCTCGAGGACCTCGGCGGTGCCTTCGGTGACCACGCTCGCTGCCCGCGGCGCCCGCGTCAGGACCGCGAGCTCGCCGACGACCCCGCCGGCCTGGATCCTGCGGATGGGGGAGGGATCGCGGTGTGCGAGCAGGGTGCCCCGCACGACGACGAACATCGAAGCCCCGGCGGCGGTGGCGGCGAACAGCTCGCCCTCGAACGACCGCGCGGTGGCATGCTCGGCCAGCGTGGCGAGGGCGGGGCCGGCGACCGTGGCGAACAGGACCGGTTGCCGGAGCGCGACGAGCGTCGGCTCGAGCGTGGCGAGCTCGCCGGCACACAGCCGCGCGAGCCACGGATCGTGCGCGGCGAGCAGGGAGGTCGGATCACCGGAGTGGGGCGCCGGTGGCCTTAGCCAGCGTTCGATCACGGGGAGGATCTGCGCCCGTCCGGCCTGCAGCTCCTGCAGGACGTCGAGCGCGCGTCTGCGATCGGGCTCGCGATCGCCGATCAAACGTCGCGCCGTGGCGGCGAGCGCGGCGGGATCTCGACCTGCGGCGGCGGCCTCGACGGCGGCGGTCCACAGCAGGCGCGCGGCGCAGCCGCGGGTGGCGAGCCCGAGCTCGTGGCGCGCGCAGGCGGACCAGTCGGTCGCGGCGTCGCGCGCGTCGAGGTGAGCGATCAGCGCGGCGAGCGCGGCCGCATGAGCCGCGGCGATCGGCGCAGCGGGGAGCGGCACACCACCGCGCGCGACCGCGAGCGCGGTGCGAAGCGCAGCATGGGCGACCTCGGGGTCGGGGTCGGCGAGCAGCACCACGATCGCGGCGGTGCACGCAGGCGCACTGGCCAGGCCCCGCGCGATCGCGAGCCGCGCGAGGGAGGAGCAGGTGGGCAGGTGAGCGGAGAGGTGGATCGCGCCGGCCTCGTCGAGCTCGGAGATCGCGAGCCCGGCCTCGGGCGATCCGGACGCGAGGGCGGCGTCGAGCAGGGCGAGGCTCGCGGCGGGACCAAGCCGTGCGATCGCGGCGAACGCACCGGCACGTCGCGCGGGGTCGTTCGTCGCCTCGCGCAGGACGGTGTCGAGCAGCGAGTCCGGCAGCACCGGCGCGTCGCCGGCCTTGGCATCGCGCCCGCGCTGGGCGCGGATCAGCGCGACCGCCCAGCCTGGATCTCGGCCACACAGGTTCGCGATCTCGCCGGCGACGTCGGCACCGCCGTGCAGGGTGAGCTCGGCGCTACGCGCGGCCTCTGCCACTTCTCGTGACAGCGCGGCACGGGACCGCCCCCGCTCGATCCCCCCGCCATCACCGGCGAGCGCGAGCGCCTTGAGCCCGAGCGCGAGCGCGCGGTCATCGTCCTCGATCGAGACGGCGGCTCGCAGCTCGCCTCGCAACGCAGCCGATGGGGCACGGGCGAGCTGATCAAACAGCGCCGCCCGGACCGCCGGCTCGTCGTGACGCAGGTGCTCCGCGAGGTCGGTCACATCGACCCGGGCGCGGGTCAGGGCGGCGCGCGCGAGGGCAGCGGTGCGTGGGTCATCGGCGCCGGCGAGGTGGGTCCAGCGCTCGAGGGTGGCGAGGTCGATCCGGCTCGGGTCATCACGGCGATGCTGGGCCCGGATCCCCAGGGGTGCCGCGAGCGCGGCCTGGAAGCGCCGCGCGGTGATCTGCGCCGCGATCCACCACGAGACCGCGACCGCCATCGCAGCAGCCGCGAGCCGTGCAGGATGTCCGATCGCGGCGGGCCCGATCACCAGGAGTCCGAGCGCGGCGAGCGCGGCGCCGGCGGGCCACAGCGCGCCTCGCAGCAGCACCTTCCAGCGGGCGCGTGGCCCCGGCGGGAACGCGGACAGGCTGACCTCCTGCGCGGTGCGCGACGTGGCGAGCCGGAGCACCTGATCCGACGTCCGCGTGCCGGCGATCGCGACGAAGCCGGGGATCATCGCGAACGCCGCGTACCACAGGAGGACGAGCGTGGGATGGATGCTCGCCGTCGTCGGCAGGCTCCGCGTCACGAGCAAGCGCGGGACCGCGGTCGCCTGGAGCAGCAACAGGATCGCGTTCGTGCCGCCATAGAACAGCAGCAGCGCGACCGCGAACGTGTCGCCCACGTACTGGCCCTTGAGCTCGGCGAGGAACTGGAAGTCGATCACGGTCGCCACGATGCCCTCGAGCAACGCGACCGCGACGAGGCCGTGGAGCAGGCGGCGCTGGATCTCGCCCAGCCCCTCGGGCGTCCCCGGCGGGGCAGCCGCGCCGGGCGCACCGCCCTTGGCCAGTGCGTGATCCTGTGCGCGCGCGAGCACGATCACGACCGCGGTGACCGCGGCGCAGACATACGGGAGCACGTCCTGGCCGAGCCGGTACGCGAGCAACCCGGCGCCGAGGCCGGCGATCACGCCGCCCGTCGTGACCGCGGCACCCGCGCGCGGAAGCATGCGCCGCGCGTCGCGCCCCGCCACCGATGCGGCGACGCGGTTCCACAGCGCCAGCCCGACGACCTGCGAGACCGCCGCGAGCGCGACGACGAGGATGACGGGCGAGGCGCCCGCGCGGAGCAGCGCCGGCGCGGCGGCCGCGGCGACCCCGAGCGTGAGCAGTAGCGCGAGATCGACGACCCGGGTGTGCGCGCGCCGCGTGATGAAGTCGTACCCCAGGGTCGCGAGCGCGAACCCTGCCGCGTTCGCGACGAACAACCACGGCAGCTGCGGTCTCGTGTAGGTCTCGAGGAACGCCGCCTCGGCGTACGATCGCAACGCGACCGCGACGAGGTTCCCGAACAGCACCATGGCGGCGCCG
>Ga0316605_10001341_pt1 | contig 14306 bp, 15 predicted proteins | sample OWC_soil_day20_n_FD_207666 | JGI IMG/M metagenome (GOLD analysis project Ga0316605, IMG submission 207666) | Wetland soil microbial communities from Old Woman Creek delta, Ohio, United States - OWC_soil_day20_noCT | ecosystem: Environmental > Terrestrial > Soil > Wetlands | place: USA: Ohio... | reverse complement strand
ATTTTTTACAGTCTTCGTCTGTTTTGAAGCGTTCAGCAAACTCTAAGAGGTTTTGTCCTTTGAATATTTCCATAATTATATTGTTTTTCTAAGTGCAAAGATATGAAATTAAATGGTGACCTCTAAAGATTTATTTGTAAAATTAAATTTATATCTTTGCCCATTCAAATCCAACCCAATGAACGCAAGAGGATTACTTAGAGAAAAGACTCAAACATATCAATATGACAATCATCTTGGTTCAGCTTGTTTGGAATTGGATGTTGCAGGATTAATTATATCTTATGAAGAGTACCATCCTTTTGGAACAACATCCTATCGTTCCGGAGCTAATGAAGTGGATGTATCATTAAAACGATACAAGTACTGTGGAAAAGAACGAGATGAAGAAACAGGGTTGTATTACTACGGAATGCGCTATTATGCTGCATGGTTATGTAGGTTTATTAATGTGGATCCGTTGCAGTTTAAGTATCCTTACTATACTCCTTTCCAGTATGCAGGGAATAAACCAATTACTTATATTGATTTGGATGGGGGGGAAGAGAAAAAAATTGAAAAACAAAAGACAACAACAACAACAACTGATGCTGGGCATGGTATGGCAAAAAAAGGCAACATCATTGCTTCTGGTTCAGTTGATGGAAAATATTATGAAAAAGACTATGCATTAAAGATTGAAAAACAAATTGATTTTTGGTTGGAAGAGTTTGGTGTACCTAATTTAAGAATCAGAGAAGGAGATTTAACAGTAGAAGAGAATACAATAAATTACAGATGGAAAATTGCTAATGAGAATCATTCTATCATTTTTATTAGCATACATTTAGACTGTGCAAGTTGTCCAGATGATTTAGTAGCTATTTACGAATCAGATCAAGCTAATTCATCAGAAAGTAAAAAATTAGCAGAATTAATAATTTCTAATTCAAAAACACTTACTCCTGCAAAAAATTCAATTAAAACATCTAAAGAGTACACTGAAGTTAAATCCGTCGCAGTATTAAGAGAATTCAAAGGTAAAGCAGCTGTATTATTAGAATTAGGTTCAATTGGAGGTAAATCTACTCGCGATCTGATTGATGAAAAAGGAAGTGAAATAGGTAAAGAAATTGCAACAGCAATATATATTTATTTATATAATAAAACACCTCAAACAAAAGCAGATAGGGAGAAGTTTAAAATAACAAATGAAAATTATTTTGAGACAATAACTCCACCAGTCCATACAAAAGTAGTTAAAACAATTTATTTTTTCCCATATGAAAAGGCTCCTCATTAGTTTATTGCTATTCACTAGTTTATTTATATTATCATGTGATACTCCAAAAAAAAATTCAAAATTATTTAATAGTAACGTTAAAGAAAATGAAAATTCAGAGTTTAACGAAAAACCAGAAGAGAAAGTAAAATCTGATTTGGTTGATTGTTTATTAATTCAATATAATGAAAAAACAATAATAACTTCTCTCATAGCAATTGAAGAATTTCATTTTTTATTTTCAGATTCAGCTAATTTATCTATAGTGATTAATTATGGATATGATATTGAATATCTTTCGACTCAAAATCAAGGAATTTTGAATAAGTTAATAATATTTTTCAATTCAACTGATAATGAAATTGCGTTAAAAGGATACAATAGAATTCAATCTTGGTGCTCATTATATAGTGCTTTTAATTTTGTTTTCACACAAATAAAACAAGGTGATTATGATGATTTTAATGATTTTGGTACAATAATGGAGACAATGAATGAATCAAAATCAATTTTGAAAAAAAAATATTTGATTAATAAAGGTCAAACGTATGAGTGTTTATCAGGTACTCAAGAAAGCTGTTTTATTATAGATCTTGTTACAAATGTTTCTTCATTAGCCCCCAATGAGCAAGTTTTATATATTAAATTATTGTTAGATTTATTATCAAAACATTAAAATATCCATATTAAAGTCGAAAATTTATTTTTCGCATAGTCTTCAAGGTTATGTTCTTTTTCTTTAAACTTCCCATTTTCCCTTTGCTTATTTTTCAATTTGCTAATCTTTTATTAATAAACTATCTCTGATTTACAATAAAATATGATCACCTGGTAAAAAATTATTTAACAACCAATGATATGAATGATAATAAAATTAAAACCACTAAAGATAGTACTGGAACGACAAAACTACTTTTTGATTCTAATATTGCTAAAGAATGTTGTGATTATGCTGTAACGCACAAAATTGATATTATTTCGATTTATCCAGGAATTTATACTGCAAAAGATTTAGAACCCATTATCCCTATATCTAAATATGTAAAAGGGCTACTTCTTGAAGATTATGTGCAATATAATAATTTGAATTTATTTGAAAATCTTACTATTTTAAGTGTTCCGGATAACGGAAAAGATACCGTAGATTTGAATAATTTTCCATATTTAGAAAGATTATCATGTAAATTTTCACAAAGAATTCGTGGATTAGAGTTTTGCAATAATTTAACAAGCTTGTCAATTGGCAATTTTAAATCGAAAACTAATAATTTATCAACTTTGCCTCTGATTAACAAATTAGAACAATTAAGTTTGTTTCAAACAAATATCAGCTCTCTGGAGGGAATTGAGCGTTTTAATAATCTTAAACAGTTTGAATTATATAGTGCTTCAAAAATGGAATCAATAGCCTCTTTAAAAGAAATATCACATTGTTTACTGGAAATTGAAATTGAAAAGTGTAAAAACATTCATGATTATGAAGTTTTGGGGAAATTGAAAAATCTTACAAAAATAAAACTGATTGAATCTGGAGAAATTAAAACACTTGCTTTTTTAAAGAATCTACCACAACTAAATTATCTATTTTTTTGGGGAACAAATGTATTAGATGGAAATTTAAAATATTGCGAGGGAATAAACTACGTTAGTTTTGATAACAAAAGACATTACTCTCACAAAAGTGAACAGTTTAAGAAATCATAAACCGTTCCCTTTTTATGATATATAAAAATAAAAGCTAATGATTAGGTATTGTGTTTACCTAATATGTAACAAACAACAAACAAATGAATTTAAAAAAGCTATGATATATAAGTAAATTTAATGATAATTTCATTTTAAAAATAATATTAAATTTTATAATATATGAAAATAATAACTGAACAATTCCCGGACAATCAATATGTAAAAGAGATTTCTAAAAAATCTCAAATCGTTATTCATCACACAGTCTCTGGTCCTGGAATAAATGGTGATGTTGCTTGGTGGAAATCAACACCTGAAAGAATTGCTACTCATTTCATTATTGATCGGGAAGGTATTATTGATCAATTTTTTTCAACTGATTTTTGGGGGTATCATTTAGGATTGAAAAGCAGTGTTTTTAAAAAATTTGGATTAAAATATAAAAATTTGGATTGTTCTTCCATTTCGATTGAATTAGACTCATGGGGGCCACTCACCTCTGAATTATGTCCAGTTGGTAATCCTAAATTTGGAAAAGTCCAAAATATTTACGAATATACTATAAAAGTTCCTTTTCGAAAATATTGTTTTTATGAAAAATATTCAGAAAAGCAATTAATCTCTCTACAAGAACTTTTATTATTTTTAACTGAAAAGCATAAGATCCCAAGAACTTATAATGAAAATATTTTTGATCAAAATAAAGATGCACTTTCAGGAAAATCTGGGATTTGGGCTCATGTTTCCTTTAGATCAGACAAATCAGATCCTCATCCACAGAAAGAATTGGTTGATTTATTAAAGAATTTAGTCAATTTTAAGTAATTCAATTAGATATGTATAATATTAAGATTTAATTCTTTCGAAATTAAATTTTTTCATTATTCATATAGAAATAGAACGCAGATGCCACGGATTTTCAAACGCGGATTTAAACAGATCCGTTTTATCCGCTCTGGAAAACATCCGTTTAATCCGCGTTCCATATTTTAGTAATTAACAAAAAATTTACATAATACCAAAAACTGAAAACTGAAACCTGATAGCTGACAGCTCCAAGCATTAGGGCGGAGCCGGGAAAGCCCGCAAAGGAGGAAGCCGATGTGATCGAATGCTCGAATGCTCAGAATGCTCGATTGCTCGCATGCTCGAATGCTCATGTGCTCAATTATTCATTTTTCATTTTTCATTTTTCATTTTTCATTTTTCATTTTTCATTTATCACCTGTCCCCAGTCTCCTGTCCCTAGTCAAAAAAAAAGGACAGAAATTAAATCCTGCCCTTTATTGTTTATGATGGTAAATCAATTAGATCACCCAGGTGTCGCCGCTGTTTAACAGGTCGTCAACACATTTGATCGGATTGATCGCTTTTTGTTCATCAATTGAATCTTGTAACAATTCACAATAGGTGTCTGATTCAGCAGAACGGATAACTCCTAGAGCAATAGGGAATGCAGGTGGTAACATTTTCGCTAACATTAAATGTACTCCGGGAGATGGATTGTACATATCATGAACCAAAACATCATCCAAAGTGGCTCCGTTTTCACCAATAGTGATCACTTCCAAACCATGAGCTCCTTGTTTAATCCCTTTGTTTTTCTCTTTGCCGAATATCATCTTCTCACCATGTTTTAATGTGAGCTGCATATCCTCTTTGGTTTCACGGTTGGTGATCATATCGTGTGTGCCATCATTGAAAATAACACAGTTTTGTAAGATCTCAACTACTGATGTACCGTCATGTTTTGCTGCTTCCAACATCACTTCCGTGATAAATTTTGGATTAGAGTCGATTGCTCTTGCAAAGAATGTTCCCTGAGCCCCAATAACCAGTTCACCCACCTTGAAAGGGTGTTCAATGGTTCCGTAAGGCGACGTTTTAGTTACACTTCCCAATTCTGATGTTGGAGAGTATTGTCCTTTAGTCAGACCGTAAATTTTGTTGTTGAACAACATAATATTAACGTCCAGATTTCTTCTAATGATGTGGATAAAGTGGTTTCCTCCGATAGCCATTGAGTCACCATCTCCTGTAGGAATCCAAACACTTAATTTAGGGTTTGCGATTCTGACACCGGTGGCGATTGCATTGGCTCTACCATGAATCCCATGAAATCCGTAAGTATTTACATAATAAGGGAAACGGGATGAACATCCGATACCGGAAACCAAAACGTAACTCTCTTTTTTATATCCTATGATTGGGAACACTTTTTCTACTGCGTTCAGGATAGCATGGTCACCGCAACCCGGACACCATTTTACCATTTGATCACTTGCAAAATCCTCATGTGATAAAGGGACAGGTGATTTTTCCATTTGTTTATAACCCATAATAACCTCCTTTTAAATGTTGTTGATTGCGTTAACTAATTCTTGAACGGTAAATGGCAAACCTTGAATTTTATTGTATTGTTTGTAAACAAATTCAGGATGTGTCATTCTTAAATAATTGGCAAATTGACCACTGTTCAATTCACAAACTAAGATGTTTTTGTATTTAGATAATACTTCAGCAGTATTTGTAGGAAGAGGCATAATATAGGAAAAATGAGCATGAGCTACTTTTTTACCGTTAGCCATTGCTTCTTTTACAGCTGTATAAACGGCACCACGAGTACCACCCCAGCTAATGATTAATGTTTCAGCATCTTCTGCACCAAATACTTCTTGTTGAGGAATTCTTTGTGCCAAACGGTTGATTTTTTCTTGTCTGTAATCCACCATTTTTTGATGATTCATAGGATCAGTGGAAACTAAACCTAATCCGTCAGTTTTTTCCAATCCCCCAATTCTGTGTCTTAAACCTTCTGTTCCGGGAATAGCCCATTGACGAACCAATGTTTCAGGATCTCTTCTATATGGTTGGTAGTCAGGATCGTTTGGTTTTGCAATAGGAGGGTTGATAGCTGGAAGATCAGCCACTTTTGGAATGCGGAATAGTTCACTACCCTGTCCGGTGTTTCCATCAGTTAAAAGGATAACAGGAGACATCGTTTCCATAGCGTATTTAGCTGCATTGTAAGCAGCATAAAAACAATCACTTGGTGATCCGGCTGCCATCACAATACAAGGAGCTTCCCCATTTCTTCCGAAAAGGGCCATATTTAAGTCTGATTGTTCAGATTTTGTAGGCATCCCTGTAGAAGGACCGGCACGTTGAACGTCAACAATAACCAAAGGTAATTCAGTGATAACTGCTAAACCAATCGCTTCAGATTTCAAGGATAATCCCGGACCTGAAGTGGTGGTACAAGCTAATGAACCTGCGAAAGAGGCACCAATAGCAGAGCAGATCCCTGCGATCTCATCTTCAGCCTGGAATACTTTAGCTCCTAATGATTTGTGTAATGCTAACTCAATTAAGATTTCAGTAGCAGGAGTAATGGGGTAGGATCCTAAGAAAAGATCTCTTCCGGAACGTTCTGAAGCTGCTAAAAGGCCCCATGCTGTAGCGATATTTCCGGTAATATTTCTGTACTTTCCTTTTTCTAATTGAACATTGGAGATGTGAAATCTGGATTCAAACTCTTCCATTGTTTCAGCATAATTGAAACCGGCTTCCAAAACTTTTTTGTTTACATCAGCCATTAAAGGTTTTTTCTTGAATCGATGTTCCAATAAACAACTTGGAGTATCCAATTCAAAATCAAAGATATAATACACCATACCTAAGCAGAACATATTTTTGGTTCGTGCTGCAGATTTTGTATCTAATCCATTCGCTAATGCAATCTCTTTAGCTAAAGTTGTGATGGCTGGTGCAATCACTTTGTATGAGCTTAAGGAATTGTCGGTAAGTGGATTGGAAGAATAACCTGCTTTTTCAAGCGATTTTTCATCATATCCATCCCCATCAGTGATAATTGTACCACCCAATTTAACCCATTTCAAGTTAGCTTTGAGGGAGGCGGGATTCATTGCCACTAAAACGTCGCAAGTATCTCCAATGATACGGGTTTCTTTACCAATATGTACTTGAAAACCTGAAACTCCGGCCACAGTATTGTGTGGAGCTCTGATCTCTGCAGGATAGTCGGGAAATGTTGCAATATCATTTCCTGCCAGCGCCGCCGCGTCAGAAAACAGTGTGCCTGAAAGCTGCATCCCGTCACCGGAATCGCCAACAAATTTCACAACAACACTATCTCTTTCAATAATTTGCTTTTTTGTTGCCATAAAAAGATTTTTTTGTTACTTTTTTTATCTATTTTTTGATCAATTTTCTAAAAATTTCACCTTTGGAAGTGCTTAATTTAATGATATATACACCCGATTGTAGAAAATTGATATCTACTGTGTTTAAATCACCAAAAGATGGGGTTAATGTATAAACGTTTCTCCCTGATAAATCATAAATGGAAAGTTGATTTAAGTCGACACTGGCTGGAATTTTGAATTGAACAACTCCAAAAGTGGGATTAGGGAATATTTGAACTTCTGAAAGTAATGTTTCGGAAGAGATTTGAGTATTTGTAGTATCCAAAGTGAAAACGTCATGAATATTATAATGGTAGAGTGTTGCAAAATTATAGCGTGCAATCTCTTTGGCATAATCGAAATTTAAGGATGAGGGAACATCAAATTCTGTATGATAATAATCAGTGAAAAAATGCTCAATCGCAAAAATGGCATTGAATCCTGATTGATTGTATGCCCAGCTATCAGTGTATTGGCGCATTACCGTATTATCATCTGGGAAAATAGGTGTGATGGTAGTATAGGTCTCAATAATATCAGTTGCTACAGTATATAATTCAACAGAATTATCATATTGGTACAAATCAACCGTATATGGTTCTGATTCAGGTTGATTGGCAACCATGTCATTGTTTAAAATAATTGTTCTTCCAACCTCACCGGCTGTTGCTCTAGTTGCAGCATCACTGTATGAGCCAACTAAGCCAATCTCTTCAGCATCCCAACCCATGAAATCAATATTGAATTTTGGGGATAGATTGTTTATATGGAATATTCTTGCAACTTCAATAAAGACAGCACAACCGGATGCATTATCATCAGCACCTGGCGCCGTTACAGTATGACCTCCTTGAAATAATGAAACTGCATCTAAATGAGCCCCGATAATATAAGTGGTATCTGTATTAACAGATCCGGGAATACGTGCCTTCACATTGTAAAAATAACGGTCAATATTTCCGGTTAATCCGGTATAACCCACATAATGAAACGAATCAATCGCTGCATTTTCTATTCCATACTCTTTAAGTCTTTGAACAATGTATTGAGCCACTTCTCTGTTCCCCGATTGCGTATGAGTACAAAAACGATTGTCAAAGGAAACCAAATCAACGATGGTGCGTTGAATACTATCACTATTAATCTGGTTTAGGAGATTATCAAATTCAGCTTGTGTTTGACCTTTTAAGCTAAAAAACGATAAGATACTGATAACTAATATAGTTACGCTTCTTTTCATGATGTAGATTTTTGTCGGGCAAAGGTATATAAAATAATCTAACTAACTCAGAAAATTTTCTTAAAAGATATTAATATTAAAAGTTTAAACTTTTTTAATACTTGGTAATTTTCGTAAGAAAAAAATATGTATTTTTGCACCCTCAAAACATGGCGACCATAGCTCAGTAGGTTAGAGCGTCGGATTGTGGTTCCGAAGGTCGTGGGTTCGAGCCCCACTGGTCGCCCCAATTAAACTAAAAAAGCAGCCCTAAAGGCTGCTTTTATTGTAAAAAAATGTATCTTTGCAGTTGTGAAAAATAGATCCTTTTTATTGGCTTTTCTCTTTATTGCAACGCTATTTGTCGCATGCAATAAAAAACAGTTAACTCCAAAACCGGACCATTTAATTCCTTTTAATCAGATGGTTGAGATTATGGCTGAAAGTTATCTGATCGAAAGTATGATCTATTTTCTTCCTCCCGATTCTGATAAAACTGTGATCACACAAACGCTCTATAATGACCTTTTTGTGAAAAATAACATTTCCAAAAATCAATACAACTCCTCCATTAAATACTACCTTGCAGATAAAATTTTAGCAGAAAAGTTGCTCAATGCTGTGTCTGATCAGATTGCAACCAAACGAAAAAAATACTTCCCCGAAACTGAAAATAAAACTATTGATGATTCCCCAAATCGATAAAACCTGGACCTTGTTCTTAGACCGTGATGGCGTGATTAATGAACGTATTATCGATGGTTATGTGATGGATTCTAAAGATTTAATCCTTACAAAGAATGTTATTTCTGCGCTCCAACTTCTTAAAAATTATTTTGGGAAAATGTTCGTTGTATCTAATCAACAATGTATTGGTAAAGGATTGTGTAATGAAACTGCCATTAACAAAGTTCATGCTGATTTGAATGATATTTTGTTAAAAAATAAAATTTTAATTCAGGATTTTTTGGTTTGTCCCCATAAAGCCTCAGATCATTGTAATTGCAGAAAACCAAAACCCGGATTGGCATTACAAGCTCAAATGAAATTTCCTTCTATCGATTTTACAAAGTCTGTTGTTGTGGGGGATATGTTGTCTGACCTACAGTTTGGAAAAACTTTAGGAATGGTCACTGTTTATGTTGGAGATACAGATGTTCCTAATTTTGATCTGATTAAGGAAAATGCAGATCTAATGTATGATAATTTATTTGAGTTTGCTAAAACTTTTTAAAAGATGATGAAACTATTGTTTTATTTTGTTTTATATCCTATTTCCATACTCCCTTTACAACTATTGTATGCCCTTTTCTATCCTTTCTATTTATTAATAACATACATTATTAAATATAGAAAGAAAGTTACTTCAGAAAACATTGAATGCTCTTTTCCGGAATGGACTCCCTCTCAGAAACACCATCTTTATAAACAATACCAGCATCATCTGACTCACATTGCGGCGGAAATGTTGAAAATGCTTACTATTAGTAGAAAAAATCTTAAAAAAAGGTACTATTGTTCAAATCCTGAACTCTTGAACCAATTGTATCATCAGGGTAAAAGTGTGATCTTAGTTTCCAGTCATTATAACAACTGGGAATGGATGGTCTTAGCCTTGGATTCCATGTTTGAACATCACGGAATTGGTGTTGGGAAAGCAAACTCCAATAAAGAGTTCGAACGGTTAATCAATAAAGCCCGCACCCGATACGGCACAGAAGTGGTGTTTGCGGATCATGTGAGAGAAACATTTGAACAGTACATCACTACGAATACTCCTTGTGCTTACATGATGCTAAGCGATCAATCTCCAAACAACCTTAAAAAAGCGTATTATACTACCTTTTTAAATCAGGATTCTGCCATGATTTATGGGGCAGAATATTTTGCCAAAAAATACGATTTTCCCGTATTTTATTATCAGGTAATCAAGGATAAACCTGGTTATTATCATGTTGAATTAGAATTAATTACAGATCAGCCACTGAACACTGTTTATGGAGAAATAACAGAAAAATATGTTCAATTATTAGAAAAAACCATTAAAAATCAACCCCAATACTGGCTCTGGAGCCACCGAAGATGGAAAAATAGGGGCAAACCCAGACCAACATTGGATCCTAAACCATAAACTATGAATGATACCATCAAAACGATTTTAGAACATCGAAGTATTCGCAAATTTACGGATCAATCTATCGATCCATCCACTTTAGAAACCATACTAAAAGCAGCTGCTAATGGGTCAACAATGGGCAACATGCAGTTATATAGCATTATTGTTACACAGGATAAAGAGAAAATGAAAGAGATGGCACCGCTCCATTTCAACCAGCCTATTGCCACTAACGCTCCTTTAATTCTCACTTTTTGTGCAGATTTCAATCGTTTTAACACCTATTGTTCCTATAGAGATGCTGAAACAACAGCTTACAATAACTTTCAAAGTTATCACTGGGCTGTAATTGATGCCATCATTGCAGCTCAAAATGCTTGTGTAGCCGCTGAATCTCTGGGACTCGGCATTTGCTGGCTTGGAACCATAACCTACAATGCAGATAAATTTATCAATAGTTTCAACCTTCCAAAAAGTGTTGTTCCTGTTGCTTGTATATCCTTCGGATATCCTGCTGAAACACCTGAATTGACTGATAAACTTCCATTGGAAGCATTGGTACATTATGAAACCTATCAAGATTATTCGGAAGAGAGAATCAATCAGTTATTTGAAGAAAAGGAAAACCATCCGACAACCCAAAATTTATTGAAAGAAAATGACCTTCCAAACCTCGCCAGAATTTTTACTGAAAAAAGATATAAGAAGGCTGATAATGAATATTTTGCTACAGTACTCACCAATGTATTGAAGGAACAAGGCTTTTTATCTTAAAAAAACTAAAAACAAATTTTAATTCAGAAAAAAGGTGTAATTTAGCCACTCCATATCGAAAAATCTAACTTATTTAATATTAGTAATATAACAAATAAAAACATCAAATTATGGCATTTAAAGGTACATTAATCATTGACACAGAGAAGTGTAAAGGTTGTGGAGTCTGCATCATCGGATGTCCACAAAAATGTATTGCATTAGGCAAAAAAGTAAATAAAAAAGGTTACAATCACCTCGAAATTATTGAGGATACCTGTATAGGATGCGCAAACTGTGCTGTTGTGTGTCCTGATGGCGTTATCGAAGTTTACAAAGTGAAAGTTTAACTAATCACAATTGACAAACAATTGAACTAATAACATTTTAACATTTATAAATATGGCTAAAGAAATAAGATTAATGAAGGGTAATGAAGCGGTTGCAGAAGGTGCAATTCGTTGTGGTTGTGATGGCTATTTTGGCTATCCTATTACCCCTCAGTCAGAAATTTTGGAGTATTTAACAGTACAAAATCCTTATCCTAAAACCGGTATGGTAGTTCTTCAAGCTGAAAGTGAAACAGCTTCTATCAATATGGTTTATGGTGGTGCAGCTTGTGCTAAAAAAGTGATGACCTCTTCATCAAGTCCCGGTATCAGTTTGATGCAGGAAGGACTTTCCTATATCGCGGGTGCTGAACTTCCAGCATTATGCGTTAACGTAGTTCGTGGTGGTCCCGGATTAGGAACTATCCAACCTTCTCAGGCTGACTATTTCCAAACCGTTAAAGGGGGTGGACATGGTGACTATAAACTAATCACTCTGGCTCCTGCTTCTGTTCAGGAAATGTATGATTTCGTTGGTTTAGGTTTTGATTTAGCTTTCAAATATCGCAACCCTGTGATGATCCTTTCTGATGGTTTGATCGGACAAGTGATGGAAAAAGTGGAAATCGATGATTATACACCCAGATGGACTGATGAGTATATCGCTGAAAAATTCCCTTGGGCTATGATCGGAAAACCTGCTTCAAGAGGTCACAATATTGTTACTTCTTTGGAATTAGATTCTGCTAAACAAGAACAAGTAAACTTGAGATTACAAGCCAAATATAAAGTATGTGAAGAAAACGAAGTTCGTTACGAAACATTCCAGGTAGAAGACGCTGATATCCTTTTGGTTGCTTACGGTTCTTCTGCTCGTATCAGCCAAAAAGTGATCGAATTATGTCGTGCTCAAGGCTTAAAAGTGGGCTTATTAAGACCAATTACTTTATGGCCTTTCCCAACAAAAGCGATCAATGAAATCAGCAAACATGTTAAAGGTATCCTTACCGTTGAAATGAGTGCCGGTCAAATGGTTGAAGACGTTAGATTAGCAGTGGGTTGCGCTGTTCCTGTTAAACATTACGGCAGATTCGGTGGTATCATCCCAACTCCTACAGAAATCGTTGAAGCTATCAAAACTTTTTAATTGTTAATTTATAAAAATTGTATATACAATGACTAGAGAAGAAATCATAAAACCCGAAAATTTAGTGTACAGACGTACTCCGGTTTTGACCGACAACGTAATGCACTACTGCCCAGGCTGTGGTCACGGTACTGTTCACCGTTTAATAGCTGAAGTGATTGAAGAAATGGGGATTCAAGATAAAACCATCGGAGTTGCTCCAGTAGGATGCTCCGTTTTAGCTTACAACTATTTTGATGTTGACTTCGTGGAAGCTGCTCACGGTAGAGCTCCTGCTGTTGCTACTGCTATCAAAAGATTACACCAAAATCATTTCGTTTTCACATATCAAGGTGACGGTGACTTAGCAGCTATCGGTACCGGTGAAACCATTCACGCTTGTAACCGTGGCGAAAATATCGTGATCATCTTTGTAAATAATGGTATTTACGGTATGACCGGTGGACAAATGGCTCCAACAACCCTTCCAAATATGAAAACATCTACTTCTCCTTATGGCAGAGATGTTGAAGTGATGGGACCACCATTGAAAATCACTGAATTAGTAGCACAACTTCCAGGTACATATTATGTTACCCGTCAGGCTGTTTATACTCCTGCTTTAGTTCGTAAAGCGAAAAAAGCGATCAGACAAGCTTTTGAAAACCAAAAATTAAACAAAGGTGTTTCTTTTGTGGAAATCGTTTCTAACTGTAACTCAGGCTGGAAATTGACCCCTGTTAAATCTAACGAATGGTTGGAAGAAAATATGCTTCCTTTCTATCCGCTTGGTGATATTAAAGTACCAGCTAAAGAAGTTTAAACCATTGAATTCTAATATATTAAAAAGTAATTAATTAAAAAAGTAATACAATGACTGAAGAAATTATTATAGCAGGGTTCGGTGGACAAGGTGTTTTATCTATGGGTAAAATTCTGGCCTATTCCGGCGTAATGCAAAATAAAGAAGTGAGTTGGATGCCTTCTTACGGTCCTGAAATGCGTGGCGGTACTTCTAATGTTACCGTAATCATCAGCGACGATAGAATCAGCTCCCCTTCATTGAATCAATTTGATACCGCTATCATCTTGAATCAACAATCTATGGATAAATTCCTGAATTGCGTAAAACCGGGTGGTTTGTTAATTTACGATCCAAATGGTATCACTGTTCATCCTGACAGAAAAGATATCAACATCTATCAAATCGAAGCCACTGACAAAGCTGCTGAGATTGGTATCGCTAAATTATTCAATATGATCGTTTTAGGAGGTTTCTTAAAAATTAAACCGATCATCAATCCTGAATATTTAAGAAAAGGTCTTGAAAAATCATTACCAGCTCGTCACCACAACCTAATACCTGACAACGAAAAAGCGGTAGAGATCGGTAAAGAGATCTTAAAACCTTATCATATTCTATAGATAATTCCTATAGATTTTCAAAAATAAAATCACTCTGTCAAAAGATGGAGTGATTTTTTTTTGGGCATTCCGGCTCGCAAGCTCGCCGTCGGTCTCCGGCCCATACTCCTCGTTTCGCTGCAAGGGTCTGATCGGCCGGGCAGTAGCTCCCAAGGTCGCTCTGCCCGATCCGTCATCCCCTAAGCA
>Ga0316605_10001339_pt1 | contig 14308 bp, 13 predicted proteins | sample OWC_soil_day20_n_FD_207666 | JGI IMG/M metagenome (GOLD analysis project Ga0316605, IMG submission 207666) | Wetland soil microbial communities from Old Woman Creek delta, Ohio, United States - OWC_soil_day20_noCT | ecosystem: Environmental > Terrestrial > Soil > Wetlands | place: USA: Ohio... | reverse complement strand
AATAGTTTTTCCTGATAGTTCTTTTTGCCTTGCATAAGTTCTTGTATTTGACTTAAAGATAGCAAAATATATCGAATTAAACAAGTATATTTGTAGTTGTTTTAGTTGTGCAACAGCCACTGCAAGCTACGCCAAACCAGGGATCACGATCACGAATGAAATTGACCTTAAAACAGTAAGAATAAATAATCATTTAAAAAAATCAATTATGGAAACAAAAGCAAATTGCGCAAACTGTAAATTGCGGGCAAAGTATGACACCAATCCGAAATCATTTGCCGGAAGATTTTGGCGCTGGCACATCAACTGGTGTCCGGGATGGAAAGGTTATATGGCTACGTTGAACGACGAAGAGAAAAGTGCCATTGCTGAAAAATACCATCTGAAAACAGTATAATACATTTCCGGCATAATATTTATCAGTACAGGGGCTTTATTTATGAGAATGGCAAAAAAGCTTCTGAAATAATAGATGGAAACTCTTCCCCCGCTGCCGCGCGATTTTATCGCATGGCAAGTCAGATAAGAAGACAGTAATTTAAAAGAGTAAAAGTTACAATGAGTAGAAATTATAAATTCAAAAATCCGGACGGAGTATATTTTGTTAGCTTTGCGGTGGTTGAATGGATGATAATACAGGAGAAAAAAGATTATTGGAAATTGTGTTAATTTGAGGCTTGTTGCCACACGATAAAATCACGCGGCAGCGGGGGTAGATAAAGATGTTGTAGCCAACCTAAAAAAGACGATAAAGATGAGTAAAATTATAAGTTTATTGCTAATTGCAGAATTATTGTTGACCTTTTCTACAACAGCTCAGTCGGAAATATATCATCCATTTCCCGAGAAAAATGCAACATGGAATTTTCACTGCTCTCTAATCGGTATGTCTGGAGATTTTAATGAAAATTATTCAATCTCAATCTCAGGTGACACAACAATCAATACCCAGACTTACCACAAACTAACAACACCTTTTGCAAATACTATTGCATTAAGAGGTTATAAAGGAGCGATCAGACAAGACATCGCGGCAAAAAAAGTTTATTTTGTACCACGAAATGAAAAAACAGAACAATTATTATACGATTTCACATTACAAATTGGTGACACAGTAAAAGGATATCTCCAAGCAAATTTATCACAGAAAGATACTATAAAATCTATAGACTCAGTTTTAGTCGGCAACTCCTATCGAAAAAGATGGTTAGTTAACAGCAACTATAATATTTATTTTATAGAAGGCTTAGGTTCTACATATGGATTATTTGAACAATCTCCTGGTAGTACTCCTGACTTCCCTGACTTTTCGATTAACTGCTATCGTGAGAATAGTCAAACACTTTATCCTGACTCACAAACAAACTGCGAATTAATAAGCTCAGTAAAGCGTATTGAGGCAAATTCAAATCAAATCAGAATTCTCCCAAATCCTCAAAACGGCTCACTACAAATTGAATTTAATAACACAGATATTATAGAAATTAAGATCATAGATTTATCTTCTAAAGTTATCTTTCAACAATCAACAACCAATATGAAAACAATCTTAATTGACCGTTTACAAAGTGGGCTTTACATACTTACAGGAAAAGACAAAACAAATAGACTGATAACAAAAAAACTAATAAGCTGCCCATAATACACGCGCATATGCTCACAGGCTGGCAGACCTGCATTTCGCAGGTTTTACTGGAGCATTCACTTTGTCGCAGTGCGACAGCGAATACTCCCATTGACTGCCCGTGCAAATAGCTTTGGTTGTTGTGAGTTCAATGTAAAAATAACACTGCTGACTTCAACGACATTACAAAGAATACTATAACTTTGGACAGATAATTGTAAAGTGAGAGAATTTAAGACATTAAATTATGAGTAATGTAAAAATATCAATACGTTTTTTTGACGACCGGGAAGTACGCGCCTTTTGGGACGAGCAAAACGCCAAATGGTGGTTTAGTGTGTTGGATATTGTATCAGTGCTTACCGATCAGGACGACTACACGAAAACCCGCAACTATTGGAAATATCTCAAAGCCAAATTGAAAAAAGAGAATAACGAGTTGGTTAGTGCCACTACCCAACTGAAACTTTTAGCAAGTGACGGTAAACGATATTTAACCGACATGCTGGATTATAGGGGTATTATTGCCTTGGGTAAAGAATTTCCTGGCAAAAAAGCAAACCGGTTTATTGATTGGTTTACATTCAGCAATGAAAGCATTGACGGAAAAAGCAAAATAAAAGCGTATGCACTGTTTGAAAGTACTTTTATCGACAACATAGAAGTTGGTACAACCAAAGGCTTGCAACAAATTCATGCATATTTGTTTGGAGGACTGTATGATTTTGCGGGGCAAATCAGACAAAAGAATATTTCAAAAGGAGGTTTTCGTTTCGCTGTATCACGGTTTTTAGGTGAAACATTAAAGCAAATAGAATCAATGCCCGAAACAACATTTGACGAAATCGTAGAAAAATATGTTGAAATGAACATTGCTCACCCATTTATGGAAGGCAATGGCAGAAGCACCAGAATTTGGTTGGATTTGATGCTAAAAAAACAGTTCAAAAAATGCGTGGATTGGAGTAAAATAAGTAAGCGAGAGTATATGAGTGCAATGATGTTAAGTCCGACAAATAATAGTGTTCTTAAAATTCTTCTGAATAATGCACTCACTACAAAAATAAATGACCGTGAGATGTTTATGAAAGGAATTGACTATTCTTATTACTACGAAGAAAATGATTAAAGATAACGGAGAAATGTTAGTTTAACAAGCGTGAGGATAAAAAGTATCAACGATGAAAGTTTTGAGTTTTACAGAGTTACAGTCTGATTACTATATAATTGATATTAAATGGAAGAAACAAAGAAACTCTTTTCGCAAAAGTCAATCGCATTGGCAACCTATTTCGGAGGTCCGGCAGCAGCGGGATATCTGGTAAAAAAGAATTACGAAGCATTCGATCAGGAAGAGAATGGTATGAAAGCATTTATCATCAGTGTAGTTTCTACAATTTTGATATTTGCGGGCATCTTTTCCATACCTGAACATATTCTGGATAATATTCCAAACGCGTTGATACCAGCTGTTTATACCGGAATTATAGCACTGATTGTAGAACAAACACAGGGTAAACGGATAAAAGAACATAAACTATCGGGAGGTGAATTTTTCAGCGGATGGAAAGCTGCCGGGATTGGGGCTATTTTTTTGGTCATTCTGGTTGTTGTCATAGCAGGAATTGCTTTTATTTCGGGAGATTTAACCAAACCTGATTTCGATACCAAAATTTATGATTACAAGGTGGGAAAATTTATAAAGAATGAAAAAAATGCGCTTGAAGTCTTCAATGAAATGGAGAATGCCGGACTCAATTTTCTGGTCAGGGAACTCGACAAGGGAATTGTTTTGTGGAAAGAAAAATAAGGAAATAGTAAAGAGCCTGAATTCGATTGAAAATCTGCCGGAAGAATGGCTGGAAAAAAATAATAAACTCTTGAAGTATTGCGACTTACGAATAAGTTACAATAAGATTTTGGCCAAAGCGATATCGGAGGACACTGACGAGTATGCTTCTGAGTTTGATATGATTGGAACAGAAATAAATAAAATTCAGGAGGAACTCAGTAAATAACAATACCCAATGAAATTGTATAAGCTTTGGGTTTTGCGATTTCGTAAACTTATTAATCAATCATATTCCAAATAAGAAAAGACTGTTCAGCGGATGTGGAGGATAAAAAAGTATCAATTAAAAAACAAATTGTATAGTATGAAAAAATTAATCGTCGGATTATTGGTTTTTACATGTCTGAATGGATTTTCGCAGACTGGAGAAAAGAATTTTATTGACCAGAATTACATTGAAGTGACAGGGAAATCGGAAATGGAAATTGTTCCTGATTTAATCTACCTGAAGATATTCCTGAATGAAAAAGACAACAAAAATAAACTGTCACTTCCGGAGAGGGAGAATATTATGATTTCCGCATTAAAGGAAATCGGCATTGACACCTCCCGGGATTTGTCTATAAAGGATATGTCAAGTAATTTCAAATATTACCTGCTCACAAAGAATGATATTTTACTTTCAAAAGAATATCAGTTGGTTGTCAGAGACGGAAAGACGGCAAGCCGGGTTTTTATCGAACTTGAAAAGATTGGTATTTCGAATGTATCAATCGACAGGCTGGACAACAGTAAAATTGAAAACTATCGCAAAGAAGTAAAAGTTGACGCGATAAAAGCTGCCAAAGACAAGGCGCAATCTCTGGTCACGGCAATAAATCAGAGTGTTGGAAGAGCGATTTATATACAGGAAGTTGAACAAAACTTCAGAAATGGGTTGCCAGGGACTTCTAACAGCATTATGATCAGAGGAGTCGCATCGGGAATATATGGTTCAAAAGCTCCTGAACCTGACATTGATTTTGAAAAGATAAAGATTGAGTATTCAATTTTATGCCGGTTTGAATTGAAATGAAAATGATGTATCGCTAAAACCTGATACGGTCATTATGTACAAGCATGAAATATTTGAGAACGAACAACAAACAGAACAGATATGAACGAAATTATTTGCCCCAACTGTAAGAAAGCTTTTAAAGTGGATGAAGCCGGTTTTGCCGATATTCTAAAACAAGTTCGGGACCGTCAGTTTGAAGAAGAACTGAAAAACCGCCTAAGTCTGGCTGACAGAGAGAAAGAAAGTGCTGTAAAACTTGCTGAAGCAAATATCCGGAATTCGCTGCTGGAACAACTGGCCCGTAAAGACCGGGAACTGGCAGAACTCAAAGCCCAAAGCGAATTGGCGCTGACTGAGAAGCTGAATAAAAAAGAGGCTGAAATAACTCAGCTGAAAGCGAAAATTGACAATGTTGAAGTTGAGAAAAAACTGGCAGTTACTGAAGCTGTTCAGAAGCTTGAGAAAGAACGGGACCTGCTGTCAAATGATTTGAAGACGAAAGAGCTGGAAAAACAGAATCTTGAAAGCACGCTAAAACAAAAATTTTCAACGGAACTGCAAAATAAGGATGCGATAATCAAGTACAAGGATGAGGAAATAGCGCGTGTCAAAGACATGAAGCTGAAACTCTCGACCAAAATGCTGGGTGAAACCCTTGAACAGCATTGTGAAACCGAGTTCAACAAACTTCGCGCGACAGCATTTCAGAAAGCATATTTTGAAAAAGACAACGATGCAAGATCGGGCAGCAAGGGAGATTATATTTACAGGGAAACAGACAATGCCGGAAACGAAATCATTTCGATCATGTTTGAAATGAAAAATGAGGGGGACGAAACTGCTACAAAGAAAAAGAATGAGGACTTTTTCAGGGAACTTGACAAGGACCGCAACGAAAAGAAATGCGAATATGCAGTTTTAGTAACATTGCTGGAAGCCGATAGTGAATATTACAATACGGGGATTGTTGATGTCTCGCACAGGTATAATAAAATGTATGTTGTGAGACCTCAGTTTTTCATTCCAATCATCACTTTACTCCGCAATGCCGCTATGAATTCCATTCAGTATAAGGCTGAGCTGGCGCTGGTAAAAAGTCAGAATATCGATATTACCAATTTTGAGGAGAAGATGAATAAATTTAAGGATGGTTTTGCTCGGAATTATGATTTAGCCAGCCGTAAGTTTAAAGACGCGATCGATGGAATTGATAAAACGATCAGGGAATTGCAAAAAACCAAAGACGCTTTGCTGTCATCAGAAAACAATCTTCGGCTTGCCAACGAAAAAACGGAAGACTTGACCATCAAAAAACTGACGTACAACAACCCGACAATGAAAGCTAAGTTTGATGAACTTAAATGACGATGAATGATGAATGATAAATGATAACACTAACCACTAATCACTAATCACTAATCACTAATCACTAATCGTTAACCACTATTATTTCGGCGCTTTTTTGTAAAGGATTAATCCCACTGTGAGGAAAACGATATTTGGAAGCCAGACAGCCAGTACAGTTGGCATTGCTCCGCTCACCGCGAAGGAAGTGGACATGGATATGAAAAGCACGTACAATCCGCTCAATGCTAGCCCGATACCGAGATTTAGTCCCATGCCGCCTCTCACTTTCCGGGACGAAAGTGATACACCGATTAATGTCATGATAAGTACGGAAATGGGCATGGAAAAACGGCGAAAATATTCATCCTCGAATGCCTGGATATTTCCAATGCCTCTTTTTTTCTGTGTAACCAGATAACTGTGTAAATCCAACAGGTTCATCTGAGGCGCTTCCTTGGAGGTGATAAAAAATTCTTTGGGTTGTACCTTGATAACTGTATCCAGTACCGCTCCTCTGGTAAGGGTTTCTCTCATCCCGTTGAAATCCCGTTTTATGTAATTATTCACAGTCCAGTTATTCTTCGATTTCCAGGTGATGGATTCGGCTGTAAGACGCGAAACGAGGGTTTTCTTATTGAACTTTTCGAGCGAGAAGCGGTATCCGGTATTTGAAGATATCTCGTATCGTTCGATGTACATGATTACATTTTTGTCCACCTCCATCTGAACATTGCGCGCATTGTCCGACTTGAATTTCTCAATGTATTTATCCTCAAAATCAAGCAGTTTGGCAGTGGCCGGAGGGATGACAAATGCTCCCAGAAGAAAGGAGAATAACGTGATAACCAACGCGGAAACCAGATAAGGTCTCATCAGCCGGATAAAACTGACGCCACTTGACAGAATGGCGACAATTTCTGTATTATTCGCAATTTTGGAAGTAAAAAAGATTACCGATATAAAGGTGAATAGTGGTGTGAACAGATTGGCATAGTAGGGGATAAAGCTCATGTAATAATCCAGTACAATGGCTTTGAATGGAGCATTGTTATCGAAAAAATCATCAATTTTCTCCACCAGGTCGAATATGACAGCTATACTCAGTATGAGGATAATTGAAAAGAAAAAAGTTCCCAGAAACTTTTTGATAATATAGGTGTCAATCCTTTTGAGGCCGATTTTCCGATAATTTATGCTCATGTTTTTACTTCTGTAAGTTTCAGAATATTTTTTTTACAACCGTTTTCCCAGTTGCAGTACCATTTCTTTTTTCCACGATGAAAAATCACCGGTTACGATGTGTTTACGGGCTTCGCCAACGAGCCAGAGATAAAATGCCAGGTTGTGAATGGAAGCTATCTGCATAGCCAGCAGTTCTTTGCTGATAAACAGATGACGAAGATACGCTTTTGAATAGAATTTATCGACATACGAAGTTCCGTATTCATCGAGAGGTGAGAAATCATTTTTCCATTTCTCGTTTCGCATATTCATGATGCCCTGCGAGGTGAAAAGCATTCCGTTGCGTCCGTTTCGGGTAGGCATTACACAGTCAAACATATCCACACCACGCTCAATAGCTTCCAAAATATTGATTGGTGTTCCCACGCCCATCAGGTAACGTGGCTTGTCGGCTGGCAGAATTTCATTGACCACCTCGATCATTTCGTACATTTTTTCGGTAGGTTCCCCAACAGCAAGTCCTCCGATGGCATATCCTTCGCGGTTTTGTGAAGCGATAAATTCGGCCGATTGTTTTCGCAGATCGGGATACACGCAACCCTGTACAATCGGGAAAAATGTTTGTGAATAACCGTATTTTGGTTCAGTGGTGTCGAATTGTTTTATTCCGCGCTGGAGCCAACGGTGTGTCAGTTCCATCGATTTTTTGGCATACTGATAATCTGCAGTGCCGGGTGTGCATTCGTCCAGCGCCATGATGATGTCGGCTCCGATTATCCGCTGAATATCGACTACTCTTTCGGGTGTGAAAAGGTGTTTGCTTCCGTCGATGTGTGAGTGGAATGTAACCCCTTCTTCTTTCATCTTCCTGGTTCCGGACAGCGAAAATACCTGAAATCCTCCGCTGTCAGTGAGAATGGGCTTGTCCCATCCGTTGAACTTATGAAGTCCGCCGGCCTGTTCCAGGATTTCAATTCCGGGACGAAGGAATAAATGATAGGTGTTGCCCAGTATGATCTGGGCTTTAATATCTTCCTTTAATTCATGAAAATGAACTGCTTTAACCGATCCGACAGTGCCTACGGGCATGAATATGGGCGTTTCAATCTGACCGTGGCTGGTGGTGATAAGTCCTGTACGTGCGTTGCTGTTCGGGTCTTTGTGTTGTAGTTCGAAATTCATTTAATTTTTCAAAATCAGATTATACTTAAAAAATTCTGCAAAATCTGCTGTCCGGCATTACCCGATTTTTCGGGATGAAACTGAACGGCATAAAAATTATTTTTTTGCAGGGCAGCGCTGTATTCCAGCGTGTAATCGGTTGTGGCTATACTTTGAGCGCACTTTTCCACGTAATAACCGTGGACAAAATACATATATTCTTTTTCATTGATGCCCGTAAACAGGGGTGACGACAAATTGTAGATATTATTCCAGCCAATTTGCGGAACCTTGAAGTCAGTGTCTGAAAATTTTCGTACCTGCTGTTCGAAAATACCCAGGCAGTTTGTGCTATTTTCCTCTGAATAGCTGCACATCAGTTGCATTCCCAGGCAGATGCCAAGTACAGGCTGTTTCAGCTGAACGATAAGTTTGTCCAGATTTTTATCCTGCAAATACTGCATGGCAGAAGAAGCCTCGCCTACACCTGGAAAAATGACTTTGTCAGCCGACATTAATTCTTCATGGTCATCAGTTACACTGGCTTCGATGTCAAGGCGCTGAAGCGCAAAAAGCACCGATCGGATATTTCCGGCATTATATTTCAGGATGGCAACATTCATGTGATAAAATTTAATATCGGGAATGATCAGGTGTTAAATCAACTTATTCGTTTTGGTATCCGGAAAAATGACCGCGGGTTTGAAATTTTTGGCTTCATCCATTTCCATCATTGCAAAAGCCATAATAATAACCACATCGCCGGGCTGTACCAGTCGGGCTGCAGCGCCGTTGAGACAAATAGTTCCCGAATTGCGTTCGCCGGGAATTACGTATGTTTCAAACCGTTCACCATTGTTGTTGTTTACGATGCTGACTTTTTCGTTAGCTATGATATTGGCGGCATCCATCAGATCTTCGTCGATGGTTATGCTTCCTATATAATTCAGGTTGGCTTCGGTGACCGATACCCGGTGAATTTTCGATTTCAGAATGTTGAGTAACATGATGATTTTTTCGGTTTAGTATTATAAACAGTATTCTATATTGTCAATGAGCCGTACATCGCCACAATAAACGGCAATGCAGCCGATACTTTTCGGCAGCCAGGTATCGATGGTCGTGAGCGTGACCGGATCAGCTATTTCGAAGTATTCCACTTCGAGACCTGAAATGGCATTTACCTCGTCCGTTACCCAGCAGATTAGTTCGGCTGGTGTTTTTTCAGGCAGCAGTTTGCGGCTTTCGTTCAGAATTCTTGAAATGTTTACGGCAATTTCGCGTTCTGCAGCCGATAACCGTTCATTGCGGCTGCTCATGGCAAGTCCGCTCGCTTCGCGCACAATGGGGCAATCGATAATATCAATTTTGAAATTCATCAGTCGTACCATGCGGTGGATGATTGCAAGTTGCTGAAAGTCTTTTTTGCCGAAATAGGCTTTGTCAGGTTGCACAAGACTGAATAATTTGCTCACAACCTGCACCACTCCGTTGAAATGTCCGGGACGAAATTTACCTTCCATTACTTTATCCATACCTCCAAAATCGAAATCAAAGGTATTGTTCAGTTCGTCAGCAGAATAGAAATCATCCGCTGAGGGTGCAAAAACACAGGCACATCCTGCGGTTTCGAGCATTTCAGCATCTTTTTCCAGGTTGCGCGGATATTTTTCAAGATCAGTTTTGTTGTTGAATTGTGTAGGATTGACAAAAATACTTACCACGCACACATCATTTTCAGCGGCACATTGCCTCACCAGCGTCAGATGACCATTGTGCAAAGCACCCATGGTAGGCACAAAACCAATGGTTTTACTTTCGGATTTGATTTCATTTATCAGTGAATTTAATTCATTGATAGTCTTTACTATTCTCATTCTTCTTCGAATAATTATATCAGGTTGAAATTCAGACTGCAAAAGTATAAAACAAATTTGTTTTAATCACCATCATTGCGATAGAAGAAGCATTTTTTTATTCTATAGCCTATTATTTAATAATTCATATTTTTATATGTTAACCAAAAATCCTATCTTTGCGGAATCAACTTAAATGATTAATGTTTCGTACCTTAGGTTGGCTGCCTTAGGCCTGCCAGTGAGCATTGTTTCTAACGTTAAATATACATTTAAATAATTATAAATTATGAGTGATACAAAAAGAGTTTACACCTTTGGTAACGGTAAAGCCGAAGGTAAAGCGGATATGAAAAACCTGCTTGGCGGTAAAGGTGCCAATCTTGCCGAAATGAATTTAATTGGTGTTCCGGTGCCTCCCGGATTTACCATTACTACCGATGTTTGTAATGAATACTTTGAAAAAGGCAAAGATCAGGTTGTTGCAGAACTCAAACCTGAAGTTGAACTGGCAATGAAGGGTGTCGAAGATTTGATGAAATCAAAATTCGGCGATGTTGAAAATCCGCTGTTAGTTTCAGTTCGTTCAGGAGCCCGCGCTTCCATGCCCGGTATGATGGATACCATCCTTAACCTGGGTCTCAACGACACCGTTGTTGAAGGACTAATCCGTAAAACAGGGAATGCCCGTTTTGCATGGGACTCATACCGCCGTTTTGTGCAGATGTATGGAGACGTGGTATTGGGAATGAAACCTGTAAATAAAAATGATATCGATCCGTTCGAAAAAATCATTGAAGAAGTAAAAGAAACCAAAGGAGTACATCTTGACACAGAATTAGGAGTTGAAGATCTGAAAGATCTGGTAATGAAGTTCAAAGCTGCTGTTTTGAAACAAACCGGTAAAGAATTTCCGGAATCTGCTTACGAACAACTTTGGGGAGCTATCTGCGCTGTGTTCGACTCCTGGATGAACGATCGTGCTATCCTGTATCGCAAGATGGAAGGAATACCGGCCGAATGGGGAACAGCCGTAAATGTTCAGGCAATGGTGTTCGGTAACATGGGCGATACATCGGCTACCGGCGTTTGTTTCTCACGTGATGCCGCAACAGGTGAAGACATCTTTATCGGAGAATACCTGATCAATGCTCAGGGTGAAGACGTAGTGGCAGGTATCCGCACTCCGCAGCAAATCACCAAAGAAGGATCGCAACGCTGGGCTAAACTGGCAAGTGTTTCAGAAGAAGAAAGAGCAGCCAAATTCCCATCCATGGAAGAAGCTATGCCGGAAATCTACAAAGAACTGGATACTTTACAGACAAAACTGGAAAATCACTACAAAGATATGCAGGACATGGAATTTACTGTTCAAGAAGGTAAATTATGGTTTCTGCAAACACGTAACGGTAAACGTACCGGAGCTGCCATGGTGAAAATCGCGATGGATATGTATCACCAGGGTATGATCGATGAAAAAACAGCCGTTATGCGTATCGACCCGCTCAAACTGGATGAACTCCTTCACCCGATATTTGATAAAACAGCGCTGAAAACTGCCAAAGTGCTTACCAAAGGTCTTGCCGCTTCTCCGGGAGCTGCTACAGGCCGAATTGTATTCCACGCTGACGATGCCGCTGAATGGGCAAAGGACGGTGAGAAAGTAATTATGGTACGTACAGAAACCTCTCCTGAAGATTTAGCCGGTATGGCTGTTGCTCAGGGTATTCTTACTGCCCGTGGCGGTATGACTTCGCACGCTGCTGTGGTAGCACGCGGTATGGGAAAATGTTGTGTTTCGGGTGCCGGTGCTATCAAAGTGGATTATTCCAACAAGACAGCCGAAGTAGGAGATATTATCTTGAAAGAAGGTGATTATATTTCACTCAACGGTTCTACAGGTGATGTCTATCTCGGAGAGGTAGCAACAATGGAAGCCGAACTCGATGCTGATTTCGCTGAAATCATGAGCCTGTCGGACAAATATACCAAAATGTCTGTTCGCACCAATGCTGATACACCACACGATGCACTTACAGCCCGTAAGTTTGGCGCTACCGGTATCGGACTTTGCCGCACAGAACACATGTTCTTCGAAGGTGAAAAAATTAAAGCCATGCGTGAAATGATCCTCTCTGAAAATGCGGAAGGTCGTCGCGAAGCACTGGCAAAAATTCTGCCCTATCAGCAGGAAGACTTCGAAGGTATTTTTACAGCTATGGAAGGATGTCCGGTAACAGTTCGTCTGCTTGATCCACCGTTGCACGAATTTGTTCCTCACGATGAGAAAGGTCAGCAGGAAATGGCTGATACCATGAAAGTATCGTTGAAGAAAATCAAACAACGTGTTGATGATCTTCATGAACAAAATCCGATGCTCGGACACCGTGGTTGCCGTCTTGGAAATACATTCCCCGAAATTACACAGATGCAGACACGCGCTATTCTTGGAGCAGCGCTGAATTTGAAGAAAAAAGGTATCACGGCTATTCCTGAAATTATGGTTCCGCTTACCGGTATTCTTGGTGAATTCCTCGAACAGGAAAGAATTATTCGTTCGACTGCTGCCCAATTGTTTGCAGAAACCGGCGACAGCATTGATTTCAAGGTAGGTACCATGATTGAAATTCCCCGTGCAGCGCTTACTGCCAACAGAATTGCATCGGCTGCCGAGTTCTTCTCATTCGGAACTAATGATCTTACACAAATGACCTTCGGTTATTCACGTGATGATATTGCTTCCTTCTTACCAATCTATCTGGAAAAGAAAATTCTGAAATTCGACCCGTTCCAGGTGCTTGATCAGAAAGGTGTAGGTCAGTTGATCAGCATGGCTACTGAAAAAGGCCGTTCTGTACGTCCTGACCTCAAAGTAGGTATCTGTGGTGAACATGGAGGTGAACCATCGTCGGTTGAATTCTGCCACAAGGTGGGATTGAACTATGTAAGCTGCTCACCATTCCGTGTGCCGATTGCTCGTCTGGCTGCTGCTCAGGCTGCAATTAAAAACGCATAATACAAATTGTCATTAATAATATCGGGAAAGCCGGATCAATAAATGATTCGGCTTTCCTTTTTTTAATATTTCAGCTTTTTTGAATGCTGTTTGATTATTGCTTGTTCAAAGAAAATATTATTTCACACCTGCTCAACTTTAAATTTACGATAAAAAAGCATTATCTTTGTGGATCAATTTCAAAACCCCAAAAATACTATGACCGATTTTCTAACTAACAGACACATAGGCATTTCGGAAGAAGATGAAAAGACTATGTTACAAACCATCGGAGTAAATTCACTCGATGACCTGATAGAACAAACCATTCCTTCCAACATCCGGTTGACTGAAAAAATTGAACTTCCGGAACCTATGACCGAACGTAAGTACTCAGAACATATCGTTGAACTGGGTGCAAAAAACAAAATATACACTTCCTATATCGGGCAGGGCTGGTACGATACCTGTACTCCGGCTGTCATCCAGCGAAATGTTTTTGAAAATCCTTCGTGGTACACTTCCTATACTCCTTATCAGGCCGAAATATCGCAGGGACGACTGGAAGCCCTGCTTAACTTCCAGACAGCTGTAGCAGATTTCACCGGACTTCCCCTGGCAAATGCTTCTCTTCTCGACGAAGCTACCGCTGCTGCGGAAGCTGCCACCATGGCTTACAATCTGCGTAGTCGCGATAAGGTAAAAGCCGGTGCAAATATACTTTTTGTGGATGAAAATGTATTTCCACAAACGCTTGCTGTTATTCGTACCCGTTCATTTGTCCAGGGAATTCAATTGCAGGTAGGCGATTATAGTACTGTAAAATTCACCGACCAGCATTTTGGCGCGATCATTCAGTATCCTAACGCCAATGGAAGTGTAGAAAATTTTACCGAATTCGTAGCGGATGCGCATGCACACAATTGTATTGTAGCTGTTGCTGCTGATATTCTAAGTCTGGCTTTACTCACACCTCCGGGAGAGTGGGGAGCAGATATTGTCTTTGGTTCGACACAACGCTGGGGAATTCCAATGTATTACGGTGGCCCTTCAGCTGCCTATTTTGCTACCAAAGAGGAATACAAACGGGATATGCCGGGACGTATCATCGGTATCAGCAAAGATGCAAACGGAAAATATGCGCTCCGGATGGCTTTACAAACCCGTGAACAACATATTAAACGTGAAAAAGCAACATCGAATATCTGTACCGCGCAGGCTTTGCTGGCTTCGATGGCCGGATTTTATACCGTTTATCACGGTGCGGAAGGAATTCGTGAAATAGCACAGCGCA
>Ga0316605_10001338_pt1 | contig 14319 bp, 12 predicted proteins | sample OWC_soil_day20_n_FD_207666 | JGI IMG/M metagenome (GOLD analysis project Ga0316605, IMG submission 207666) | Wetland soil microbial communities from Old Woman Creek delta, Ohio, United States - OWC_soil_day20_noCT | ecosystem: Environmental > Terrestrial > Soil > Wetlands | place: USA: Ohio... | reverse complement strand
GATGCCGTCATTATCAGTACAGCCGATTTCCAGCATGCGCTGCACGGGGCTGCCGCGGTGAGAGCGGGTCTCGATGCGTACATTGAGAAGCCGCTGGCGGAAAGCATGGCCGATGCGCGGGAAGTGCTGCAGGCCGTCCATGAGACAAAGGCGATCGTGCAAATAGGATCGCAGCGGCGCTCCGGATCGAATTATCTCGCAGCGTATGAATACCTGAAATCGGGCAAGTTCGGCCCGATCACCATGGTGGAGATGAAATGGAACGTCAACGAGCCCGGGCGGTGGCGCAGGCCACGGCTGGTTGCGGCCATTCGTGAAGAGGACACTGACTGGTCCCGCTTTGTCATGGGAAAGACCGATGATCCGTGGGATCCGCGCAAGTATATCGAATACAGGCTCTTCTGGCCTTATTCGTCAGGAATTCCGGGACAGTGGATGTGCCACCAGATTGACACCGTGCACTGGTTCTCCGGGCTTCCGCGCCCGAGAAGTGTCGTTGTGAACGGAGGCGTGTACGTCTGGAAGGATGGCCGTGAGAATGCGGACACCATGAGTGCCGTTTTCGACTACGGGCCGTTTGATGACCCCGCTTCGGGATTCCAGGTGGTTTTTTCGTCACGGCTGCATAATTCGGCAGGTGGAATCAAAGAGGTTTACTATTCGAACGGCGGAACGCTGGACCTCGACACGAACCGCGTCACACCGCTCGGTGGGCTCGGCTCACATGAAGCCGCTGCGATGGGGATGAAAGCCAGAATCGTCGAGACATATTCACTGGCCAGTTCCGAACCGGGGAAGCCTGCCACCCCAGGAACGGATGAGACAACATCTGCCCATGTGCGAAACTGGTTGGAGTGCGTGAGGAGCCGGACGACGCCCCGTGCTGATATCATGGCCGGATACAATCATTCCATTGCCGACATCATGACGATTGCGGCGTTGCGCACTGGCGAACGGGTCACCTTCGATGAGAAGAATCAGGAATTGTTCGCCGGGGGAAAGGCCTTTCGATAGAGCACGGGTGATGGCACATCACTTCTCCTGGACTCTCGGCGAATACAGCACTGCCGCCTTCGCTGCTGAGGTCACAATCCCCTTGATCAATGCTGAACTGAAGCCATGATGCTCCATCTGATTGAGCCCCGAGATGGTGCATCCCTGGGGCGTGGTGACCTTGTCCACTTCGCTTTCGGGGTGGTTCCCGCCCTGGACCAGCAGCGATGCCGCGCCACGCGCCGTTTGGGCGGCCATCAGGAGCGCATCTTCGGCATGGAAACCGATCTCGATCCCGCCTTGGGATGCCGCCCGGACCGCCCGCAGAAAGAAAGCGATACCGCAGGCACACAGGGCCGTAGCCGGGACCATGAGCGCTTCTTCGATCACAAGAGTCCTTCCGAGCGCGTCAAACATCTTCTTCACCACCGGTAACGTCTCCGTGCTGGCATCGTCGGTCGACAGGCAGGTCATCGACTCCTGGATTGCGATGGCGGTGTTCGGCATTGCCCGTACGATGGCAACGGAACTGCCAAGTTGCGTGCGTATCTCCGCGATCGTCGCCCCTGACACCACCGAGATGATGGTGTGAAGCCGGGGGTCCACGGCGTCCCTGATCTCCGACAGTAGGCCGTTCAGCTGCTGCGGGGTCACGGCGACTATGACGAACTTGCTTTCTCGCAGCGCCTTCCTGTTGTCGGTGCAGACATTGAACCCTCTCTGCGCGTACGCTTCCAGGTGCTCGGCTTTTCTCCGGGTGAGGGTCACATGCCCGGCGGGCACGATCCCTGCCTGAACGAGACCCCTGGCAATGGCCGACCCGATGTTGCCTGACCCGAGCACCGCGATGTGTATGCTTCCTGTTGTCATTGTTCCATCCAGAGTAGTTATGATTGAAGTAGGAATTCTTTGAACTCATCGAACGCGGCCGACAGCCTGATCGATCGCTTCATTTCCGGTCGGAGCGTGCTCAGCGCCGCCGGAATGTCAACTGCCGGTCTCATCTCATCGTCTAACAGGTGTGCGAACTTTGCGGGATGAGCCGTGGAGAGCACGATGCCGGTTTTTAGTCTTTTCGCTTCCTGGGCATATTTGGAGAGCGCAGACAAGGCAACAGCGGTGTGCGGGTCCATGACATACCCGTGCCTTTCGAAGACGAACCTCATGCTGTCCCGAGTTTCATGGTCAGAAACGGCCCAGCCTGCTAGCCGTTCCCTGATCGCATGTATATCGTTGCCGAACATGGCAACGATCCTTGCCAGGTTGCTCGGATCGCCCACATCCATGGCGGAGGACATCGTCGGGACCGCGGGAGCGGGCTCAATGGCTCCCGTTTTCAGAAACCGGACGAGCGTGTCATTGGCGTTCGATCCAGCCACGAACCGCTCGACGGGGAGTCCCATTTTCCCTGCGATCAACCCTGCCGTGAGGTTCCCCAGATTCCCGCTTGGCACCGAGAAGACGACCGGGAGTGAATCGGGCTCCAATTGCGCGACGGCGTTGAAATAGTAGAAGGTCTGCGGAACGAGACGGGCAATATTGATCGAATTGGCCGAGGTAAGCTTCCTCCCGGCCAGGAGATCGGGATCTGCGAACGCCCGCTTGACCAGCCGCTGGCAGTCATCGAACGTCCCCGTGATCTCCAGGGCTGTCACATGTTCCCCGGCGGTGGTCAGCTGCAATTCCTGGAGGGGCGAGATTCTTCCAGACGGGTAGAGCAGGACGACCGAGATGCCATCGACGCCACGGAAGCCATGGGCGACGGCGCTTCCCGTGTCTCCCGATGTTGCGACCAGGACGGTGGAGGGGGCACGATCGTTTCTGTGAAGGTAGGCCATGGTGCGCGCCATGAACCGTGCCCCGAAGTCTTTGAACGCAAGGGTCGGACCATGAAAGAGTTCCAACACTGCAGTCCGTTCGTCAAGCCTTCGAAGCGGTGCGGGGAATGTGATCGATTCCTCAATGATGCGCCGGATCGCAAGGTCCGGGATTTCTCCATCCAGCAGCAGGTGCGCCGCATGAAATGCGATGTCCTGGAACGGCATGCCATGGAGAGACCGGATGAACGTCTTCGGAAAGGAGCCGATTGCCGCCGGCAGATACAATCCGCCATCGTCAGGGCTACCGCGTTCGATGGCCTCGATGAACGAGGCCGACAATCGTGAATTTCTCGTGCTGCAGAGTTTCATCGCCGTCTCACGAAATGATTCTTGCGCCGGCGCTGCTGATGCCCGACACGATCACCGAATGCGGGCATGAGACGCTGTTCAGGATCGATCCCATCGCGATGCCGATCTGGCGGGCTGTTCTTTTCGACTTCGCGAGGGCAAAGACCGACGGGCCGGAACCGGACAGACTACACCCCAGCGCGCCCGCGTCGAGTGCGGCGCTCTTCATATCGGCAAACCCCGGGATCAAATGCCGCCGTGCCGGTTCGGCGATCACATCGTGCAGCGAGCGGCTGATCAGGCCGAAATCTCCGGACATGAGGCCGGCCACAAGTCCGGCCGCGTTCCCGGTCTGTCGAACAACGTCAGAAAGCGGGACAGTCCGGGGAAGCATTTTGCGCGATTCCTTTGTCCGGATTTCCATGTGGGGCCGGACGATGACGCACCACATTGGAGCGGAGATGGGGATTTGCACAATATCCAGGGGGTCATAGCCACGCACCAGGATGAAGCCGCCCCAGAGGGATGGAGAGAGGTTGTCCACGTGCACGCCACCGCTGGCGATCTTCTCGCCATGGAGGGCGAATGTCAATATCTCTTCCTTTGAGAGGCCGGCCCCGAGAAGCGCATTGCACGCCACCGCGGCGGCGACGGCGCTTGCCGCGCTCGAACCGATGCCGGATCCTGCCGGAAGGCCTTTGCGGATCTCAATCTCGACACCCCGCCGGACTCTGCAGTGTTTCAGCATTTCAATGACCGGGGCGCCCGCGGTGTTTCTTGCCGGGTTCATGGGAAGAGTCGAAGTGCACCCGCTTATCCGTCGGATGGTCACATCCTTTCCCCGGCTGAATCGCACGGTGACCTTGTCCCCCGGCTCATCGAGGGCGAAGCCCATGATGTCGAACCCGCAAGCGACATTGGAGACCGTAGCTGGCGCATACGCTGCAACGTCCCGATCCATAGTGACTCCTTCGTAAATGGTATAAAAACAAAAAGACCGACTTCTGTGATGAAGTCGGTCTCCCGGTCGTACAAAAAGGATATGCCGACGTCATCCGTCCATAGTCGAGGGCGTAGTAGTGGTAGTGGTCGGCACTGGCAGACTGCAGTATGACGCGTTGATGTCCATAATTTTAACATACATCTTTGGAGAGGCAAAGTCAAATCCGATGCGCTCGATGTCGCGGGCAGACAGGGCCCGCCGATTTCGTGCGATTCCATCAACATTCGCTTAAACTTTCTGCCCCCCCAACCGGGAATCCTCGAGTTGCCGAACGATCCCGCGAGGGGCTCGAAGGGTTGCCTCTTAGAGGCTTCTGCCGTATATTCCACAAATCAAACAGAGGACATCCCCGTCTCGCCACAATCTCTATTCACCCCGGCTCATGTATGGTCCGTCCCATTTCTCTCAGCGCATGACGAACAGTCGCCATCGGATTTTGCAGTAACGTATTCTGCATCCAACGACAATTTCTAAGGAGGTCGAGCCATGACGAATCTGCTGAAACTCCTGATATGCTTCCTGTTCTTCCCGTCGCTCCTTCTTGCAGGTCCGGTGACGATGGAGAAAGTGAAGTACGGCGGCTGGGACAATTGCATCCGCCTGTCCAACGGCGAAATAGAACTGATCCTGACGACGGACATCGGCCCGCGCGTGATCAGGTGCGGTTTTGTGAAGGGGCAGAATCTGTTTCACGAGTTTCCGGCAGAGCTTGGGAAAAAAGGGGGTAATGAGTGGAGAAGTTATGGCGGTCACCGCCTCTGGCATGCCCCCGAAGAGATTCCGCGGACGTATGCGACGGACAATGAGCCGGTACGGTACGCCTGGGACGGCAAGTCGCTTCAGCTCTTCCAAAAGGTCGAGCCGACCACGGGCATCGAAAAGGAGATCGAGATCATTCTCTCGTCGGACAACCATGTCACGCTGAAGCATCGTATCTTCAACAGGAATCTCTGGGACGTGCAGCTTGCGGCCTGGTGCCTCACGGTGATGGCGCAGAATGGCAGGGCGATATTCCCGCAAGAGCCGTTCCGCCCTCACCCTGATTATGTCCTCCCCGCTCGCCCGCTTGTCCTCTGGCACTATACGAACATGAGCGATCCGCGCTGGAAGTGGGGACCGAAGTACATCCAGCTCACGCAGGATCCAAAAGCAACGACAAAACAGAAGGTCGGTTTGATGGACAAACAGGGATGGGCCGCGTTCGTCCTTAAAGACGATGTCTTCATCAAGTGGTTCTCTTTCAACGAGAACGCCACCTACCCGGACTACGGATGCAATGCCGAGACGTTCACGAACAACGAGTTCATTGAAGTGGAAACACTCAGCCCGCTCGCCACGCTCAAGCCCGGAAGCGGCATTGAACATGTTGAGCATTGGTCTCTGGCCAAAGCCCAGGTCGCCACGGATGAGGCCTCGATCGACGCCGTTCTCCTCCCTCTTGTTGAGCAAATGGCGGACAGGCTAAAGAATCGATAGATCAGAATAAGGGGGGACTCGATATGCTACAAACGACGTTGCTCCATCCAGGAATCCTGAGTGCGCTCGGACGCGCTGGACACGGCTCGCAAGTCCTCATCGCCGACGGGAACTATCCTTTTTCCACGGGTTCTCCGGACTCGGCCGAGAAGGTCTTCCTGAATCTCATGCCGGGCATGGTGAAAGTCACCGATGTACTCGAAGCACTGGTCGACACCATTCCGATCGAGACGGCGGCCGTGATGGTGCCCGACGATCAGGCGGACCAGCCGATCTTCAGCGAGTTCAGGAAGATTCTTCCCAGAGACCTCAAACTCATGAAAATCACCCGGTTTGCATTCTATGATCGCGCCCGGAGCACTGATACAGCGCTGGTCATTGCGACGGGAGAACAGCGGATCTACGCGAATATCCTCCTGACAATTGGAGTACGAACCTCACGCTAATCCTCGCATCTGAAAGGAAAGGCCCAATGCACCGATTGCTGCCAGGAATTCTCTATTCTATCCTAGCGCTCTACACTGTAGCGGCAGTTGCTGCATGGAAGCCGGCGGATGGACCACTGAAAACCCGCTGGACAAAGGAGGTCAACCCCAGCCGGGTGCTCCCGGATTACCCCAGGCCCCAGTTCGTGCGTCGTGACTGGATGAACCTGAACGGCCTCTGGCAGTTCGACACCTCGGCGGCTGATGCGCCGGTACCCCAGGGAAAGGACCTTCCCGGGGAAATCCTTGTCCCTTTCCCTATCGAGTCGTCACTCTCCGGAGTGATGAAGCCGGCTGATCATATCTGGTACAGGCGCACGTTCAAGCTTCCCTCGTACTGGATGGACCGGAGAATGCTGTTGCATTTCGGTGCGGTGGATTGGGAAACGTTGGTCTATGTGAATGGGAAAGCGTTCGGGCCACACAAGGGCGGATACGATTCGTTCACGTTCGATATCACCGGCGCGCTCAGGCCTTCAGGCGAACAGGAGTTGATCGTACGGGTGCTTGACCCCACCGACAGCGGTGCACAGCCGGCTGGAAAACAGGTCAGGCAGCCCCAGGGAATCTTCTATACTTCAACGACCGGGATCTGGCAGACAGTCTGGCTGGAGCCGGTGGATGAAATCCACATCACCTCGTTGCGCCTCACTCCGGATCTGGATCATGCTGCGTTGCGCGCTGCGGTTGAGGCTGATCATCCGGGCCAGGTGAAGGTTACTGTGTCGGATGGCCGCCGGGTTGTGGGCGAGGCGAAGGGTGAGGCGGGAAGCATCATCAACGTGCCGGTTCCGGATCCGAAGCTCTGGACCCCTGAGAGTCCGTTCCTCTACACGGTGAAAGTGACGCTGTCTACCGGGGGAAAGCAACGTGATGCGGTGACTAGCTATGCAGGAATGCGAAAGGTCAGCCTCGGCACGGACGCCCACGGAAGAGGGACGATCCTGTTGAACGATAAGCAGGTCTTCCTGATCGGCCCGCTCGATCAGGGCTTCTGGCCGGATGGGCTGTATCGCGCGCCCACGGACGAGGCGCTCCGGTATGACATTGAGATGGAGAAGAAATTCGGTTTCAATATGGTGCGCAAACATGTGAAGGTGGAGCCGGAGCGCTGGTACTACTGGTGCGACAAACTCGGTTTGCTTGTCTGGCAGGACATGCCAAGCCCGAACCCGGACAATTTCAAAGAAGCCCGCACCCCGGAATCCGACCGCCAGTTCGAGATCGAGTTGGAACGGATGGTGAAAGGATTGTACAACCATCCCTCCATCATGATGTGGGTGGTATTCAACGAAGGATGGGGTCAATTCGATACGGAGCGTCTGACGAAGAAGGTCAAGGAGATGGACCCTTCCCGGCTGGTGAACAATGCCAGCGGCTGGACCGACTACCGTGTGGGAGATGTCTCGGACATTCATAGCTATCCGGGGCCCGCTTCTCCCAGCCCTGAAGCCCGGAGGGCCGTGGTGTTGGGAGAATTTGGCGGACTCGGGCTGCCGCTCCCGTCCCACACCTGGACCGATGCCAGCAACTGGGGATACCAGAATCTGAAGACCATCGATGATCTCGGCATGCGGTATGCGGTACTCCTTGAAGGAGTGCATCAACTGGTGCTGGACAGTGGCCTGTGCGCTGCCGTGTATACGCAGACGACCGACGTGGAAACGGAAGTGAACGGGCTCATGACCTATGACCGGAAAGTCGCAAAGCTGAAGCCCTCCCTGGCTACGGACGCGAACTGCGACAGGTTGGTCTCTCCGCCCGGAATTCTCACGCCGTACCGCCTCTTCATCGGGTCGGCCTCCATCCCGTTGGCAACGCGCAAACGTGAGGAGATCCGATACACGACAGACGGGTCCGAGCCCGGCCGGGGGTCCACCCTGTATCAGAGCCCCGTCACTCTGACGAACACCACGACACTGAAGGCGAAGTCGTTCGGGAACAAGGGGCAGAGCAGCAGAGTCATCGAGGCTACGTTCACACGGACGGAGCCGCATGCGGCTGCGCCCGCGGGGAAAAACCTTGTGCGGGGGGCCCGGTACCGGTACTATGAAGGAACATGGCGGCAGCTTCCCCGTTTTGCAGATCTCACACCAAAGTCTTCCGGGACCACCGATAGCCTGGTGACGGGCCGCATCAGGGCCGTGGAAGAAAACTACGCGATCATCTATGATGGCTACCTGAAAATTCCCCGTGACGGCTCCTATCGCTTCTTCCTTCTGTCGGACGACGGTGCCTGCCTGGTGATCAACCGTGACACCGTGGTGAACAATGACGGCATTCATTGGCCTATCGAGAAAACGGGGGAGATCGCGCTGAAGGCGGGGAATCATCCATTTGCGATTTCGTATTTTCAGGGGGCTGGCGGCCAGGCGTTTGGCTTGTCCTATGAAGGGCCGGGCGTTCCGCGACAACCCTTCCCCCCGGACCAACTCTTCCACGAGTGAGATATTTCATGAAACATCTTGTGCTCTTGAGTGCCCTCCTTCTCAGTATGCTCGGCTGCGCAGGAAGCCAATCCGATTTCCGGGGACACGAACCGGCGCTGAGAATCATGACCTACAACATCCGGTATGATAATCCGGGCGACGGCATCAACAGCTGGAGCCAGAGAAAGGAGTTCATCTCCTCGCTCATGTTGTTCCACGGTGCCGACATTGTATGCATCCAGGAAGGGCTGATCCAGCAGGTCCGCTACCTACACGATGTCCTGGAAGGTTTCGACTACTGCGGAGTGGGAAGAGACGATGGCAAAGAGGCCGGTGAATTTTCCGCCATCTTCTATCGCAAGGGAATGTTCGACCTCCTTGCCGACAGCACTCTCTGGCTGTCACCCACGCCATCCCTTCCGAGCAAGGGATGGGATGCCGCGTTGCCGAGGATCGTCACCTGGGCATCCTTCAGATTGAAGTCGGGCGGCCGGTCGTTCTTTGTGTTCAATACCCACTTCGATCATATGGGCGAAATTGCCCGCAGGGAGAGCGCGCGGCTCCTGACCGCACAGATACCGCGCATCGCGGGGATCAGCCCGGCGATCCTTGCCGGGGATTTCAATTCGGGCGAGAAGGACAGTGCCTATCAGATCCTTCTGCGGCCGGTCTCAGGTTCACCGCCGCTGAAGGATTCGTATATTATTTCTCGCCTGCCTCATCATGGTGTCGCCCCTACTTTTTTCGGGTTCGATGCGCGGACACAAGACCCAGGTCAACGGATCGACTATGTGTTCGTGTCCGGCGGCGTGACCGTGATGCGTCATGGGACGCTTACGGACTTTCGCGACGGGCGTTTCCCTTCCGACCATCTGCCCGTTCTCGTCGAAGTCAAGCTGCCTGGTTGAAAACCGGACGGGGAACGCCGGCCCTGGGCAGGATTTACGTTGAAATTCCGTCCGTTGTGTGATATATTGACATAACTCCTCGTCCACTCACTTCGTGGCCAACCCGGTCGTACTATGAACGCAATTCTTGAAAATATCGGACTCGTCGGGATTGTTCCCGTCATAGCAATCGAGCATGCTGAAGATGCGGAGCCCCTCGCCCAGGCGCTGGTGGAAGGTGGTTTGCCCTGCGCGGAAGTCACGTTCCGTACCAAAGCGGGGAGGGAAGCCATTTCGCGAATTGCCAAATCCCATCCAACCCTTCTCCTGGGCGCCGGAACCGTACTGACCGTGGAGCAGGTGCAGGCCGCCGTCGACGCAGGCGCGAAGTTCATTGTTTCTCCCGGCCTGAACAGAAAGGTGGTCGAATACTGTCTGGCCAACGACATTCCCATGACACCCGGGGTCCTGACTCCATCGGAGATCGAGGTAGCACTGGAATACGGACTTGAAGTGGTGAAATTTTTCCCCGCAGAAGCAGGAGGCGGGCTTGCATACCTCAAGGCGATCAGCGCTCCTTACAAATCCCTCCGATTCATCCCGACCGGAGGTGTCGACGAATCGAACCTGCTTGCCTACCTGAAATTCCCCAAAGTGCATGCCTGCGGGGGGAGCTGGATGGTGAAACCCGAGATGATCACGAACCATCAGTTTGACGAGATCAAGAAGATCACGTCCGCAGCGGTTGCCGGGATGCTGGGCTTTTCATTGAAACATGTTGGCATCAACGGATCGAGCCCGGAAGAATCGCTGGCCCTTGGAGTGAAGCTTGGCGACATGCTCCACATGAAAGTGGAAGAACGGCCGGGGGCCATGTTCGTCGGCGGGCAGTTCGAGATCACGAAAAGGAAATACCTCGGTGAGCACGGGCACCTGGCGATCGGGACGAATTTTATCAATCGGGCGATCGCTCATCTCGCGCGATGCGGAGTAAACATCCTGCCCGAGACCAGGGCCGAGAAAGATGGCAAGCTTGTCACCGTCTATCTCGACCTGGAAATCGGCGGATTTGCCGTCCACCTGCTTCAGGTCTAAGATCACGTGGAGATCTCACCATGCCGGTTGCGCCAAAAGCCTGTTCCCGTTTCCCCCTGATCATCGCAGTTCTTTTCCTGCTCTTTGCTCCCGATTCTCTCCTCCTTGCGCAGTCATCGGGCAGACGGTCGGCCCCGTATCCGGTCTTGCCTGATGCTCCGGTACGGAACATTATGCTGTTCATCGGGGACGGCATGGGGCTTGCGCATCTTTCGGCCTCGCGCATCAACATGGAAGGGCCCGACGGGTGGTTCGCGATTGAACGCATGCCTGTGACATCCCTTGTCCGGACGAACTCCGCGGATGATGTTGTCACCGAATCGGCGGCAGCCGCAACAGCATATGCCACCGGACACAAGACGAAGAACCGGATGATTTCCATGTCTCCGGACTCCGCAAAACTCAGAACGATCGTGGAAGCCGCACGCGAAAAAGGTCTGGCCACAGGACTCATTACGATGGGTGATAACCTCACCGGAGCGACACCGTCTGCCTTTGCCACGCACGTGCCCGACCGTTCGATGAGCGAAGAAATTGCATCGCAGTATGCCCTTTCCGGGGTTGACATTTTGATTGGCAAGGGGGAGAAGCATTTTCTGCCGGATACCAGCGGAGGAGTGCGGAAGGACAAACGCAACGTTGTCGAAGAGATGAAGCGGAAAGGGTATGCCGTGGTGCGGTCCATTGCCGAGCTTGAAGCAGCGCAGGGGAGAAAAATCCTGGGGTTCATGAGCCTGGAAAACAACAGCGACGACAAGATCGTCGGTGCGACCCGCAAAGCTCTGCAGGTGCTGAGCAAGAACAAAAAAGGCTTCTTCCTGATGGTGGAATGCCCGCTGCCCGATCATGGCGGGCATTCTCACGATTCCAGCGCCATTGTCGCCGGCATTCAGCAGCTTGATCGTGCCGTGGAAGTTGCGCTGGAGTATGCCCGGAAAGACAAACAGACGCTGGTTCTTGTGACTGCGGACCATGAGACCGGAGGCCTTGCCCTCGCCGGCGCGGGCAAAGGCGCTACGACTGTAAATACACTTTTCAGCACCGGGAACCATACCGCCGTTCCGGTGCCGCTGTTTGCGTTCGGGCCGCACGCGATCCGCTTCACCGGCATGAAAGACAACACCGAGGTAGCCTCGATCTGCGGAGACCTTCTGAAGCTGCGCAAATTCCCTGCGAAGCGGTAAGCGTGCATTCTCTCGGAAACGATTTTCCGTCCCGAGTGCTGAGAAAAGCAACTCCCGGTGCCGCCGTCTATCAGCGCCTGCCTCCCGCGAGCGCAGGATGGAGGCTGCTGCACTGTGAAGGACGGAAAATGATCAAGGGGGAGCGGTTCGGTGCTGACGCCGGGGACCACGAGTACGCCATCGTTCTCTTCGGAGGCGCCTGCTCGATGCGCCACTGCGGAGGCATGTGGGAGTGTGCAGGGTGGCGTCGGTCACCGACCGATATTGGCCCGAAGACGGATGAGAGGGGAGGGATCGCTGTCATCACCATCCATATAACTATTCTTTTGCGGAGGACCATATGGCAACGCCAAACGGAGATCTCTACACTGCCGGGAATATCGCCAAGGAGCTAGCTGTTTCCGACGCCAAGGTGAAGAAGGCCATTCAGGAGCTCAAGATAAAGCCTGTTGCGAAGAAAGGCGTGTGCAACTACTACGCGAAGGATGCCGTTGCGAAGGTAAAGGCCGCGTTGAAATAGGCATGAGGTGGCAGGTTTCAGGTCAAGCGGAAAACTTCTGAAGAACTCATCCACACCGGGATCGGCCCTGGCCCGTGCGGCGCTTTTCTTTGTCAGGGTACTTGCCCGGCCGATTTGCCCTTGCGCCCCTTTTTTCAGGCACTTTCTCCGCGTGGCGGGAGTTGACCAAAGTAGGAACTGCGATGCGCATACGACATCTACGCCCGGTTGGCTACGCCAGAGACCTCGTCAGACGGGAATTCAAGTTGCTGGTCACGATCCTGGTAATCGTTGCAAGTCTCTGGACGTTTCTTGTCCTTGCCAATGCGGTAGACGGAGGGGCGATACAGGAGTTTGACGATGCGGTACTCGTATCGCTCAGGCAGGCCGGGAATCAAGAGGTACCCCGGGGCCCGGCCTGGCTTTCTGAAGTGATGCGGGATGTCACCTCGCTCGGTGGTGGACCTGTTATATTCCTGGTGACACTCACGGTTGCCATCTATGTGGGGCTTCACAGGAAGTATCAGGCACTGGTTCTGCTCCTTGTCACCGCCGTCGGAGGACTCTTGCTTGAACTCGGGCTCAAGGAGTTCTTCGGGCGGGGGCGGCCGAGCATTGTGCCACACCTGATGACGGTCAACTCGCTGAGTTTTCCCAGCGGACATTCGATGATGGCCACAGTCGTTTACCTGGTGTTGGCGGCGCTTCTGGCTCCCCAGGTTCCTGACAGGCGTTCCAGGATCTTCGTCATTGCTGTTGCATTGTTGCTTACCTTTGTCATCGGCGTAAGCAGGGTGTATCTCGGCGTCCACTATCCTTCGGATGTCCTCGGCGGGTGGTCGGTGGGGCTGGCCTGGGCAACACTGTGCTGGCTCGCATCATGGTATATCGAACGGCGGCGTACCGCCCGCGGTTCAGTGAACGCGGTCAACGAATTGCAGGAGTGATTCCGATGAAAAGAATACCACCGGTCGTTCTCGCTTTTGTCCTCTCTGCCCTGTGCGCCTTTGCTGCCTGTGGCCTGCTTGCGGGAAAACTTCCATCGTTCACAGACCCTGAATCCGGCATCAAGGATATTACGCTGCCGCAGGGCTTCAGCATTGAGCTGTTTGCACGGGACGTCACCGGGGCACGCTCGCTGACACTGACACCGGGAGGCACCCTCTTCGTTGGCACGCGGGGCACCGGCAAAGTGTACGCGCTTCGACAGGCTCCCGACGGGAAGCAACGGATCTCCACCATTGCTGCCGGATTGCATCATCCGAACGGCGTGGCTTTCAAGGACGGATCGCTCTATGTTGCCGAGATAAGCCGGGTCCTTCGGTTTGAGAATATTGAAAAGTCGCTGGGCAAGTCACCGCAATACACGGTTGTTACCGGCGCGTTGCCCGACAAAGAGGCGCACGGGTGGAAATTCATCCGGTTTGGACCCGACGGCAAACTTTACATCCCGGTCGGGATGCCGTGCAACATTTGCGAGGAGGAGGATAAACGGTTCGGGACGATCATGCGCTGCAATCCCGATGGCAGCGGTCTCGAGATCTACGCGAGCGGGGTTCGAAACACGGTGGGATTCGACTGGCACCCGGAGACACGTGAACTCTGGTTTACCGAGAACGGGCGCGACAGGCTCGGCGACGATATTCCTCCGGATGAGCTCAACCGTGCCCCCGTACAGGGAATGCACTTTGGCTTTCCGTATTGTTACGGGAAGGGGGAGAATAACCCCGAGTTCAAGGGAGCCGAATGCGGGCAGTACACTCCGGCCGAGCTGGAATTGGGCCCGCATGTTGCCGCGCTCGGTATGCGGTTCTATACCGGTTCCATGTTTCCCTCCCGGTATCGCGGCGGCATCTTCATAGCCGAGCACGGATCCTGGAATCGCTCGACCCCGATCGGATACCGGATCATGTTCGTGAGGATGGAAAAGGGGAAGCCGGTCTCGTACGACGTCTTCGCCGAGGGATGGCTGCAAGGAAGCGCGGCATGGGGACGTCCTGTGGATGTGGAAGTGATGCCCGACGGGTCGCTGCTTGTGTCTGACGACAAAGCGGATGCGATTTACAGGATCAGCTACAAAGGACAATGAAGCCTGGGCCG
>Ga0316605_10001337_pt1 | contig 14320 bp, 12 predicted proteins | sample OWC_soil_day20_n_FD_207666 | JGI IMG/M metagenome (GOLD analysis project Ga0316605, IMG submission 207666) | Wetland soil microbial communities from Old Woman Creek delta, Ohio, United States - OWC_soil_day20_noCT | ecosystem: Environmental > Terrestrial > Soil > Wetlands | place: USA: Ohio... | reverse complement strand
GGGCGGCTTATCCGCCGAAAGGGAAGTCTCACTCATGTCAGGAAAGGCGATCCTCGAGGCGCTGCAGGGCTTGGGATACGAGGCCTTGGCCATCGAGGGGGATGAAAAGCTTCCCGGGCGGCTGGAAAAAAACCGCATCGAAGTGGCCTTCATCGGCCTCCATGGCCGGCTGGGTGAAGACGGGGCGGTTCAGGGGTTGCTGGAAATGATGCGCATCCCCTATACCGGTTCGGGAATTCTGGCCAGCGCCCTGGCCATGAATAAAATCGCCTCGCGGAAAATCTTTCAGCACAACGGCCTCCCGGTTCCGCGCCACGTAGTGCTGACCCGGGGAATCGAAACCAAAGCGGATCCTGCGACCTGGCCTTTTCCCCTGCCTGCGGTCGTCAAGCCCTGCCAGGAAGGTTCCAGCGTGGGGGTCAGCATCGTTTCCGCGGCGGAGAAGATTCCGGCGGCTTTAGAGGCGGCCTTTGCCTATGACGCAGAGATCCTGGTGGAAGAGTACCTCCCGGGCCGGGAGATCCAGGTCGGGATCCTGGAGGACCGGGCCCTCGGCGCGATCGAGATCGTTCCCAAGAAGCAGTTTTACGACTATGAAACCAAGTACACCGACGGCCTGGCCGAGCACCTGTTCCCTGCGCCCCTACCCCGGGAGGATTACGCCCGGGCGCTGGAATTAGGGCTGAGAGCCCATCAGGTCCTGGGTTGCGAAGGAGGCACCCGGGTGGATCTTCTCTGCCGCCGGAAACCGGAAAGGGCAGAAAAGTTTGTGGTCCTGGAAGTGAATACGCTGCCGGGGATGACGGCCCTGAGCCTTTTCCCGGAGATTGCCAGAGGAACCGGCCTGGATTTTCCGCATTTGGTGGAGCGGATTCTGCGAGGGGCAGACTTGAAGATTCGCTTGCAGGGCCGGTGAGGCGGGGCGGAGGCAGGGTCTTATCTTTGGACGGGACAAATGACACGGCAAGGTCGAATTCGGGGAAAGCAAAAAATCCGCCGGAGCAAAAAGCATCGGGATCTCCGCCTTGGCTGGTTTGCGCGGCGACTGGGGCGCGACGTTCTCAGCTTGGCAACGATCGGCAGCCTCGTCCTTCTCGGCTATCTTCTGTATCAGTATTCGCAGCGGGTCCCCCTTCTCAAGGTGGGGGAGATCCGCATCATGGGCTGCCTGAACGCCACGGAAGCGGAACTGCTGAGCCTGGCGAACATCGACTTCAAGGACAGCCTGATGAATTTGAACCTCGAAGACCTCAGCCGCCGTCTGAGCCGCCACCCCTGGGTGCAAAACGCGCGGGTGCAGCGGGACTGGTCGCGAAAAGCCCTGATCATCGAGGTCCAAGAGCGGACCTCCCGGGCCCTCATTCTTTTCGAGGATTTCTATCTCCTCGACCAGCACGGGGAGGTTTTTAAGAAGGCCGACCCGCGGGAGCGGACGGACGGGCCGGTTTTGACCGGGCTCAGCCACAAGGACGTGGTTAAAAAGGACCCGCAAAGCATGCGGCTGATTCTCCAGGCCCTGGACCTTCTGGGGCAGCTGCGCGAGCGCCGGATGTTCAACGGCAAGCAGGTGTCGGAGATCCATCTGAGCAAACAGAACGGGCTGACGCTTTTCACGGTTGAAGGGGCGATCCCCATTCGCCTGGGGACGGAGTCCTTTTCCGAGAAGCTGGACCGGTTGGAGAAAATTCTGCCGGACTTGGCGCCCAAAGCGAAGAGTATCGAGTATGTGGATTTGAATTACCCCACCAAGGCGGTCGTCAAGATGAAGGTGGAAGAGAAAGGGCCTTCGCGCAGATCCTGAGCCGGCGGCAGATGGGGGAAAGGAGGGGCCCCGTGGCCAAGAAAGGGAAAAGAGAAAACATCATCGTCGGCCTGGATGTGGGCACGACTAAGATCTCCGCGATCGTAGGCGAAGTCAACGACAACGGCGTGGAAATCATCGGGATCGGGACCCAGCCTTCCCGGGGCATGCGCAAGGGCGTGGTCATCAACATCGACGCGACGGTGGAGTCGATTCGCAAGGCGGTGGACGAGGCGGAGCTGATGGCCGGGGCCCAGATCACCTCCGTGTACTGCGCCATCGCCGGCAGCCATATCCGGGGCTTCAACAGCCACGGGATCGTGGCGGTGAAAAACCGGGAGGTGCAGGAGAGCGATGTCAAACGGGTGCTGGACGCGGCGCGGGCCGTGGCCATCCCCATGGACCGGGAAGTCCTCCACGTCCTTCCGCAGGAATACATCGTGGACGAGCAGGACGGGATCATGGAGCCGCTGGGCATGTCGGGCGTGCGGCTGGAGGCCAAGGTTCACATCGTCACCGCTGCCGTCACCTCCACCCAGAACATCATCCGCTGCTGCAACCGCACCGGGCTGGAGGTCAAGGATATCGTTTTAGGGCAGCTCGCCGCCAGCGAGGCGGTGCTGATTCCCGACGAAAAAGAGCTGGGGGCGGTTCTGGTGGATATCGGCGGGGGGACGACCGATTTGGTAGTCTTTTCCCAGGGGGCCGTGCGCCAGACCGCCGTCTTCGGCCTGGGCGGAAACCACCTGACCAACGACATCGCCGTGGGATTGCGGACACCGCTGGTGGAGTCGGAGAAAATCAAGACCAAGTACGGCTGCGCCCTCACCGCCATGGTAAAAAAGGAAGAGATGATCGAAGTCCCCAGCGTGGGCGGGAGGCGGGCGCGGAATCTCTCCCGGCAGATTCTGGCCGAGATCATCGAGCCGCGGATGGAGGAGATCTTCAGCCTGGTGCACCGGGAGATCCTGAAATCCGGGTATGAAAACCTGATTCCGTCCGGGGTGGTTCTGACCGGCGGGACCGCCTCCCTGGAAGGCCTGCCCGAGCTGGTAGAGCAGATCTTCAACCTTCCCGTGCGCCGCGGATACCCGGCGGGGGTCGGCGGGCTGATGGACGTGGTCAACAACCCGATGTACGCCACCGGCGTGGGCCTGGTTCTCTACGGCAAGCGGTACGGCTCCGAGGGCCGGGTCAAGAATAACGAACGCGGGCTCTTCGGGAAGATGGGGCAGGGCGTAAAGAAGTTCTTCACCGAAATATTCTAGGAGAGGCCGAGGATTCCAGGGGCCCAGGGTACAAGCGAAAGCTTTTCCCCATGGATCCTCGGACCCGTGACCCTTTTTTCTGCAGCGGAGGTGGCGCATGTTCGAATTGGAGGAAACGCGGGTCTTCGGCGCAAATCTGAAGGTCGTGGGCATCGGCGGGGGCGGTTGCAACGCGGTCAACACCATGATCCATTCCAGTCTGAAAGGCGTGGACTTCATCGGCGCGAACACGGATGCCCAGGCCCTGGCGGTTTGCGCGGCACCCATCAAGCTCCAGCTGGGCGCCAAGCTGACCAAGGGTTTGGGGGCGGGCGCCAACCCCGAGATCGGCAGGAACGCCACCCTCGAAGATCGGGACCGGGTCCGCGAAATGCTGGAAGGCGCGGACATGGTTTTCATCACCGCCGGGCTGGGGGGCGGAACCGGAACGGGGGGCGCCCCGATTCTCGCTTCCATCGCCAAGGACGCGGGCGCCCTTACCGTGGCCGTGGTGACCAAACCGTTTCTTTTCGAGGGGAAGAAGAGGCAGAAACAGGCCCAGGAAGGCCTTGCGGAGCTGAGGAAATCCGTGGACACGCTGATCACCATCCCGAACCAGCGGCTCCTCAACATCGCCGGGAAAGACATGTCCCTTCTGGACACGTTCCGCAAGGCGGACGAGGTTCTCCTCCAGGCGGTCAAAGGCATCTCCGACCTCATCACCGTCCACGGGCTGATCAACCTGGATTTCGCCGACGTGCGCACCGTGATGTCGGAGATGGGGCTGGCCCTCATGGGCACCGGCACGGCGAGCGGAGAGAACCGGGCGATTGAGGCGGCGCAGCGGGCGATCTCCAGCCCCCTCCTCGAGGACATCACCATCGCCGGGGCGCGGGGGATCCTGATCAACGTGACCGGCGGGGTGGACCTGACGCTCTACGAGGTTAACGAGGCGGCGACCCTGATCCAGGAAGAAGCCCACGAAGAATCCAACATCATCTTCGGGGCCGTGATCGACGAGAGCCTGCGGGACGAGATGCGCATCACGGTCATCGCCACCGGCTTCGGCAAGGCCGAGGAAGCGGCGCTGCCGCTCCCCGAATCCCTGAGGGCGGCGCCGGAACGGGAGGCCACGGTGGTCAATTTCGGCCCGAAAGAGAAGGAGAACAACCGCGACATTCCGACTTTTATCCGGCAGGATAAAGGCGACAAGGCGGCCGAGGGGAAAGAAAAGTTCCGGGGGCTGCGGAGCCGGTTTCCCGCCAACCTGGGCGAAGACGAGTACGATATCCCCACGTTTTTAAGGAAGCAGGCAGATTAAAAAAGGGTCAAGGTCAGGATCCGGGGTCAGCAAAAAAGGAACAGGGGACAAAGGGCGGTCCTGATGGTTTTCCCCGTAGGTTTTTGTCTTGTCCGCCAGATTGTTTGAAAAAGCCAAGAGGCTCCTCGCGGAGGAAATCCGGGTGAATCCCGGGGAGCCCTTTCCTTCGGACTCCCGCGCCGGCGAAAAACTTACCGTCGCGCTCGCCTTTCCCAACCGCTACTTCACCGCGATGTCCAACCTGGGTTTCCACGCCGTCTACCGGCTTTTCAACGCCCAGCCGGAAACGCGTTGCGAGCGGGTCTTCCTCCCCGACCCCGAAGACCTGGAGGAATATGCCCGCACCAACACGCCCCTTTTTTCCCTGGAGACCCAGAGCCCTGTCCGATCCTTTAACGTTCTGGCTTTTTCGGTCTCCTATGAAAACGACTACCCGAACCTGCTGAAAATTTTGGACCTGGCGCGGATCCCCCTGCGGCGCGAGGAGCGCGGCGATAAAGGTCCGCTGGTGATGGCCGGGGGGGCGACCGTGCTGATGAACCCCGAGCCGCTCGCCGACTTCGTCGACCTGTTTTTTGTGGGGGAAGCGGAAACGGCGATAGGGCCGCTCACCGCCTTGCTTCAAAAATGGCGGAAGACGGGGGCAGGCAAGGAAGAGGTTTTGAAAGGGCTGGCGCGCCTCGAAGGGATGTACGTTCCCGCGTTTTACGAGGCGGCCTACGGACCGGACGGGCTCCTGAAATCTTTCACCCCGCAGGGTGAGTTTCCGGCCCGGATCAAGAGGGCGTGGCTTCCCAACCTCGATGACTCCCCGACCCTCTCGGCGGTGACCACGCCTCATACCGAGCTTTCGGGCATGCTGCTGGCCGAACTCTGCCGCGGCTGCCCCCGGGGCTGCCGCTTTTGCGCCGGGTCCTACACCTACTCTCCCTACCGGGTGAGAAAGGGCGTGGTCTGGAAAAAGGCGATCGAAGAGCGGGGCGTTCCGGGAGAAAAAATCGGGCTGGTGGGGGCGGCTATTTCCGATTATCCGGACCTGCTTTCCTTGGCCCGGAAAATCCTGGAATCAGGAAAGGTCCCGTCTTTTTCTTCGCTGCGGGTCGACTCCCTGACCGCCGATTTAGCGGGCATCGTTGCCGCCGGCGGACAGAAGACGGTGACGCTCGCGCCCGAGGCGGGTTCGGAGCGGATGCGCCGGGTGATCCGCAAGGGATTCACCGAAGAAGAGATCCTTCAGGCCGCGGAGATTCTCCATGACCGGGGGATCCGCAGTTTCCGCTTGTATTTCATGATCGGCCTGCCGGCGGAAGACCCGGAGGACGTGAAAGCCATCGTGGAATTGACCAAGAAGATCCGCCACCACCTGGTGAAAAGGGGGCGGGGGAAAAAGGGGGTGGAGAAGATAACCCTCAGCCTGAACTCCTTCGTGCCCAAACCCGGCACCCCTTTTCAGTGGCACCCCTTCGAAGAAGTCCGCCGGCTGCAGGAAAAAATCAAGGCGATCCGCAGCGGGTTAAAACAGGAACGGGGGACCGAGGTCGCCGCCGACGTGCCCAAGTGGGCCTATCTGCAGGCCCTTCTCTCCCGGGGAGACCGCCGGGTAGGCCGGCTCCTCCTGGCCGCCCACCGGCTCGGAGGAAACTGGCCCCAGGTTTTCCGCGAGGCGGATCTGAACCCGGAATTCTACGTTTACCGCCCGCGGACCTTCGAAGAGTTACTCCCCTGGGACTTCATCGATCACGGGATCAAGAAGGAATTTCTGTGGAAGGAATACCAGGAAGCCCTGAAAGAAGGAGAAACCTGGGGTCAGACTTGAATATTGAATTTAGCTTCATCCGGAGGATGGTTCCTCCCCGCCAATTCTGCCGAAATCCTGGAAAGCCGGGGTCACAGTTTTTCAAACAATCCCTGGAGCTCCTTAATCAGGGAGATCTCCATGTCTAAGTACCGGTCGTCGGAGAGGACGAAATCGATTTCGTAGTAGATGTGGGATTCCACGGCGCTGGTCGGGTGTTCGACGACCTGAGTCATCCGGATTTCCTTGAGGCCTTCGTATTCCTTGCTCTTGGCGATTTCCGTGCGCCGCAGGACCAGGCCCATGGCCTTCTTTGCATCCTCGACATTTTTAAAAATGACATCGATCCCCACCAGCTTCTTAATCGCCCGGATCAACTTCTCGTCCCGTACTTTGATACGCATAAAGACCTCCGCGAAAGCAAAAGTAAGTCAAATTGAAAAATGCAAATTGCATAATGCAAATTGAAAAATGGGCTTTGAGGGGAATCCTTTCCTTTCTCCGCTGCCCTGGTCGACGAGTTCTTGCCTCTTTGCCATGCGCTTCGCGCTCTGCGCCAAACGTAATTTTTTCCCGCCCTATATGCGGAGCATCAGCCCCACTACTTCGGTTTCTTCGGGAAATTCTTCGATATAGGAATAATGGGTGTCCAAAAGGTAGGCCTCGCCGGGAGAGATTTCCAGGTATTCTCCTTCCTGTTTGATTCTCATCTTTCCTTTGATGACGATGCCGCCCTCGTAGCCTTTCCTCGTCTGAGGATCGACCATGGCGCCGTGATTCGCCTCGAAATGAAAAAGCTTGATGTTGACGGGAAAGATTTCGCGTGCCGGGGCGACCCGCAGGGTCTTGTTCCGGTCCTTGATGACCTTGAAATCCTTGGCCCGGATCAGGGAGAAGGTGCTTTTCTTGTCGGCCAGGTAAGAGACGACCGGCTGCTGCAGCTTGGAGGCGATCCGGACCAGAAGATCTACGGCCGGGCTGACGGCTCCGGTTTCGATGCGCTGGAGGGTGGTGATGCTGATATTTATCTTGGACGCAAGCTCGTGCAGGGTCCACCCCAGCGCCTTGCGATCTTCCCTGATTTTTTCCCCGAGGCGTTTTCCGGCCATATGGATGAAAACAATTTCCGAAATTTTTTCGTATCATGGCACAGAGCAGGATGCTTGACAAGAGGGAAAAGAACGCAGATGGGTAATCCTTCAGTCACGGGTGGCCAGTCGCCATGAATGGAGGACCGTCGTAAAGGCCAAGAGATGTCCTGGCCTGGGGGCCCGGCCGATCCGCTTGGAATCATAAGGCGCTGGGATCTTCGTGGAGAGGGCGGGGGCCAAGGCCTCCCGCCCCCCATTTCGGAGAAGCGGTGTTTTCTTCGAGTCTCGGGTCCTCCCGGCCGATGCTTCCGGCGCGTACCGCCCGAACCCCCAGGCCCCAACAAAACTTGTTCCGGGCCACCCGTGACTGAATGGTTACTGCAGATGGCTCCGAAAAAAATCGCTCCGCCAAGCGAATTCTCTCTTATAATGGGAGAAGAAATCCGGCCGCAAGGAGGAACGACCTTGGTCCTTAGAGCCGATCACACGAGTTTCACCGTGAGCGATGTGGAACGATCCGTCTCTTTTTATCGGGATATTCTGGGCTTCAAACTTTTATCCCTGGCCGAGAGGCCTCCCGGGTTTTCGGAACTGGCCACCGGGATCCGCGGCGCCCATCTGAAAACCGCCTACCTGGAGATCCCCGGCGGCCACCGCCTGGAATTGATCCAGTACTTAAGTCCGCCGGGTTTAAAACTTGACCCCCGAACCAACAATGTCGGTTCGGCTCATCTGGCGTTGATTGTGGAAGACCTGCGGACGATGTACCGAGAGCTGAAGAAGAAAGGGTTCCGTTTCCAAGGGGAGCCGATCGAAATCCCCGCCGGGCCGAACAAGGGGAACTGGATGGTCTACCTTTTGGATCCGGATGACTTCACCCTAGAGCTGATTCAGATCGGGTCGGGCCCCGGGAAGAAATAAGCCGGAGCACGTCATTGCGAGAAGCGCAGCGACGAAGCAATCGAAGCGTAGCCATTCAGTCACGGGTGCCCGTTGCTATGAATGGAGGACCGGCGCAAAGGCCAAGAGGTGCCCCGGCCTGGGGGCCTGGCCGGTCCGCCGGCAAAGATCCTTTTTCGAATTTTTGTATGACCTTCAAATGGGGAGGAGAAAAAATGAGCGGCCTGGAGGAAAAGATTTTTGATCCTTCACAGCTTTGCCAAATCGGGATTGTCGTCAAGAGCATCGACGAAACCCTGAACTATTACCGGGAAAAATTCGGCATGGGACCGTTTGAAATCCGCCATGTCGATTACCCGACGGCGAGTTACTACGGAGAGATCGGCGGTTACCGCGGGAAAAGGGCCTTTTTTAACTTGGGCCCGGTTCAGATCGAACTCCTCGAACTCGTGGAGGGGAAGACCATTCACGAGGCCTTTCTCAAAGAGAAAGGAGAGGGGCTGCACCACATCGGTTTCCGGGTGAAAGACCTCGACCGGGCCATGGAGCTTGCCAAGACCCGGGGATTTCAGGTCATCCAGCATTTCCGGAGGGAAGATGGAAGCGGCTTTGCCTACCTGGATTCGGACAAAACCGGCGGCGTGATCTTTGAACTCATCGTCTATCCGGCCCCAAAGTAACCCCCGCGTTTCACGGTCCGGCGTATTTTATTTACAACCCTCAAAGTGGATGATATAAAATAGGCGCTGGTACCTTTTGAAGTCACCCTGCTGGGAGGAGAACTGCATGGATATGAAAATTTTGGGGCAAAAGGAGCTGCAGAAAGAGGTGAAAGATGCCTATTTCTGCACGGGATGCGGCGCCTGCGTCAACCTTTGCCCCTATCAGGCTTCCTACAAAGATCAGATCGTCATGCTCCATTCCTGCGACCTCAAGGAAGGGGGGTGTTATGCTTTCTGCCCCCGCACCCCCACCGACCTGGAGGCGCTGAAGAAGCGTTTTTTCGATCCCAGGGATCTGATCGCGGAAATCGGCGCGGTGAAAGGGTTCTACGTCGCCCGGGCGGCATCCCCAAAAATCCGGGCCGGAGCCCAGCACGGGGGAACGGCGACCGCCCTGATCACCCTGGCGCTTGAGGAAGGGATCATCGACACGGCCGTCCTTGCCGGTGAAGGTGAGAACCTTCTGCCCGAGGGCGCCTCCGTTAAGGATCAGGCCGGGGTCGCGAAACGCAGCCGGAGCAAATTCGTAGTCGCCCCCAACATCGCCGAATTTAATCGGATCGCGAAAGAGGGGGGGAAAAAAATCGGCGCGGTGGTGACACCCTGCCAGGCTCTGGCCTTGGCCAAAATGCGCGCCAAACCGCTGAAAACGTATGCCGACCGGATCGATCAATTAAAGCTGGTCATGGGGCTCTTCTGCGGCTGGGCGCTTTCATGGAAAAACCTGACGGCCCTGCTTCGCCAGAAAATTGATCCGGCGGAAATCGAGGGGATGGACATTCCTCCGAGCCAATATCATACCTTGAGTCTGTTCACGAAGAAGGGAACAATCGATATTTCCCTGGACGAGGTGACTTCCGCGGTCCGCGGAGCCTGCTGGTACTGCCCGGATCTGACGGCGGAGTTCAGCGACCTTTCCATCGGCTCGGCCCGCTTGCCGGAAGGTTGGGAGGAAGCCAGAGGCTGGAACCAGGTCCTTGTGCGGACTTCTCTTGGAGAACAACTCCTGGATCTAGCCAGGAAGAAGAGGATCCTGGAGTTCCGCGAAGTCCCGGAAGGAAATCTGGCGAAGCTCAAGACCGCCTCCCTGGGAAAAAAGAAAACGGCGGTCAAGAACTTGAAAATAAGAAGCCGCGATCCGAAAAACCTCTATTTCCTGGACACCCAGGATCCGGTTATTGGTCCCCTGGTCAACGGTGCCTGAGAAACGCATCGAGCAGAAAGCATAGGGCGTCAGCCGAACGGGGATGGTTTCGGGCGTCATTTTTAACCCGCACTCGCACTGGCACGGACACTATTTTCATAGGAGCAGGAAATGTCGCGGTTAATCGAAGAAAAAGAAGGATTCCCGGCGGTGCTGATGGGAAACGAGGCCATTGCCCGTGGGGCCCTGGAGGCCGGCATCGACGTAGCCGCCGGCTATCCGGGGACGCCTTCTTCCGAAATCGTGGAGAATTTGTCCAAAGTCGCCAAGGAAAGAAATCTCTACGTCGAATGGTCCACCAACGAAAAGATTTCGCTGGAAGTGGCGGCGGCGGCTTCGTTTGCCAATCTTCGGGCCATCTGCGCCATGAAGCAGAACGGCGTGAATGTGGCTTCCGACTTTCTTCTGCATCTGGCAGGGTCGGGAACCCGCGGCGGATTGGTTTTAGTAGCCTGCGACGACCCCGGCGCGCTCTCCAGCGTCAACGAAGGCGAATCCCGCCATTTCGCCCGCTTGGTGGAAGTCCCCCTGCTCGAACCCGCGGATTTCCAGGAAGCAAAGGACATGACCAAGTGGGCCTTTGAGCTCTCGGAGCAGCTCAAGACCCTGGTCATGATCCGCAGCGTGACCCGCATGTCGCACGCCAGCGGAAATGTGAAATACGGCCGCCTGCCCGAAAAGGATTCCCGGGCCTATTTCAAATTCGACGGTCCCTTCCTGGATTCGCAGACCGGGCCCGTGATCAGCTTCCCGGTCGACTACAAGCATAAAATCATCCATGGAAAACTTAAGAAGGCGAGGGACCTTTTCGATGCCAGCCCCTTCAACACTTACGAAGGGCCCGAGAAACCGGAACTGCTGGCCATCACCAGCAGCGCCTGCACCCTTTATACCCGGGAGGCCATCCATCTCCTCGGGGCCGGGAAAAGGGTGGGCGTGCTGAAACTGGGCACCACCTGGCCCCTGCCTCCGAAGTTGGTCAAAAAGCACCTGTCGACGACGGACAAGATCTTGATCGTGGAAGAGGTCGTTCCCTTCCTCGAGGAGACCGTGAAGATCCTGGCCGCAGAGGAAGCCCGGGAAATCGGCATCAAGACTTTTTACGGGAAAAACGACGGCACCCTGCCGATGACGGGCGAGCTCAATCCCGACATCGTGATCTCGGCCTTCTCCAAGATCCTGGACATCCCCTACCAGGCCATGACGCCCGAATTCGAGAAGAAGCTGGAGACCGTTACCGCCTCCCTGGCGCCGAACCGGGAATTGACGTTCTGCCCGGGATGTCCCCACCGGGCCTCCTTCTGGAGCATCCACGAGGCTCTGCAGATGGACAACCGCAAGGGGTTTGTGTGCGGGGACATCGGCTGTTACGGGATGGCGATGTTCCCCTGCGGCTTCAACGTGCTCAAGATTCTACACGCCATGGGGTCCGGTCTGGGGCTGGCGAGCGGCTTCGGGAAACTGGATGCCTTCGGCATGGACCAGCCGGTTCTGGCGGTTTGCGGGGACTCCACCTTTTATCACGCGATTCTTCCACCCTTAGTGAACGCGATTCACCATCGGGCGAAGGTGACTCTGATCGTGTTGGATAACAGCGGCACGGCGATGACCGGCTTTCAGCCTCACCCGGGCCTGACCGTCAATGCCGTGGGGGAAGAGGTTCCGGGAATAGATATTGCCGGCGTCTGCCGGGCCATGGGAGCAAAGGTGGAGATCGGAGACCCCTTCGACCAGGAGGGAACCCGCAAGGCCGTCAATCGGCTCATGGAAGAGGAAGGCGTGAAGGTGCTGATCCTCCGCCAGAGCTGCGCCCTGAGCCCGGAGAAAAAGGGCAAGAAGAAATTCGAGATGCGGGTCGAACCTACCAAATGTCTGGGGGATGCGTGCAGCTGCAACCGTTTGTGCACCCGGGTTTTCAAATGCCCGGGGCTGGTGTGGGACAAAGAACAGAAAAAGTCCCGGATCGACGAGGTGATTTGCGCAGGTTGCGGTTTCTGCGCCCTGATCTGCCCGGCCGGCGCCATCGAGAGAGAGGAGGCGGTGAACCAATGAAGAAGGGCAGCAGCCTCAAAGATCCGTTGAACATTATCCTGGCCGGGGTGGGAGGACAGGGGAACGTCATGGCCTCCCGGGTCCTGGCCAATATGTTGTCCTTGAAGGGTTTCCGGATTACGATCGGCGAAACCTTCGGGATGAGCCAGCGGGGCGGATCGGTGATGAGCCATATCCGCGTCTCCGCAACCTCCACCTGGAGCCCGCAGATCCCCCGGGGGAAGGCCGATATCCTGATCGCGCTGGAGCCGATCGAGGCGGTGCGGGTCATGCGGGTGTACGGAAACCCGGAAGCGAAAGTGGTGCTGAACACCCGGCCCATCCACCCGGTCGGCGTCATCGCCGGGGAATTGGACTACCCGGCTCTGGAAAACATCGAGAAAGGTTTGAACTCTCTCACCCCCCATGTCTGGATGCTGGATGCCACGGAAGAAGCGATGAAATTAGGCAACCCCATTCTCAGCAATATCATCATGATCGGCGCCCTCTGCGGTTTGAATCTCCTGCCCGTGGGGATCACCGAGTTCAAGGCGGTGATCAAAAATTTCTTCCCGGAAAAGCACCTGGCGATCAACCGGCAGGCCTTCGAGATCGGGAAGGAGAAGGTGACGTAACCCTTCAGTCACGGGTGGCCCGGAACCAGTTTTGTTGGGGCCTGGGGGTTCGGGCGGTACGCGCCGGAAGCATCGGCGCCGGGATGACCCGAGAGTCGAAGAAAACACCGCTTCTCCGAAATGGGGGGCGGGAGGCCTTGGCCCCCGCCCTCTCCACGAAGATCCCAGCGCCTTATGATTCCCAGCGGACCGGCCGGGCCCCCAGGCCAGGGCACCTCTTGGCCTTTGCGCCGGTCCTCCATTCATAGCGACTGACCACCCGTGACTGAAGGGGTACAAGGTGACGAATTAGAGACGGGCAAAAAGCCATCCAATCTCCATTCGTCCCCCCCTTTCAACTGGGGAAAAGTAGAATCTTTCAACAAAGGCATTCGGGTAAGCTCTTCCCCCTTTGAAAAAGGGTGACGGGAGGGATTTTAAGCCGATATTTCCAAGAACTAAACTGAAGGAAAAAATTTGAAATCGAAATCTCCTGTTATAATCTCGAGAGGTCAGTTCGTTCAGAAAGCAGGGAAAGGAGAAAAAAGAAATGGATGGAAAGAAAATCGATCGGGCAAAGATGGACCTTTACGCGGAAAAGGCGAAAAACTGGGGGAAGTGGGGTCCCAACGACGAATTGGGAACGGTTAACTATATTACCCCCCGGGATATCATTCAGGCGGCCCAGCTGGTGAAAAAGGGGAAGGTCTTTTCTCTGGCAATGCCCTTTGGGTCGGAGGGGCCTCAGTTCGGAGACAAGGGGAGGATCAACCCGGCCAAGACGATGATCGCCACGGGAACCGACGCCCTCTGCGGACGACAGGATGCGATCCGGATCCGTTATGCCGACGACATGGTGACCATGCCTACCCAGTCGGCAACCCACTGGGATGCTTTAGGGCACATCTTTTTCGAGAAGCGGAATGAAAAAGGTGAAAGAAAAGTCTACATGTGGAACGGGTATTCGGCGGAGAACGTGAACTGCAGCGGCTGCGAGAAGTGCGGAATCCAAAATTATAAAGATAAAATGATCGGGCGGGGAATTTTACTGGATATGGCCCGGTACAAAGGTGTCGAGGCGCTGAAGCCGGGAGAAGGGATTACCGGCGAAGACCTGGACAACTGTGCGGAGAAGTTCAAAATCCAGGTGAAGCGGGGGGATTTTGTCCTCGTGCGCACCGGCCAGCTGGGCCAGCACCTGAAATCCGGGGTGTGGGGGCAGTTTGCCGCCGGAGACGCCCCCGGTCTCGAGTTCGAGACGATAACCTGGCTCCACGACAAGGAGGTGGCAGGGATATCTACAGATACCTGGGGGGTGGAAGTCCGCCCCAATCGAAGCGACGAGTTTCACCAACCTTGGCACTGGCTGGCCATCCCGATTCTGGGGATCGCCATGGGCGAGATGTTCAACTTGGATGAGCTGGCGGAGGATTGCGCCAAGGACGGAGTGTACGAATTTCTCCTCGTGGCCCCGGTCATTCCGTTTACCAACGGAGCGGGGTCGCCGGTGAATCCTCTGGCCATTAAATAAGGGTGTAGGGGGTTGGGGGCAGGGGGTAGAAACTTCCCTGTTTTAGATAACCCAGGGGGCATG
>Ga0316605_10001335_pt1 | contig 14338 bp, 11 predicted proteins | sample OWC_soil_day20_n_FD_207666 | JGI IMG/M metagenome (GOLD analysis project Ga0316605, IMG submission 207666) | Wetland soil microbial communities from Old Woman Creek delta, Ohio, United States - OWC_soil_day20_noCT | ecosystem: Environmental > Terrestrial > Soil > Wetlands | place: USA: Ohio... | reverse complement strand
AATTGGCGAAAATGTACCTGGCCAAACACCCTCACCTCAAGGAATTCGTCACCTCCCCCACCTGTGCCCTGGTGAAAATCCGGGTGGATGTCTATTACTTGGTCTGGCGTTTTCAAAACGTCCTGGAGTGGAAAGTCAAATAATGAGTAGGATCTCCTTCTCCTTGCAGGATATTAAAACCGAGGACCGGTCCCTTGTGGGAGGAAAAGGGTTCGCCCTGGCGGTTATGGCCCGGGGCGGACTGCGGGTTCCGCCGACTCTCTGCATCACCCTCGACGCCTACCTGGAATTCGTGACAACCACCGGGATCCGGGAAACGATCCTCCTGGAACTGGGCCGGAAATCCTTCGAGGACATGCGCTGGGAGGAGATTTGGGACACCTCCCTGAGAATCCGCAACGCTTTTCTGCAATCCCCTTTCTCGGAAGGTCTCCGGGGAAGATTGATCCCGCCTCTCGAAGCGATGTTTTCTGGAAAGGCCGTGGCCGTTCGGTCTTCCGCCCCGGGGGAGGATTCCGCCAGGACCTCCTTTGCCGGTTTGCATGAATCCTATATTCACATTCGGGGAATCGATTCTATCCTGGAACATATCCGTCTGGTCTGGGCTTCCCTCTGGTCCGACCGGGCCCTCTTGTACCGGAAGGAATTAGGATTGGACGTGCAAAAGAGCGCCATGGCGGTCGTGATCCAGGAGATGATCTCCGGAGAACGATCGGGGGTTGCCTTCGGAAGAAATCCCCTCGATCCCGCCCAGGCGGTCATCGAGGCGGTTTACGGGCTGAATCAGGCCCTGGTTGACGGGACCGTGGAGCCGGATCGGTGGATCCTCAAAAGGGATACGGGAGACGTGATCTCCTATCATGAAGCAAAACGTGAAAAGATCCTGGCCTATACGCCGGGCGGTGTCCGCCTGGAGCTCCTCCCTTCGGAATTGGGCGGCAAGCCGCCTCTTGAGCCGGCGGAGATCGGGGAAGTTTTTGGACTGACCCGAAAGGCGGAAACGATCTTCGGAAGCCCGCAGGATATGGAGTGGACCTATCGCCGAAATCTGTTGTTCACCCTACAATCCAGGCCCATCACTACCGGCTCTTCCGAGCCTGGGGATACCCGCCGCTGGTACTTGACATTGCACCGCAGTTTTGAGAACCTGCAAGGCCTCCGCCGGAAGATTGAAGAAGAACTGATCCCCCGGATGGTGGCAGAGGCCGGGGAGATGGCTCAATTTTCCCTGGCCCTCCTTTCGGATCAGGAGCTGGCCGGGGAGATCGAAAGGCGCCTTAAGATCGGAGAAAAATGGGATGAGCAGTACAAAGAATACTGCATCCCTTTCGCCCACGGCATGCGCCTTTTCGGACAGATATACAACGACAGGGTGAAACCGGAGAATCCCTTCGAGTTCATGGACCTGCTCGGCGGAGCCGACATGATCAGCGTTAAGAGGAACCGCCTGTTGGAAACCCTGGTCCGGCAGGTCCGCCGGAATCCCCGCCTGGCTGAAAGCCTGAGAAGCGGCCGGAGGGAGGGGATCGACCCGGGGTTCCAGAAGGCCCTGGATTCCTTTCTCGCCGAATTCGCCGATCAGAGCTGGAGCCAGGCCCGTTTTGACCGGAACCCCAAGGCCCTCTTCACGCTTCTGCTGAACATGGCTCTGCGAGAGCCTCCCCGCAAGGGTTCGGCGAGGAGAGGTCAAAAAGCGCTGGAGAAAAAATACTTTTCCCGCTTCGAGGAAGACCAAAAAGAATTCGCCGCAGAGCTCCTTAATCTGGGCCGGGCAAGTTATCGGCTCAGGGACGATGACAACATTTACCTGGGAAAGATCCAGGCCCAGATTGTTGCGGCGGTGGAGGAGGGGAAAAAACGTCTGCAGAGGCAGGGTTGGTTTTCCCCTGCTCAGGCGGAAGGACAGGATGTGGCCCGGGCGCTGCGCAATCCGCGGTACAGGTTCAAGAAGGGGTCCATCCCCGGGATGAAACCGGAGAAAGAATTGGCGGGGATCCGCAGCCGGCAGCTGGTCGGGCAGCCGGCCAGCTCGGGAATCGCTGCGGGCAAGGCCCGCGTCATTTTGCGGGCCGAAGATCTCTTTTCTTTCCAGCCGGGAGAAATCCTGGTCTGCGACGCCATCGAGCCAAACATGACCTTCGTCGTCCCCCTTGCTGCAGGCATCGTGGAGCGGCGCGGCGGCATGCTGATCCACGGGGCGATCATCGCCCGGGAATACGGAATCCCCTGCGTAACGGGGATTCCGGACGCCACCTCTTTGATTCCCGACGGGACCCGGGTGACCGTGGACGGCTTCCTGGGCATCGTCATCATCGGGGAGACGGCCCTGCCCGGAAAATAACACCGCCCAATCATCCGGCGCCCTTCGACCCTACCCCCAGCAGCGCGTAAAGCAACAGGATTCCCCGCGAGGTCCAGGCTGCGGTGCGAATCCAGTTCGTTCTTACCAATGAGCGCCATACGCCCGCATCGAAATTTTTAACAAGAAGATTATGATAGGGCCCTTGCAGAGTGAAAGTGGAGACCCATATCCCCGCAAGCAAACCCCCGTTTAGCCAGGCGTAGAAAGGGAGAAAACCTTCCGGCTGCCTCCAAAGGAGAAGAAATGCCGTGATCAATTCTGCTGCCATCACCGGGATGACCACCCACCCCGTCCGTCGGGTGTTCGCCTTTTCATAGGCGACGAAAGCATCCTTTCCGACCCGCCCCAGCAAGGGATAATGAACCGCCTGGGCGAACCAGATCACACCGGTCATGAAGAGGGTTGAAAACAAATGGACCAGAAAGACAGCTTTCACTTTTGCCCCCCTGATTCTATGTTTTGAGGCCTTGCGCGATGACCTCCCCGACCCGCCGCCCTGAATCCATGGCCCATTGCAGAGAGGCCGGGTTCGCGTATTCCCCGCAGACGTAAAGACCCGGGCGGACCGGCTCGACAGGCGCGGTCGGGTCGGGGAGCGGTGGAATCTGGAGAGGCAACGCGTGCCGAATCCAATAGGTGCGCAGATGCCTCCAGGCTGACACCGCCGAGCCAAACCACCCGGAGAGCTGAGAGCGAACGGCCTCAATCAGCTGATCGTCATCGAGTGCCGGCAAGCCGATGATGGTAGCGGCAATCAGGGAAAGGCCCGGCAGGGCATAGGGTGGAGCAATGAGGCTGGGGACGGCCAGACTGTTCACCGGGCCCTGCCCTTCGCCGTTCAAAATCAGCAGAGGCTCATTTAGGGGGGGGTCGTCGGCTGCAAAATACACGCAGGTCGTGCTCCGGGACCCCGGCTCCGGCTGCTTTACCTCTCCCAGGAGGCGGGCGGTTTCAGGTCCCTCCGTGGCAAGGACCAGGGCCCGGGCCGTTACCTTCTCCCCGGAAGAAAGAATAACGTTTTGATCCTGGATCGATTCAACCCGGGAATTCAAACGAAGCGAGTCGGCGGGAAGGCGGGAAGCGATTTGCCCGGGAATGGCCCCCATGCCCCGGGCGGGAAGAGCCGTTTCCCCGGAGGAAAACATGCGAAACCCGAACTCGAACATCCGGCTGGAAATTTCGAGTTCCCGGTTGAAAAAAACGCTACCGAGGAAAGGGCGGAAAAACCGGTCGATCATCTCTTCCGAGAACCCGATTTCCTGCAGCGCCCTGAGAGTGGTCATTTCCGGGCGGCGGAATAGCCCTTCGATGGAACCCTCCAGGGTCTTGCGGCGAAGCCGCCCGACCTTTATTTTATCGCTGAAGGTTCCAACGGGGGAGAGCACACCTTTCAGGGATTCCAGGGGATGTCGCCAGGGATCGGCAACCTTGTGAAACCTTCCGCCGAACCGGACCATGGCTCCCGGATAAAAGAAATGGAGGTTCAGAGCCTGATAGTCCAGTACTCGCCGCGCTTCCGGATAAGCGGTAAGGAGAACCTGAAAACCCCGATCCAGGAGGAATCCCTCAACCTTGTCCGTCCGGACCCGGCCCCCTATTCCATCCGCGGCTTCGAGGAGGAGGAAGGAAATGTTTTCCTGATGAAGCTCAAGCGCGCAGCATAAACCGGCCAGTCCGCCTCCCACGACGATCACATCGGCTTTGCCTCCCATTTGCTCCCCCCTCTTTCACCGGCATGGCAAGGAAACCGGAAAGCACAACTCCTGCCATCCGCACCATGGCCGGATATTCGCAAAATCCATCCCTTCTGTCAATAATTAAGTATTCTGTCCTCGGAATTGCACCGCATAGTATATCTCCAATCGGTAGGCCTTTTTCCAAGGTGCGGACAGTGGCACGCCCGATAGCATTTTGAGCCTTTCGAATTTTGCCAAAATGTACCCCTTCATTCACGGGTGTCCAGTCGCTATGAATGGAGGACCGGCGCAAAGGCCAAGAGGTGCCCTGGCCTGGGGGCCCGGCCGGTCCGCTGGAATCATAAGGCGCTGGGATCTTCGTGGAGAGGGCGGGGGCTAAGGCCTCCCGCCCCCCATTTCGGAGAATCGGTCTTTTCTTCGAGTCTCGGGTTATCCCGGCCGATGCTTCCGGCGCGTACCGCCCGAACCCCCAGGCCACAACAAAACTGGTTTCGGGCCACCCGTGACTGAAGGGTTACGCCAAAATTTGCCTTGACTGCAGATTTCTATAAGAGTATTTTTTAGCTGGTTTTTATCACTCCATAACCGAGTAAACCCGACAACAGAACCACAAACCTTCTGGAGGATTTATGAAAGGATTTTCCGGAAGTGTCAAATCTTTACCCTCCAACGGGATTTGTATTCTCATTTTGGGCGGGTATTTCTTGGTAGTTTTTAACCCATTTCCTTTCATTTAAAAGACAGGGCAAGGAGGCAAGCCATGGGTGATGATGTTTATGTGAAACTAAGAGAATTTATGAATACTCTCCCAGCAGGATACCCCTCCACCCCAAGTGGGGTTGAAATCAGGATTTTGCAGAAGCTCTATTCCCCAGAAGAGGCTGAACTCACTATGCAATTGAAGAACGAACCTGAAGAAATTCCTGCGATCGCAACCCGGCTGGGGCTGGACGAAGCAGAATTAGCCCGGCGGCTCGAAAAAATGGCCCATAAAGGCCTCATTTTCAGAGTCCGGAAAGAAAATAAGGCGCTCTACCAGGCAATTCAGTTCATGGTCGGGGTTTACGAGTTCCAGCTCAAGAACCTGGATAAAGAATTTTGCCAGATGTTTGAGGAGTATCTTCCTCATTTTGGAAGGTCCCTCATGCCCGTTAAAACCAAGCAGTTGCGGGTTGTTCCAGTGGAGTCGGCGGTGAAATCAACGCCTATGGTGGAGACCTATAACCGAGTCCGGGAATTGGTGAAAGGGCAAAAGACCTTTTCGGTGGCGCAATGCATTTGTCGCAAAGAACAGGAGATTCTTGGAAAGAAGTGTGACCGACCACAGGAAACTTGCCTCGGATTTGGAGACTTGGCCCAGTTCTTCATTGATAATAATTTAGGAAGAGCGATCGGCAAGGTTGAGGCCTTGAAAATTCTTGACCTTGCGGAGGAATCAGGCCTGGTACTTTCTCCAAGTAACAGCCAAGAGTTAGCGGCCCTTTGTTGCTGTTGTCCATGTTGTTGCCCGGTCCTCAAATACGCTAAGCTGATGCCCCGCCCGGCGGATATGGTAATATCCTATTACCAGGCCAAAATTGAGCCCGAGATCTGTTCAAGCTGCGGTCTTTGTCTCGACCGATGCCAGATGGCGGCAATTAAAAAGGGAGAGGATTCATATCAAGTCATCGATGGGAGATGCATCGGTTGTGGACTCTGCGTTTCAGCCTGCCCCACCGAAGCCATATCAATGTTGACAAAATTCGGAATGGAACCGCCCCCTAAGGTTTTTTTGCAGGACACTCTGCCGAAAATCAAAGCCGAGAGGCATGCAATCCAGAGCAAGGCGAAGGCAGGTGTTTCATAAGCAGAATGCATAATCCAGTTATTTTAAGAAACTCTTTGATACAGAAGGGCGAAATAAAATAGTCGAGTTTACGAAGATGCAGTCTCCCGCAATCACGGCTGGGAGTAAGAGACTTGCGGATCGTCTTGGTTTGACTGGAACCGACGCCAAATCAGCGGCTACAATTATCCCAGCCCTTGTGACCATTTCTTATGGTCCTCAACAAATATTTGAAATTGCCGAAGCCACCGACAATAAAGCGGTGGTGAAATGCATTGAATGTGCCTTTTGGAACAACGTGCAAGCCAAGAAAATTACGGATGACCTTTGTTCTTCAAATTCCCATTATTATTGGGAGGGTTTTGCCAAAGCTATCAATCCCAAACTAACTTCAACCCTGGTTAAAGCCAAACCTCGGGGCGATTCCCTTTGCGAGTGGGTTTTTTAAATTGATGTTTTTTTGGCATCAAAATTATTTGCATGCGGCCAAGAAGGCTTGCCATCAAGCTTCTTCATGGATTTTTAAAAATTCGTAGTTTTTGGTTCCGGCTATGCCAGGTTAGGAATAATTGCTCTTTTTACATAGGGAACTGGAGGAAATATGCAGGATGAATTTGCTGGTTACGATGCTATCGGTTTGGGGGAATTGATCCGCAAGAAGGAATTGAAGCCCACCAATTTGCTGGAGATGACGATCCACCGGGTTGAAAAGATAAATCCCAAGCTGAATGCCATAATTCATAAAATGTATGACCAAGCACGGGAAAGGGCAGCAAATTGGGAAGCCAAAGTCCAAAAAGGAGGCGTAGAGGGAGCCATTTTCTGCGGCGTTCCGTTCCTTCTAAAGGACCTCGTCGCAGAATACAAGGGAGCCCCCTTTCACGAAGGTTCCAGAGCAGTCCAAGGATATGTTTCAAAAATAGATACCGAGTTAGTGAAACGCCAGAAAGCAGCAGGCTTAATCATTGTGGGGAAAACGAATACCCCTGAATTTGGAGCCGCGCCAACAACCGAGCCACTTCTTTATGGACCGACCCATAATCCCTGGGATCCGAGTTTAACCCCGGGAGGTTCAAGTGGCGGATCTGCGGCGGCGGTAGCTGCGGGAATTGTCCCCATGGCTCATGGAAACGATGGGGGAGGTTCCATTCGCATCCCCGCCTCCTGTTGCGGGCTTTTCGGTCTTAAGCCTACCCGGGGAAGGAATCCCTTAGGCCCAATATTTGGAGATATTGGAGGCGGAATTGTTCATGAACACGGATTAACACGGACGGTGAGAGATTCTGCCGCCCTTCTGGATGTTACTTCCGGACCGGATTTGGGGGATCCTTATTATGCTCCCCCTAAGGAGCACTCATTTCTGGAAGAGGTGGGGCGGGATCCGGGCCGATTAAAGATCGGCCTTTTGACCCAAGTCCCTGCGGGCTGGTACGAAAAGAGACAATTTCACCCGGATTGCGAAGCCGCTGTAAAGGACGCTGCGCAACTTTGTGAAAATTTGGGTCACATCGTCGAAGAAATCGACCCGAATCAATTTAGTCATCCCACTATGCCCTTGCTTTATGGCCATATTTTTTCTTGTTATCTGGGTCACGCTGTGGCGTATTGGGAAAAGGAATTGGGCAAAAAAATAGGCCAAGAGGATCTGGAGCCGATCACCTGGATGAGGTATCAATCTGGGCTGGGAAAGTCTGGGGGAGACTATCTGGTTACAATCGAGGAAGTCCAGAAATTTTCCCGGAAAATAGCACGCTGGTATCAAGAAGGAAGCTATGACCTCTTATTGTCGCCGACGATGTGTATTCCTCCAGCGAAACTCGGCATCTTTCAGTCAACCCCTGAAAATCCGATGCAATTCCTTGAAGTTGCTCTTCCCTTTTTAGCGATCACAAGGGTGGCAAACTTAACTGGTCAACCCGCTATGTCGGTCCCCTTATTTTGGAACAAGGAAAATATTCCGATCGGGATTCAATTCGCAGGTCGTTTTGGGGGCGAGGCTACCCTTTTCAGGTTGGCAGCTCAACTGGAACTGGCACGGCCTTGGAACGATCGAACCCCACCTATTCATTGCCAGAAAATATGACAACGATCTCAAGTATTTTTCTATTGCCCAAATAGGATATCTTGATACTTTGGATCATGCAGGTGGCAGGCACAAAGGATAATTTGAGCAGGGAAAATGGGGGGGTAGGGTAAAAATCCAATCCTTACGACCAGAAGAAGGAAAAGGCCATGAAAAAGGTGATTCTGGGCATTGTTGGAATTCTGGTTCTCTTGATTGTCATCTTTCTCCTCCAGTCGGCCCCTATCGATCCCGCGGCTTACACTCCTCCTAAAGCGCCCGAGTTAACCGGCGTGCTGGCGCCCAACAATCTCCTGCAAAAAGCCGAGCTTCTGGCCCGGGGAAATATCAGCGGCCCGGAAGAGGTAGCCGTGGACAACCAGGGGCGGGTTTACGGCGGGAGCCAGGACGGGAAGATCATGCGCCTGCTTCCGGATGGCAAGCTGGAGGTCTTTGTTGAAACGAAGGGACGTCCATTGGGTCTCCAGTTTGATAAAAAGTGGAACCTGATTGTCTGCGACGCTTATAAGGGTTTGCTCTCCATCGATCCCCAGGGAAAGATCATGGTTTTGGCAACAACCGCCGATGGGGGTCCCTTCAGGTTCACCGACGCTCTCGATATCTCCAGCGATGGAACGATTTACTTCACCGACGCAAGCTCCAAGTACCAGCAGGATGAATATCTTTACGACCTGATGGAGTCCAAACCCCATGGCCGCTTAATGAGTTACGACCAGGCCACTGGCCAAGTAAAGGTTTTATTAAAAAACTTATACTTTGCCAACGGAGTCGCTTTGGCGCAGGGAGAGGATTTTGTCTTGGTAAATGAGACCTATCGTTACCGGATCGTCAAGTATTGGCTGAAGGGGCCCAAGGCCGGAACGCACGAGATTTTCAGTGATAACTTACCCGGATTTCCCGACAACATTTCCAGTAACCGGAAGGGGACCTTCTGGCTTGCCCTCTTCACTGTCCGTAATGATGTCGTGGATAAATTGCATCCCTTCCCCCTCCTCAAAGCGCAGATGTCCAAGCTGCCCAAGGTTTTTTGGCCTAAGCCGAAGCCATACGGCTTTGTCTTAGCCCTGGATGAAAATGGAAAGATCACCCAAAGCCTTCATGAGCCGACCGGAAACCACTTGAAGGAGATCACTTCAGCCCGAGAATACGGGGATTTTCTTTACCTGGGTAGCCTGCACAATGACCGGATTGGAAAATACAAGTTGTCCAAATAGTTTCGAGAAAAAATTCGAAAGGGCGGACTTCCATTCCCCTTTTGTTTTTGTAAGCTGGAAATCCCCTTATCCAGCTTGATTTTCCAATTTTCTAACTTATTGATTTTACACGATCAGAATTTTTCGAATTTGACTTTTTCGACAGCCTCGCTATATAGCTCCCCTTTTCGGATTGCAAAAAGTTCAAGGTTCGAATATCATACCTGCAAGCGGCTGATCACTGCCCAAGATGCGGACAGGGGCACGATGAACCCTAACCTTATTTTCACAGGAGGGTGAAATGAAAACAGGGGCCGCTCCCTTGGAGGTCACGGTAAAGCACAAGGGTGAAACCTTTCACGCCACCTATACCCTTGAAAAGGGGATTGTTACAGTATCTGCCATGGGTCGGCTTCTTTCTGCTCATTTGGGGCCTACTCCTCCAGATATACTTGCCCGTGAGATGTTGAGAGAAATCATCGATACACTCAAACCTTCCAATCTTTGACCCGGAGCAACCAGCAAAAAATTTGGACACGGCTATTGTTTCGGCTAAAGTCGGGCTGATTTTGGAGGTTGCCTTGGGGACCCTATCCGAACTCCTCGCAGTAGCAGTTTGAACCAAAGAAAATTTGTACTCTTGGAAAAGTCAAGAGTGGATATTCCCTCTTTTATGGAAGATTAGCCCAAAGAATTCCTAAGAAAGAAGGGCAAGAATAATGGAAAAAAATTTTGTATCCGCGATTCTTATGGGAGCCTTTTTTCTACTTTTTGCTTGCTGGGCGGGTGCGGCATCTCCCCAAGTAATCGCGACGAATCCGCCAAACGGCGCTGTGGGAGTGAGGCCGGATGTAGACACCATTCAAATCCTCTTTGACAAACCAGTTCTTATGCCGAACCTATCGCCTGGGAACGTTTGTCTGAGTCTGAGTGACAATTGGCCGGCCGTTGTTGTTCCCGTGATCGGCTTCGACGGGTCGTTATATCACTTCGGGCGAACGGATCGCGGAGTTGATCTCCCTCTGGGCAGTCAAGTTCGACTTATCCTCAACCCTCCCGGATCCGGGAGCGGTTGTTTCCGGGACGCGGAAGGAAACCTTCTTCCTGCCTATGAGCTGAAATTCAGCATCAGGCAGAATGCCGAAGATCCGCCCATTGAACCCCAAGTTATTTCAACAGATCCCCCCAGGGGTGCCGCCGGCGTTGATCCGAATATCTCATCAGTATCCATCACCTTCGATAAGCCCATGTCCGACAATACGGATAGCCGGTTGGGGGCGTGGTTTTTGAACTACGGGTGGGGATCAGGATCTACCCGCGAATGGTCCGGAGATAAAAAAACGCTGACGATAACCCGGGATGCCGGAACTCCTTTAGCTTCGGGGCAGACCGTCATCTTCCTTTTAAACTGGGAACTCTCGATGAGGCTCCAGGAGACGGGAGGAAATGTTCTTCAGGAGTACGCCTATTATTTCACAATCGAGGGGGATCAAAAGGCTTTTTATGAAAATCTATGCCAGGTCAGTATTCTCAAAATTCCCGAAGATCCGGGGAAGGGATTCTATTGGCCTTATTATTTGAGCATCCCCAATTCTCTTCAGGGTCCGACGTCCCTCTTTGTCGAGCCTAATAACTCAGGCCTGCCGGCGCTGGACCAAATTTATCACGACGTCAATGCTGCGAGCCTCCTTTATTCACGCGCCGCCTGGGTCAATCTAAATTGGGACCTGAAAGTCCCGATCCTCGTTCCCACTTTTCCGCGTTCCTATGGCGTTTATACCCAAGCACTGAGTTTGTGGCTCCCCGATAACTGCAACTGTCCCGAACTGGAACGGCCTGACCTTCAAATGGTTGCCATGATCGAAGATGCAAAGGAAAGACTTCGATCGATGGGCCACATCCTTGACGACAGGGTCTTTATGAACGGGTTTTCGGCCTCGTGCAGTTTTACCGGTGGATTTACGCTTCTTCATCCCGAAATGATAAAGGCTGCGGCTTGCGGCGGGGGGTTGCCAAGCGACTATGATCCCCAAAGAATATCAAATCTTGAAGCCATCACGGAAAAATCCATCGACCTCTCAACCTACTTTGAGGTTCCTTTGTATATTTACGTCGGAGATCAGGACGGGAACTATAATACAGACCTCTGGCTGACTACTAAGCAGTTTTACGAATCGGCAGGGGCCAACGCCCAGCTTGTTCTCTATCCCGACGTAGGCCACACGATAACGCCGGAGATGTATGATGATCTGGGAGCTTTTTTCCGGCGGCATAATACGATATTTGCGGATATGGCGACAGTTGACGATTGGGCTTATCCTTTCACGGTGGCGATTTATAATGCAGGGATCACCGCGGGTTGTTCAGCTAATCCTCTAAAATATTGTCCGGGGGATGCGGTGACCCGGGAGCAAATGGCTGTATTCATAATCCGAGCCCTGAATCAGGCGCCTCCAGATGGGTATTGTGGGGCGACGGCTCCTTTTTTGGATGTTTCCGCCGATCGTTGGTCCTGTAAATATATAAAGAAATTGGTGGAGTTAGGGATTACCTCGGGGATTGGGCAAGGGATGTTTGGTCCGGAGAATACGGTAACCCGGGAGCAGATGGCGGCGTTTATGACCCGAGCCCTGAATGAAGTTCCAAGCGATGGATATTGCGGGATGGAGGGTCCGTTCACGGATGTGCCTTCCGGCTGGTGGAGCTGTAAGTATATAAAAAGGCTGGTGGAACTGGGAATTACGGCGGGGATCGGACAAGGGCTTTATGGGCTTGGAGATCCAGTAACCAGGGCTCAGATGGCGGTTTTCTTGGGAAGAGCGTTTCTGGGGATGTAAATGATGGAAGGGCAGAAATGGTCCTGCCGTGTCTGCAAAATTTTCATGATTTAGTTACCCCCGCCCCATACTCCAAGATGGCCTTAAACCGGAGAAGGGGGCGTTTCTCAATTTCTTAATTATTGGTAGATTGTAAACCTGAATCATTTAACAGCCTCCTCTTCCTTGCATGGTTGGCATTTTTCCCTTATTCCCCGCGATAAAATATTCGCCTGAGGGGATGGCCAGCGATCGTTCTCTGATATTATTGGAGGAGGCTGGGAAGCCATAAAGCGGTCTTCGGAAAGAAGAAGACGATACCCAAGCCAACAAGCTGGAGAATCATGAAGTCTACCATACCCCGGTAGATCTGTTTAAGTTCCCACTCAGGAACAACAGCTTTGAGGTAATATGCCGACATCGCCACAGGAGGAGAGAGATAGGCAGACTGGAGGTTTACTGCTACAAGGGTTCCGTACCAGATTAGATCGAGCTTTAGCTCCTGCACGATGGGCATGAAAATGGGAAGGAAAATGAAGACAATCGCCGGCCACTCTAGGGGCCAGCCCAGTAAGAAGATGATTAGCATTAGGATGACAAGCATCCAGATTGGGGAAACATTGAGCCCCAGCACAAAATTGGCAATCATGGGTCCGGTCCCAAGACGGGTGAAAACCGCCCCATAAATATTGGAGGCTACCGCTAAAAATAGAATCATGCTCGAAGTCTGAAGGGTCTTATAAAGGGCTCCTTTTAGTACAGCAAAAGTGAGCCGCCGATACAGAATTATAAGCAGAAACGCCCCCGATGCGCCCATCGCGGCCGCCTCCGTGGGCGTTGCCAGGCCAGCGAGGATGCTGCCCAGGGCAGCAAAAATGATGAAGGCCATGGGGACGACGCCACGCAGCAGATCTCGAAGGATCTGCTTGAAGGAAGCCCTCCTTTCCTCTGCCGCCAAGGGAGGACCCAGCTTTGGGTTTACGAAGCTCCGGACCATCGCGTATGCCATGTACAACCCGGAGAGGATAGCCCCAGGAATGATTGCCGCAGCAAACAGGTGAACGACGGACACACCAAGCACCGGACCCATCACGACCAGCATTACACTAGGCGGGATGAGGATTCCTAACGTCCCGCCTGCAGTTATCACGCCCGCAGAGAGCCTCTGATCATACCGCGACTTCACCATCAACGGAGCCGCCATCAGACCAATGACGGTTACAGAAGCACCAACGATCCCTGTGGCCGTGGCGAAGATAGTGGACGTAATTAGCGCTGCTAGGTAGAGTGATCCTGGAACTCGAGCCAGAATTAATTGAACGGCCCTAAAGAGTCGCTCCATCAATCCAGCCTGTTCTAAGAGATGGCCCATGAAGATGAAGAGTGGAACCGCCGCCAGAGTCTCCTCCTTCATGATACCAAGGGTTTGGAAATACATCAGATTGAAGACAGGTTCGCCGAACCCCATATAGCCGAAGATCAGCGATAAGATGATCAAGGTGAAAGAGATAGGAAAGCCGACAAAGATCGTAATGAGCAGGGTTGCTATCTGGACCAAACCTAAATATTCAGGGGTCATAACCACTCTCCATGGCGTGCAGCCCAGAGGCTTTTCAGCATCTCAGAAACCCCCTGGAGTATGAGAAGGAAGGCTGAAACCGGGATAACCATCTTGAACGGGTAAATTGGCGGCCGCCAAGGGCTAACCTCGGACAGCTCTCGCATAACTAAAGAATAGTATGCTGATTCCCACCCGGCGATAAGAAATAGGATCATCCCCGGGAAGAATAGAAAAAGATAACAAATAGCATCTATCAGTCCTTGCGTTTTTGGGTTGAACTTTTCATAAATGAAATCACAACGGATATGTCCCCTGCGCAGCAGACAGTAGGCGGCACCCAACATGAAGAGACTTCCGTAAAGCATGTAAGATATTTCAAAAGCCCAAATCGTCGGGGCGCGGAATACATAACGCGCGATCACTTCATACGTCATCCCACCCGTCAAAGGAAGAATCAGCCAGCAAGCGAATTTTCCACTCCACGCCCCAATGGCATCAACAATCCGGATTATTTTTAGAAATGTCCTGCTCGGCTGCGGCATGCGCTTCCATCCTTTCCAACTTTATGATAACTTAACCGGAGTAATATCAAAACTCCTCCTCGCGTCCTAACCTCTTGGTCTGAATCAAATGGGTCCCCTTCGAGCCATTCGCAGTCTGGAGGATCTTGTTTAAACTGTATATGCATCCGGGTTTTTAATGAGTCTCACACGTATTGAGTCAGAAAACCAGCGGAAAACGGCTGCTTAAATAGGCCCTTTAAAGGTCCATTCTTGCAGCCGTTTTTTATTAAAAGTATTA
>Ga0316605_10001333_pt1 | contig 14356 bp, 16 predicted proteins | sample OWC_soil_day20_n_FD_207666 | JGI IMG/M metagenome (GOLD analysis project Ga0316605, IMG submission 207666) | Wetland soil microbial communities from Old Woman Creek delta, Ohio, United States - OWC_soil_day20_noCT | ecosystem: Environmental > Terrestrial > Soil > Wetlands | place: USA: Ohio... | reverse complement strand
GCGGCGCAGTTCATCGTGGACCGCGTCGAAGGCCGCGAGGTGCCGCAGCGGGTGATCGACATCGGTTTCTCGATCGTCGAACGCGAGAGCGGCTGATCAGGGTAAACCCAATTCATGAGCCGATGAGGTAGCGCTACCATATCGAGATCGGATGGTAGCGCTACCCAACTTCAAGGAGACCTGGACATGAAGAAACTGCTGATTCCCATCGCAACGATTGCACTCGGCCTGCTGGCTGCCAACACGGTCCAGGCCCAGGTCTGGCCGTCCAAGCCGGTGACGCTGCTCGTGCCGTTCCCGCCCGGCGGGTCCACCGACATGATCGCGCGCACGCTGGCGCCATCGCTGCAGGCCAAGCTCGGCAGCACCTTCATCATCGAGAACAAGGCCGGAGCCACCGGCACGGTGGGCGGCGGGCTGGTCAAGCGTGCCGCGCCCGATGGCTACACCCTCTTCGTGTCGTCGCTGGGGCCGTTCGTGATCGCGCCGCACCTGATCAAGAGCATGCCCTACGACCCGTTGAAGGACTTCGACTACATCACCGTGGCCGTGCAGGCCCCCAATGTGCTGGCCGTGCCGGCCAACTCACCGCACAAGACGATGGCTGATGTCATCGCGTACCACAAGGCCAACCCCGGCAAGATGACCTTCGCGTCCTCGGGCAACGGCTCCAGCGACCACCTGACGGCCGAGCTGTTCTGGCAGACAACCGGCACCAGCGGATCGCACATCCCCTACAAGGGCGGCGCACCGGCCATGGCCGACCTGCTGGGCGGGCAGGTCGATGCGACCTTCATGAACATCAACACCGGGCTGCCCAACATCAAGGGTGGAAAGTTGCGCGCTCTGGCCATCACCAGCGCCAAGCGCTCGCCGCTGCTGCCCGACGTGCCGACGATGGACGAGTTGGGCATCAAAGGCGTGACCGTCTATTCCTGGCAGGCCTTTGCTGCGCCGAAGGGCCTGCCGGCCGACATCAAGGCCAAGCTGCACGAGGCCATCGTCGCCGGGTTGAACGACCCCGCCGTCAAGCCCAAGCTGCTGGATCTGGGCTTCGAGATCGTCGGCAACACGCCAGAGCAGTTCACCGCCTTCCAGGCATCGGAGTTCGCGCGCTGGAAGAAGGTCATCGAGACCGGCAAGATCACCGCGGATTGATGGGCCCACCCCCGCAGCGCCTTCGGCGCTCCCCCTCAAGGGGGCGCCGCCAGCGGCCCGGCAAAGCCGGTTCCGCGGCGTCCACTTGATGGGTGCTCGGCTGCGTGTTGCCACTACCGAGATTCTTCGATGCCTACTTCCCCCACTCCCGTCGTCACCGCTGTGCGCGTCATCCCGGTCGCCGGCCGCGACAGCATGTTGCTCAACCTGAGCGGCGCGCATGGTCCGTTCTTTACACGCAACCTGCTGATCCTCAGTGACAGCGCAGGCCGCACCGGTATCGGCGAGGTGCCGGGCGGCGAGAAGATCCGCAAGACGCTGGAGGATGCCGCGACGCTGGCGGTCGGCCAGCCGCTGGGCGCGCATCAGCGTGTGCTGCAGCAGGTGCAGCAGGCCTTCGCCGACCGCGACAGCGGCGGGCGTGGGCTGCAGACCTTCGACCTGCGCACCACCATCCACGCGGTTACGGCCATCGAATCGGCGCTGCTCGACCTGCTGGGCCAGCACCTCGAGGTGCCGGTGGCCGCGCTGCTGGGCGAAGGCCAGCAGCGCGACGCGGTGGAGATGCTGGGCTAACTGTTCTTCGTCGGCGACCGCAAGCGCACCGATCTGCCGTATGCCGAAGACCCGGGCGCCGCCGACGACTGGTTCCGCCTGCGCCACGAGGCGGCACTGACGCCCGAAGCCGTCGTGCGCCTGGCCGAAGCGGCGCGCCAGCGCTACGGCTTCAACGACTTCAAGCTCAAGGGCGGCGTGCTGGCCGGCGACGACGAGGTCGACGCGGTGATCGCGCTGCATGAGCGCTTTCCGCAGGCCCGTGTGACGCTCGACCCCAACGGCGGCTGGATGTTGAAGGACGCCATCCGCCTGGGCCAGCGCATGCGCGGCATCGTCGCCTATGCCGAAGACCCCTGCGGGGCCGAAGACGGCTTTTCTGGCCGCGAGGTGATGGCCGAGTTCCGCCGTGCCACCGGCTTGCCCACGGCGACCAACATGATCGCCACCGACTGGCGCCAGCTGACGCATGCGCTGTCGCTGCAGAGCGTGGACATTCCATTGGCCGACCCGCACTTCTGGACCATGGCCGGCAGCGTGCGCGTGGCGCAGACCTGCCGTGACTGGGGCCTGACCTGGGGCAGCCATTCCAACAACCACTTCGATGTCTCGCTGGCGATGTTCACGCATGTCGGCGCCGCCGCACCTGGCAAGGTGACCGCCATCGACACGCACTGGATCTGGCAGGACGGCCAGCGCCTGACGAAGGATCCGCTGCGCATCGTCGACGGCCATGTGCAGGTGCCGAAGAAGCCGGGCCTGGGCGTCGAGCTGGACATGACCGAGGTCGACAAGGCCCATCAGCTGTACCTGCAGCATGGCCTGGGCGCGCGCGACGACGCGGTGGCCATGCAATCCCTGATCCCGAACTGGCGCTTCGACCCGAAGCGCCCCTGCATGGTCCGCTGAGCGAGGATGTCCAGATGAGCACACCCTATACCGCCTTTCCCAACCGCCTGCGCCAGCAACTGAAGGCCGGCGAACGCCTGATCGGCTGCTGGCTGTCGCTGGGCAGTCCGATCACCACCGAGGTCGTCGGCGTGGCCGGTTTCGACTGGCTGCTGCTCGACTCCGAGCATGCGCCCAACGACGTGCTGTCGCTGATCCCGCAGTTGATGGCGCTGAAGGACAGCGCCAGCGCGCCGGTGGTGCGCCCGCCGTGGAACGACACGGTGCTGATCAAGCGGCTGCTCGATGCTGGCTGCTACAACTTCCTGATCCCCTTCGTCGAGACGGCGGAACAGGCGCGTTCGGCAGTGGCGGCCACGCGCTACCCGCCGCAGGGCGTGCGCGGCGTGTCGGTGTCGCAGCGCGGCAACCGCTATGGCTCGGTGAGCGACTACCTGCAGCAGGCCAACGAGCAGATCACGCTGGTGGTGCAGATCGAAAGCCGCGCCGGCGTGGCGGCGGCCGCCGAGATCGCGGCGGTGGAGGGCATCGACGGCCTGTTCATCGGCCCGGCCGACCTGGCCGCAGCCTACGGCCACCTGGGCAACTCGGCGCACCCCGAGGTGCAGCAGGCCACGGTGCAGGTGCACGAGGCCGCCCGCGCCGCCGGCAAGGCCACCGGCATCCTGGCGACGGTGGAAGCCGATGCGCGGCGCTACCTGGACATGGGCATGAGCTTCGTCGCCGTCGGCAGCGACCTGGGACTGCTGCGCATGCACTCGCAGGCGCTGTGCGACAAGTACCGCGATCCGGGCCGCAAGCCGATCGCTTCCCAATACTGAAGCAAGGACCTGTCATGAGTACGAACTCTCTGAACATCGGCTTCATCGGCCTGGGCATCATGGGCGCGCCGATGTGCGGCCACCTGCTGGCCGCCGGCCACAAGCTGTTCGTGCGCACGCGTAGCAAGGTGCCCGAGGCGCTGGCCGGCGCGACGGTCTGTGCCAGCGCCAAGGAGGTGGCAGAGCGCGCCGACATCGTCTTCACCATGCTGCCCGACACGCCCGACGTGGAAGCCGTGCTCTTCGGCAAGGATGGGGTGGCTGCGGGCCTCAGCAAGGGCAAGACGATCGTCGACATGAGCTCGATCTCGCCGATCGAAACCAAGGCCTTCGCCCAGAAGATCAACGCGCTGGGTTGCGATTACCTGGACGCCCCGGTCTCCGGCGGCGAGGTCGGCGCCAAGGCCGCGTCCTTGACCATCATGGTCGGTGGCCCCGAAGCCAGCTTCGAACGCATCAAGCCGCTGTTCGAGTTGATGGGCAAGAACATCACCCTGGTCGGCGGCAACGGCGACGGCCAGACCACCAAGGTGGCCAACCAGATCATCGTCGCGCTGAACATCGCCGCGGTCGGCGAAGCGCTGGTCTTCGCCAGCAAGGCTGGTGCCGACCCGGCCAAGGTGCGCCAGGCGCTGATGGGCGGTTTTGCCAGTTCGCGCATCCTGGAAGTGCATGGCGAACGCATGATCAAGAGGACTTTCAACCCCGGCTTTCGCATCGGGCTGCACCAGAAGGACCTGAGCCTGGCACTCGCCGGCGCGCGCGCCCTGGGCGTGGCGCTGCCGCAGACCGCAGGGGCCGCACAGCTGATGCAGGCCTGCGCCGCCAATGGCATGCAGGACCTGGACCATTCGGCGCTGGTGCGCGCGCTGGAGCTGATGGCCCACCACGAGGTGGCGAAGGCATGACCGAGTCAGCGGACCGCATCGCGTGGGTGCGTGTCTCGTCCATCGTGCTGCCGTTGGCCACGCCGATCAGCGACGCCAAGGTGCTGACCGGCCGGCAGAAGCCGATGACCGAGGTGCTGATGCTGCTTGCCGAAGTGCAGACCGCGGACGGGCACCAAGGCCTGGGCTTCAGCTATGCCAAGCGCGCCGGCGGCCCGGGCCAGTTTGCCCACGCGAAGGAGGTCGCGCCGGTGCTGATCGGCGAAGACCCCAGCGACACCGGCCGGCTGTGGAACAAGCTGTGCTGGGCGGGCGCCTCGGTGGGCCGCAGCGGGCTGGCGACGCAGGCGCTGGGCGCCTTCGACGTGGCGCTGTACGACCTGAAGGCGCGACGCGCCAACCTGTCGCTGGCCAAGCTGCTGGGCAGCTGGCGCGATTCGGTGGCCTGCTACAACACCTCGGGCGGCTTCCTGCACACGCCGCTGGAGCAGTTGCTGGTCAACGCCGCGGCCTCGCGCGAGCGCGGCATCGGCGGCATCAAGCTGAAAGTAGGGCAGCCCGACCGCGCACTGGACATCCGCCGTGTCGAGGCAGTGCGCAAGCACCTGGGCGACGACATGCCGCTGATGGTCGATGCCAACCAGCAGTGGGACCGGCCCACCGCACAGCGCATGTGCCGCGTGTTCGAGGACTTCAAGCTCGTCTGGATCGAAGAGCCGCTGGACGCCTACGACCACGAAGGCCATGCGGCGCTGGCCGCGGCCTTCGACACGCCCATCGCCACCGGCGAGATGCTGACCAGCGCCGCCGAACATGCCGACCTGATCCGCCACCGGGCGGCCGACGTTCTGATGCCCGATGCACCGCGCGTCGGCGGCATCACGCCCTTCCTGAAGATCGCCGCGCAGGCGGAAAGCGCCGGGCTGATGCTGGCGCCGCACTTCGCGATGGAACTGCACGTGCACCTGGCCGCCGCCTACCCCAGCGAGCCCTGGATCGAACATTTCGACTGGCTGGAGCCGCTGTTCAACGAGCGCCTTGAAATCCGCGACGGCCGCATGCTCGTGCCCACGCGCCCCGGCCTGGGCCTGAGCTTGAGCGAACAGGCCTGCGCCTGGACCGTGGCCAGCGCCGAAGCCGGCACGCGACCGTAGGAGCCAAAGATGTCCGCTACCCCGCTGACCATCCGCATGCACGAGCGCGACAATGTCGCCGTCGTGGCCAACGACGGCGGCCTGCCTGCGGGCAGCGTGCTGCCCTCGGGCTTGGTGCTGCGCGACCGCGTGCCGCAGGGCCACAAGGTGGCGCTGGTGGACATCGCCGCCGATGCGCCGGTGCTGCGCTACGGCATCCCCATCGGCCATGCACTGAAGGACATCGCGCCCGGCAGCTGGGTGCACGAGCGGCTGCTGAAGATGCCGGCCGCGCGCGGCCTGGACGGCCTGCCGATCGCCACGGTCAAGCCGCCGCCCTTGCCGCCGCTGCTGGGCTACAGCTTCGAGGGCTACCGCAATGCCGACGGCTCGGTGGGCACGCGCAACATCCTGGCCATCACGCAGACGGTGCAGTGCGTGGCCGGCGTCACCGCGTTCGCGGTGCAGCGCATCAAGTCCGAACTGCTGCCTCGCTACCCGAACGTCGACGACGTGGTGGCGCTGGAGCACGGCTACGGCTGCGGCGTAGCCATCGACGCGCCCGACGCGCATGTGCCGATCCGCACGCTGCGCAACATCAGCCTGAACCCCAACTTCGGCGGCGAGCTGATGGTGGTCAGCCTGGGCTGCGAGAAGCTGCAGCCTGAGCGCCTACTGCCGCCGGGCAGCTTCGAGATCGCCGATGAACGCCAGCTGCTGGACGTGGTGTGCCTGCAGGACGACGGCCATGTCGGCTTCATGTCGATGGTGGAATCGATCCTGCGCCAGGCCGAAGTGCATCTGCAAAGGCTCGACGCCCGTCGCCGCGAGACCGTGCCGGCCAGCGAGCTGGTGGTCGGCGTGCAATGCGGCGGCAGCGATGCCTTCAGCGGCGTCACCGCCAACCCGGCGGTGGGCTTCTGCACCGACCTGCTGGTGCGCGCCGGCGCCAGCGTGATGTTCAGCGAGACCACCGAGGTGCGCGACGGCATCGACCAGTTGACCGCGCGCGCCACCACGCCCGAGGTGGCCGAGCGCATGATCCAGGAGATGGCCTGGTACGACGCCTACCTGCAGCGCGGCAGCGTCGACCGCAGCGCCAACACCACGCCGGGCAACAAGGCGGGTGGGTTGTCGAACATCGTCGAGAAGGCGATGGGCTCGATCATCAAGTCAGGCAGCGCGCCGATCTCCAACGTGCTGTCGCCGGGCGAAAGGCTGCAGGCCAAGGGCCTGACCTATGCCGCCACCCCGGCCAGCGACTTCATCTGCGGCACGCTGCAGCTGGCCGCGGGCATGAACCTGCATGTCTTCACCACCGGCCGTGGCACGCCCTATGGCCTGGCGGCGGTGCCTGTCATCAAGGTGGCGACGCGCAGCGACCTGGCGCGGCGCTGGCACGACCTGATGGACGTGAACGCGGGATCCATAGCCGACGGCACGGCCAGCATCGAGGACGTCGGCTGGCAGCTGTTCCACCTGATCCTCGACGTGGCCAGCGGCCGCAAGAAGACCTGGGCCGAGCAGTGGAAGCTGCACAACGCGCTGGTGCTGTTCAACCCGGCGCCGGTGACCTGAGCTGCGTTTGCGCCCGCGCGTGCGCTTCATTGGCAATTGCGGCTGCCGGCGCGTTGCTGTCTTTCGAGTTCGAGCCGGCGCACAGCGAACCAACGTTGTAGTGCGATGGTGGCCACCCGCGGGCGCAGGCCCCATTCGCGGTACGCTGGCGGCTGATCAGCCTGGTCGGTGGCGAAGAGGTCACGGCGGCGAACAGGCGTCGCTCGCCCGCGAGCGTGGGCCGGAGAACGCGGGTGCCACGATCGCGCCACCGCAGCCGACTCGGCACGCCGGCCTGCGCAAACCCAGTGGTATCGGCAACGACCGCAACGCGCCGGAAGTCGAATCCCATCGACCGGTCGGTGCAGGTCCCGACCGAAGCCCCGACCGGAAGGGTTGAGCATTCGGCTTCAGAAGCGCCGCGAACGCAGGCTACCATCCTGTGCATGTCGATCGCGGTCAAGGTCATGGGCGTGCTGGTGTCCTTCGTGGCACGCCTGGTGACCGGCGCTCAAGGCCACTGGAAAGGCTGCCCCCCCGAGGCGCTGCAGCGCATCTACTTCGCCAACCACCAGAGCCACCTCGACTGGGTGCTGATCTGGGCGGCGCTGCCCGACGACCTGCGCGTGCGTACCCGGCCGATCGCCGCGCGCGACTACTGGACCGCCAACAAGTTCAAGCACTGGCTGACGCGCGAGGTCTTCAACGCGGTCTATGTCAGCCGCCAGCGCACCGATGACCAGGACCCGCTGGAGCCGCTGGCCGAGGCGCTGCAGCATGGCGACTCGCTGGTCATCTTCCCGGAGGGCACGCGCAGCAACAAGGGCGAGCCGATGCCCTTCAAGAGTGGGCTGTACCACCTTGCCGAGCAGTTCCCGGGTGTGCAGCTGGTCCCGGTGTGGATCGACAACGTGCAGCGCGTCATGCCCAAGGGCGAGGTGGTGCCGGTGCCGATCCTGTGCACCGCGACCTTCGGCGCGCCGATGCAGTTGCAACCCGGCGAGGACAAGCGCGAATTCCTGGAGCGCGCCCGCGAGGCGGTGGTCGCCTTGCGGCCGTTGATCACATGAGGCGCGCACCGGCATGAACGCACTGCGATCGCTGGGCGTCGAGCAGCAGGTGGCGCTGCTGTTCCTGATCCTGTTCGGCCTGCTCAGCCTGGCCAGCATCGCCGTGTTTGTGCCCACGCTGCGCGCGCAGCACAGCGAGCAGGCCGACCCGCATCTGCGCCAGCTGCGCGACCTGCGCGCGCTGTGGATCGGCACCGTGGTGTTCTGGCTGTCGTGGATGTCCGGGCCGGTGGGCGCGACGCTGCTGTTCGGTGTGTTCTCCTTCCTGGCGCTGCGCGAGTTCATCACCCTGGCGCACACGCGGCGTAGCGACCACCGCAGCCTGATCCTGGCCTTCTTCATCGTGCTGCCGCTGCAGTACGTGCTGGTGGGGCTGCGCAGCTTCGATCTGTTCAGCGTGTTCATCCCGGTGTACGTGTTCCTGGCCATCCCGGTGCTCAGTGCGCTGGCCGGCGACCCCGAGCGATTTCTGGAACGCAATGCCAAGATCCAATGGGGCATCACCGTTTGCGTCTTCGGCCTGAGCCATGCGCCGGCGCTGCTGCTGCTGGAGTTCCCGAACTACGCTGGGCGCGGCGCCTTCCTGCTGTTCTTCCTGGTGATCGTCGCGGCCAGCGCGCAGATCGTGCAGGAGCTGGCCAGCCGCTGGCTGCGCCGCCGCCCGGTGGCGCGGCACATCGACCGCTCCTTCTCCTACCGCGCCTGGCTGGCCGGCGCGCTGGTCGCCGCGCTGGTGGGCGCGCTGCTGGTGTGGATCACGCCCTTCCGCATCTGGCAGGCGATGCTGATGGGGCTGGTGGCCGGCGCCTGCGGCACGCTCGGCGAGTTCGTGATGAAGGCGCTGAAGAAGGACGCAGGCGTGCGCTACTGGGGCAACCAGAGTTCGGTCACCGGCGCCGTGGGCCTGCTCGACCGGGTGGCGCCGCTGTGCTTTGCCGCGCCGGTGTTCTTCCATTCGGTGCGCTGGTACTCCAGCCTGGCGCCATGAGGGGCCGCATCCTCGGCATCGATCCCGGGCTACAGACCACCGGCTTCGGCGTGGTGGAAGTCGACGGCCGCGAGATGGCCTATGTGGCCAGCGGCACCATCCGCACCGCCGAGGCGACGCTGAGCGACCTGCCGGCGCGGCTGAAGATCATCTTCGACGGCGTGCGCGAGGTCGTGGACACCTACCAGCCGGTGTGCGCGTCGGTGGAGATCGTCTTCGTCAACGTCAACCCGCAGAGCACACTGCTGCTCGGCCAGGCGCGCGGCGCCGCGCTGGCCTCGCTGGTGTCGGGCGGGCTGCCGGTGGCCGAATACACCGCGCTGCAACTGAAGAAGGCCATCGTCGGCCATGGCCATGCCAAGAAGCACCAGGTGCAGGAGATGGTGATGCGCCTGCTCAAGCTGCCGGGGCTGCCCGGCAAGGACGCCGCCGACGCGCTGGGCCTGGCCATCACCCATGCCCATGCCGGCGCGTCACTGGCGGCGATGGCCAAGGCCACGACGCTGGCGCCGCGCGCGCATGCCCAGTACCGCCGCGGCAGAAGCTATTGACCCCCCGAAGGAGACTCTCCATGAGCGCACCCGTCACCACCTCGTGGACCACGATCGCCGGCAGCGCCGGCGCTTTCGACGCCTACCTGGCGCTGCCGCCGGCCGGCCGGGGGCCGGGGCTGCTGCTGTACCAGGAGATCTTCGGGGTCAACGAGCACATCCGCAGCGTGGCCGAACAGTACGCGCTGGACGGCTTCGTGGTGCTGGCGCCCGACGTGTTCTGGCAGCAGCAGCGGCGCCTGGAGATCGGCTACACACCCGAGGACATCCAGCGCGGCCGCGCACTGGCCATGGCCGCCGACCGCGACGCGCTGCGCCGCGACCTGGCCGATGGCGCGAAGGCGCTGCGCGCGCTGCCACAGGTGCAGGGGCGCGGCATCGGTGCCATCGGCTACTGCATGGGTGGCCGGCTGGCCTACGTGGCTGCCGCCACCGCAGGCGTCGACGCTGCGGTGGCCTACTACGGCGGCGGCATCCAGGACATGCTCGACCTGGCGCCGGCCATCGCCTGCCCGATGCAGTTCCACTATGGCGCGCTCGACGCCAACATCCCGCTCAGCGCGGTGGACAAGGTGCGTGCCGCGATGCAGGGCCGCGAAGCGGAGATTCACGTCTACGACGCCGCCGACCACGGCTTCAATTGCTGGGCGCGCAGTTCCTACCGGGCGGCCAGCGCCGCGTTGGCCCATGGGCGCACATTGCAGTTCCTGGCCACAACGCTGTTCTGACGGCGGGTGGCGCCCGCGTCTGCACGGACCGCAGCGCATCGTTGCAGCGCCGCCCCCTGCCGCACGGGCCCAACCGATTCAGCGCGCCTTGCGAATCCAGGCCTGGTAGGCGGCGCGGTTGGCCTCGTTGGGCGGGTACAGGCCGGGCAGGGCCTGGCCGGCCTCGACCTGGCCCATGATCCAGCCCTCCAGCCGTTCCTGCTCCACCGCGGCGGCCACCACCTCGTCCAGCAGCGCGGCGGGGATCAGCACCGCGCCGTCTTCGTCGGCCACGACCACGTCGTTGGGGAACACGGCCACGCCGCCGCAGCCCACCGGCTGCTGCCAGCCGACGAAGGTGAGGGCGGCCACCGAGGGCGGCGCCACCGAACCCTGGCTCCACACCGGCAGCCCGGTGCCCAGCACCCCGCTCAGGTCGCGCACCGCGCCGTCGGTCACGAGAGCCGCGACGCCGCGCTTGACCATGCGCGCGCACAGGATGTCACCGAAGATTCCGGCCTCGCCGCTGCCCAGCGCGTCCACCACCACCACGCAGCCTGCGGGCATGGCTTCGATGGCGGCACGGGTGGAGATCGGCGCGCCCCACGATTCGGGGGTGGCCAGGTCCTCGCGTGCCGGCACAAAGCGCAGCGTGAAGGCGCGGCCGACCACGCGGCCCTGGCCGGCGCGCAGCGGGCGCGCGCCACGCATCCACACCTTGCGCAGGCCCTTCTTCAGCAGCACCGTGGTCAGCGTGGCGGTGGTCACGCCGGCCAGGGCGTGGGCAACGGCGGGGTCGAGTGGCAGCGTCTCGAGGTTCATCGCGGTCTCCGGCATAGCGGCGGGTCATTGTGCCTGCCGGCCATTCGTTGGCACGGTGCCTGCTAGCATCCTTGTCGCGAGTAGAAGCGTTCACTGCCCTGGTGCGGGCAGCCGGAAATTGCTCTTGAAGCGCCGCAGCAACTGCGCGGCATCGTCTCCCCTTCATCGAGCGAGGTTTTGAATGCTGACCAGCCAACAAAAGGTCTTCCGCAAGTTCTGGCACGCCACCGTGCCACTGGCCAACCTGCAGGGCGAGACACCCCAAGCCTTCAAGCTGCTGGGCCAGGACATTGTGCTGTTCCTCGACGCGCAGGGCCGGCCCGCCGCGCTGCAGGACCGCTGCTGCCACCGTACCGCCAAGCTCAGCAAGGGCCGCTGCATCGGCGGCAAGCTGCAATGCGGCTACCACGGCTGGACCTACGATGGCGGTGGCAAGGTGGTGCGCATCCCGCAGTACGACGAGGGCCGCACCATTCCGGCCGAGTACTGCACGCCGGCCTACCGCTGCGAGGCCAAATACGGCTACGCCTGGGTGGCGCTGGAAGAGCCGATCGCACCGATTCCCGACATGCCCGAGTTCGACGCCCCGGGCTGGCGCACCATCTTCCAGTTCTACGAGCGCTGGGCCACCAGCCCGCTGCGCGCGCTGGAGAACAGCTTCGACAATAGCCACTTCAGCTTCGTGCACCGTGCCACCTTCGGCGTGGCCGCGATGCCCAAGCCCAGCCGTTACGAGCTGGTCGAAAACGACGCCGGCTTCTACGCCGAGACGGTGATTGATGCCACCAACCCGCCTGCCTTCCACCGCGTCAGCGGCAGCAGCGAGCCGATCACCCAGCGGCACATGCGCAACGCCTACTACCTGCCGTTCTCGCGCCGGCTGGACATCGAGTACCCCAGCGGCGTGCGCCACATCATCATCAACTGCTTCACGCCCATCGACGATGGCCACATCCAGCTGGTGCAATGGCTGTTCCGCAACGACACCGAAGCCGATTGCCCCGAGGCGATGCTGGTCGAGTTCGACCACGTGATCACGCGCGAGGACAAGGACATCCTCGAATCCACCGACCCCGACGCGCTGGTGGACACGCGCCGCCGCGGCGTCGAATATTCGATGGACAGCGACCGCCCGGGCATGCTGATCCGCAAGAAGCTGATGGAACTGCTGGCCCGGCATGGTGAATCCGAGGTGCACCGCGGCACGGCGACAATGCCTGGATGAGTTCCAAGCTGCTGTTCGGTTTCCATGCGGTGGGCGTGCGCCTGAAGACGGCCGCGGCCTCGGTCAGTGAAGTGCATGTCGACGCGTCGCGGCGCGACCAGCGCATGCGCCAGCTGGTCGAGCGCGCCCAGGCCGCCCACGTGCGCGTGGTCGACAGCGACGATGCACGGCTGACGCAGCTTGCGGGCACGCCGCGGCACCAGGGCGTGGTGGCGCGCGTGACGCCGCTGCCGCAGAGCCATTCGCTGGACGACCTGCTCGATGCGGTGGAAGGCCCGCCGCTGCTGCTGGTGCTGGACGGCGTGACCGACCCGCACAACCTGGGCGCCTGCCTGCGCGTGGCCGACGGCGCCGGCGTGCATGCGGTGGTCGCGCCCAAGGACCATGCGGTCGGCCTGAACGCCACCGTGGCCAAGGTGGCCAGCGGCGCGGCCGAGACCGTGCCCTACCTGATGGTCACCAACCTGGCGCGCACGCTCAACGAGTTGAAGGAACGCGACATCCTCGTCGTCGGCACCAGCGAGGACGCACAGCTCACACATTACGAGGCCGACCTGAAGGGCGCGGTGGCGCTGGTGCTTGGCGCCGAAGGCAAGGGTCTGCGTCAGCTGACGCGCAAGACCTGCGACGTGCTGGTGCGCATCCCGATGCACGGCGCGGTGGAAAGCCTGAACGTCTCGGTGGCCAGCGGCGTGTGCCTGTACGAGGCGCGGCGCCAGCGCGGGGGCTGATGGCCGAAGACACCGTCGCCGCGGTGCAGGCGCTGGCGCAGCGCGCCGCCAGCGTCTGCGTGCTCACCGGCGCGGGCATGAGCGCCGAAAGCGGCATCGCCACCTTCCGCGATGCGATGAGCGGCCTGTGGAGCCGCTTCGACCCGGCCGAGCTGGCCAGCGAGGAAGGCTTTCGCGCCAACCCGGCCCGCGTCTGGGCCTGGTATGCCGAGCGCAAGCAGGCCGTGCGCGCCGCGTTGCCCAATGCGGGGCACGTGGCGCTGGCGGAGTACGGCCGGCGCCGCAGCGGCGTGCTGACGCTCGTCACACAGAACGTCGATGACCTGCACCAGCGAGCCGGCTGGCCGCAGACGATCCGGCTGCATGGCGACATCCTGGCCGACCGTTGGCTGCAGCCCTGTCCGAGCGGGCGCGCGTGCGAAGTCGCTCAGGCCCTGCCCGGTGAGCCGCCGCGCTGCGCCGACTGCGGCAACCTGCTGCGCCCCGGCGTGGTCTGGTTCGGCGAGATGCTGCCCGAGGATGCGATGGCTGCCGCCGAGCAGGCCGCGCGCGCCTGCGAGCTGATGCTGGTGGTCGGCACTTCGGGCGCGGTGTGGCCGGCGGCCGGTCTGGCCGCCGTGGCGCGGCGTGCCGGCGCGAAGGTGGCGATCCTGAACCCGGACGCCTCGGAGATCGACGACCAGGCGCACTGGGTGCTGCGCGGCACGGCGGCAACGTTGCTGCCGAGGTTGCTGGATTCGGGCTGATCGGGTTCGCTGGCGAGTGCGTGGGGCCGTGCCCTGCGTCGGTGCTGAGTCCGTGTTCGGTGCGGGAGGGGCTTGGGTGCTTGCGGCCAAGTTTGGACCTTCGGGTTGCCGGTCGACCGTAAAGTTACATTCAACAGTGCTACTGAACACTCGCCTGTTATCGAAATGAGTCTCCTGCCCTGCGTCGCAGATCACCTGAGCAAGGCCGCACGCACCACCGTTGGCGGCGAGGCGGATGCATTTGGGCGATCGGCGTTCAATCGGTACTACTACGCCGCTTTCCTCTCAACCCGAGAACTGCTTTCAATGATCGAGAGATCTTGGTCGGGTGTGCCGCACAGCAACATTCCGGCGCTTCTGGAGAGCGACCTTAGGGCAACGCTGAACAAGTAGTCGCCGCACGCCATCCAGTAGCCACCTCGCGCGGGACGTTGGATTTCATGGCATTTCGGGTGCTGCGGTGCTGTTTCGGCGCGCATTGCGCCACTTGCCAAGA
>Ga0316605_10001332_pt1 | contig 14372 bp, 7 predicted proteins | sample OWC_soil_day20_n_FD_207666 | JGI IMG/M metagenome (GOLD analysis project Ga0316605, IMG submission 207666) | Wetland soil microbial communities from Old Woman Creek delta, Ohio, United States - OWC_soil_day20_noCT | ecosystem: Environmental > Terrestrial > Soil > Wetlands | place: USA: Ohio... | reverse complement strand
GGCGGGCAGTGATCTGGGGCGGCGGTTCAAAGGGGGTCGCGTTCCTGACCAAGCTGGACATTACGAACGAGATTCAGTATGCCGTCGATATCAACCCGCTCAAAACGGGAACCTTCATGGCCGGAACAGGCCAGGAGATCGTCGGTCCGGAATTCCTGCGGTCATACCGGCCCGATCTGATTATCGTCATGAACCCGATCTATATCCCTGAGATCTCGGCTGAACTGACCCGCCTTGGAGTCAGCGCAGAAATTCTGCCCATTACGGCGTGAGCACGCTATGACCCACCATTTGCCTCCATCCCCGGTGCCGTGCACGGCCTGTGGCGCCACCACTGTGAATTCCGTTGTGGCGATTCGGAGTGTGCCGATTCACTGTAATCTCCTCTGGCCCACGCACGAGGAGGCACTGAAGGCCCCCAGCGGGGATATCACTCTCGGGTTTTGCACAACGTGCGGTCATGTGTTCAACACAACCTTCGATCCGGCAGTCATGGAGTACACCCAGGCCTACGAGAACTCTCTTCATTTCTCGCCGCGCTTTCAGCAGTACGCAGACGCACTCGCCCGCCGCCTGGTCGAACGTTATGCCATCCGTCAGAAGGATGTCATCGACGTCGGCTGCGGGAAAGGAGATTTTCTGGCCATGCTCTGCGAGCACGGGGACAACCGTGGGTTCGGTTTCGATCCAAGCTATGTGCCTGAACATATGGCTCCGGACAGAGCGGCGAGGATGACAATCGTTCAGGATTTCTATTCGCCGCAATACGCCAGCACCAAGGCAGACCTTATCACGTGCAGACATGTGCTTGAGCACATCCAGTACCCCCGCACGTTCGTCCGGAATGTGCGGACCGCGGTAGGCGACCGGCTTTCAACAGTGGTGTTCTTCGAAGTCCCGAACGTGCTGTACACCCTGAAAGATCTCGGCATCTGGGATCTCATCTACGAGCACTGCTCGTACTTTTCTGTTCCATCGCTCCGGGAAGTCTTCCGGGCTTGCGGTTTCACCGTGACAGAGCTGCATGAGCTTTACGAGGGACAATTCCTCGGCATCGACACCGTTGCTGCGTCTGCCCCGCAGGGCGGGCTGGATGCGGCCACACCTGGCGATGTGAAGAGGATTGCGGATTATGTCGATCGTTTTGCTGCCGAGTATGACGCCAAGGTCAGTCAGTGGCGCCAGAAGCTCGTCCGGTGGAAGGAGAAGAACGTAAAGGTGGCAGTGTGGGGGGGTGGTTCAAAAGGCGTTACATTCCTGAATGTGCTGAAGCCCGGCCCGACAGTAGGCTGTATGATCGACATCAATCCGCGCAAGCAGGGGATGTTTGTTGCCGGAACCGGCCAGCAGATTGTGGCCCCCGAACATCTCCAATCCTATCGCCCGGATGTCGTGGTGATCATGAACCCGGTCTACAAGGAGGAAATTTACGGCATACTCGGGGAACTCGGTCTGGCCCCCTCCCTCGAACTTGCCTGAGAGGCAAAGCCCGCGGCATCCGTTATGATCGCATAACTGATCGGAGTCCCACCCAGAGGATCTCTGCCACGGCATCGAACGAGTGATCCGCAACTGTTGCGTACCCGCCTGCAGTAATCCTGTTGAACAACGATGCGTCATCTCGAAGTGCCGTCGCCTTCCGCACGAATGCCGTCGCATCGGGTGCCACAAGACAGTTCTTTCCATCAGAGAGGTCGTAGTGTTCAATGATGGAAATGACAGGTGTGCCCGTTCTCCACGCATCTCCGATCAGCCCCCAGCCGTATCGCTGTGCCGGGGAAAATACAAACAATGATCTGCGCAGCAACGCCATTGCCTCCGGGCGGGAGCACCGGGGAAGCACGTGGATCTGTTTGGAGAAATCCTGCTGCAGAGTCCGGACTGTCTGCTCACCCTCTGCATCGACTGCCGGCCCGACGATCTGAAGTTGAAATTCGGGCAGTGCATGAAGGAGGGCCGCATATGCCCGTAGCAGATGCCCTGCACCCTTTCCCTTGCTCATAGATCCGATGTAGGCTGAGAACAGCAGGTCCCGTTCGCTGCGGGACGCTGGATCTCCCACGTCCGGATGGGGCCAGGGAAGATACCGCAGCCGGCTGTACTTCTGCCAGGCCGGAAGGCGCGGCTCCACCGGATTCGAAACGAATATCGATGCACACGAGCGATGGAGATAGCTTCTTCCGACCCAGCATGCCATGGCACGGACCGGGGGAATCCCTCCGTGGTACCGCCTCCGGAGGAATGTCTGATTGTCCAGAAAATATTCGTTGTGGAGAATCACTGGCGCGCCGGTGTATCTGCTCAACACCTTCGCCAGGCGAATGTTCTCCGTGACCGCACAGAAAATGACGTCGGGTTTGAAGGCGCGTCCGCGGTCAAGGACTTCCGGAGTTGCGCCGAGCTGAGGGAAGCGGCAGATGGTAAGCCGCCCGCGGGATTCATCACTCTCTGCAGCCTCGTGTGCTTTGAGGACATCCCTCGCTCCTGCCAGAACAGTGCACTCTGCGTCATGGGTCGCGCAGAGCCGCTCCCAGAGCATAGCCATCTCGTTGATGCGGACATCAAATGCAGGATAGAGTGCGAGGATGCGCATGAGTGCACTACTCGAGTGGAAAGAAGTATTTACCGATCATGGAGTGACACCGAGTGCTTCCCGATAGATTGCGAGTAACCTCTGCGTGTAGAGCACAGGCGAATGCTCTTCCCGGATACGCTGCAGAGCCTGCATTCCCTTTGTACGGATGTCCGCAACGTTTCCGATAGTCACCTTCAGGATTTTGTACACCCCTTCCCGAATCCGCTCAGAAACCTCACGTCGCTCTTCAGCGGTATTCAGCAAAGCCTGTCCATAGGGATCCTTCGGGAGCGGAATGAGCCACCCCGTCTCAGCGCCGTTGATCTCGGGCAGGGTGCACACGTTCGTCGAGAGGACCGGCGTTCCGGCCGCCTGCGCCTCGAGTGCGACGAACCCATAGGTGTCATCGTACGTGGGAAGAAGAGCAATATGTGATTGCCTGAAGAGGTCCAGGACAGCCTCATTGGGAATGTCCTGATGTAGCTGAACGTGCGGCGCCAGGGACCGGATCAAGCTCAAGGCAGCCTCTGCTTCTTCCTTCGTCGCACGCGATGCGTAATCGCCCCACCCCAGATCCGTGACGATATTGAGTTTGACCGGGACGTGCTCTGCCACGAGCCGGGCAACGGCCTCGAGAATCTCCTTCCCGCCCTTACGGAAAAAGTCCCTGCCGACAAACGTACAGGTGACCTCGTCATTGCTTAGCCGCTTCTGGTCGTAGGAGTCGATGAGCGGATCCTGCGGAGGATGGAGAATGCAGAGGCGCTGCCGGATCTCATCGGCCAGTGCGGATCCGGCTTCAAGCAGACTGAGCTGAGCATCTCTGGCAAACTGGCTCATGGCAATAATCTTCTTGCAGGCGGGGCGCGCCAGAAACTTCATGCCGAAGGCAGAGCGGGGATTCCACCGGGGTAAATAGTGCTCATATGTCACCACCCAGGGTGTCCGGGAACAGCTTATGGTGTTCACCAGGTGCAGAAGATCCACCCCGTTGAAGCCCAGATCGCAGTGAAGGCAATTGGCAAATGTGGTTGCCGAGGAGGATTGGAACAGCCGGCGCTGAAGGAAGTTCGCGATGTTCAGGAGGTCATAGGTCCTCACGAACACAACATCAGGTGGCGATGCATTGTGTATGGTGCGCGCTTCTACATATCCGATTCCCTGAGTGCCGACGGTAATGCGCATGACGTGGTGATGGCGATTCTGCTGGTCAGTCTGGCTTACTAACCCCCCAATATAGACTAGCCGGCTCTGAGATGCAATTCACCGGATGAGCAGCAGATGACGGAGCAGCAGACGGCGGAGCAACAGACGGCGGAGCAACAGACGCTGGAGCAACAGACGCTGGAGCAACAGACGCTGGAGCAACAGTCGGTGGAGCAACAGACGGTGGAGCAGCAGACGGTGGAGCAACAGACGGATGAGCAGCAGACGTTGGAGCAACAGACGGTGGAGCAACAGACGGTGGAGCAGCAGACGGTGGAGCAACAGACGGATGAGCAGCAGACGTTGGAGCAACAGACGGTGGAGCAACAGACGGCAGAGCAACACAGAATAGGTGTTACTTATGAGTGCTCAGTCACCCATCTTCATGCGACGAACGCCATTGTAGAAATCGATTCACCTTTTGTCCTCGCATATGCCCAATATCGCGTATGAGGACACACGGTACACGCGAATCCTGCTCTCCCTGGTCAATTCTTTCATACCCATGGCCCTTCCGCTGACTGGCACTTTGTGTGACCTACAACACACACGATGGAGACTCTCTACGGAGGACGCATGCGTTGTAGCAGGGCCACGCTTGTGTGTGGACTATGTGTCATATGGAGTAGCTGGCTTTTTGGTAGGACATACGTCGTAGCTCCTGCAGGGAACGACAACAATGCCGGGACGGTCAGCGCCCCCTGGCGCACGCTGGCCAAGGCAAACGGGACTCTGGTCTCCGGTGATACAGTGGTCGTCCGAGGCGGCACGTATCATGAACGGATTGCGCCCGTCCGGTCCGGAATCAGTGGCTCACCCATCGTCTACAGATCCTACCCCGGAGAGCTCGTGGTCGCGGACGGTCCCGATGATGCCGACCTGAACCTCGTTGCGGTGTACAGAAGCTGGGTGGTTATCGAAGGGTTCACATTCCGCAATCAGGACTATTTCGACTTGCCGGGCAACAATGACTACTGGGTCGTCCTTGAGGGATCGAACAATGTATTCCGATACAACCGGCTCGTTGCCGAAGGTGATGTGTATGAGAATGTCGATACCCGTCACGCCACTTCGAGGGGCATCGCCGAAGCCGGGCGGAACAACACAATTGAACATTGCTTCATCCGCGGCCTGACATTCGGCATTGTGATTGCCGGATCATCTCCCCGCTACACCGTACTTCGCTATGATACCGTTCATGCAACGTGGCAAAACAATATCGACGTGGGTGCCACGGGAGATGGGACGACAGCATACCACGGCACGTTGATCGAGTACTGCGTGTTGGATACATCCGTGATCGAAGACAACATTCAGTTCGAGCCGGATTACGGGGATCCCACTTCGACCCTGCACAACCGGGGGACGATCATCCGAAACAATGTCATGGGAAACGCCGCGGAAAATGCGATCGATCTCAAAGGCGCCGGGCACACCATCATCGAGAACAATCTGATCTACAGCTCCAGCGGCGATGACGACGGTCCAATAGGCGGCCACGATGCTGGCAGCGGAGGGGGAGTAACCGCCAATCCCAATAACCCCACCCGCAATACCATCGTGCGCAAGAACGTGATCTGGGATCACTGTACCGGACTGGATATGGCGGAAGGGGATCATTACTTCAACAATACGATTCTCAATAACCGCCGGACATGGCAGGGGCCGAATCAAACGGGCAACAATCATGTTGCCTTGCGTGCCTTCAACTACCCGAACGCAAAGCGGGCCTTTCTGAACAATATCGTTGCGGGCCAGTCAGGCGGTGGTATGTACGAGTGGCTGATGGACTGGGGAGACAAGTTCCATCTTGACAACAACCTGTACTATGAACCGGGCGCGCAGGTCCGTTTCCTCCACCGCAAGGACGGTGCAATGATCGCCACGGTGGGACTGGGAAGCTGGAAGAGCGAACTGGCATCGTACGGCGGATACCGGTACGTGCGAGGGAAGGACGGGTCCGCCATTGAGGCAGATCCGGCTTTCGTCAATGCTCCCGTCTATGCTGCCGGCTATGACTCAAACTGGGACTTCGGCCTAAAGAGCTCTTCTCCGGGTGTTGACGCCGGGACCGCAGTGACGACTGCCACCTCAGGCGGGTCCGGAAGCACGACTCTGACGGTTGATGATGCGTACTTCTTCTGTGATGGCTTCGGAATCACCGAGGGCGATTTGATCAGGGTCGACAGCGGTGCGGCCGTTCGCATCCTTGCGATTGACCACAACCGGAATCTCATCACCCTGAGCGAGCCCCGGACCTGGTCATCGGGTTCGGGCGTGTCTCTTTCGTATTCTGGCCAGGCACCCGATATTGGCGCATACGAGACTACTGTACCCGGAGCGCCAGATCCTCAACCGCAGCTTCCCGGCGTTGTCCAGCCGGGCTCACCCGCCGATGGCGCACGCGATGTGTCGCTGCAATCCTCGCTAAGCTGGTCGCAGGCATCCAATGCGGTCTCCTATCATGTACAGGCCTCTCTGACCTCCTCCTTCGCCAGCAACGCGATAGACAAAGATGGGATCGCAGGCACCTCGTATCCAATCGCCGGACTTGCGAACAACACGGCGTACTTCTGGCGGGTTCGCGGGGCCAACACTGCAGGCGCTGGTGTCTGGTCTGTGGTGCGATCATTTACCACCGCGGCGCCGGACACAACCAAGGTGGATCCACCCTTGCAGCCCCCCGGTGCCATTCAGCTCACCGCTCCTGCTGATGGGACGAGCGGGGTGTCACTACAATCGTCCTTGACATGGGCATCTGCACCAACTGCCGCGTCATATCAAGTGCAGGTTTCTCCCGTGTCCTCCTTCGAGACGTTGTCGATCGACCAGGACAGCCTCACAACCACATCATATCCGATCGCCACCCTCGCCGCGGGCAGGACGCACTACTGGAGGGTCCGTGGTGCCAACACGGCAGGCGCTGGTGCCTGGTCCACCGTACGATCGTTCACAACTGCTGCGCCGGACACCACCACGCCCGATCCCCCTCAGCAGCCGCCGGGTGTTGTTCAGCTGAATTCACCAGCGGATGGCACACGTGACCTGGCGCTGCAGTCATCATTGAGCTGGACTGCGGCACCGACCGCTCTCTCCTACCATGTGCAGGTTTCGCTAACATCGTCGTTCGGGAGCAGGGCAATCGACGAAGACAGCGTCGAGAACACCTCGTTTCCGATAGCTGCACTCGCCGGCAGCACAACATACTACTGGCGGGTCCGTGGCTACAATCGCGGCGGTTACGGATCCTGGTCCACTGCACGATCGTTTACCACTGCCGGCACGACCGGTGGAAGCGGGAAGGAAGGGACCCAGCTCCTGCAGAACGGGAGTTTTGAAAACGGTGCGCAGGGATGGACGTACTTCTCCAATGGCAGCGGCGGATTCTCGACGGCTGGTCCAGCGTTCAAGGGGTCAGCGGCCGGCCGCATTGCGATTACCTCTCCGGGCGACAATATCCAGCTCTATCAATCGGGCATTGAGATCTCTGCGAACACCTACTATCGCCTGACATTCTCCGCATACTCCTCCACGGGCCACGATCTTGCCGTCGGGCTGATGAAACACGGCACGCCGTACACCAGCTACGGTCTGGTCAACAGATGGGTCAACCTTGGGACAGGCTGGGAAACACACACTGTGTACCTCCGGACGGCGAATTTCACCGGAACCGTGAGTGACGCCAGGCTTCAGTTCTGGCTCCCGGGATTCGCCAAGGAGGGGGATGAATACTGGTTTGACGATGTCTTGGTTCAGCAAATCGACTCTCCTCCGTTGCCTGAGACACCTCGTGTTCTGAACCCCGCACCCGGAGCCGCAGATCTCCCCAACTGGACAACGCTTTCCTGGACGAAGATTGACGGGGCCGATGGATACCTTGTCCAGCTTGCCCGGGACTCCACCTTCTCGCGTCTGGTCTGCGATACGGTAGTCACCGACACGCAAATGGTGGCAGGCCCGCTTGAGTCCGCCACCTGCTACTACAGGCGTATCCGTGCTCTGAACATCGGCGGCTGTGGGTCGTTCACCCAGGTGTGCTCATTCACCACGACTGTAGCCAAGACAGAGCCAGAGCAGACCAAGCGTGTACCTCTGCAGGTTTCTCTGGAACAGAACTATCCGAACCCATTCAACCCTTCGACCGTCATAGAATACCATCTCCCTGACCAGGCCCATGTTACGCTGAAGGTCTACAACGCGCTGGGTGTAGAGGTGGCCGTGGTGGACGAAGGGGAACGCAGTGCCGGTATCCACTCCGTGCCATTCGCCGCATCCGGTCTGGCGAGCGGTACGTATTTTTACACGCTCCGCACGAATGGTCAGGTCGAGACGAGGAAAATGATGCTGCTGCACTGATCGTCACCCACAACGTATTCGGTATTACGCTTCACTCTGCGGCTGTATGCTTCAGTTGTTCCATACCGTTGACCGGAGTCCTTCTCACCAAGAGATTTCTTCACTATGTGCGTGAACTCTGATCCCTGTAAGGGGCTAGAAAACAAGGCGGCGCATCCACACCAAACGCTGTGGTCTTCACGTCGTCAGTGCCTGTTGCAACACACGACATGTCCGAGTATATTTGAATGGATGCGTGTCGAGCATTGTCACCGTTTTCTGCTGAGTATGTAAATACTCCTGTGTGAGGCCGACTCACGACCTTTCACAGAGATGACTGCTCATTCAACCGGAGCTCTCATGTCCGACCTTTCGCCGACCCGGAAGCTGCTCTACGGTTTCCTGGTAGTTCTCGGGTTCTCCTTCTGGTTCTTCCTGGGGTACCCGTTTGCCAATCACAATGAATCGTTCGTCATCGTCACCCAGCTCGATCAGATGAGTTTTGGCGATGTGCTGACGCAGCGGATCTATCCTGTCGCCAACTATCGTCCCCTCGGTCAGGCTGTCGCATGGCTCGGATATCACCTTGCCGGCAGAACTACCTCCGGTGTGCAGCTCTTCAATTATGTCCTGGCTGTTGCCGCATGGCTTGTCCTGTTCTTTGCACTGCGCGAGCGAAGAGTGTTCAGTTACGCTGCCGTTTTGGTCGGTGGATTCCTCTTCCCAGGGTATATCTATCTCTTCCATCTCCATGGAGTGTTCTACAGTCCCCTCCTTTTCCTTTTCGCAGTGCTCTTCGTCCTCGAGACGCGGCCTGTCACAGCAGGGCTCTTGTGGACGGCGGCAATCACAGCGCTGGCAACTGCGTTCTTCCATCCCTATGCGTTGCCGGTGTTCATCGCCGCACTCGTCGGGTTCACGCTCGAGCGCCCCGGGGAGTTCGGCAAGTTCGGCCGGATTCTCACCGGAGCAGTTCTCGGCGCCGTCGTACTGCTTGTCGTCATGGTAATTCTTCCGAGTCGCGACAGCGCCCTGACGACCAGTGAAATGCTTTCAGGTCTTGTTGTGTCGTATCGCATGACCGAGGTCGACGCCGCGGTTGCGGCGGTGGTTGCAGTGCTTGTGGTGCTGACCGCCTGGAGCTACCCGGTCCAGACCAGGGGCCGATGGTTTGCGCTGGTCACGAGTCTCGCCGGAATAGCTATTGCACTGGTTCTGGGATTGCCCATACTCTTTGTCTGGATCGGCGTTGCGCTTGTGAAGATGGTGCTGATGAAGAAGTGGTGGTTGGTCTTCGTCATCGCGGGAACGGCGCTGTTGCCGGCACCGGCGGCCAGCGGGTCGCCAACATACACGATCTTTGCGATCATGGCCTGCACCGGAGCGCTTGCGTTGGCCTGGGGTGACGCGGAAGCACGTCTCGCCCGATGGGGAGATTGGCTTGCCGTACTTATGGTGTGCGCTGCACTCGTAGTCTTTGCCCTCTTGCGAGGGGGCGTTAGAATTCCAGTGCTGTCGCGGGTGGCGCAGCCGATCTTCGCCGAGCGGGAAAGGACGTTCCAACTGGAGGAGATCGTCCGCTGGTTGGTCGCGTCGGATTACGCCCGGTACGAACCGGTTCTTTTGAGCAAGTCGGGGAATCCGCGGTCGTCGCCCAACGCGGTTGAGAGGTCCCACCGTCCGCCTACAGTCCAGGAATACCTCTCCAAGTACACCCGGTTCAAAAGACAGGCCGAAGCTCTCCCCGGTAAGACTGTGCTGGTCGGTTTTGGAGGGGAAGACCTGCCGGGGGGAACAGTCCTTTTTGAGGTTGATTCTCCGCACTCAGGCAAGGCCCGTGTGTTCCTTTCGCCTGCCCGATAGGGAAATTGCTGATAAATTGCTGGGAAAAAGGCAGAAACATTGCTTTTGACCCGCTATCTGGCTATATTATTTGAAATTTCTTCGCGTTGGTCGAGGGCCTTACCCCTGCACGCGGTTACCTACACGCGTTTTCGGAGTCTCTTTCCACTGTTCACAGCCACGATGTTCCTCCTGGTCGTGTTCTCCTGCACCGAGACCACCACACAGAAAGGAGTGACATCAGTCTGGGCGGTCGATGAGAGCGAAAAGGTGCGTCAGGAGGACCTGGACCACTGGGCGAAAAGCGATCCGAGGAATCGAGTGTGGGACGGAACCACGATCCGGGTATTCGGAGCGCGAAACGAGATCGTGGGGTTCCAGATCATCCTGGAAGCCAGGGGTGTCGGAGCAACCGGTGTGGACGTGAGGCTGGATAGTCTGGCCGTCCCGGGGGGATTTGTCATTGCCAACGAGCCGTTGACCGATGATCCCTTCGACTTCCGTGGGAAGAATATAGAGCGGTTCACCGAGAGCTACATAAACGTGGAAAAGCGTAGCGACTGGTGGCTGGCGTCGGCGCGACCGCTTCCGGATGACATCCACATCGGCTGGCTGCCAGACGCGCTCGTGCCGTTCGACGTGCGGGGGAACTTCGCAAACGGGAGCGGGGGAGCGCCATTCGCGATCGGTGCGGCGAAAAACCAGGGAGTGTGGATTGATATCGCCATCCCTCCTGAAACCCCGCAGGGTTTGTATCGGGGGACGGCACTCGTGCTGGAGGATTCGAACATCACGTACAGGATCCCCGTGGAACTGCGTGTGTTCGGGTTCTCACTTCCTGACACCACGCATCTCCGGAATCACTTTTTCTGGGGATGGCAGACGGCAACAGTGCGTCACGGCGTCGAGAACAACACGCCCGAATACTGGAAGCTCTTTGATACATACGCCAGGGTGTTTCACCGTCACCGGCTCGATCTGATTGACGGGATGAGAACGCTGGAGGATTTCAAGCGACACCTTGCGGACTACTATACCGGTGTGCGCTACACCGCCCGGTATGGCTATGAAGGACCCGGCGAGGGCGTGGGAAACCAGACGTACAGCATCGGCACGTACGATCAGCCTGGAGATGGATGGCGCTCGGGGTTCTGGCCCGATTCGCCTCAGGTCTGGCAACGTGCTGCGGATGCGTGGGAACAATGGTTCCGAGATCATGCGCCGGCGGTTGTACGCTACAAGTATATGGAAGATGAACCCCCGTATGCGCACTGGGGGGATGTGAAGAAGCGAGCGATGTGGATTCGGAGCAGTGAAGGGGTGGGCAGGTTCCTCGGAACGCAGGTGACAACCAGAATGGGCCCGGAGTTGTTCGGGGCCATTACGTTCTGGATGACGGGCGGACAATCGGGGTGGGTTGACAGCGGCGGGACAACGGGGTACGATCTGAAGGTGGCCCGTGAACGTCAGGCGGCCGGAGACCGGGTCGGGTTCTACAACGGCCAGCGGCCGTCCTACGGTGAGCCCGTAACGCTTGACAACTTTGCGACGGACGCGCGTGTCAACCCGTGGATCGCATGGAAGTACGGTGCGGACCAGTACTTTCTCTGGGAAACCGCATTCTATGCCGGCACGACATTCAATGCCTGGGTTGCCGGTGTGTCGGGATCCATTATCTACACGGGAGAGGATCGGGAGTTTCCAGAGGAGAGCCGCGGGCTTCGCGGTCCCATTACCTCCATCCGGTTGAAGAATCTTCGGCGCGGGTTCCAGGACTATGAGTATCTCTGGCTTGCGCGTATGGCAGGCGAAGACACCAGGGCAATCGTCGATGCCGTGGTGCCTGCAGCATTCAACGACTACAACGGTTCAACATTCACCAATCAGAGCGATCAGCCTCTCTGGGCTGACAAAGGGTATGTGTATGAGGATGCCCGGTTCACCCTGGCAACCGCACTTGAGACCGCTGCATCACGGGGACTTCTCCCCGAACGGAAGCCGACACGTGTGAAGGCGAAGTAATTCTGGGAAGGTGTCGTATGCGATTGCTCTCTCCATTTCTCTTGATTCTCCTGCTAGCCGTGATGACCGTCCCGGTTTGGGGCGGCACGTACTTTGTAGCCAGGAACGGCGATGACCTCGGCCCGGGAACCCTCATGACTCCCTGGAGGACACTCTCGAGGGCAGGCGCAGGGCTGCAGCCTGGCGACACCGTGTATGTCCGAGCCGGCACATATTCCGAGCGTTTCATCCCCTCCAACAGCGGCGCCCCCGGGAATCCAATCGTCTATCGCGCATATCCCGGTGAGCAGGTTATTGTCGATGGTCCCCCCGACGACGATCTCACGGTCATGGCGATCTATGTGAGCAACATCGTCATCGAGGGATTCACGATCAAGAATCAGAACTACTTCCGCGCTCCGGAAAAGCGCACCTACTGGGTGGCCCTCGAGGGTAATGCCATCACCTTCCGGAAGAACCGCGTTTTCGCTGACGGCGACCCCTTCTATAATATCTACACGCTTAACGCCACATCGCGCGGCATCGTCGTGGCGGGAAGGGACATCACTGTCGAGGACTGCTACGTTCGGGGACAGGCGTTCGGCATTGTGCTCGCGGGCAGCGCGCCGCGGTATGCGATCATCCGCAACGACACCGTACATGCGACAGGTCAGAACAATATCGATGTGGGTGCAACCGACGACGGATCGGCGGCGTACCATGCAACCTTGATTGAACACTGCGTCCTGGACACTTCGTTTATCGAGGACAACATCCAGTTCGAGCCGGACTATGGCAGCCCGGTGAGCACGTTGCATAACAGAGGGACCATTATCCGCAACTGCGTGATGGGGAATGCGGCAGAGAACGCCATTGACCTCAAGGGAGCGGGGCACACCATCATTGAGAACAACCTGATCTACGGGTCGAGTGGAGATGATGACGGGCCGATCGGCGGGAACGACGCGGGGAGCGGAGCGGGCATCGAGACGAGCCCCGTTGTGCCAACGCGCTTTACGATCGTCCGTGGCAACGTCATCTGGGATCATTGCAGCGGCATGACGATGGCCGAAGGGGACCACTATTTCAACAATACCATTTTGAACAACCGGAGGACGTGGCAGGGATCAAACCAGACCGATCCGAACCACACATGCTTCCGGGCGTGGAACTACCCGGCCTCGAAACGGGCCTTTGTGAACAACATTGTGGGCGGGATGCCGACCGGCAGCGTGCTGGAGTGGATGATGGATTGGGGAGACAAGTTCCTTCTTGACAATAATCTGTATTTTGAGAGTTCTGGACCGGCGCGATTCCAACACCGCGTGAGCGGTGACATGGTCATTGTGCAGGGATTGCAGCAATGGCGTTCGGCACTGAATTCCAGCGGCGCTTACGGCTATCTGCAGGGGAAAGAGCAGAACAGCCGCGAAGCAGACCCGCAGTTTGTGAGTGCTCCGCGCTATCCGTCCGGCTACGATCCTGCGTGGAATTTCGCGTTGCAGTCCACGTCCCCTGCCATCGATGCAGGACGGTCCGTCGCAGTGGCCGTCTCGGGAGGGTCGAACAGCACCAGGCTGGCTGTGGACGATGCGTATTTCTTCTGTGACGGGTTCGGAATCACCGACGGGGATCTGATCAAGATCGGTCCGTCTTCGCCGGTGCGTATCGCCGCTGTGAACTATACCACCAGCACCATCACGCTTGCAGAACCGCGCACGTGGAGCGCCGGTGAAGACGTCCACCTGGCATTTGAGGGATTCCGCCCTGACATCGGCGCAATCGAATACAAGAGCGGCACGGTCGTTCAGCTTCCTGATGTCCCGACGCTTCTGGAGCCCGCTGACGGGACCACGGATGTGGCACTGAACCTGACGCTTTCATGGGCCGCTGCGGACAATGCCGCCTCGTATGAAGTGCACGTGGCGACGTCCGAAGATTTCGCATCAAACGTTGTTGCTCAGAGCGGCATTCAGGATCTCAGTTACCCGATGCGCGGACTTACGGCGAACGCAAGGTACTTCTGGAGAGTCCGGGCAGCCAACGGCGGCGGGAGGAGTGTGTGGACCTCTGTACGCACATTCACTACGTTGAAGCTGGATTCGACATCGACGCCTCCGCCGCCCTCGCTTAATGAGCCAGTCGATGGCGCCTCCGGGCTCAGCACAAATCACATTTTCACGTGGAATGCGGTCCCGGGAGCCGTCTCGTATCGCATACAAATCGACCCTTCCAAGGAATTCACGTCGCCAGCGTTCGATCGATCCGGCATCAGCGGAACGTCCACCGTCATTGATGGGTTGCATACAGACATGACGTACTACTGGAGGGTGAGCGCAGCCTCTTCCGGCGGTTCGGGGGAGTGGTCGCCGATCTATCGCTTCACGACATTTGCCCTGCCGCCGTCACTGAG
>Ga0316605_10001330_pt1 | contig 14397 bp, 8 predicted proteins | sample OWC_soil_day20_n_FD_207666 | JGI IMG/M metagenome (GOLD analysis project Ga0316605, IMG submission 207666) | Wetland soil microbial communities from Old Woman Creek delta, Ohio, United States - OWC_soil_day20_noCT | ecosystem: Environmental > Terrestrial > Soil > Wetlands | place: USA: Ohio... | reverse complement strand
CACGATATTTTCATAGGTTCGCTGATCGCCCATAATGCCAACACTTTTCAGCGGCAGCAGGACCGTGAATGACTGCCACAGCTTGTAATAGAGATTGGCTGCACGGATTTCTTCAATCAGGATCGTATCGGCCTTGCGCAGCACGGAAAGGCGCTGGACAGTTACATCTCCGATGATGCGAACGGCAAGTCCGGGGCCGGGAAAAGGCTGTCGCCAGACAACGTCATCTGCCAGACCCAGTTCTTTTCCCAAAAGCCGCACTTCGTCTTTAAACAGGTGTTTGAGAGGCTCAATCAGCTTCAATTTCATGCTCTTGGGCAAACCGCCGACATTATGATGCGATTTAATCACCGCACTGGGTCCACCAAAGGCGGATCGGGATTCTATCAGATCGGGATAAAGCGTCCCCTGTGCCAGAAATTTCACATTTTTGATTTTGTGCGCTTCCTGATCAAACACTTCAACAAACGTGCGACCGATAATTTTGCGTTTTCTTTCAGGATCGGTTACCCCTTTTAATTTTTTCAGAAACAGCTTCCCGGAACGGGAAAACCGCAGATTGATGTGCAGGTTTTTCTTGAACATCTGGATGACACGTTCTGCCTCGCCTTCCCTGAGTACACCGTTATCCACAAAAACACAGGTGAGCTGACGGCCTATGGCTTTGTGCAGAAGAACCGCCGCAACCGAGGAATCCACACCGCCGGACAGCCCCAGGATGACTTTGTCCGGTCCCACCTGCTGCCGGATTTCTTCCACGGCATGGTTAATAAAGGATTTCATGGTCCAGGATTTTTTGCAGCGGCAAACAGCAAATAAGAAATTGGCCAGTATTTTTTTACCGGCCTGTGTATGAACAACTTCGGGATGGAATTGCAGCCCATAAAATTGACGTTTGATATCTTCGGTTGCCGCTACCCGCGTATTCGATGTGGAAGCGGTAATGGTAAAACCGTCAGGCAATGTTCCGATGGAATCGCCGTGGCTCATCCAGCACTGGGTCTTTTTATCCACGCCGGAGAAGATGCCTTTTTGTTTGTTAACGTTGAGTTCAGCAAATCCGTATTCACGCTTGGTCGAGCCGATGACTTTGCCGCCCAGGGAATCAATCATGTATTGGAGGCCGTAGCAGATACCCAAAACCGGAATGCCGAGCGCAAAAATGCCCTTGTCCACGCGCGGGGCACCCTTGGAGTAGATGCTGGCCGGACCGCCCGACAAGACAATACCCTCCGGTGCAAGTGTTTTGATCGCTTCCAGGGAAATATCGGGCGGCTCGATCTGGCAATAAACCTGGTGCTCTCTTACCCGCCGGGCAATGAGCTGATTGTACTGCGAACCAAAATCTATGATCAATATCACTTGGTCTTCACCTTTTCCTTTTTTATAAATTCGACAAACTGCGAAAACAGATACTCCGTGTCGTGCGGCCCCGGCGCTGCTTCGGGATGGTACTGAACACTCATGGTTGGGCCAAGCTTCATCCCTTCGGAGGTCGCATCATTTAAATTTGTATAGGATTTATCAGCTTTGCTCTCAACCGATTCCGGCACTACCACAAAGCCGTGATTCTGAGAAGTAATTTCCACTCTTCCCGTCTCCAGATTCTTGACGGGTTGATTAATGCCGTGATGACCGAATTTTAATTTTTCTGTATAACCACCGATGGCCTGGCCGATAATCTGATGTCCTAGACAAATGCCGAAGGTCGGCGTTTTACTCATAACCGCTTTAGCGGTATTGACAATGTAAGGAAGGGCCGCCGGATCGCCGGGCCCGTTGGAGAGCAATACCCCGTCAGGTTGATATGAAAAAATCTCGTCGCCCGTGGCAAATGCCGGAACAACGACGACTTCGCAGCCGTTGTTTTCCAGCAGTCTTAAAATATTATATTTAACACCGCAGTCCATGACCACAACGCGCAGTTTTAGGGCCTGTTTTTTGTCTGGTATTTTCTCCGGGGAAGGTGCGCCATTTTTCCACAAGTAAGGTTTCTGACAGGAGACTTCACGGACGAGATCACGTCCGACAAGCCCCGGATAAGCCCTCACCTTCTCCAGCAGTTCGTCAATATTTTTTGATTCCGTGGAAATAATACCCTTCATCGAACCGGACAGGCGCAAGCGTCGCGTCAGAGCGCGCGTGTCGATGCCTTCGAGCCCGATTTTGCCTTTCTCTTCCAGAAATGCTTTCAAACTTTTTTTCATCCGCCAGTTGCTGGGATTAGGCTGATACTCTTTGACGATAAAACCTTCCAGATGAATGCCCGCCGATTCCATGTCTTCGTCATTGATGCCGTAGTTGCCGACCAGCGGATAGGTCATGGTGACAATCTGGCCTTTATAGGAAGGATCGGTAATCACTTCCTGATAGCCGGTCATGCCTGTATTAAAGACAACTTCCCCAAGGGTTTCGCCGTCACCCGCGAAGGCGAAACCCTCAAAGACACTTCCATCTTCCAAAACAAGCAGGGCTTTACGATCTTTTCGAATCAGGGGCATATTGATCATCAGCTGATAAACAGCATCTCCCAGAACTTCGGCAGGGGCCATGTTTCGTCGTCAACGATATTTTCCAGGGCATCCACATATTCGCGAAGCTCATCCATCTTCGGTTTGACTTTACTGCCCAGAAATTCCGCTTTCTTGGGCTCATCGTGCACGGCGGAGGCCTCTTCCACCTTTTTTTGGATATCCTTATTGGTCGCATAGATCTTATTGATCAACTCAAGAATTTTCTTTAACAGCTCCGTTTGAGACGATACCACTGCGGAGGAACCCAAGACTGCTTTCGTGTCGACAATCGTCTTCGCCAGATTCTTTTGATAAGCCACGGCGGCCGGTATGACCTGAGTCATACAAATGTTATTGAGGCAGTTGACCTCGATTTCCAGATCCTTAATGTAGCGTTCTACATGAATCAGGTATCGCGATTTAAGCTCCACGTTGGAAAGCACTTTATATTTCTCAAAAAGTTTCAACGCTTTATCGGTAATTAACGCTTTTAGTGCGCTGGGTGTTGTTTTTTCATTGGGCAGGCCCCTCTTTTTCGCTTCGACTTCCCATTCTTTGGTATAGTTGTCGCCATTGAAGAGAATCGGCTTGATAGACTTGATCTCGCTTTTTAAAACGTCAAAGACCGCTTGATTAATATTTTTTGTCCCTCTGGCTGAAATTTTTTCGGCCAGTTCGTCCAGGCTTTCGGCTACCATCGTATTGATCGCCAGGGCCGGCGAAGCTATATTTTGAGACGAACCAACCGCCCGGAACTCAAATTTATTTCCGGTAAAGGCAAAGGGGGATGTCCGGTTGCGGTCGGTATTGTCTTTGCTGACCTGTGGCAATGACGCGATACCCAGATCGATAATTTCCTCTTTGGTCGCCTTGGTCACTGTACCTTTTTCTATATTGGACAAAATATTCGTCAGCTGTTCACCTAAAAATACTGAAATGATGGCCGGGGGTGCTTCATTGGCGCCCAGGCGATGATCATTGCCGTAAGAGGCAACGGCAGCGCGTAAAATATCCGCATGCTTGTAAACAGCGCGTACGGTTGCAATCAAGAACACCAGGAAATGAATATTGTCCTGCGGTGTCAGACCGGGATTTAGTAAATTATTATCATTGTTATCGGACAGCGACCAGTTGACGTGCTTGCCCGAACCGTTGATTTTTGCAAAAGGTTTTTCATGCAACAGCGCGGCCAGACGATGTTTCTTGGCGACATACTTAAGTGTGTCCATGACCAGCTGGTTGTGGTCCACGGCCAGATTGGCTTCCTCATACACAGGGGCAATTTCGTACTGGCTGGGCGCGACTTCGTTGTGACGTGTCTTCGCGGGTACACCGAGTTTGAAAAGTTCTTCCTCTACATCATGCATATAGGAAGAAACTCTTTCCTTGATGCTGCCGAAATACTGATCTTCCAGTTCCTGGCCCTTGGCCGGAGGCGCGCCGACAACCGTTCTGCCGCCCAGCACCAGATCCTGGCGTTTATAATAATAATCCATGTCAATCAGGAAATACTCCTGCTCCGGTCCCAGATTGGAATGTACCTTTTTCACATTTTTAGCACCCAGCAGCTTGAGCATATTGACAGCACTGTTGTTGAGTGCACGGATGGAGCGCAATAGCGGTGTTTTCTTATCCAGCACCTGGCCGGTATAGGAGATGAAGGCCGTGGGGATGCACAATGTCGTGGAAATGCCGTTGCGCTTGATAAAGGCGGGTGAGGACATATCCCAGGCGGTATATCCGCGCGCTTCAAAAGTGGCCCGGATACCACCGGAGGGGAAAGAAGATGCATCCGGTTCGCCTTGCACCAGCTGCTTTCCGGAAAACCGTTCGATCACAGCACCGGGACCGCAGGGATCGGCAAATGCGTCATGTTTTTCAGCAGTGATGCCTGTCATCGGCTGAAACCAGTGCGCGAAATGCGTTGCGCCTTTGTCGAGGGCCCATTCCTTCATGGCATGAGCGACAATGTTGGCTGTTTCATTATCAAGGGTCTTATCCTCGTTGATCGCATCCATCAATTTTTTATAGGTGTCTTTGGGAAGTTTCTCCTTCATTACTTTATTATTGAAGGTATCCTCTCCAAAATACTGCGATACAGGAACAAACTTCTCTTTTTCGATAACGTATTGTCTTTCAGCTGCAAGCGTTGGTGTTGTTTTTTTCATAATGTCTCCATCCTTTCAATATGTACTTAAATAATATTTTATTCAATAGGTGCATTCTCCGCGAGTTCCCAAACACCTGTGGGGCAGGCCCCGACGCAGAAACCGCAGCCGATGCATTTTTCATCATCGACGACATATTCAAAACCTTCTCCGGCCGTCTGTTTGCGGGTAATGGCCATTTGTGGACAAATTTCTTCACACATACCGCAATCCCGGCAGGCACCACACGAGGCGCAACTGTTTGCGCAAGCTGATGTGTCGGCAAATTCTCCCGTCCGGGGGTCGAAATACTGAAGTTTAACCCGTTCATAATGAATGGCCGGCAGCTTGTCATAGGTTTCCGACGCTCCTCTCAACAGGCCATCAATTGTCCGGGCGGCAATGCGTCCGGCGCCGATGGCGTCAGTCAGCAAACCGGGGCGGACCACATCACCAATCGCATAAACTTGAGGATCACTCGTTGCGTGTGTTTCATCCACCGAGATAAAACCTCTTTCCGTATGGATTCCCTCCGGCAGAAAGGACAGATCCGGCATGTCGCCCACAGCAACAATGACCGTTTCTGCCGGCAGCAGTTCTCCGTCGGTCAACTCGACGCCTTTAGCGGTGATTTCTTTTGTAAAACGAGGCCATAAAAATTTTGCCCCTGCCGCTTCGGCATGTTCTCTTTCTGTCCCAAATGATGCGGGTGGCTGTATGTCAATCAGCGTCACGCTTTGCGCGCCCAGACGGAAAGCCTCCGTTGCCGCATCGCAACCGACATTGCCCGCACCGATAACTACCACCCTTTTCCCTACTTTGGCGCAATCCAGTTTGCTTTGCTGAAGAAACTCCAAAGCGGTCAGAGATTTTTCCATGCCGGGAACATTCAATTTGCGGGGTTTCACTGCTCCCGCTGCAATGACCACATAGTCATTCTCCTGCTTCAGTTTCAAAAACCGTTCCTTTGTTAAAAGTTTGCCCAGATGTACCTTACGGATAGATCCGGCCAGCCGGTTGATCTCATGTTCCACCACGTCGGCGGGAATGCGGCTGTGGGGGATAGAGTCTGTAATCTTGCCGCCCAGTTTTTTTCTCCCTTCAATGATCATGGCTTCATGGCCTTTCATCCATAACTGCCATGCTACGGATAATCCCGCGGCGCCGCCACCGATCACGGCAATCTTTTTGCCTGTCTGCGGAAGGCGATCCGGTGTTTTCGCAGCAAGCGAAGCTTTTCCCAAAATCTTGGTATCAATGGCTTGAAGGCTCACCCGACGGCGTGTGCAATTCTGCATACAGAGGTTCGGGCAGAGATAACCGCAAACAGTAGCCGGAAAAGGCGTGTATTGCAGGGCCAGATCAACCGCTTCATCCACCTTGCCCTGACGGATGAGTTCCCATCTTTTCTGTACGGGAATGCCGGTCGGGCAGGCCGCCTGACAAGGCGGCAGGTACTTTTCATTGGCCCAAACAGGGACAAACCGACGCAGAATACCTGTCGTTAAAAGACCGATAGGCGAACGATCCAAACTGGACAAATCGCCAATGATACCGTCTTTCCCCAGTTCACCGTCCCATATTTCATTGCGGAAACGAGTCATCGGACGTATTTCACGCGCAAGTTTTTCAGAAGGCTTTCGTGCCACCAGCAATCGCCACTCTTTGCGATGTGATGCCAGTTGATCAAATAAATACTGCTTGCCAACAGCCTGCAAAAATCGCTTTATATTCGTTTGTAACCATTGCCATTCCTCTTCGGGAAGATCGGTCAACAGTATTGCATCGGCCTTGCTGTAGTTTTCCTGGGCGCCCCGGAAAAAGATCTTGCCGCCCACCATCCCGACACAGGGACGATAGCCCAGCACATTTTTATTCTCTTCAGCGCCTGCGCCGCACACAACAGCTATGCCACCCGCCATAAATTCGGCGAATGAATCACCCACCTTGCCAAACACCCAGAGTTCGGGTGGCTCAAAGCGGGGATTGTGTTTGGTCATGGTCATTCCGCGCGCGCCGATGTCACCGTCAATATATATTTTGCCCTGCGCCATGGCATTGGCCACGCCGTTTGTCGCGTTGCCATGCACAATGATTTCGGCACCGGCATTAAGCCAGCCGATATCGTCAGAGGCAGGACCGAATACTTCAATGAGCGTATTGGAAAAACCCATCGAGCCCAGACGCTGACCGGACGTACCCAGCACATCGACTTTAATTTGCTTGTCGCCGGATCTCCACAGGCGACCACCGATGCCGTGTTGACCATAAGCCGTTACTTCAATTTCCCGATACCCACCTTCCACGGCTTTCTGAATGCGTTCTTCCAGGATCCTCGATTCAACGCGGATTTTGTTTTCCAGACCATCAATTTTAATCGAATCTTTTTTTGTCATGGTGCTTCCCTGATTCTTTACTTACAACACATACTTAATATTGAGACGCTGGGCTGCATCTGCGTCACTAATGCCGAGCGCATCCGACATGCCGATCGGCAGTGACGTGGAACGTCCCAGCGGAGCGACAATTTTCTTCAATTCCGTATTAAAACTTACATACATATCCACGAGTCTTTCTGCGACTTTTTCCGGATCCAACCTACGGTCCAGCCTTGGATCCTGTGAGGTAATCCCTTTAGGACAAACACCGATGTTGCAAACGTTGCAGCGGTCGGCTTCCGATCCCAGACAGCCGGCAGCCGCCTGCATGACGTATTTCCCGGTCTGGACGCCGCTTGCGCCAAGCATGATCAAGGCGGCGGCATTGGCGGCCAGATTGCCGTTTTTCCCGACACCGCCGCCTGCGAAAAGGGGAATCTCGTTTTGTTTGCCCAATTTAACCAGGGTAAGATACGCGTCGCGCAGATTACTGGCGATGGGATGTCCCATATGATCCATCGATACGTTGTAGGCTGCGCCCGTGCCTCCGTCTTCGCCGTCGATAGCTAGACCCGCGGCATAGGGATTTCTAGTCAAATTGTTGAGGACGGCCATCGCCGTGCTGGTGGCGGATATTTTCGGATATACCGGGACGCGGAATCCCCAGGCCATGGACATGGACTGGATCATCTTGGCCACCGCTTCTTCAATCGAATACTTGGTCTGATGGGTGGGCGGGCTGGGAAGACTGATGCCCTGCGGCACGCCGCGGATCGCGGCAATAAGTTTGTTGACTTTATACCACATCAGCAGGCCGCCGTCGCCGGGCTTGGCTCCCTGGCCGTATTTGATTTCAATCGCACACGGATCTTCCTTCATCTGCGGCAGGCTGTGGATAATTTCATCCCAGCCGAAATAACCGCTGGCAATCTGCAAAATGACGTATTTAATGAATCGCGACTTTAAAAGCCTCGGCGGACAACCGCCTTCACCGGTGCAAACCCGAACCGGCATACCCAGTTCCTCATTGAGATAAGCAACACCCATTTGCAGGCCTTCCCACATATTCGGGGATAAAGCGCCAAAAGACATGCTGCCGATAACCAGCGGATAGATTTCGCGCACCGGCGGCATCCAGCCGTTTTCCCGGCTGACTTTCAGCATTTCCTCCGGCGGCAAAACTCTGCCCAGCAATGTGCGCAGTTCAAACTCATGGCGCCCCGCATCAAGCGCCGGGTCGGTCAGCATGGAAATTCGGACAAACTTGATTTTATCCAAAACACTGTCCGGATTGTTTCTGCGACCGCCGCGCCTGCGTGGCTCACCGTTTTGATTAACATGAAAACGCAGCTTGTCTATTTCATTACTGCGCAGCGGTGCAATAGCCCCGTTGGGACAAACCATCGTACACATGCCACATCCCACACAGGTATGAGCCGGGTCCGTGCGCTGGTCAATACCGTGATAAATTGAAACAAGATTGCCGGGTTTGGTTTCCAGGCCCACCGGCACCTGCAGCGTGCGTTTACGGTGCGCACCCAGATCTATGGCCCGTACCGGACAGATGGCGGTACAACTGCCGCACAGCGTGCACTTTTCTTTGTTCCATAGAATCTGCCAGGGCAGATCTTTGGTGCTCAGTGCAGAGGGGGTAATGTGTCCCATTGATTCCATTTTTCTATCTCCTGCCGCTCGCGGCGAACGATTACGGTTTCATATCGCATCGGCTGATCATCCAGATTGATGTCTCTCTCCGGAATCGCCGCATCCAGTCCGCACATTTCCGATGAAAACGCGAAAATGCCGGGGCGTCCTCCAACAACACCGGGGCGCAGCTTTTTAGAATCCTGTACCATGAACATCGACTTGTCGGGCAAGCAGCCGATTACACAGTTCGGACCGTCGATGATCAAAGGACGGCAGCTTTGCTTCAACTTTCTCAGCATATTACCGTCCGGATGTCTGGTGAGCTCTTCATCTTTGAGCGGTGTAATAATATGTTTATACATCTCCATACCCATGCCCAGTTTGTTTTGCATGTAATGCAGAATGTGGGTAAAAACTTCCGAGTCGGACTGATAGCCCGTATAGCCCGGAAAATTGCGTGACATCAGAAATTCGCGGATGGGCACAAATGCTGTGTTTTCGCCATTGGTCATGGTTGCCATACCCTGGATAAAAAATGGGTGGCAGGCGTAAATGTCAATCGAATAGTTTGTATTCTGGCGACCCTGGCTGAGAATGGTACGCGCCAGAAGTTCCTTGCGGTCCAATCCCAGATATTGTGCAACGGTTAAAGGATCGCCCACCTCCTTGATCATGATGATGTCCGGCCAGAAGCTGAAGATCAGCATGGATTTGTCTTTTGCTCCCATTTCCCGAAGCTGCAACTGCACCATCATCAGCCGAAATTGGATCTCTTCCGGGCTCAGGCCCTCCCAGTCAGCCGGATATTCATAAACACGGATGACATAGTTGTCTCTCCTGGGAGTCCCGGCAGGTGTTGGTTTTGTCGGACGAAACGACAGTTTATATTTGACCATGAAATCAAGATCAATCATGAAACGGTCCAGCGCTTTGATGCCTTCATTGGAAAATATGCCGGACAGAATCGGCTCGTTTTTGAATTTTTCAAAGTCACCGCCCAGATCCGTTAAAAACAATCCCAGACCTGAACCGTCATGCCCTTCTTTCATTACATTGAGGGCATCGATGGCCATCATCGGTGAAAGTGGTTCATTGCTGGTGACGGCAAACAAACGACACATAATAAATAATCCTCCCTGAACTCTTGCTGCCTGATAAACTTGTATCCGAAATCATAATTGCCAGAGTCATGCCAGAGGTGGCTTACTGATAAAAATGCATCCTGATCAGAGATTATTTATTCTTGGGAGGATATTCATCTATTGTAATTGTCTTGTCTGCAAAGGAAGGAATTCAGTCTTGTCAAGTGCTTCCATGATTTTCTCTGAAGGTCACATGCCGAATCAAGCCAGGCATGACAGAATAAATAAAATGCAAAACGGACTTCACTTAGGAAAAGGATTCTGTATTACATTTACAAAAACAAACAAATTTGTCATTTTTTTTAATAATAAAACATTATTGTTCAACGTATTTTCATTCCTCTCTGTTAAGAAGCGCAGCTTCAGTCAAGAACGGGACAAAAACGTTTCTCACATATTGGAATCTTTATTTTTTGTACGGAAGTGCTTCGGATCAATACCCATTTTCGATATCTTGTACTGAACAATACGTTTCGTCGTACCCAGCATTTTTGCTGCCTTGGTCTGATTGCCGCCCGTTTCCGTAAGCGCATCGACAATCAGCGTTCTTTCCTGTGCTTCAACAACAGAAGAAAGCTTGCTGCGATCTTTGCGGTCCGGTTCTCTTTCTTTGATCTGCAATGACGGCGGCAAATGCACACAATCCACCAGATCGGTCTTGGTCATTAACACAGCCCGCTCCATACAGTTTTCCAGTTCGCGGACATTTCCCGGCCATTTATGGGACAAAAACACTTCAATGGCCGCGGTCGAAATTCTTTTGACTTTTTTACCCATTTCTTTGTTGTATTTCAGAAGAAAATGATCGGCCAGAAGGATCACATCACTGCCCCGTTCACGAAGTGGCGGTAAATAAATGGGGAAGACATTCAGTCGATAGAACAGATCGGCACGGAAACGGTCAGACAAAATATCCTGTTCAAGATTCCGATTGGTGGCGGCGATGATCCGGACATTGACATTGATCACTCGTGACGATCCCAGCGGTTGAAATCTCTTTTCCTGCAAAACGCGAAGCAACTTGACCTGTGCAGCAGCGGAGAGTTCACCGACCTCATCCAGAAATATCGTACCGCTATTGGCTTCTTCGAAGCGCCCGCGTCGCTGCGTGAGCGCGCCGGTAAAAGCGCCTTTTTCGTGACCGAATAATTCACTTTCAATCAGTGTATCGGGAATAGCGGCACAGTTGACCTGGACCATCGGTCCGCCTTTGCGCGAAGAGTTGTTATGAATGGCCCGGGCAACGAGTTCTTTGCCGGTCCCCGTTTCGCCGGTAATCAAAACCGTGGTATTGGAATCGGCAACCTGCGCCACCAATCCGAAAACTTCCTGCATGGCTTTGGAATGACCGATAATGTCCATCGAGGGTGCGTGACCACTGCCAACAATTTTACGAAGGCGCCGGTTTTCTTCTTCCAGTGCCCGGATATGTACGATCTTTGCCATTAATTCGGCAACCGCAGAAAGCATCGCCAGTTCCTTATCCAGGTCTTCAACCTCCCTGGCAACCTTGTCAGCGGACAAAACGCCGACCACTTCTCCGTCATACATAATCGGGACACACAGAAAGGAAAGCTCGGCGCGATTCAGATGACGGCGTGCACCGGTGCGATCCAGAAAATGCGTTTCCTGCCCAAGATTCGCTACAGCCATTGGACGGCCGGTTTCCACCACTTTGCCGGTAATTCCTTCGCCGGGTTTGTAGGTGACTTCCATTCCATCGATATTGAAGTCATGGGCAATATCCAGCCAGGCTTCTTTCTTTTCACGATCCAAAAGTGAAATCATCCCGCGCTGCATCCCGAGCCGCACACTCATTTCCTTCAGAATATTCTCCAACCGGTCATGCAGATCGTCCGGCTGCGCCAGGATTTTAGCAATCGCGTGCAGAGCTGCTAATTCTTCATAACTGTGAATGCTCACGTCGTTGTTTCCTCGGGGTAAACGTTGGTTAATGTTTCATTCAAATCCAACCTGGTAGATTATTTTTTTTATTATCTGACAATATTGTACCAAGTTCAATAAGTATTATGTCCATTATGATGCAATAATGCAAATAGGAAACCAATTTAGCACAACTTTGGAAAAAGTTGTGCTAAAAAAGAGAGTTTATATATGTTCGCTGATGAATAAGATGGCTGAGGGGCAAGGACTCGAACCTCGATTCACAGGGCCAGAACCTGTTGTCCTGCCTTTAGACGACCCCTCAGTTCAGATATTAAAAAAATCGGATATGATCCTTGGATGAAAATGATTTCTTCCAGTTTATGCTATGGGATAATAGCAATCATAAATTTCATTATCATACCTAGCCTGACACATTAGCAAGGATAGTGCCGCATCTGATAATACTTGATTAGTTATTGTAATTACTGATTTATTAAGAAATGAATGCGCATACCATGTTGGACAATTTTGTGCTATATTTTAAAGGCAAAACAAAAATACGGGTAAGAACAGCCATCTTTCTGCGGGAAGCTGCTCAACTAATCGGCACAATTATGTCTAAACATTTTTCAATTTACACAAATATGCGCCCTCCTAATCGATGATATGCTTCATAACATCTTGTATTTAATTGACAATATATTATGGCAGGATAATTGCTCTTGACCTTACCCTATTATATAGGGAGGAATATCAATATAATGGGTGCTCAAATCAGTGCAGGTGATACAGCCTGGATATTAGTATGTTGTTCTCTGGTTCTTTTGATGACGCCGGCTCTGGCATTTTTTTATGGTGGCATGGTGCGTCGGAAAAATGTTCTTTCCACCTTAACTCTGAGCTATATTTTCATGTCCCTGATCGGAGTTCAATGGGTACTTTATGGTTATTCCCTTTCGTTTGGTCCCGATATAATTGGATTAATTGGCGGACTGGATTTCCTGGGCTTTCAGGGGGTTGGCGCCCAACCGAACATTGCCTACGCTAAAACCATTCCTCATGAACTTTTTGCCTCTTTTCAGATGATGTTTGCCGTGATTACTCCCGCGCTCATTACAGGCGCTTTCGTGGAAAGAGTCAAATTCAAAAGTTTCCTGCTTTTCAGCCTTCTCTGGGCAACACTGGTGTATGACCCGCTATGCCACTGGGTCTGGGGACAGGGGGGATGGCTGAAGGAAATGGGCGTTCTCGATTTTGCTGGCGGGACTGTTGTGCATATTGCCGCAGGTTTTTCAGCTCTCGCGTTTGCCCTGGTCATCGGTCCGCGAAAAGGCCACGGCAATGTTCCGATGGAGCCGAACAATATTCCACTTACGGTTTTAGGAACCGGATTGCTATGGGTCGGCTGGTTCGGCTTTAATGCGGGTAGCGCCCTCGGGGCAAACGGAGTAGCGGTAAATGCTCTGGTGACGACCAATACCTCGGCTGCCACTGCCGGTCTGGTCTGGATGATGCTTTCCTGGCTTGATGGAAGGCCAAGCACGCTGGGGATCGCGACAGGGATGGTGGTCGGCCTTGCCGCGGTAACACCGGCCTGCGGGTTTGTTACACCACTGGCCGCCATGGTGATCGGGGCTGTGTCCGCGCCCCTTGCTTATTACGCGATGCGTTTTAGGGAAAGACGCAAGCTGGATGAATCACTGGATGTCTGGGCCTGCCACGGCATGGGCAGCACCTGGGGCACCATCGCTACGGGATTATTCGCAACCGTTGCCGTCAATGCCGATGGGGCCAACGGTTTGTTTTTCGGCAATCCCGCCCAACTGGGCATTCAGATCGTCGCGGTGATGGTCACCATCGTTTTTTCTTTCGGAATGACCTATGTGCTGGCCAAGGTGCTCAATGTGAGTATTGGATTGCGGGTCAGTCCAATCGAAGAAGACGTGGGACTGGACATCAGCTCCCATGGGGAGCGATCATACTAACAGACCTTGATAATTATTGGTGGTTTGGCAATTAATAGAATTTGGGACTGGAGATTTTAACATGCTGAAAAAAATCGAGGCGATCATTCGCGAAGATAAAGTAAACGATGTTATCGACGCCCTTAAAGAGATAGGAATTGTGGGCATGAACACGTTTGAAGTTCGGGGACATGGACGGCAGGGCGGCGTTCAACTGGTCGGACGCGCCGGAACCTATCAGGTCAATATGCTTCCCAAAATACAAGTCAACATTGTTTTAAACACGCGCAACCTGGACGCCGCCCTGGAAGCGATTCTCAAATCGGCTTATACAGGCGAGACGGGCGACGGCATTATTTTTGTTACGCCTGTTGAAGATGTCATTCGGGTTCGGACACGCGAGAGGGGCCCTGGCGCTATGATGTATCCCGGAGATATTGACGAACGCAGAAATAAGTAATCAAAGTGCTCGTACCAGGAAAGTAAGGATCTTGTCCATAAGATCGTTGATGGATTGATATTGTATGGGCTTGGCGGACAGGATTTCCTTGTAGGTCTGTATGTAGGGCGCGGGGATGAGTTCATCCCGGCAATACGTAACAAGGTCTTGTGCGGACTGCGCTGTGGTTTCCAGATGAAACTGCAAACCGATAACCGACTGGCCCAGTTGAAACGCCTGATTCTCGCATCCATCGCTTTTCGCAATACGCGTTGCTCCC
>Ga0316605_10001329_pt1 | contig 14402 bp, 15 predicted proteins | sample OWC_soil_day20_n_FD_207666 | JGI IMG/M metagenome (GOLD analysis project Ga0316605, IMG submission 207666) | Wetland soil microbial communities from Old Woman Creek delta, Ohio, United States - OWC_soil_day20_noCT | ecosystem: Environmental > Terrestrial > Soil > Wetlands | place: USA: Ohio... | reverse complement strand
ATGCGCTGTTCGTGGTGGCCGATCTGTCCCGCCTGTGGGCGGTGGCGCAGGTGCCGGAGCAGCAGGTCGGTCAGGTCAAGGTCGGCCAGTCGGTCAGTATCGAAGTGCCGGCGCTCGGCCACGAAAAACTGGTCGGCAAGCTGATTTTCGTCGGCCAGACCATCAACCCGGAAACCCGTACCGTGCTCGTGCGCACCGAACTCGACAACAGCGACGGCCGTCTGAAGCCGGCCATGCTGGCTTCCATGCTGATCGAGGCCAAGCCGGTCGACCGGCTGGTGGTGCCGGCCAGTGCCGTGGTTCGCGAGAACGACGAGGATCACGTGTTCATCGCCGACAACGACGGTGCCTTCCGCCTGACCAAGGTCAAGCTTGGCCCCGAGCGCGACGGCAAGCGGGTCGTGCTGAGCGGCTTGAAAGGCCAGGAAAAGCTGGTTGCCGAGGGCGCTTTCCATCTGAACAACGAGCGTAACCGCAAGGAAATGGAGGGATCGTGATCGAATCGCTGATCCGCGCGGCGCTCAAGCAGCGCCTGATCGTCGCCGTTGTCGCCACGGTGCTCTTCTTCTTCGGTCTCAACGCCACCCAGAAGCTGTCGGTCGACGCCTTCCCGGATGTGACCAATGTGCAGGTGCAGATCGCCACCGAAGCGCCGGGTCGCTCGCCGGAGGAGGTCGAGCGTTTCGCCACGGTGCCGCTGGAAGTGGCGATGACCGGCCTGCCCGGCCTGGAGGAAATGCGCTCGCTGAACAAGCCGGGGCTGTCACTGATCACCCTGGTCTTCAACGACAAGACCAACGTCTATTTTGCCCGCCAGTTGGTCATGGAGCGCCTGCTTGAAGTGGGGAGCCGCTTGCCGCCGGGCATCACGCCGGTGCTCGGGCCGGTATCGAGCGGCCTGGGTGAGGTCTACCAGTACACGCTGGAGAAGGCCGACGACGGCACCCAGGCCCTGAGCCAGGACGAGCTGATGCGTCGCCGGGTGGCCCAGGACTGGGTGGTGCGCCCGCTGTTGCGCTCCATTCCCGGCGTCGCCGAGATCAATTCGCAGGGCGGTTATGCCCGCCAATACCAGGTGCTGGTCAATCCCGACAAATTGCGCCATTTCGGCCTGTCGGTCGCCCACGTTTTCGAAGCGGTCGGCCGCAACAACGCCAATGCCGGCGGCGGCGTGCTGCCGCAATACGCCGAGCAGTACCTGATCCGCGGCGTCGGCCTGGTGCGCGACCTCGACGACCTGCGGGCCATCGTGCTCAAGGAGAAAGACGGCGTGCCGGTGCGCGTCGGCGATGTGGCCGAGGTAAAGATCGGTCACGAAGTGCGGCAGGGCGCGGTAATCAAGAACGGTACGACCGAAGCGGTTGGCGGCATCGTCATGATGATCGCCGGCGGCAATGCCAAGGCGGTGGTCGAGAAAATCAAGGCGCGGGTCGACGAGATCAACGCCAAGGGCATGCTGCCGGACGGCCTGAAGATCGTGCCCTATTACGACCGCTCGGAACTGGTCGACGCGGCCCTGTGGACGGTGACCAAGGTGCTGCTCGAAGGTATCGTGCTGGTCGTCGTCGTCCTCTTCCTGTTCCTCGGCGACGTGCGCTCGTCGCTGATCGTGGTGGCGACGCTGGTGCTGACCCCACTGCTCACCTTCATGGCGATGAACCACCTGAATATCTCGGCCAACCTGATGTCGCTGGGCGGCCTGGCCATCGCCATCGGTCTGATGGTCGACGGCTCGGTGGTGGTCGTCGAAAATGCCTACCTGCAACTGGGGCGGCACGCCAAGAGCGGCGACAGTCCATTGCGCGTCATCCTCAATGCCGTGGTCGAAGTGGCGACGCCGGTCATTTTCGGGGTGGGCATCATCATCCTGGTCTTCCTGCCGCTGATGACCCTGCAGGGCATGGAGGGCAAGATGTTCGCGCCGCTGGCCTACACCATCGCCATCGCGCTGGGCATTTCGCTGATCCTGTCGCTGACCCTGACCCCGGTCATGTCGACCTACCTGCTGAAGCCGCCGGCCCACGATGGCGACCACGACACCCGGCTGATCGCCGCGATGAAGCAGCGTTATCTGAAGATGCTGCACTGGGCGTTGGCCAACGAGAAAAAGACGGTGGTGCTGGCCGTCGGCGCCTTCGTGCTGACCGTGTCGCTGCTGCCCTTCCTGGGCACCGCCTTCATTCCGGAAATGAAGGAAGGCTCGGTGGTGCCCGGCATCAACCGGGTGCCGAATATCTCGCTCGACGAATCGGTCAAGATGGAAATGCAGGCGATGCGCCTGATTACCGAGGTGCCCGGGGTCAAGTCCGCCGTCTCCGGCGTCGGTCGCGGCGAATCGCCGGCCGATCCGCAGGGGCCGAACGAATCGACCCCCATCGTCAGCCTGAAACCGCGCAGCGAGTGGCCGGCCGGCTGGACGCAGGACGACATCCAGGACGCCATGCGCGAAAAACTCAAGGTGCTGCCCGGCGTTCAGGTGGTGATGGCGCAGCCGATTTCCGACCGGGTGGACGAGATGGTGACCGGGGTGCGTTCCGACATCGCGGTCAAGGTGTTCGGCGACGATCTCGATCAGTTGAAGAAGGTGGCCGGCCAGATCGGCAAGGTCGCCCAGTCCCTGCAAGGTGCCCAGGATCTGCGCATCGAGCGGATCAGCGGCCAGCAGTATCTGTCGGTGGAAATCGACCGCCAGGTGATCGCCCGCCTCGGTCTCAATGTCGCCGACGTCAACGATGTGCTGGAAACGGCCATCGGCGGCAAGCAGGCCACCGAAATCTTCGAGGGCGAGCGCCGCTTCCCCGGTGTCGTCCGTCTGCCGGAGAGCTACCGCAACAATATCGAGGCCATTTCCAACATCCTGATTACCTCGCCCAACGGCGCTCAGGCCCGCCTGGCCGACGTGGCGAAGATCAGCGTACTCGATGGCCCGGCCCAGATCTCGCGCGAACTCGGCAAGCGGCGCATCGTCATCGGCGTCAACGTCAAGGACCGCGACCTGGGCAGTTTCGTCGCCGAATTGCAGCAGAAGGTCGAGGCCCAGATCAAGCTGCCGGAAGGCTACTACCTGGAGTGGGGCGGCCAGTTCCAGAACATGGAGCGGGCGCTTGGCCACCTGACGGTGATTATTCCGATCACCATCGCCGCCATCTTCTTCCTGCTCTTCCTGCTGTTCAATTCGCTGCGTTTCGCGACGCTGATTATCACCGTGCTGCCCTTCGCCTCGATCGGCGGCATCATCGGCCTGTTCGTCGCGCGCGAATACCTGTCGGTGCCGGCCTCGGTGGGCTTCATCGCGCTGTGGGGCATTGCCGTGCTCAACGGGGTGGTGCTGGTCTCCTACATCCGCGGCTTGCGCGAAGACGGGCGTAGCGTGCGCGACGCGGTGGTCGAAGGCGCGACGCTGCGCTTCCGGCCGGTGATGATGACGGCCACCGTCGCCATGCTCGGCCTGATCCCTTTCCTGTTCTCCAGCGGTCCGGGCTCGGAAGTGCAGCGGCCGCTGGCCATCGTGGTCATCGGCGGGCTGATTACCTCCACCTTGCTGACCCTGGTCGTGTTGCCTACCATCTATCGCTGGTTTGACGAGGAGAAAGTCGAAGCATGAAGGAAATCAAGGCCGTTATCCGCCCCAACAAGCTGGCCGCCCTGCGCGATGCGCTGATCGCGCTGCCCGGCTTTCCCGGCATGACCGTCACCAAGGGTGAGGGCTGTAGCGCGCCCAGCCGCCATGTGCCGGGCAAGAGCATCAAGGAGCAGTTGACCGACTACACGCCCAAGGTGCGCGTCGAAATCGTTGCGCCGGACGAGATCGCCGACAGCATCTTTCAGCGCATCACCGAGGTGGCGAAAACCGGCCACTACGGCGATGGCCTGGTCTGGATGACCGACATCGAGAAGGCCGCCTTCATCTTCAAAACCACCTGAGGATTGCCGTCGACCGCAGCGGACGGCGCGCGCCGTATAATCGGCGCCTCTATTGTTACCAAGCGAGCCTGGCGCCCGCGTCCTTCCCGGCCAGCAGTCGGCTTGCCGGAGTGGCCGGCGGGCCATCGACCATGATTGAAATCCGTATCAACGGCGAGTCCCGGGCGGTCGCCGAGCCGCTGACTGTCGCCGATCTCGTCGCGCAACTGGGGTACGTCGGCAAGCGCATCGCCGTCGAAAAGAACGGCGAAATCGTCCCGAAGAGCCAGCATGCCACGACCAGTCTGGCCACGGGCGACCAACTCGAAATCGTCGTCGCCGTTGGCGGCGGCTGAACCGGAGAAAGCTCCATGCATCAACTCACCATCGCCGGCAAGGCGTACCGTTCCCGCTTGCTGGTCGGCACCGGCAAATACAAGGATTTCACCGAAACCCGCGCGGCCATCGATGCTTCGGGCGCCGAGATCGTCACCGTCGCCGTGCGCCGCGTGAATATCGGCCAGGACGCCGGCCAACCCAGCCTGCTCGATGCCGTGCCGCCCTCGCAATTCACCATCCTGCCCAATACCGCCGGCTGCTACACCGCCGACGATGCGGTGCGTACGCTGCGCCTCGCACGCGAGCTGCTCGACGGTCATCCGCTGTGCAAGCTGGAAGTGCTCGGCGACCCGACCAACCTGTTCCCGAACATGCCGGAAACCCTGAAGGCCGCTGAGACACTGGTCAAGGAAGGTTTCGAGGTCATGGTCTACTGTGCTGACGACCCGATCCAGTGCAAGATGCTCGAAGACATCGGTTGCGTCGCGGTGATGCCGCTGGCTTCGCTGATCGGCTCCGGCATGGGCATTGTGAACCCGTGGAATCTGCGCCTGATTATCGACAACGCCAAGGTGCCGATCATCGTCGATGCCGGCGTCGGCACCGCCTCGGACGCGACCATCGCCATGGAACTCGGTTGCGATGGCGTGCTGATGAACACCGCCATCGCCCACGCCAAGAATCCCGTACTGATGGCCAGCGCCATGAAAAAGGGCATCGAGGCTGGTCGCGAGGCTTTCCTGGCCGGCCGCATGGCCCGCAAATACTACTCGGCCGACCCCTCGTCGCCGACCACCGGATTGATCGGCTCATGAGCGCTACTCCCCTGATCCAGCCCGCCATCGACGGCGACGGCACCTATACCGAAGGCCGCGAGGGCCACGGCCACATCAAGAGTTATGTGCGGCGCGCCGGCCGCATGTCGGTGGCGCAGGAAAACTACTACAACGAGATGATGCCGAAGATCGGGATCGTCTATGCGCCGCAGCAAATCGATCTGGCTGCGGTCTACGGCCGGAATGCGCCGAAAATCCTCGAAATCGGCACCGGCATGGGCGAAACCACGGCGAAGATCGCCGATGCCCATCGCGACAACGACTATCTTGGCGTCGAGGTGCATGTGCCGGGCGTCGGCGCGCTGTGCAAGCAGATCGCCGAGCGGGGCTTGAGCAACCTGCGCATCTGCCAGCACGACGCGGTCGAAGTGGTGCGCGACATGCTGCCGGAAGACTCGTTGGACGGCGTGCATATCTTCTTTCCCGATCCGTGGCACAAGACGCGCCATAACAAGCGCCGGCTGATCCAGTCGCCGTTTGTGGCGCTGCTCGCTTCGCGCCTGAAGCCGGGTGGCTATTTCCACTGCGCCACCGACTGGGAAAACTACGCGCTGCAAATGCTCGACGTGCTGGGCCGCGAGGCCAGCCTGCAAAACAGTGTCGCCAACCCGACGACTGCCGAACTGGCTGCCGCCATCGAGGCCGACCGCGCCGAGGGTTTGGCCGGTTTTGCGCCGCGCCCGGATTACCGGCCGCTGACCAAATTCGAGAATCGCGGCCTGCGCCTGGGGCATGGCGTCTGGGATCTGCTTTTCCGCAAAAAATAGAAACCGGCCGGCCCGGCCTGCGTAAAATACGAACTGCTCTATATGACGGGGATCATCATGAAAAATACCAACAAGCTTGTCGCCAACTGTTTGCTGCCGCTCGCGGCCATTGTCTCGTGCGCCCTGCCGGTGCAGGCCGCCGAACGCAGCGGCAAGGAAGTCGTCGATACGGTGTGTACCGCCTGTCACGCCACCGGCAAGGATGGCGCCCCCAAGCTGGATGACCGGGCCGCCTGGGCGCAACGCGCCTCGAAAGGCCTGGACAAGCTGACCAAGAACGCCATCGAAGGCGTGCGCAACATGCCGGCCCACGGCGGCCAGGCCGCGTTGACCGACCTCGAAATGAGCCGTGCCGTCGGTTACATGGTCAGCGGCGGCAAGGCGGTTGATACCAACAAGCCCTACAGCTCGCCGAAGACCCGCTCCGGCGACCAGGTGGTGCAGGAGCGCTGCCAGGAATGCCATGCTACCGGCAAGAACGGCGCGCCGAAGCTGGGCGACATGGAGGCTTGGAAGCCGCGCCTGAAGAACGGCGTCGAGCCGCTGTTCAAGTCGGCCATCGGCGGCCACAACGGCATGCCGGCGCGCGGCGGCTTGGCCAACCTGAGCGATGCCGAAATCAAGGCTGCCGTCGAGTTCATGGTCGGCCAGACCGGCGGTGCCGCCGGCAAGAAATAAAGTAACACCCTGCCCCGCTTCGGCGGCTAGCCAACCTCTGCCTGTGGTCGACGCCGGCAGAGGTTTTTGTTTTCCAACGCCGCGTAGCGCGGCCCCAGCAGAATGATTCGCCATGTGGTTCAAAAATCTCCAGCTTTACCGCCTGCCCACCCCTTGGAATATCGACTTGGCCAAGCTCGAAGAGCAACTGGCGCGCGGCCCCTTCGTCAAATGCCCGAGCAACCAGCCGACCAGTCGCGGCTGGGTGTCGCCACGCAAGGATGGCGCCCTGGTCTTCTCGCTCGGCCGTCAGTGGCTAGTCGCGCTGGCCGTCGAACAGCGTCTGTTGCCCTCGTCGGTGGTCAATGAGGAGGTCAAGGAGCGGGCCGAGGCGATGGAAGCGCAGCAGGGCTACGCCCCCGGCCGCAAGCAGTTGAAGGAATTGCGCGAACGCGTCACCGAGGAACTGATGCCGCGCGCCTTTACCCGCCGGCGCAGCACCTTCGTCTGGATCGATCCGCAGAACGGCTGGTTCTGCGTCGATGCCTCCAGCCCGGCCAAGGCCGAGGAAATCATCGAACATCTGCGCCAGTGTCTCGACGAATTTCCGCTGACCCCGCTCCATACGCAACTGTCGCCGCAGACGGCAATGGCCGACTGGCTGGCCGGTGGCGATGCCCCGGCCGGTTTCACCATCGACCGCGACTGCGAACTGAAGGCGGCCGGCGAGGAAAAGGCGGCGGTGCGTTACGTGCGCCACCCGCTCGACGGCGACGAGATCGCCGGCGAGATCAAGGCCCACCTGGCCAGCGGCAAGCTGCCGACCAAGCTGGCGCTGACCTGGGACGACCGGATTTCCTTCGTGTTGAGCGAAAAGCTGGAAATCAAGCGCCTGACCTTCCTCGACCTGCTGAAGGAAGAAGCCGAGAAGAGCGCCGAACACGCCGACGAGCAGTTCGACGCCGATTTCGCGCTGATGACCGGCGAACTGGCCCGCTTCCTGCCGCAACTGGTCGAAGCGCTGGGTGGCGAGGTGGTTGAGGGCCAATGAGTCCTTGCCCCTGCGGCAGCGGCCGGCCCTACGCTGGTTGCTGCGGTCGACTGCACAGCGGGGCCGAAAATGCGGCGACCGCCGAAGCCCTGATGCGCTCGCGCTACAGCGCCTACGTCTTGGGCCTGGAACCTTACCTGCTGGCCACCTGGCATGCGTCGACCCGGCCCGCCAGCTTGGATCTGGCCGAGGACGGCGCCACCAAGTGGCTCGGGCTCGAGGTCAAACGTCGTCAGGACATTGATCCCACGCACGCCACGGTCGAATTCGTCGCCCGCTATCGCATCGCCGGGCGCGGCCACCGCCTGCATGAAATCAGCCATTTCGTGCGCGAGGACGGGCGCTGGTTCTACGTCGACGGCCAGGTCGACAGCCGCTGACGGCGACTGGCCTTGCCCGGCGCCGCAACTCGGCGCAGACTGGGCAGCACAACCTCCGCAGGAGACCGGCCATGACCGAACATCAATTGAAAAACGCCATCACATCCCCCTGGCCCTTCTTCGGGGTCAGTCCGCACGGCGATGTGCTGGCCCGCTACGTGCCTTTCGGCCCGGTGTTTCGCTGGAGCTGGAACCAGATGATCCCGATGCCGGTCCAAGGAAGTGATTTGTGCTGGCTACTGCATGCGGCCGCCGAGGAAGGGCACGCCATCAGCGATCCCGAGGCGGACCGGAAAGGGAAGGCAGCTTCTTGAGCAGGCTTTCGCGCGCCAGGCCATAACGCAACATTCACCTGTGGGATGAGGGCATGCCGCTGATTCACGAAGAAGCCATCGAACGAATGCGCCGGGATCATGAATGCATGCTCGAACTGATCCGACGGATCAAGGCCACGTGCAGCGAAATCGACCGGGTGGACAACTGCCATCAATGCCAGTCCGGTCGGTGGCAAGTTTGTCATGCCGAGATCCGGCAACTGGTCGCAGCCTTCGTCGAGACGACGCTCAAGCACAATGTGCTTGAATCCCTGTACATGGAAGAGCGAGTGCCGAAAGCGCATCGCCAGGCCCATAACCAGGCGCATATGGCCATTGCCGAACAGGTCAAGGCCATTCGTATCGTGTTGTCCGAGGAAGGCAATTGCGTGCTGGCCATCGCCGGCATCGACCAGGTGCTGGACAGCCTGGCCGCCCATTTCACCGAATTTGACCAGCAACTGGAAGGTTATCTGCTGCTGGCCTGAATCGCCCGCCCGTCAATCCCCTTATACTGGCGGCTTGTTTTTCATCTGGATTCCCCCCTTGTTGACCGACCGGCTCAGGATCGCTTCGCCTCGTCCTGGCTGCGGCCTGTGCCGTGGCCTGCTCGGCGTTTTCCTGCTGGCGCTGGCGGTGACCGGCCAGGCGCTGGAGTCGGTGACGCTACAGTTGAAATGGAGCCATGCCTTTCAGTTCGCCGGCTATTACGCGGCGCTGGAACAGGGGTTCTATCGTGAGGCCGGGCTGGATGTGCGGATTGTCGAGGCCAAGCCCGGCGTCGATGTCGTCGCTACCGTGCTGGCCGGTCAGGCCGATTTCGGTGTCGGCACCAGCGGTTTGCTGGTCGAACGGGCGCGCGGCAAGCCGGTGGTGGCGCTGGCCGTCATCTTCCAGCATTCGCCGCTGGTCTTCATCGCCCGCAAGGGGGACGGCACTCAGTCGATCCACGACCTGCTGGGCAAGCGGGTGATGATCGAGCCGAATTCAGAGGAACTGCTGGCTTACCTGGCCCAGGAGAAAATTCCGCCGGGCAGTTTTCAGCAGCTCGAACACAGCTTCAACCCGCAGGATCTGATTTCCGGCAAGGTCGATGTCATTTCCGCCTACATCAGCAACGAGACTTACCATCTGCAACAGGCCAACCTGCCCTACCAGATATTCACACCGCGTTCGGCCGGCATCGATTTCTATGGCGACAACCTGTTCACCTCCGAGGCGCAGATCCGGGAGCATCCCGAGCGGGTGCGGGCCTTTCGCGAGGCGACCTTGCGCGGCTGGCGCTACGCGATGGCCAATCGCGAGGAAATCGCGCCGCTGATCTATCGCAAGTATTCGCAGCAGCATCCGCTGTCCTTCTACCTGTACGAGGCGGAGGCGATGGTGCCGTTGATTCGCGCCGATCTGGTCGAAATCGGCTACATGAATCCCGGCCGCTGGCGGCATATCGCCGAGGTCTATGCCGAACGCGGCATGCTGCCGCGCGATTTCGATTTCGGCGGTTTTCTCTACGATCCGGAACCGCAGCGGGGCCTGAGCCGGGTCCATGCCTACCTGGCTGCCGCCCTGCTCGGTCTGGCGCTGCTCGCCGCGGTGGTCGGCTATATCTACCGGATCAATCGCCGCCTGCAACGCAGTGTGGCCGAAAGCGTCGAGGCGAAGGCCCTGCTTGCCGAGAGCGAGGCCCAGTTCCGTGCCCTGGCGGAAAATACGGCAGCCGGCATGTATGTCGTGCATGACGCACGCTTGTTGATGGCCAACCCGGCAATGTCGACGATCACTGGTTATGCGCGGCAGGAATTGCTGAGCATGGATTACCCGACCTTGTTTCATCCCGATTGTCGCCGGCAAGTCCTGGAGTGGGCGAGCGCGGCGCAGCGCGGCGATGCCACCACCCGCCGTGACGAGGTGAAGCTGCTGACCCGGCGTGGCGAAGTCCGCTGGCTCGATCTGACGGCGGCGGCCATCGCTTTTCACGGCAAGGCAGCCTGTATGGTCACGGCTTTCGACATCACCAGCCGACGGACGACCGAGGCACGCATTGCCCATCTGGCACAATACGATTCGCTGACCGATCTGCCCAACCGCTCGCTGTTCGGCGACCGCCTGCATCAGGCCATCGCCCTGGCCCGCCGCAATCAGGAGCGGCTGGCCATGCTCTATCTCGATCTCGACCACTTCAAGCCGATCAACGACAACCATGGCCATGCCGTCGGCGACCTGCTGTTGCAGGAAGCGGCGCGCCGCATGCAGGCGGCGGTGCGCGCCTCCGACACGGTCGGCCGGATCGGCGGCGACGAATTCGTCGTCCTGCTGCCCCGGGTCGAGGCCGTGGTCGATGCCGAGCGGGTGGCCGAAAAAATCCGCCTGGCCCTTGAGGCGCCGTTCATGGTCGGGGAACTGCGCCTGTGTGTCTCGGTTTCCATCGGTATCGCCGTTTTCCCGGAACATGGCGGCGACGAGCTCGAACTGGCCAAGAACGCCGACCTGGCGATGTACCGGGCCAAGAACGACGGTCGCAACGCGCTGCGGGTTTACCGCCCGGAGGACGCCCGATCAGCTTTCGCCGGGCAGTAGGCGTTCGAGCAGCACGTTGAGAAAGCGCCGGCCCTTGGCGGTCGGCGCGATGCGCTCCGGGCCGATGTCGAGCAGGCCTTCCGCCCGGGCCGCGTGCAGTTTGGGCAGCAGCCCGGCCAGTGGCTGGGCGGTGCGCGCTTCGAACAGCGACGGGTGAAAGCCGTCGGCCAGGCGCAGCGCATTCATCAGGAATTCGAAGGGCAGGTCGGCTGCCGGCACGTCATTCTGTTCCTGCACCGGCTGCCCGGCCGGCGTGTTTTCCAGATAGGCCTTCGGGTGTTTCCAGCGCATCTGGCGCAGCACGCGGTCGTGCAAGGTTAATTTTGAATGGGCGCCGGCGCCGATGCCGAGGTAGTCACCGAAATACCAGTAATTGAGATTGTGCTTGCACTGCTTGCCGGCGCGGGCGAAGGCCGAGGTTTCATAATTGGCAAAACCGGCGGCGGCCAGTCGGGCCTCGATGGCCTCCTGCATGTCGGCGCAGGTGTCGCCTTCCGGCAGTTCCGGCGGGAAGGCGGCGAAGCGGGTGTTCGGCTCCAGCGTCAGCTGGTAGCAGGACAGGTGCGACGGAGCGAAACTCAGCGCGGTTTCGATGTCGGTGAGCGCTTGCTGCTGGGTTTGCCCCGGCAGGCCGTACATCAGGTCGAGATTGAAGGCGTCGAAATGTGCGCCAGCCAACTCGGCGGCGCGCTTGGCTTCGGCGGCGCCGTGGATGCGGCCAAGTGCCTTGAGATGGTCGTCGTTGAAGCTCTGGATGCCGAGCGACAGGCGATTGACCCCGGCCGCCCGGAAGCCGGCGAACTTCTCCGCCTCGACCGTGCCGGGGTTGGCTTCCAGCGTGATTTCGGCGTCCGGCGTCAGCATGGCCAGCGTGCGGAAGGCGGTGATCAACTGGTCGACGGCGGCCGGCGACAGCAGGCTGGGTGTGCCGCCGCCGAAGAAGACGCTGACCACCGGCCGGCCCCAGATCAGCGGCAGGGCCGCTTGCAGGTCGGAGATCAGCGCATCGACGTAGGCCTGTTCCGGAATGGCGCCGTCGGCCTCGTGCGAGTTGAAATCGCAGTACGGGCATTTCTGCACGCACCAGGGTACGTGCACATAGAGCGCCAAGGGGGGCGAGACGCGGAATTCGAGAGGTGTTGCGGTCGACGCCTTTTTTTCGGCGAAAATCGGGATGGTGCGGGCCACGGGATTACAGCGTCGGCAGGCGGGCGATCAGCCTCTGCATCGCCTGGCCGCGGTGCGACAACTGGTTCTTGATGTCGCCGGCCAGTTCGGCGGCGGTCTGGCAGTGGGTCGGCACGTAGAACAGCGGGTCGTAGCCGAAGCCGTCGGCACCGCGCTGGGCGTCGAGGATTTCGCCGTGCCATTCGCCTTCGGCGATGATCGGTTGCGGATCGTCGGCGCTGCGCACCAGCACCAGCACGCAGGCGAAATGGGCGCGGCGGTCGGCATTGCCGGCCAGTTCGGCCAACAGCTTTTCGTTGTTGCGCGCATCCGATTTCGGCTCGCCGGCATAGCGGGCGGAAAACACGCCGGGCGCACCGCCGAGGGCGGCGACGCACAGGCCGGAATCGTCGGCCAGCGCCGGCAGGCCGGACAGTTGGGCGGCATGGCGGGCCTTGGCCAGGGCGTTTTCGACGAAGGTGCAGTGTGGCTCTTCGGCTTCCGGAATGCCGAGCGTGCCCTGGGCGATAACCTCGAAGCCGAGCGGCGCCAGCAGCGCATTCAGCTCCTTCATCTTCTTGGCGTTGTTGGAGGCGAGGACGAGTTTTTTCATGGTGATCGAAAAATGGCGATTTCCTGCGGTCGACCGCAGGAAAAGGGGAAAAATTGCTGCCCGGTCGTGTTTAGCTGGCCAGCGCGCTTTGCTGGGCGGCGATCAGCTGGCGGATGCCGGCTTCGGCCAGGTCGGTCAGGGTATTCATCTGGGCGCGGGTGAACGGCTCGCCTTCGGCCGTGCCCTGCACTTCGACGATGCCGCCGGTGCCGGTCATCACGACGTTCATGTCGGTGTCGCAGTCCGAATCTTCCGGGTAGTCGAGATCGAGCACTGGCGAGCCCTTGTAGATGCCGACCGACACCGCGGCGACGTGGTCGCGCACCGGGTTGACCGGCAGCTTGCCGGCGGTGACCAGTTTTTCGCAGGCCTCGTAGAGGGCGACCCAGGCGCCGGTGATCGAGGCGCAGCGGGTGCCGCCGTCGGCCTGCAGCACGTCGCAGTCGAGGGTGATCTGGCGCTCGCCGAGTGCCTTCAGGTCGGTGACGGCGCGCAGGCTGCGGCCGATCAGGCGCTGGATTTCCTGGGTGCGGCCGGTCTGCTTGCCCTTGGCCGCTTCGCGCGCCGAACGGGTGTGGGTCGACCGGGGCAGCATGCCGTATTCGGCGGTGACCCAGCCCTGGCCCTTGCCGCGCAGGAAAGGCGGCACGTTTTCCTCGACCGAGGCGGTACATAGCACGCGGGTGTCGCCCATTTCGATCAGGACCGAGCCTTCGGCATGGCGGGTGAAATTGCGGGTCAGACGGACGGTACGCAGCTGGTCGGCTTGGCGTTGGCTGGGGCGCATGGGGTTCCTTATTTCGGGGGGGTGTATTTGTCGATGGCGGCGCGGATTTCCTCGATCGCCTTTTCGATTTCGTCGTCGGTCAAGTCGCTCTTGTAGGCCGGGTTGCGGCCGAATTCCTCGAGGCGGGTGGTGACCTCGTTCATGGCCATGGTCTGTGTCGAGATGGCGCTGCTCAGTTCCTCGACATAGCTTTCTTCCCAGCGCACGGCAACCACCGACAGGTTGTCGCCGTTCGGGCCACCTTTGACTTCGGCCTGCGACAACAGCATCGGCACTGCCTGCAACAGATTGGCGCCCTTCAGCGCCACCGCCATCAAGTCGCCGGAGGTGACGCCCCACAGACCGTCGGTGCACAACAGCACGATGTCGCCGTGGGCGAGCGGCGTCTTGCGCGAGAATTCGATTTCCGGCGGGGTCGGGCTGCCCAGGCAGCTGTAGATCTTGTTGCGGTCCGGGTGTACCGCCGCCTGGGCCTCGGTCAGCAGGCCTTCCTCGATCATCAGGCGGATGCGCGAGTGATCCTTGGTCTGGGCGATGACCTTGCCGGCACGCATCAGGAACAACCGGGAGTCGCCGGCATGTGCCCAGTAGGCGACACTGTCCTGAATGACGCAGGCGACGCAGGTGGTGCGCGGCGTATCGCTCAGGTGATGGCGGGCCGAATAATCGAGAATGGCGTGATGGGCATTGGTCATCGCCTTCTGCAGAAAGCGGAAAGGGTCACTGATCGATGGTTTGGCTTCGCGCTGGAAATTGTCGGCCAGGGTCTGGATGGCGATCTGGGCGGCAACTTCGCCGTAGTGATGGCCGCCCATGCCGTCGGCGACGACCATCATCAGCGCATCGCGCGAATAGCAATAGGTGGTCCGGTCCTCGTTGTTCGAGCGGCCGCCCTGGCGGCTTTCCTGGTAAATGGTGAAGCGCATTATTTGGCTTTCTTCAGTTTCCCGACGAAGCGGCGCAGCCAGCTGCGGTCTTCCTTGACGGTCGGCGGGGTGACGGTTTCCACCA
>Ga0316605_10001328_pt1 | contig 14407 bp, 11 predicted proteins | sample OWC_soil_day20_n_FD_207666 | JGI IMG/M metagenome (GOLD analysis project Ga0316605, IMG submission 207666) | Wetland soil microbial communities from Old Woman Creek delta, Ohio, United States - OWC_soil_day20_noCT | ecosystem: Environmental > Terrestrial > Soil > Wetlands | place: USA: Ohio... | reverse complement strand
AGCTTCGCGCCGCGACCTCTCTTGCCCAAGGCAAGCCGGCGCAGCCGACGCAGAACGCGGAAGGGGTGGATTTCTCCCAGGCCCTCAAGGGCGCCATCGAGCAGGTGAATCAGGCTCAGCAGCAGGCGCACAACATGGCCGAGTCGTTCACCAGTGGCAAGAGCGATGTGAATATTCAGGACGTAATGATCGACCTGCAAAAGGCCAATCTATCCTTCCAGCAGATGGTGCAGGTACGGAACAAGCTGGTTTCCGCCTACCACGACATCATCAACATGCAGGTGTAATTCCCCCGCCTGTTTGCCTCAAACCAGGCCCGATTCACGGGCCTTGCGTTCCCGTTCCACCTTGATGATGTAGCGCTGCACCAGGGTCAGCATTGGTCCCGGCAGGCGCACAAACTGGCAGCCGGCGCGCAGGACGCGGATGCCGCTGCGCAGGGTGATCTCGAACACATTGCGCACCTTGAGGTTACCGACGATGACGCCGACTTCCGGCAGTTCAAGGCGGCAACTGGAAAACTCCATGTCCGGCGTGACGTTGACACTATTGGGTGGGAAGGTCAGGGCCATACCGCCGCCGCTGATGTCGGAAAGCTGGGTGATGACCGTAGACTTGCCGCCGTCGGGTAATTCGACGATGACCTGGCAACGTATCGGGTTGGCCATGGGTGTGCTCAGCCGGTAATACTCGCGGCGCTGCAAGCGCAGCAGGCTTTCCGGGAAGGGGGCGCGAAATGCAGGGCGCCCCTGATGCTCGATCGGTTTCAATTCGGGCAAGGAGAACTGGATGCGCACCTTGTCGAGACTGGTGACACAGATCAGCTTGCTACTGGCAGCTGCCTTGCGGTTGAGTTCGCCGTTGGTGCCCACGTCCAGCAGCAGGCCGTCTTCGGTAGCCTCGATCAGCGAGGTGATGATGAAATCAGCGCCGCCGTTGAAATGCACCGTTATCAGCGTGTTGTGCTCGGCCAGGCCACGGAGGACATGAAGGATTTCGGAGCGGGCGCGCAGCAGGTATTCGCTGTACTTGTCCACCGGCACGGGTTCTACCCTGGCTTGGGAAGCGCTGCGCACCGGCGCCTGGGGTGGGGTGGAGTTGTTCATGCTGGCGTGTCAGGGAAGGATGAGCAAGTCTACTCGAATCCGACGCTGGGAACCTTGCCTATTCTTCGGCATGCACACCCTTTTTCTCCACCCGATAGAGCCAGGCCAGCAGTTCGGCCACTGCCACGTAAAGCGCGGGTGGAATGTGGGAGTCCATGTCGACCTGGGAAAGCAGGGTGACCAATTCGGGGGACTCATGCACGTAGATGCCATGCTCGCGGGCGCGGGTGATGATTTCGTCGGCGATCAGGCCGCGTCCCTTGGCGATGACGCGGGGCGCTGCATCGCCCGGCGCATAGGCCAGCGCCACGGCGAGAGAGCGTTGCTCCTGTTTGGTAGGCTCATTCGCCACTGCTGTCCGCCTCATGCTGAACCTGGATCAGTAACGGTGGTACGCCTGCCGCTTCGAGGGATTTGGCAAGGGCGGGAATTTCATCCCGCAGGTCGGCGGCGCTGGCCCCGTGGGGCGTGGCAATCACCATGCCGACGCCGGCAGGGGTTAGCCGGATGGTGGCATGAATGCTGCCCAAGCGTGGCGTGGTAAGGCGCAGGCTGGTGGCCCATTGCTCAGGTGTTTCGTCTTGCGGCGACGAGGTTTGCGGCTTGTCGCGCTCAATTTCCCATTCCATGACCTGGCCGGGCCAGACTTCGCCATGCCAGGCCAGACGTTGGGTAGCTACCGCATCAAGTTGCTGCTGTACCAGGGGACGCAGGTCGTCGGGAATGCTTGCTGGTGTGGCGGTGGTCGTGGTGCGGGGCGCCAAGGTGGCTTCGGTGGTTTCGCCCGCGATGCCGGGTAGGGGCGCTTTTACGAGCCCGGCGGGTGTTTCGTTGGCGATGCTTGCGATGCGGGCATGTATTGCCGCAGGATCGGAATGGCGTCCTTGCGGTTCTTGTAGAAGCTGTGTGACAGGCAGGCGCCCGGCCACCCACTGGGCTTGGTGAGCTTCGTAAAACAGGCCGCTGTTGGCGACGGCCTTCGCCAGCGCCGGAGCGATATCCTGTCCCTGTGTTGGCGCCTGGGCTAGCAGCGGCTGGCCGCGATTCAGGGGGGCAGGCTGAGGCGCTTCGCCCTCCGTGGTCAGCAGGCGACCGATCAGCTGGGCGGCGGGACTGAGCGTGGTGTGGGCGTAGGCCTGGGCGTTGGCCGTTGTGGGTTGGGCGAGCCGCGCCGTGATGACATGCTCGCCGCGGTCTACCACCAGCAGTTCGAGGGTGTCGCCTGCCTTCGCCCCTTCGGGGAGGGAAAGCGTGAGTTGCTTGCCTGCCACCAGAGCTTTGTAGGTGGCTTCCGGGAGCACTTCCTGAATGCGGGCGCTGAAGACCTGGCCTGGTTGCAGGTCTGGGAGATCGGCTGGGATTCCGGCTACCGGAATTACCGAATGCAGCGAGGTCTCGGTCTGCATCCGCATGCGGATGCCGGCGTCCGGAGGGATCAGGGCCATGACTTACCCAGGGAGATGGGAAAAATCCACGGCGGCGGTTTGCGCCGCCCCGATTCAGAAGCGCGAACTGTCGGGCACAAGCCCCGCGCCATACGCATGTTCAATCTTCTTGCGCTGATTGTTGCGGCCAAGAAAATGCCGTACCCGCTCCATCCAGGGATCGGTATGGCGGCGAACTTCGGCATCATCGGCGAGTATCTTCTGGATCAACGTGGCCTTGCGCGCCTGATCGGCGGCAGACATGGCATCGCTGGAAGTCGTGTCGCTGATTAACGTATCGCGCAGGGCGGCAACGCTATTTTCCAGATCAATCAGGCGCTCCCATTCATGAGATCGGGCAGCCTCCGCCATACGAGCCGAGAGGACAGACATTTCTTCGTAAATTTCGATCTGGGAAGCCATTGCCAGCATGGTAATCCTCAGGCGGCATCCCTATTTTGGGAAAGAACGGCGGGATCGTCGGCTATTTCTTCCCAGGCTGACTTGAGTTCGGTCAGCAGGGTGGAGACCTCCTGGAGTGCTGCAGCGTCGTTATGCAAATTGGCGTGAAATAAGCGGTCACACATGTAGTCATAGAGCGATCCCAGGCGCTCGGCCAAATCCCCGCCAGTATTGAAATCCAGACTGGCTTTGAGGCCGTTGCTGATGATCTCAATGGCGCGTGAAATTGCCGCCCCTTTTTTTGCCACCTCGCGCTTTGACATGGATGATCTGGCATCCGCGACAGCAAGCAGGGCGCCGTCAAATAGCATCTGGATCAGCTTGTGCGGACTGGCGGTCATAACACCGTTATCGACGCTGACTTTGGAATACGCCTGGCTGGGAGAAGAGGGAGAGAACATGGGAAGTCCTGTTAATTGGAGGAGATGCCCGGGAGCTTCGCGAGTTGTTGGGTCAGGTACTGACTGGTTTGATTCAGGCTGGCGATGGTGGAGTCCAGCGCCGAGAACTGGGTACGGTAGCGTTGCTCAATTTGGACGAGACGGGTTTGCAGGGCCTTGCTGCGCTGCTGAACGTCCTTGATGGAGGCGCTGATGCCGGTGGTGCGGCTGTCGATCAGGCCATTGGTTGCCAGCATGGCCTTGAGTTCGTTGTTGAAGCGGACGGCAATGCCGGGATTGCTGGTCGTGGTCTGGGTGAACAGCCCCTGCACGTCCTTTGACGGGTCGTTGAGGGCGGTGGTGAGGGTGGCGGTATCGAGGGAGAGGGTGCCATCCTTTTGCAGCGTGATGCCGATGTTGGAGAGATTGCGAATGCCGCCGGCAATGCCCGACACCGAGGAAAATACCAGTTGGTTGAGGCGGGACATGACGCCACGCACCGTGGTGTCACCGGTCAATATCGCAGCCGTCTTGGTTTCGGTGTTATAGCTCGACAGGGAGGCAATCTGCGTCTTGGCGGCGTTGAAGGCCTTCACGAAGCCGTCAATAGCCCCCACCGTGGCGGCGGTGTTCTTGGCCACCTTGAGGGTGCTGTTGCCCGCATCCACGAGATTCAGGGTGACGCCCTCAATGGCATCGGCAATGCTGTTGCTGGACCGGGTAATGGCCAAGCCGTTGATGGTCAGCTGGGCGTCCTGAGCAGGCTGGGTTGAGACGAGGCTGGCGCTGGCCAACTGGCCGAGGGCGAAGCTGCCGCCGCTCCCGCTGTCGGTCGCGGCAACGCTGATGGCGCCCGCGCTGCCCAAGGTGCTCGAGGTGAGCAGCAGGCGCTGGTTGGTGCCGTCATTGACGATGCTGGCCGATACGCCGGCCTTGGCGGAATTGATGGCATCGCGGATGCCGGCCAGGGTGTTGTTGGTGCCGTCGATGGTGACGTTGACCGGTGTACCGCTGCCGACGGTGATGGCCAGAGTGCCTTCGGTAAAGGTGTTGGTGGTGGCTGTGTAAGCGCCGGTGCTGCGCACCGAATGGTATTTCGCAAGCTGGGTCACGCCGATGGCGTAGGTTCCGGTACTGGCGGCGGTGGTGGCGCTGGCGGTCAGCGTCGTGGTGCTGGAGCTGGTGGCCGATATGCCGGTGAATACGCCAGGCTGGGCCAAGGTGTTGGCGGCCGATTGCAGGTCGGAGAGGACGCCCTTAATGCTGCCGAGGGCGGAAATTTTGGCCTGATACCCGGCCTCTTTGGTAGCGAGAGCCGTCAAGGGCTGGCTCTCGACGGCCATCAGTTTGGAAACGATGCCGTTGAGGTCGAGGCCGGAGCCGACGCCGAGTGAAGAAATGGTGGATGCCATGAGTAACTCCCGAGCTACAACTTACAACTTGTCTGACAGATATAACGGCAATACTTCGCGGATATGTAGGCCGAAGCACGAACCATTCCCACTCATGGTGCCATCACTGTTCCAGTGTAGTCGTGATTCTCCGACCTGGCGGGTGAATTTCCCGTGAAAGCGGTAAACGCTGGGCAGGCTGGGGCGTGGGACTGACTGCATCCCCTAGGTGGGAAGAGAAAAGCCCACCGACTTTCGTCAGTGGGCTTTCGTGGTTTGATACTTGGCCTGGCCTAGGCTTTCTGCTGCAACAGCATCCCTTGCATCTTGTCCAGAGAGCGGGCGAGTTCCAGAAGCTCCTCGGAAGGAATCTGGCGGATCATTTCGCCTGTCTTGGCATCGGTGATTCTGACCACGGTCTTGCCTGTGGCGTCATCGACGGAAAACTGCAAGCTGTTCGGCGCCTTGCTTTCCACCATTTGCCGCAACGTTTCGGCGGCCTGGCGGAAGTTTTCGGGCTTGGGCTGCTGAGGAGCCGATTCTGGCGGGGCCGCCGGAGCCGGATTCCCTTGGCCGCTTCCCTGGACGGGAAGGGCAGCCGCAGGCGCCTGGGCGCTCGAGTTGCCGATAGAGTTGATTGCCATTTCGTTTCTCCTTGACTCGGGGCGGGGGATTGCTTCAATCCCCGCGCCTCGTCATTCACATTAGCCCGGATTAGCCGCGCAGCAGAGTCAGCGCACTTTGGGGCAGTGCATTGGCCTGGGCCAGCATTGCGATACCGGCCTGTTGCAGGATCTGGACGCGGGTCAGGTTGGCCGTTTCGGCGGCGAAGTCGGCGTCGCGGATGCGGCTGCGGGCGGCGCTGAGGTTCTCCGACGTGGTTTGCAGGTTGGAGATGGTCAGCTCGAAGCGGGACTGGAGAGCACCGAACTTGGCGCGCTGGGCATTCACCGCGTCGATGGCGCTATCCACGATGCGCAGGGCATTGGTGGCGTTATCGACGGTGGAGACGTCCAGCTCGGACACCTTCTTCAGATCGCTTGACGTCGTGCTGCTGACCGCCACCGCACCGGAACCCAGAACACCGGCCGTGAAAGCGGCATCGGAACTGGTGGTAACGGAGTAGGACTTGGAGGAATCCAGGGTGACCTGACCACCGGCGGTGATGGTGCCTACCGTTGAAACGGCGAGGGTGCCGGAGGTGGCCCCGGAGCCCAACTCAATGGTGCCGGTGGTGGCGCCGGTGGTGGCGGCACCGATGTTGATGGAGGCGCCATCATCGGCGGTAAGTATGATGGCGGTGTTGCCGGAATTGAGCTTGGCGGTAATACCGGTCTTGGAGGATGCCTCGTTGAAGGCATTCACCGCCTGGGTGAGGCCGTCGGCGGTATTCTGGTCAGAAACCGTGAAAGAGATGTTCTGGACATTCGAGGATCCCCCCACGACGCCGGCGGCGTTGGAGCTGAAGACCTGGAGCGAGTAGGAGCCGGAGGCGCCGAAATCCAGCGTGGTCTGGGTACGGGCCGTGGCACGGATACCGGTGGTGGACTTGGCGTTGATGGCGGCGGCGATGTCGCGGGCGGAGTCTGCCGTTGTGGTGGTGACGTTCGCGGAACCGCCGGCACCGTTGAGGGTGACGGTGCCGCCGGAGGCGACCACGGCGCCGGTGGTGGCCGCGCCGGTGGTGGCACCCGTTACGGCGGTGGATTCGGCGGCGTTGCCAATCTGATAGGTACCGTACTGGTTGGTGCGGAAGTCGGTGGTGGTGGCGGTGATGGTCTGATTGGCGTTGGCGCCCACCTGATAGACGGCGGAACCCAAGGAGCCATCAAGCAGCTTGAGGCCGTTGAATTCAGTGGCACCAGCGAAGCGCTGGAGTTCGGACACTAACTGACCGACTTCCGAGTTCAGCGCGGCGCGGTCGGAACTGGAGTTGGTGGCGTTGGCGGACTGGACGGCCAGTTCGCGCACCCGTTGCAGAATGCTGCCCATCTGGGACAAGGAGCCTTCCGCCGTCTGCGCCAGGGAAACGCCGTCGTTGGCGTTGCGGCGGGCTTGATCAAGGCCGCGGATCTGGGCGGTGAAGCGTTCGGAGATGGCGAGGCCGGCGGCATCATCCTTGGCGCTGTTGATGCGCAGGCCGGAAGAGAGCCGCTGCAGGGAAACCTGGAGGGCATTTCCCGTGCCAGACAGGTTACGTTGCGCATTCAGCGAGGCAACGTTGGTATTGATGATGGTGGACATTTTGGTTCTCCTGTAAGGAAGGGTATTCAATCAAGGCCACGGGAGCCTCTTGCCCTAATTTACGGTTCCTGCCAGGAAAACTTTAGGTGCGGAGAAAAGGGTTGTGAAATATCTCCGGCTTGAGTTTAATGTATATATAAAACAATATGGTATGTGTTTTTTAGCACTTCATCGACCAGCCCGGCGTGGGTTTAGAAGTCAAACCAGGCTGAGCGCCATTCTTCCAAATGGTCCTGAAGCATCCAATGGACGCGAACATGATCCCGTAAGGCATTACCACGACGGGCGCATTCATCCAGATCATTAATGTGGGTTTTTATGGCCGCGAGCCAATCCTTGTGGCGGTTCTTGACCAAGGTAACCCCCGGGAATTCCCGTGAGCGGTGGTAAGGGCCGAAGTCGGATGCAATGACAGGGAAACCGAGGATTCCATATTCAAGGAGCTTAAGGTTGCTCTTGCAGTCGTTGAAGTGGTTTTCAGCGATGGGAGCGATGGCCAGGTCAAGATTCAGGCTCGCCAGTTTGGCGGGGTAGTCCGGGGTGGGGACGCCGGCATGAAACTCCTTGACGCAGGGGCGGATATCATTCGGGCACATGCCAAAGAATATCCAATCGACCTCGTTTGCCGTGGCTTTGATGATATCCACCACCAACGCCAGATCGCCTGCATGGCTTACGCCTCCGGCCCAGCCTACTCGCGGCTTCTCGCCAGAGCGGCGTTTCGGCGTCAGATGGAGCCACTTGGTAGCATCGATTCGGTTGGGTACGACGCGAATGTCGTCAATAAGTTTGCTGTAGGCTTCCTGTAAAGGCGCGGTGGATACGATGAAGCGGTCGCACAGTTCAAGACCCTTGCGGATGCGGCTGGCAATGTCCTTCGGCATGGAACTCTTGTGATGACTCTCCACCGGCAGGTTAGTGATAAGGTCGTCGAGTTCGTAAATCAGTTTCAGCTTGAAGAAGCGTCGATAGTTGCGCAGGTACTGAATCTGGGCATCGCTGACTTGGCGTTGTAGCAGCAGGGTGTCGGCCTCGAAAATCGCCATGTCCAGAGGATCATAATGGTCTGACCCCAGATAGCCGTCAATGAGCCCAGCCTGACGCACGGCATTGAAAGGCTCGATGACGCGGTAATGCCCGCAACCCATCAGGTCGGCCGGAAAGGCCATGAGGCGGGGCATGGGTTTCCAGGGAAGCCCGAGGCGAGAGACCTGGGGATGCTCCCGAGGAGCAAAGAGAGTCGATCGGCTGCCATTGGGGGTATAGGCGGGATCACGCGCCATCTGCGGTAGCCAGCGCTCAAGTAGCTGTGCTTCTTCGTCTGGTGTCAGCTTTTCCCGCGTTTCTTCAAGGCAGACCAAGGTGACATGGGGAGTCCAGAGATGGCTGCGTCCCTGTTGCTTCAGGCGCAAGGCCAGGTCAATTATGCTTGCCATGGCGCCCAGGGATTCATCCAGAGTGCCGGCTGCCGCCAAGGATTCCCGGGAGATCATTACTGCATCGGGTGTGATCGCCGAAGGGTTCTGGGGTAGAAGCAGACGCCCGTAAGGCCCGGGGGCATCATGGGCTTCGCCATGGCCAAGCCCAACGGCAAAGCCCTCCACGCCAAGCAGCAATGCATTGCCGATGACGTGGCCCTGGCGATCCACGAGTTTTGGGGCTACCAATCCCACGCCGGGGCGGAGCGCTTCCGCCGCCAGATCCTGAATCCAGGTGTCGGATATGGGTTGCAGATCAGCGCGGGCCAGCAAAACGACGTCCCCGCTGCCTTGGGCTAGCACGGCGGCGATTCTGCCAACGCGGCTCAAGCCGGGCGGATGGGTGTAAATGGCGAGGCCTTCGGGTGAGGCATTGTCGGCGTCTTCCAAGTATGCCGTGACTTCCCCTGGGAGGTCTGGCGCGGCGAAGACGACCAACTCGACGGAACCATGGCTACGCTTCGCCCAGACAGCGTCGATCAGATTGCGCATGATGGCGACGTCGCCAACCGCCTCGACGATCATGGTGACGCGACAGTTGGGACTGGCTGACCGTGCGATACGTGCCGATGTCGGCAACCAGCCGGGTTGGATACGGGTATCAGGCAGCAACTCGGCTAGGGCTGGCTCTAGGGCGTTGGCGCCGCAGAGTTGTCGGTTAAGCGTCCGGGTGGAATGACGGTGGTAGAGAACGTCCGCCACGTGGTCAATCCCCTCGCCACCGAAGCGCTGGAACAGACGCAACAGGGCGCCGCGCAGGGGATTGTCGTCCTCCATTCGCAGACCGCCGATAGACTGGAGGGCGGTGTTGTTTACCGCGACGGCATCACCGAGATAATCGAAAGCCAGGAAGTAATCGGGGCAGAAGTCCGGCTTGAAATAGGGCCGGTCTGGTCGTCCGGCAGCGTCGATGGTGTCTTCATCGGCGTACAGGGCTACGAGTTCGGGTGCCCGAATGGCGCGTTCGGCGAGGTAGAGTAGCGCATGTTCCGTTAGTTCGTCGCCCGACTCGAGAACCAGGAGCCAGTCGGCGCTACTGGTCGAGGCGCATTCCCCAATAGCGGTCCAGAGGGTGTTCGCCCGAGTTGATTCGATGTTTTTCCAAAGAATGCGAGAGTGATTGATAAGCGCCGGTGGGGTATCTCCCTGCGCAAGTACGGTTAACCGAAAGCGATCGTAAAGCCAGCGGGAGGCAGAGGCGATGGTGCGGGACAGCAAAGTGGTGTCGCCACCATGGACGACGATGATTTCGAAGCTCGGCGCATTCGCCTGATGGGCAAGATGGGTCTCGAAGGCTTTCGCCTCGTGTTCCAGGAGTTTGTGGGTGGCAAGAAGGTTCCAATAGTCGGTTTGCTGACCGCGCCAGAAATAGCATCCCATTCGTGGCGGGGTGTAGCCCGAAAGGCGTCCATCGCCTCGGCGGGCGGTGACGAAGAACTGGGCGCTATAGAGCTCCTGAAGGTCAGTCTCGCTCAGGTCCCGCAGAAGGAGCTTTCCCGTATCTACCGTGGCCGGCAGTGATTTCTTTGCTTGTTCGTACTGGCTCAGTAATGTCGCGTCGAAGCCAAATCGCCACGATACGGCTTCATATCCGGTTTCAAATAGAAAGCGTTCGAGTTCCTTGCGGGTGAAGAAGCGCAGGTGGGTAATGTCGAGTACCCCCCAGTCCGCATAACGGAAGTAGCCGTGGGCAAGGTCGTCGAGGAGCGGCAGGTAGCGCAGGTTGGGAATACTGATGACCAGTTTGCCGTCAGTGGTGAGATAGTCTCGCAGTCGAACCACGACCGACCAGGGATCGTACATGTGCTCGAGTACGTCGGCGCATATGACAAGATCGAGTGATCCCTTGTGAATGCCGAAGCCTTCGAGGTCAATATCCTCGAATTTTCCGCAGGCCACATCGTCGAGCCGGCCTTTTGCGACGTCCGCAGCTTGGCGATTGATCTCAATGCCCCATACATGGGCTGAGGGATATCGGCTCTTCAGGTAGGCGCATGTGGCTCCAGTGCCGCATCCAATGTCGAGCACTGTCTGTGGTGGTGTTTCAAGGGTGTCAATCAGATCGCGGCGGGCGTTGTCGTGATATCCGCTGGCATCCGTGTCGGCGACGGCCAGACTGCGCTGCCAGACAAAGTTGGTCACTTGGTTTCTCCGATTCGTTCTGCCGCATCAAGAAAGCGCTCAATGTCGTCGGACAATAGCAGCGGCAGGTGGGCGAGAATTTTTTCTTCCGGCCAGTCCCACCAGGCTAGCGCGAGAAGACGGTCAATCGCCGGTTGAGGAAAGCGCAGCTTGATCGGGCGGGCGGGATTTCCTGAAACGATGGTGTAGGGCGGTACGTCCTCATGCACATTGGCATTAGCGCCAATGACCGCACCGTCACCAACGGTGATGCCGGATAGAATGCAGGCATTGAAGCCAATCCACACGTCATTGCCTATCTTCACGTCGCCGCGCGTCGTTGGATGGCCGGGAATGCTGGTTCCCTCCTGCCAGAGGGCGCTGAAGGGATAGCACGTTACCCACTCGGTTCTGTGTTCGCCGCCGAGAAATACCTTGGCATCGAAGGCGATGGAACAGTAGTTGCCAATGCTCAGCGTGGTGCCTTGATGCCAGTCCATGACATGGAAATGGCCCGGAATTGAATAGGTGCCGCGACCGATCGCATATTGCGGGAAGACGTCCGCGGTGCGGACGACTCCCGCTTGCTTATGGAGATGAACTGGCATCGGTTAGCCGTGAGTCCTATATTTTCTCTTGGCTCTTACTTAAGAAGTTGGAGAACGCTTTGTGGTAGGGCATTGGCCTGGGCCAGCATTGCCACGCCGGCTTGCTGCAGAATCTGGACGCGAGTCAGGCTCGCTGTTTCGGCGGCGAAGTCGGCATCGCGGATGCGGCTGCGGGCGGCGCTGAGATTCTCAGATGATGTTTGGAGATTCGCGATGGTGGTCTCGAAGCGGGACTGTAGTGCGCCGAACTTGGCTCGTTGGCCGTTGATGGCGTCCAGGGCGCTGTCTACCGTGCGCAGAGCGTTGGTGGCATTATCTACGGTGGAGACGTCGAGTTCGGAGACCTTCTTCAGATCGCTTGATGTGGTGGCAGTCGCTGCGACGGCTCCGGAACCAAGCACACCGGCAGCGAAGGCGGCCGTGGCGTCATTGGTCATGGAGAAGGACTTGGATGAGTCAAGCGTTACTTGACCACCCGCGGTGATGGTTCCACTCGTGTTTGCAGCGAGGGAGCCGGAGGTGGCGCCGGAACCGAGTTGTACTGCTCCCGCAGCGGCGCCGGTGGTGGCGGCACCGAGGTTGATGGACGCGCCGTCGTCATCGGATAGGATGATGGCGGTGTTGTCGGCATTGAGCTTGGCGGTGATGCCGGTCTTGGAGGATGCCTCGTTGAAGGCATTCACTGCCTGGGTCAGGCCATCGGCTGTGTTGGCATCCGAAACGGTGAACGCCACGGTGGCGATATTCGAGGTTCCCCCCACGACACCGGCAGCGTTGGAGGTGAAGACCTGGAGCGAATAGGCGCCCGAAGCGCTGAAGTCCAGGATGGTTTGGGTACGGGCGGTGGCGCGGATGCCGGTGGTGGATTTGGAGTTGATGGCAGCTGCAATGTCGCGGGCCGAGTCAGCGGTGGTGGTGGCGATGGTGGCTGAGCCGCCGGCGCCATTGAGGGTGACGTTCCCGGCGGCAGTGATCACGGCCCCCGTGGCCGCGACGCCTGTTGTTGTCGTATCTGTCGTGGCGGTGGACTCGGCGGCGTTGCCGACCTGGTAAGTGCCGTACTGGTTGGTGCGGAAGTCGGTGGTGGTGGCGGTGATGGTCTGGTTGGCATTGGCACCCACCTGATACACAGCGGAGCCGAATGTGCCATCCAGCAGTTTCATGCCATTAAATTCGGTGGAGAGCGCAAAGCGTTGGAGTTCAGAGACCAACTGGCCGACTTCCGAGTTCAGCGCCGCTCGGTCGGAACTGGAGTTGGTGGCGTTAGCGGACTGGACGGCCAGTTCGCGCACCCGTTGCAGAATGCTGCCCATCTGATCGAGGGCGCCCTCGCCGACCTGAGCCAACGAAACGCCGTCATTGGCGTTGCGGCGGGCCTGGTCGAGGCCGCGGATCTGGGCCGTCATGCGCTCGGAGATGGCGAGGCCGGCGGCGTCATCCTTGGCGCTGTTGATGCGCAGGCCGGAAGAGAGCCGTTGTAATGCGGTTTGGAGGCCAGTCTGGGAACGATCCAGGTTGCGCTGGGCGTTCATCGAGGCAATGTTGGTGTTGATGATTTGAGGCATTTTGACTCTCCTTGTCGTCCTACCGCATTCGGTTTCACATACCAGCCCATAGGGGCGAACACGGTTTGTGTTGTCCCCTGTCTAGCAGTTAGTGTGCCAGTGGGTTGGTGCGAGGAATTGAGGGGGAGAGTGCCCGCTATTCGGCTTGTGGCCGGGCGGCTTGCGGCAAATATGCACCCCTGCCGGCAAGACTTGCCGGGGCCGAATCAGGTTGTGCCGCCAGTTGTGTTTCGGGGGATGCGGAAGGCAGGGAAATTGGCGCGAAATCGGAGAAGGCGCCGATGCCGATGCTGCTGGCTACCTTGGAAGTTACGCCGCCACCACGCGATTCTTACCCGCCCTCTTCGCCAGATACATGGCGGCATCGGCCCGTTTCACCGCCTCGGCGGGTTGCTCGCCAGTATTTAGCTCGGCGACGCCGCAGCTAAAGGTGATGAGTATCTTCTCGTTACGGTGCAGGAAGAACTTCTTGGTCAGTTCCCGTTGCAGCCGGGTCATGGCCTTGACGCCATCATCGAGTGCAGTGTCGGGGAGCAGGATGACGAACTCCTCACCACCGTAGCGGGCCAGGGTGTCCTGAGGACGGATGGTTTCGCGCACTACCCGGGCTAGATGAACCAGGGCGGCATCGCCGGCGTCGTGCCCGAGGCTGTCGTTGAGTTTCTTGAAGTTATCGATGTCGAGCAGGGCAACGCTCAGCATGCCCTCATGACGCAGGGCACGGGCGACTTCCCGCTCTAGGGCTTCATCCATGCCCTTGCGGTTGAGGGCCCCGGTGAGGGGGTCGTGACGCACCATCTCGCTGGCCTGGGTGAGTTCGGTTTGCAGGCGGTTAACTTCATGTTCGGCTTCATCGACTCGCTGACGCATGTCACGCAGCTCGTCGCGGGAACGCTGGGCATCAAGCTGGATGACGCGAGTTTCACGCATCACTTCGTCGAGGACGTCGGAGAGTTCAGTGATGTCTTTGGCTTGGCTGATTTTTTCGGCGCATTGTTCGATCTTGTCGTGGTAACCACCAGTGGTTTCCGAGAAAGAGGCCAGCCGGTCCACGAAGGTGGCGAGCATGCTTTTGAGTTTGTCGCGGGCGTCGTTGAGACTCTTCTTGAGGTTGCCCTGTTTGTAGATCACCTCTTTCAGCCGCCGCTCCACGTCGTCGAGACGGCGCAGATTCAGGGGCTGGCTGACGATGTCGAGTACGACGCTGATCTGGCCCTGGAGCCAGTTGTCATCGAGCACCAGTTCGTTGATGTTCTGGATGATGAGATTGAGCAGGTGCAGCAGGGCGCCCTTGAGTTCAGCCTGATCCTCGGCAACGAACTGAAGCCGGTAGGTGAACTTCTTCATGTGTGCCGTGAAGGCGGTGATTTCCTCGGGCTTGCGGGCTGCCCGCACTTCCTGGGCGAGGGTTTCTGCCTCGGTTGCGAGTTCCGGGGTGTCCACCAACAGGATGTGAATGGTGTTTTCCAGCAGTTGGGCGATCAGGTCTTGTAGTTCGCTACCCAGCGGCGCGGCATCGGCGTTTGTGCTGGCCGATTCCTTCTTGGAGACAGGCTTTGCCTCCTCGGTCACCGGCGTGGCTTCCTCGGTGACGGGAGCATCTACCAAAGAGGCACTCTCGTTATCAG
>Ga0316605_10001327_pt1 | contig 14415 bp, 9 predicted proteins | sample OWC_soil_day20_n_FD_207666 | JGI IMG/M metagenome (GOLD analysis project Ga0316605, IMG submission 207666) | Wetland soil microbial communities from Old Woman Creek delta, Ohio, United States - OWC_soil_day20_noCT | ecosystem: Environmental > Terrestrial > Soil > Wetlands | place: USA: Ohio... | reverse complement strand
GCGTATTAAATCCGGCTCAAACGGACCTTGCGCAACTCCATTATATCAAACATCATCTTTTCTTTTCGATAATTCCCAACAGGCTGCGGATCTCTTTGCACTAAAAGAACCGGGACATATATATACAAGACTCTCAAACCCCACTACAGGTGTGCTGGAACAGCGGGTTGCTGCGCTGGAGGCTTCTGCGGCAGCAGTTGCAACATCTTCGGGTCAGGCATCACAGTTTATAGCCATTCAAAATATTGCAGAAAGCGGAGATAACATTGTAAGTTCAATGTCTCTTTATGGCGGAACATATAATCAATTTAAAATCAGCTTTGCCCGTTTGGGAATTGAGTTCCGGTTTGCACAAAAAGGGGGAACAGAGGAGTATGAAAAGCTCATTGATTCCCGCACAAAAGCCATATTTATTGAAACCATTGGAAACTCCGATTTTTATATTCCCGATTTTGAAAAATTTGCAGACCTCAGCCATAAATACAACCTGCCGCTCATATTTGACAACACTTTCGGGGCAGGCGGCTATCTGTTCCGGCCAATTGAATGGGGTGCAAACATTATTACACACTCGGCAACTAAGTGGATTGGGGGGCATGGCACTTCAATCGGAGGAATTGTTGTGGACTGCGGAAACTACAACTGGGATAACGGCAAGTTTCCGCGATTTACAGAGCCTTCGGAATCATATCACGGGTTAAGTTTCTGGGAAAGCTTTGGCAAAGGCAGCCCCACCGGCAATATAGCTTTCGCATTAAAAGCAAGATCCGAAGGCCTCAGGGACTGGGGTTGTTCGCTAAGCCCGTTCAATGCATTCCTCATCCTGCAAGGAATCGAGACTCTTTCCCTTAGAGTGGACAGGGTTGTGAACAACGCACAGGAACTTGCAGAATGGCTCAGCAGCCATCCAAAAGTGGAGAGGGTAAACTACCCTGGTCTAAAGGGAAATCCAAATTACGAAAACGGAAAAAGGTATCTCAAAAAGGGTTTTGGCGGAGTGATGTCTTTTGATGTAAAAGGCAGCCGGGAACAGGCCTCCATATTTGTTAATTCCCTTGAACTTCTTAGCCACCTTGTAAATGTTGGCGACAACAAGACACTCATAACCCACCTCGCCTCAACAACACATGCACAACTCAGTGCCGAGGCATTAAAAGCGGCCGGCATAGGGGAAACTTCTCTGCGGATATCCGTTGGGATAGAGCACATAAGCGACATCAAGGCCGATATTGAGCAGGCATTCGGGAGGGCCGGTCTATGAAGCGTGAACTCTTTACAATAAATGCCCCTTTCATTTTCGAAAGCGGAGAGAGAATTGACAGCCTGGATATATGTTATCACCATACCGCAAATTACTCCCCTGATAAAAAGGTAATATGGATTTGTCACGCACTCACGGCAAATTCAAACCCTCAGGAGTGGTGGGCCGGACTAACCGGCCCCGGGAAACTCTTTGACACAGAAAAGTTCTACATAATTTGCGCAAACATGATTGGCTCGTGCTACGGCAGCAGCGGCCCTTCATCTCCCGGCAAAGAGGGAAAACCATATTTGCTCACATTCCCGCAAGTGACCGTTAGAGACATCGTAAGGGCACACAACATCCTGAGGGAGCATCTGGGTATCCGAGGCATAGATATCATGACAGGAGGCTCTATTGGCGGGTTTCAGGCTCTTGAATGGAGCATTATGTATCCCGGTGTTGTAAAAAACCTTGTCCTCATTGCCTGCAATGCACGGGTTTCTCCATGGGGTACTGCCTGGAACGAGTCGCAAAGGATGGCTCTTTTTGCAGATTTCACATTTGAAGAGCAAAATAGCATCGACGGCGGAAAACTTGGGATTGAAGCCGCAAGGTCAATCGCACTCATTTCCTACCGCTCATTTGAAGGATATGGAACAACACAGCAGGAGCAAGAAACCGATACTCTCTTCGCCAAAAAGGCCGGAAGCTACCAGCAGTATCAGGGTAAAAAGCTGTCGGACAGGTTTGATGCATATTCTTACTACACTCTCACAAAATCGGTTGACAGCCACAATGTGGGAAGAGGCCGGGGAGGCACGGCCAAAGCACTTGGTCAAATTGAAGCATCTACAATAGTCATAGGGATTGACAGCGACAATCTCTTTCCGGTCGAAGAGCAAAAATTTCTTTTTAATAACATAAAAAATGCGAAATTTGACGCTATAACCTCCCTTTTTGGTCACGACGGATTTTTGCTTGAGTGGGAGCAAACTGAGAACATTCTAAAAAAACAGATTAATTTTCTAAACTAACATGCAAGTATTAAAATTTGGCGGAAGCTCAGTTGCAAACGCCGACAATATATTTCGGGTAATTTCCATAGTTTCCGATTCTGTAAAAAAAGACAGAACAGTTCTTGTTGCCTCGGCAATAGGCGGATGTACCGATGCCCTCATTGAGATTGGGAATGCGGCTGCAGTGCAAAACAACTACTACACGAAACTCATAGATGAGCTGGAAAACAGGCATATAACAATCATCAACGAGCTCATCCCGCTGGACTTTCAGCCTTCTATTGAGCTAAAGGTGAAGAACCTTTTCAACCAGCTAAGAGAAGTATGCAAAGGAGTTTATTATCTCAAGGAACTGAGCAGCTATTCGCTTGACCTCATAATGAGCTTTGGGGAGATACTTTCGACAAGAATCATTGCCGATAAATTCACCTCAATGGGTACAAACAATATTTGGGCAGATGCAAGGGAAATAATTAAAACCGACTTGCACGGGACGCTCAATATTGTGGACACGGAAAAGACATTTGCCGGAATCCGGAAGTTGCTAAATTCCCATAGGTCGAGACTGTATATAATTCCGGGATTCATTTCCAGCGACTCTCAGAAAAGGACAACAACTCTGGGGCGCGGAGGGAGTGATTACACTGCATCTCTTGTTGCAGCAGCCTCCGATGCCCGGATATTGCAAATATGGAGTGACGTAAACGGAATGATGACTGCCGACCCGAGAATTGTTCCCGACGCAAAAACAATTGAGCACATATCTTACAAAGAGGCTCAGGAGCTCTCCCATTTCGGCGCAAAAGTTATTTACCCACCTACAATTCAGCCGGTAGTAAACAAAGGAATTCCTATAGAGGTAAAAAATACTTTCTTCCCCGCAGAAGAGGGAACCTATATTGAGAATTCGCCTCCTGAAAGCCGTGGCAAAATAAGGGGAATCTCATGCAGCAACAAAATTGCGCTTCTATCTATGGAGGGCAGCGGAATGGTTGGAGTGCCGGGATACTCAGCAAGACTTTTTGGTGCTCTTGCAAATGCGGGGATAAACATAATTCTCATTACTCAGGCATCAAGCGTGCATACAATGTGTGTTGCAATAGAAGAGGGCGACGCTCAAAAGGCAAAACAGGCAGCAGACAATGTATTTGCATACGAAATAACGCTCAACAAAGTAGATCCTTTAAATATCGAGAGAGGGTTTTCAATTATATCTCTTGTTGGCGACGACATGAAAAATCAGTCGGGAACAGGTGGGCGAATGTTCAAGGCACTTGGAAGGGCAGGAATAAATGTGAGAGCGATAGCACAGGGTTCATCTGAGAAAAACATATCAATAGTTGTACAGGAAGACGATTCCGATGAAGCAATACGACTTATCCATAAGGAATTCTTTGGTGAAAGCGCGAAACGGATTAACCTCTTTATTGCAGGATACGGGAACGTTGCAAAGGAACTTATTTCAATTATCAATTACGGAAAGAATGCACTGAATCCAGCCGATAAAACCGAAATTGCTATTGTTGGAGTATGCAACAGCAAAACAATGATCTTTGACAAACTTGGGTTTGAACCAATGGCAATACACAGGCTCATCGAGAGAGGAAAAGAGAGTGACATTTACCGTTTTTGCGAGCAGGGGCACGACATGGGTCTTAGCAACAGCATATTTGTAGATTGTACTGCCGACAGAATTGTTGCCTCTTCTTATCCCGAGTTTTTTCTAAACAACTACTCGGTAGTAACCTGCAACAAAATTGCCATCTCCGCCTCAACTCAAAACTATAAAGCCATTACAGAGGCAGCTGCCCTTCAGGGTTGCTCTTTCTTATACGAAACAACTGTAAGTGCTGCGCTTCCTGTTATATCTACAATAAAACAAATGCGTCGCAGCGGCGATAAAATAGAGTCGATTGAAGCAATTCTTTCGGGAACTCTTAACTACCTTTTTAGCAACTATAACGGCACTGTGAGCTTTTCAAAATTGCTTCGCAAAGCAAAAGAGATGGGATATACCGAGCCGGACCCGAGACTGGACATTGCAGGTACCGATGTACTCCGTAAGGCAGTTATTTTAAGCAGAGAGATTGGAATTGAAAGAGAACCCGAGGATGTTGAATGTATTCCATTCATTTCTCAAAATGTTCTGAAAGCACAGGGCGAAGAGTTCTTTGACAAGCTGGAAGAGCATGAAGATAAAATTGCCAGGATGTTCCGGGAATCAAAAGCAAAGGGCGAAAGGTTAAGGTACGTTGCAAAAATATCAAAAACCGAATGTAAGATAGGGATAGAATCGCTCAAACCCGAGCATCCACTTTACAATATATGCGGCAGAGACAATGCAGTAAGTATCTACAGCAGAGACTACACCTCCCCTCTGAGGATAATAGGCGCCGGTGCCGGAGCAAGGCAAACAGCAACCGGAGTGTTTAACGACATATTGCTTGTGAGGTAATGAGAGTAGCTGTTATTGGAGCCACGGGCCTGGTGGGCCGGAAAATGATTGAAGTACTTCTGGAGAGAAATTTCCCTGTCTCTCAGCTCATCCCTGCTGCATCCGAAAGTTCGGCTGGAAAAGAGATTTTGTTTAAAGGCGAAATTATCCGGGTAGTAACGTTAAAACAGGCCTTGGCACTCAGGCCGCAAATTGCTCTTTTTTCTGCGGGTGCATCAGTTTCGCAGGAATGGGCACCAAAATTTGCCGCAGCCGGATGCAAGGTTATAGATAACTCCTCCTTCTGGAGAATGAACCCGTCTGTCAAACTCATTGTTCCGGAGGTAAACGGAAACATTCTTGACGCAAGTGACATGATTATTGCAAACCCCAACTGCTCTACCATCCAGATGGTTGTTGCACTTAACATGTTACATAAAAAATATAAATTAAAAAGAATTGTAGTATCTACATATCAGTCCGTTACGGGCAGCGGACAAAGGGGAATTGCCCAGCTTGGCCGCGAAAGGGAAAGAAAGCCTCAGGGGAGTGCTGTACCTGCCTATAAATACCCGATAGACAAAAACGTCATCCCCCAAATTGACTCATTTCTTGAGAATGGCTATACAAAAGAGGAGATGAAGATGATAAACGAAACTCAAAAAATCTTTGACAATGAATCCATTGGAGTAACAGCAACAACTGTACGGGTTCCTGTTGAGGGAGGGCATTCCGAATCGGTTAATGCCATTTTTGAAAGGAGTTTTAATATGGAAGAAGTTTTCGAAACCATTAGAAACAGCCCGGGAGTCATCCTTGAAGACGATACTAAAAGCCAGGTTTACCCAATGCCCCTTTTTGCATATGGAAGGGACGAAGTATTTGTGGGTAGAGTGAGAACAGATTTTTCTGCCGAAAATGGCATAAATCTCTGGATTGTTGCCGATAATTTGCGCAAAGGAGCCGCAACAAATGCAATTCAAATTGCAGAGCAGCTTACAAAAATCGCATAAAATTTATAACTTTGCACTAAACAGCTAAGCTAGATGAACACATACACAGAGAACGAAATCAAGACACTTGAGTGGAACGAACACATACGACGCAGGCCCGGTATGTATATCGGGAAACTGGGGGATGGCACTTCGCCGGACGACGGTATTTATGTGCTCATCAAGGAGGTGATGGACAACTCGGTGGATGAGTATGCAATGGGCTATGGCAAACAGATACTCGTTTCAATAAAAGACAAGGTTGTATCTGTAAGAGACTTCGGGCGAGGCATTCCGTTAGATTCCCTCATTATTGCCTCCAGCAAGATGAACACCGGTGCCAAGTACGACAACAAAGCATTTAAAAAATCCGTTGGATTGAACGGAGTAGGTATAAAAGCTGTTAATGCGCTCTCTATAGAATTCAACATTCAGTCTTTCCGCGACGGCGAATGCCAGATGGCAAAATTTACAAAAGGCAATTTACTGGATCAGGAGAGGAGCCTCACAAGCGAAAAGAACGGGACACTTGTAACTTTTCTCCCGGACGGAGAACTGTTTGGCCATTTCGAATACAATCTGGAGTTTGTGGAAACAATGCTCCGCAACTACTCATATCTAAACAGCGGGATGCTCATAAAACTCGACGGCAAAGAGTTTATTTCCAAGAACGGACTGCTCGACCTGTTAAATGAGTCTCTCACAAAAGAGCCTGCCTACCCGCCAATTTACCTCAAAGGGGAAGATATTGAGATTGCAATTACCCATGGCAACGACTATGGAGAAGGGATTTCCTCTTTCGTTAACGGGCAGTTTACCACTCAGGGGGGAACACACCTTGCCGCATTTCGCGAGGCAGTTGCAAAGACTATAAAGGAATTCTATAAACGAGACTTCGACCCGGGCGACATTCGCCAGGGAATGATAGCTGCAGTGAGCATTAAAGTTCAGGACCCTATTTTCGAATCTCAGACAAAAACAAAACTCGGCTCCAAAGAGATGGGCCCGGGCGGGGCAAGCGTGAGAAACTTCATAGGCGACTTCCTTAAAGAGCACCTCAACAATTACCTGCACCGCCACTCCGAAGCAGCAGATTGTATGCTGCGCAAAATACTCGACTCGGAAAAAGAGCGCAAAGCTATATCGGGAATACAAAAACTTGCAAGAGAGAGAGCAAAGAAGGCAAACCTTCATAACAAGAAACTCCGCGACTGCCGCGTTCACTACAACGAAAAGAGCGACAGGGCAATGGAGAGTACACTCTTTATTACCGAGGGCGACAGTGCGAGCGGGTCAATTACCAAGAGCCGCGATGTTGTTTCACAAGCTGTATTTTCATTAAAGGGTAAACCGCAGAACTCATACGGAATGACAAAGAAAATTGTCTACGAAAACGAAGAGTTTAACCTGCTTCAGGCAGCCCTAAACATAGAAGAGGACCTTGAAAACCTCCGCTACAACCAAATTGTAGTTGCGACCGATGCCGACGTGGACGGAATGCACATCCGCCTTTTGCTGCTTACATTTTTCCTGCAGTATTTCCCCGACCTTATCCGCCAGGGGCACCTGTACATTTTGCAAACCCCTCTTTTCCGCGTAAGGAACAAAAAGGAGACCATTTACTGCTACTCATCGGAAGAGCGGGACAATGCCATTAAAAAACTTGGCCCCAATCCGGAGATTACACGATTCAAAGGTCTTGGAGAGATTTCGCCCGACGAATTCAAATACTTCATTGGCGAAAACATGCGCTTAGACAAAGTTCGTCTTGGCAACGACGATAACATCCCCGAACTGCTTGAATTCTATATGGGCAAAAACACCATGGACAGGCAGAACTTTATTAGGGCAAACCTGAGACAGGACGTTATTGTGGACGAAATGTTGCTGTGACGCAGTTTGAGGTAAGTGCCATATTGATAGCCGTTTGCAAATAGCTTTTATTTTCTAATTGAATCATTTTAGAACCACTTAAAACCAAGTGTTTACCTCAAACTGCGTCAAAGTGTCTTTCTCCTAGAAATTTTTTCAGTCAAAATATCATTTTTATACTCCGAAGGCAATACTCCGTATTTCTTCACATGATACCGGTTAAGAGCCCGAAGACTTCTGAAACCCGAGGCAGAAGCGACATCTGACATCGTAAGAGATACATTGTATGCATTTTTGCCCTCATCGGAAAGCAGCGACTCTCTAATAAAATTTCTGGCATGTTCCGAGCGGTAATTGTTTATGTATTCATTGAAATTTTGCCCGGTTTTCAAATTTATGCTTTTTGAAAGATATGTCCTGTTTGTCCCTATTTCTTTAGCAACTTTCTTAATTGACAAATTGGGGTCCAGATAAAGTTTTCTGGAACAAATTGCCTTATCAACCCGGACAATAAGTTCCCCGGTATACTTCTCCGCAGACATCATCTCTTCTTCACTAATTTTATATGAATACAGGCCAATAAGGTAAAGCATCCTTTTCCAAAATAAGACACGCCTCCTAGTATCTTTTTGTTTCTTCATTACTATCCAATTGGTTTCTATTGGCTTTGCACCAATCTGCCGGCGATGATCCTAAAAAAATTCTGAAAGCAATAGTAAAGGAGGCCATACAACCAAAACCGGACTTATTGCATAATTCCTTAATTGATAAATTTCTATTAGCAATAAATATTCTCTGAACTTCTTCAATCCTGAAAGAATTAGTAAACTGATTGAAATTTAGCCCCATATTGTCATTGATAATCTTAGACAGATATGTCTTATTTGTATAAAGATATAAGGAAACTTCATTGATGGACAGGTCTTTGTTCAAATATGGTTTCTCCTTTTCAAAATACCTGACCAATCTTTCTTTTAGTTCATTTGCTTTGCTATCCTCCAGTTTTAAAAGTTTGGAGTCTTTTCTTAACTCATCACTCAATTCAATATTCCTGCGTTTTTGACAATTCGAGACTCTGAAAAACACAAACATATTGATAAATGTGAGCGTCAAAACAACAGGTCCATAATGGTGACCCACTCCATTAAATAAAAACTGAAAGATTATAAAAAACGATAGTGCAAGAGATGTTACAAATAATGCCGATTCATAGTGATGATTTTTATTGATGTAAATACGGTCTGCTTTTTCTATTATTTGGGTTCTGAAACTTATTATTGCTGCTGCAGTAAAACCCAAAAGGATTAATATGACCGATGATTTAACAATAGTAATTGCAAGATAAGTCAAACTGATTCCAAGCTTTATTAACAAAAGGCCAGACAGGTTAATTACAGTCATTGTTATTATCGTCCCAATAAAGAATTTAATTCCTTTAATAAAGGATTCGTCCTTATTTGAAATGTAATAAATTGCTGGAAAAAGAATTTGAAGCACTATGAAAAGTGCCATTAATGTTGGTATGTCACCGGAATATTTCTCAAAATGTATCATCTGCCTCAAAAGCAGAACTATTACATTGCAAATAAATGCAAAAGTCATACACTTCAGCGCAGGATTTTCCTCTTGCCTGGAGTATTTTTGTATAATTTGCTGGTGAATAAGTGAAGTGGATAATGTTAAAAAAATGATTAATGAGATGAACTCATTAGCAGAATTAAAAATTCCAACAATCAAATAGTTTTTCATAAGCTTAGTTTAGTACACCAAATATAATAAAAACTCGTGCTCAAACCAAACTAAGCTTCTATATATTAGAGTTTTATCTAAATATAGAAATAATTTATCTTTTTTATTTTTTTTAAGACTACTTCTTCATCTCATCAAACCCTTTCCCATACACGCCCATAACGTTTCCTACAGACAGAAACGCCTCCCGGTCTATCTCGCGGATAACGCGAAAAACATAGTTGCTTTCTGTGCGACGAACGATGACCATGAGCACTTTACCCTCTTTTTTTGTGAACCATCCCATTCCTTCAATAACTGTAACGCCACGGCCTATTGAGGTTATTTTGTCGGCAATTTCCTCGTACTTTTTGGAAAAGATAAATATCTGAATGGACTGTCTTGCTCCTGAGAGAATGAGGTCCACAGTGTAGCTTGTTACGGTAATGAGTATGTAGCCGTAAATCACAATTGCCGCTTTTTCCCCGGCCGATGCCCCGCTTGGAATGATTAATGAGCTGGCAATGATAAAAATATCTAAATACAGAATTAATTTCCCAGGAGAGATATTTCTGTATTTATTTATCATGAGAGCAACTATATCGGTCCCGCCTGTACTGCCTCCCTGAGTAAAGGTTATTGCAATACCCGCTCCGGAGCATACACCGCCCATTATAGCACACAGAAGCTTGCCGTTGCCTATCGCTACGTCCTGAATGAGCTCCAGCGGTAAAAGGCCCGGAATGCGGTCGAGAAAGATGGTAACAGCCACAATTGCAAATACAGTCTTAATTCCAAAGGATTTGCCCAGCACCTTGAGTGCAATTGCAAGGAGTATTCCGTTTATAATAAAGAAAGAATAACTCACAGGAAAGCCGGTAGAATAAAAAATTATTGAAGCTATACCTGTAACTCCGCCGCCTACTAGTCCATTTGGAATTAGGAAGAGGTTCCATCCCACTGTGTAGAGAAGGAGGCCAACGGTTATTATCGTATATTCCTTGATGACGTTTAGGACTCTTTTTGCTTTTTGTTCCATAGCATTTTTCCCCCTTTAATTTGATCGAATCCCTGTCCGTATACGCTCATAACGGTAGAAACCGATATGAATGCTTTTTTGTCTATCTCCTTTACAATTGCCGATATCTCCTGCAATTGTGTTTTGCGGAGTATGACCATGAGCATTTTGCTTTCTGTTTGCGAGTACCATCCCATAGAGTCCAGAGCCGTTACCCCGCGGCCAAGCTCTTTTGTAACCTTCTCGGCAATTTCGGCATATTTGTTTGAGATAATAAAGAGCTGCAAAGATTGCCTGTTTCCCGTGAGAACCATGTCAATAACATAGGAGAAGGAAACCATCTCAATATAGCCGTATATAACATCTTCCAGCGTTTTTCCCGGGATAAAGAATACAGAGCCAATGATAACAAGGTCGCACATAATAAAAACTCTGCCCGGTGACATCTCACGGTATTTTGTGATTATGAGGGCAACAATGTCTGTCCCGCCTGTGCTTCCCCCCTGAAGGAAAATTATTCCAATGCCAATACCGCTCATTGTTCCCCCAATGAGAGAATTGATAAGCTTGTCGTCTATATCCGAAACCCACGGAATCTGAGGAAGAAACTTGAACATGAGTGCCGCAACAGCTATGCAGTAGATAGTCTTAAACCCGAAACCCTTCCCGAGAATAAGAAACCCAATACCAAGAAGGATTGCATTAATTATCAGGTATGAATATGAAACTTCAAAACCTGTTGCATACTGGATTACAGACGCAAGTCCGCTCACCCCTCCCCCGGCAATTTCATTAGGTATAAGAAATGCCGTCCAGCTAAAGACAAAGATGAAAAGCCCTATCGTCATAATGAGATAGGACTTTACTGTTTTGAACAGGTTAATATTCATAACTGTAAAATTTATATGTATAAATCCGATTTTGAGTAGGTAACGGCGTTGCCGCTTATTATTACTCTTCCTTCGTTAATTGTGCAGGTTATCTCTCCACCTCTTGCCGAAAGCTGCTTTGCTTCGAGAGTCTCTTTTTTGAGCCTGCGGCTCCAGTAAGGAGCAAGGGTGCAGTGTGCCGAGCCGGTAACAGGATCTTCCAGTATCGTTGCCTGAGGCGTGAAATATCTCGATACAAAGTCGCATGACTCTCCGGGTGCGGTTACAATAACTCCGCCGGGATTTATGTTTATTTCGTCAAATATGGACCGGTTTATTTCCAGATGCTCTATCTCCTTTTGCGAAGGATAGACCAGCATATAGTCTCTCGCCTTGTAGACCTCTTTTGGCTTGATGTTAAGGCAATCGGATATCTCTTCCGGAAGAGCCGCAACCAAAGCCTCCCTCATTGGAAAGTCCATAAAATATTTATCGCCCTCTCTTTTTACAGTGAGCATTCCTGAGGCGGTTTTGAAATGTATCTCTTCACCGGCATAGTTACAGGCTGTAAAAAGGATATGGGCACTTGCAAGTGTAGCGTGCCCGCAAAGGTCCATTTCGATGTCGGGTGTCAACCACCTGAGAATATAATCATCTCCGGAAGGGAGTATGAAAGCAGTTTCGGGAACTGCATTTTCTCTTGCAATTTTCATCAAGACATCAAAGGGAAGCTGCTCATCCAGCAGCACTACACATGCGGGATTTCCGCTAAACGTTTTTTTGGTAAACGAATCTACCTGATACGATTGCAATATCATTAGCAAACAATATTTATAATCTTTTTGGGAACAACTATTACCTTTTTAATGGAGCCTGCTCCAAGATATTTTTGCGTATTTTCGTCGGCCAAAACTGCTGTTTCAATCTCTTTTGCACTAAGCAAAATGCTCAGAGTAAGTTTGAATCGCAGCTTTCCGTTAAACGAAACAGGATATTCAAATGAATCTTCTATTGTGAATTTTTCTACATATTCCGGGAAAGCGGCAAATGACACGCTTCCGGAGTTACCCAGCTTGCTCCATAACTCCTCTGCAATATGAGGAGCAAAGGCAGATATTAGTATTACCATTGGTTCCAGGATTGCCTTTTTGTTGCAGTTTAGTTCATAAAGTTCGTTAAGGGCAATCATAAAGGCACTCACACTGGTATTGAACGAGAAGTTCTCTATGTCTTCCTGAACTTTTTTAATGAGCCTGTGCAGGATTTTGAGTTCGGCAGGTGTTGCCTGTTCATTGGAAACTTCAAAAGTATCTTTGTTAAAGAATATCCTCCAGAATCTTTTCAGAAATCTGTGTACTCCGTCTATTCCGTTTGTATCCCATGGCTTGCTCTGCTCAAGAGGGCCAAGGAACATTTCATACATTCGAAGAGTATCGGCTCCGTATTTTTCGCAAATCATATCGGGGTTAACTACATTGAACATAGACTTGCTCATTTTCTCAACTGCCCATCCGCAAATGTATTCTCCGTTTTCAAGCTCAAACTGTGCATCGGCATACTCCGGCATCCATGCTCTGAAGGCTTCTGTGTTAAGTCTGTCGTTGCTCACTATGTTCACGTCTACGTGAATTTCAGTAGTATCATATTTGTCTTTTAACCCAAGAGATACAAATTTATTTGTGCCTTTCACTCTGTATACAAAGTTTGAACGGCCCTGAATCATACCCTGGTTAATGAGTTTTTTGAACGGCTCTTTTTCGCATACGAATCCGAGGTCAAAAAGGAATTTGTTCCAGAATCTTGAATAGATGAGGTGCCCTGTTGCGTGTTCGGTTCCTCCAATGTACAAATCCACGTCTCTCCAGTAGGTGTTGGCATCTTTGGATACAAGTGCTTCGATGTTGCGGGGGTCCATATATCTCAGATAATATGCGCTGCTCCCTGCAAAACCGGGCATTGTGCTCTTTTCTATAGGACAGCCATCGAATGTCCAGTTTTCTGCTCTTCCCAGTGGCGGTTCTCCGCTTTCGGTAGGAAGAAATTTATCCACTTCCGGCAGTTCCAACGGCAAATCTTTAAGTTCCATTGGAGTTGCAATGCCATCTTTGTAATATATAGGAAACGGCTCGCCCCAGTAGCGCTGACGCGAAAATATTGCGTCCCTCAACCGGAAGTTAACCTTTCTGCGCCCGATTCCGAGTTTTTCCACCTCTTCAATTGCAGCAGGTATTGCCTGTTTAACTGTAAATCCGTTCAGGAAACCGGAGTTGCACATGATCCCCTCTTTTGCATCGAAACTCTCCTGCGATATATCGCAACCTTCGATAAGCGGGATTATGGGCAGGTCAAAGTGTTTTGCAAAAGTATAGTCACGGCTGTCGTGCGCCGGTACTGCCATAATTGCACCTGTACCGTAGCCTGCAAGAACATATTCCGAAATCCAAACCGGAATTTTCTCATTGGTAAAAGGGTTTATTGCATAGCTGCCTGTGAATACCCCTGTAACCTTTTTTGTTTCTGCCATTCTCTCGCGCTCGGTCTTCTTTTTGGCGTATTTGGTGTACTCCTCTACTGCACTTTTTTGGTTTTCTGTTGTGAGTTTTTCAACCCATTCACTCTCGGGGGCAAGCACCATGAATGTTGCTCCAAATACTGTATCGGCACGGGTTGTAAAAATTTCCAGATTATATTCTTTACTGCCATTGAACACACGGAATACCATTTCGGCTCCCTGCGAGCGTCCAATCCAGTTGCGCTGCATATCCTTGAGCGAGTCGCTCCATGAAAGTTCATCCAGGTCGTTAAGGAGTCTTTCGGCATAGGCCGATACTCTCAGCTGCCATTGTCTCATCTTCCTCTGCTCCACAGGGTGCCCGCCACGGACAGATAGTCCCTCCTTTACTTCGTCGTTTGCAAGTACGGTTCCAAGAGCTGCACACCAGTTTACCGATGTTTCCCCGAGATATGCAATACGATACTCCATAAGGATTTTTTCTCTCTCCTCAACGCTTAAGGAGTTCCACTGCGCGGCGGTGAATATCTCTGTGTCTCCGCATGCTGCCTCAACATTTAAATTTCCTTCGCCGGCGAAAACCTTAACAAGTTCTTCTATTTTCTCTGCTTTGCCGCTTTTCTTGTTGTACCAGTGGGCGAACATTTCCAGAAAAGCCCATTGCGTCCATTTATAATAATCGGGATCGCAAGTGCGCACCTCTCTTGTCCAGTCGAAGGAGAAACCAATTC
>Ga0316605_10001326_pt1 | contig 14417 bp, 13 predicted proteins | sample OWC_soil_day20_n_FD_207666 | JGI IMG/M metagenome (GOLD analysis project Ga0316605, IMG submission 207666) | Wetland soil microbial communities from Old Woman Creek delta, Ohio, United States - OWC_soil_day20_noCT | ecosystem: Environmental > Terrestrial > Soil > Wetlands | place: USA: Ohio... | reverse complement strand
GAGCGAATCCTCAGATTTCCGCCAGGATCAAGGGCCATCAGGGATGGCGACAAGGTAGACAAAACTGCTGCCGGAAGCACTACGTCGATTTGGTGCAGTTCAATCGTCTGCGGGCTCGCCATCAACAGTGCCTGACCTTGCGCACCATCGAGTTCCTGGCTAATGGAAATCTGCAATGTTGCCAACAAGAGATGGACTGGCGAGATTTTCCAGGAAACCATTCCCAATGGCCGCGCAGCCCCTTGCACCTGGAAGGACAAGCGCCCCTGACCTGCCCATAGGGTGCCGCTGCTTTCGTGCAAAGACAGTTGCCCGTCACTTTGTTGCCGCAACAGGGTATTGACCAGCGCGGCCGGCAGAAATATCAGCAGACCCAGCAAATAGGCCGCAGCAAATAAAGCGAACAGGCGCTTTTTCATTCCGCTGCATTGCCCGGCAATGCCAGGGTGAGATCAATCACCGCCATGCCGGGGCTACCGGTTCGATTCACCTTTGCCGAAACAACGCTCAAATGATGTTGCTTCTGCGCTTTGTCCAGCCAAAGCAGAAAAGTGTCAAAGTCGGCGTTATCCAGAGTCAGGTGAAGCCGTCCCTGAGCGTCAGCTTGAATCTTTTGGTCATCGGGAGCCAGTCCGGATTGCGCCAGGCTGTTGCGAATTTCACTGGCAACAACTGCCGGGTCTGCAGCAGGCAGCGTCTTGCTAACAGCCTGGCGTGCCGTGTTGGCCAAAACCTGCATCTGCGCCAGATTGGCACGCAATCTGGGTAAATCGCGATCCAGCTGGCGTTGCATCGATAACCAGGGCGCAATGACAAACAAGCCAAGCAGAATCACCCCCAGCGCCAGTGCGCCGGCAAGAATCATCTTCTGTTCGCGATTTTGGAGTTCTGCCCAGCGCGCATGGCAATTAGCGTTAAATCGATGGATGGCGTTCATGATGAAATACTCAGTCGAATGCGAGCCAGATTACCGCTGGCTGGCAGATTTTCCCATTTGGCCAGAAGGCCGGCCGCAGCAACATCGGCCTTGAGTTTGGCCTGCCAAGCCGCATCTGGAGCGGAAAGTTCCAGCACCAAGGTGCCGGATTCATAGCGCAGGGTTTCAATGCGCCCGGAAATTTCCTTGCCTAAAGTCGCGCTGACGGTTGCAAGCAGGGGCAAAAAGTCGCTGCGAGTCGTCATCCCGGCGTTTCGGCTCAGACGATCGACGTTCTGGTGCATCTGCAGCATCGGGTCAAGAATCACCGTGGTTTGCGGAAAGGCGGACCGCAATTGCGCTTCGATTTCGACGTTGAGGCGGCTCTTTTCCATAACGCCAAGGCCGGTGATGACCAGCAGCGCAGCGATGTTCAGTGCCACGATGCCTGCCGCCAGCCAGAGGGTGGGTTTGAGCCGACGCAGCAGGTTTCTTCCCCGTCCTGGTGGAGAATAGGCGCCACGCGCCAGATCGAGGCTGTCCTCTGGAATGGGCTCAGTCCAGTTCCAAATACCCCGCAGGTGCACCGGAACATCGAGCAAAACCGCCCAGCGCTTGCAATTCGGCGGACTGACGCCATCCTCGCAATAGACCTGAATTTCTTCCGGACTTGCCCCTTTCTTCAGTGCCAGCATCAGTACCGTCGGTGGCATTCCCTCCCCGGCCTGATCGAGAAGGAAGCCCTGCAACAGGCCGGTTCTGACGAATCCACCCCCCGATTTGAGAACGACGATCCAATGGCCCTCTGTCCAATTGGACAACAGGATTTCCGGCACGATGCGGGTCGGTTTGATCTGTTTTTCGGCCAGACGGGCGATGATGCCGGCGAGCCAGGCATGTTCCACCGCACACAGCGGCAGACGGCCATGATCGACCGGGTCACCCTTGACGATGTGCACGCGCTCAACTTCCTGAGCCAGAAAGGGTTCAGCCAACCAGGGCAGGTTATCGTCGGAAAGACGGGCACGCTGTTCGGCGCTGATCGTGGCCGGGATGAGCAGTACACGCTCGGCCGCAAGGATAAGTTCGACATCGCCGTCATTATCGCTGGCCACCAACTGCAATTCACTGCCCTGGGACGTTATCCGGTTGTCCTCATCCAGGCGCGCCCACTGGATTCGGCTGCCTTCGGCCGCAGGTACGAATATCCGCAAGCTGCTCATAACTCTCTCCTCCAGACAATACTTGGCCTGGACGCACCTTCCCGATTGACGAGGGCAGCAAGCCCCGCTTTCGTCTCTCCGGTTTTTGCGAAGCCAGTCACCATAAAAAAATTGCTGCCGACACTCAGATCCCTGGCGTCAAACCTCAGATCACCACGGGGAAGCCGGGCTTGTAATTCGGCCAGGGTATTGAATGGCGCATTGTCGCGGCTATTGGCCAAGGCTTGCGCTTCACCTGTGGTCAAGCCGGGGATGACGGCGGCCAGAACCTTGGGTGGCGCCGTGTTGATATTAACCGGCGTCGGGCGCGGCAATACCGTGACTAAAGGACTCAGTCTGGCAATGATCTCAGCGTCAAAACCGCTGACCCGTGCCAGGTTCGCCAGTTCGGTCAACGGGCGATTGGCGACCCGATACGGTGGAATCTGTTTGAGGTACTCGCCATCCTCGGCACTGCCGGAAGTGCCGATTTCGCTATCGTCGTCCATCCTGTCCGCCAGCGTTTGAGCCAGATGCGGGTGCGCTCCCACTTCCAGCAACAGGCGGGAGAAAACCGCCATGTCGGGCGGGCTAAGTTTGCCATTACGAACCAGGTTATTCAGGTTGAAGCGGCTTTGCGCGTCCTCAATGCTGCCGACAATTTCCCAGTCCTCCGCCTTGGATGGGGGTAGTCGGGTGGCCCAGAGTTCGTGATTGTGGTCGATGCTGCTGTTGTGCGCATCGTCGGCAAGAATCGACATCGACCAGTCGAGCCCAGCCAGCAGTAATTGCCGGCCTTGCGACAAGCTCAGCGCCGTCTGCGTCTGCATCACCCACATGGATTGGCTGCGGATCAGAAAGGTCGCACTGGCCGTCACCAGCGCGACGGCCAAAAGGGCAACAATGATCGCCCCGCCTGCGTTTGCGCGTGCCGATTTCATGTTGCCCCGACAGGGATGAGCCGGGTCACTGAACTGCCATCGTCAAGGATGACGATCACCTCAACGGCGCGAGGCAGCTTGTCGTTCATTCCTGCCATCGGCCAGAATTCGAGCCAGCGCCCATCCTGGGTCAGGCAGCGCCAGCGCATTTCACGAATCTTTTCGGCAATGGGGATCACCGTTGCCACGGTCGACGGGGCGCGATCAAGCACCGGCCACTGCAGATATTCGAGCTTGCCGGCCTTCAGGCGGTAGCCCACACGACGGGAATCGCTATTGCGGACGCCGGTATCGCCGAGCCGGGTCCATTCCACAAGGGCCTCATCGCCAGCGCTCTCGGCAGTTCGCAGACTCCATTCCGGCTGGGGGGCACCCTGTCCGTCGCGAATCGGCTTCGCTATGGTTTGCAAGGCATCCCGCTCCAGTTGGTCGAAAAAAATGGCGAGATCCTGCCAGCGCCGGCTGGTTTCCTTGACCTGCTTTTCGGCATCGAGAACCCCTGAGACTGCCCGGTAAGTCAGTGCAGACAGGATGGAAAGCAGCGCCAGCGCGACCAGCAGTTCGATCAGGGTGAAGCCGGTGCGCCGGCACAAGCTCTTAGTCTGGCCGCGAAACATAGCCCACCAACCGGCGCAATTCATGTGTTTCATCCCTCGGATCCAGCACCCGGACTTCGACTCGGCGGAACATCTGGTGCGGCGTTCCACTCACCTCTTCCGCCCAGTGCAATTCGACCCCGCCCTGGCTTTCTTTGCCCAAGGAGGTGCCGATTCCTGGCCAGTCCCGGTTGATCCGGTGCTGAGCCAAGCGGTTTTGCGCCACCCAATCTGCCAGCAGGGTCAGTTTGACCTGGCTGGCACCGGTCACCGACAACCCGACCGCCCGCGACGCCGCCATCAGCGTGACGGCAAGAATCGCCAGCGCGACCAGAATTTCGAGCAGGGTAAAACCCTTAGCGCTTCGCATCGCCAGCTCGATTGCGCGGCGAAGACAGGCTGTAACGGTTCAGGCCTTCGCTGTAGACATCAATTTCCTGATCGGCACTCGCCAGTGTGATGCTGGCCGGGCCGGCTACGCCGCGTCCGGGAATGACGATGCTGGCGGCAGCGGCTTCGCCATCGGCGCGCACCTGCTGGATACGGATGCCCTCCGTCAATGGAAATTCCTGAGGTGGAGAGGTGGTTTCCCCCGCCGCAACGACTTGTGCCAGCGTGTAACCCGAAGCGCCAGGCCGCCATTCATAGTTAGAACCGACTGCACGAGCCCGCTGGCTACCTTCTTCGAGCACCATGGCAAGCTGTTCGGCCTCGTAGACCAGGCCGCGGCTTTGTCCTGGCGTCAGCGTTACTGCCAGCGTGGCGGCGAGCAGGCCCATGATGAACATCACCACCAGCAGTTCGATCAGGGTGAATCCCCGACGCCATTGGCTGAGGGCGAATTGGGCTGTTTTCATAGCATCCAGGAGCCAATATCGGCATCCACACCTTCGCCCCCCGGTTTGCCATCGCCCCCCAGGCTAAAGACATCTATTTCACCGTGAATGCCGGGGTTGAGATATTGGTAGGTGCTGCCCCAGGGGTCTTTGGGCAAGCGCTCCAGGTAGCCACCGCTTTTCCAGTTTGACGGCATCGGCGCACCCGTCGGCTTTTCCACCAGCGCCATCAGTCCCTGTTCGCCGCTTGGGTAACGCATATTGTCCAGACGGTAAAGTTTCAAAGCTTGCAGGAGCGTGGCGATGTCCTGTTTTGCCGCAATGGCACGGGCTTCGTCCGGCCGTGCCATGATTTTCGGCACGACCAGCGCAGCCAGCACGCCAATGATAATCACGACCACCATGATCTCGATCAGGGTGAAACCACCGGCTCTGCGCGGCAAAGCCGCAATAAACTTTGACCTTAAGGAATCCACTCTATAATGCATTGGTCACTCCCATTCTGGTATTGCCAATTTCATGAAAAACACCTTGCGCCACTGGTTTTCCGGTGGTCGGCTGACTCCCCTCAATCTCCTGCTGGTATTGATTGCGGGCATTCTTGCCGCCTATTGGACCTGGTCGATCTGGGAGGCTTCCCGTACCTCCAAGGCGGCAACCAGTAGCAGTGTGGTGACGAATGGCTCCGCTCCCGCCACCGCCGCCAATGCCCATCTTTTCGGCCAACCCGGTCAGGCAGCACAGGCGTCTCCGGCATCGATCGGCCAAAGGCTCAAACTGGTCGGCACCTCTTCCGGCACCAACGAACGGTCTGAATTTGCCCTCATTGCCATTGATGGCGGCCGCCCTTCTCCCTTTGCCAAAGGTGCCGAAGTGCTCAATGGCGTGGTGATCCGCGAAGTAGCAACCGACCATGTCATGCTTGCTCGCGAGGGTACTGTCGAACGTCTGGAGTTGAGCACCAAGACGGGAAGTGCCAGCCCGGTTGTCTATTCGTCTTCCCCTCATAAATCCTCCACAACGACTTCCGGCATTCCGACCAAGCCTTAATCACTTGCGGCCGACGACCAGGAATTGATTCAGGTCGATGATGGGCAGCAGGATGGCCAGCACCACCAACATCACTACACCACCCATCACAACAATCAGCAGCGGTTCCAATACTCCCGCCATCAGGGCGATGCGATTCTGCATTTCCCGTTCCTGCTGTCGCGCTGCCCGCTCAAGCATGAGCCCGAGGCGGCCGCTGGCTTCGCCGCTGGCAATCAGGTGGATCAGAATAGGCGGGAATAGTTTGGCTCTGCCCAGTGCCCGCGACAGGCTCACTCCTTCACGCACCCGCAGGCTTGCTTCCTCCAGCACCTGACGCAAACAGCGGTTGCTGACCACTGCGGCCCCTGCCTTGAGCGCGGCCATCATCGGAACACCGCTGCCGATCAGGATGGACAGGGTGTTGGCCAGCCGCGCACTATCGACCCCGCGCACCAGATAACCGACTCCCGGCAGATTGAGCAGAGCGCGATGCAAGTTCAGCGCAACAGCTTCACGCCGCATGGCGGCACGGAAAGCGAAAATGCCGCCAACCCCAACCGCCAGCATCAACCACCAGTAGCCGCGAACGAAGTCGCTGACCACAATCATCAGGCGGGTTAACAGCGGCAACGTTTGTTTGCTTTGCTGAAAAACCTGAATCACCTGCGGAACGACATAGGCCACCAGACCACCGATGACCAGCACGGCAACCAGGGTCACGATGGCAGGATAGAGAAAAGCCAATAGCGTCTTTTGCCGCAAAGCCTCGGAGTTCTCGGAGTATTCGGCCAGGCGCTCGATGACCATGGGCAACTCGCCCGACATCTCGCCGGCTTCCACCAACGCCCGGTAAAGCGGGTTGAACACTTCGCTATAGCGCTCAAGCGAGCGCGCCAGCGTTTCACCTTCGTTCACCCCTGAACGCACCCCCGCCAGCACCTCACGCATGGCTTCATTGGAAACCTGCTCGATCAGAGCCGAAAGCGCCTGTTCGATGGTTAGCCCGGCAGAAAGCAGGGTTGAGAGTTGCTGCGTGACGATGCCCAGTTCGGTACGGCTGATCCGGCGGCGTCGCCGGGAAGGGCGGCTGGAGGTATCAGGTGCATCCGAGACTGGCGTTTCTTCCACCGGATTAACGCGATCAGGCATCAGTCCCAGATCGCGCAACTGCGTCCTGGCAAATTTGGCCGAGTCGGCGTCGACAACGCCCGTTTTCCGTTTGCCGTCGGCATCGATCGCGCTATAGCTGAATGCAGGCACGATATTCTCCGCTCAGTTTTCGCGGGTGACGCGCAGCACTTCTTCCAGCGCTGTCGTCCCTTCGGCAACCCAGCGCATGCCGTCCTGCCTTAGTGGGGTCATGCCATGTGCCACGGCATGAGCACGAATCTCGTGTTCCGGGGCTGATTGGTGGATCATCACCCGCAATTCCTGATCCATCGCCATGTATTCATAGATGCCGGTACGTCCGCGATAGCCGGTATTGCGGCAGGCATTGCAGCCCTGGGCGTGATGCAGTTGACTCGAGCCAAACGGAATGCCGACTTCCTGACATTCCCGGGGGCTGGCATCGACGGCCCTTCGGCAGTGCGGACACAGGCAGCGCACCAGGCGCTGGGCGAGAACGCCGATCAGGCTGGATGACAGCAGATAAGGCTCGACCCCCATGTCGACCAGCCGGGTAATGGCGCTCGGCGCATCATTGGTGTGCAGCGTCGCCAGCACCAGATGGCCAGTCAGACTGGCCTGAACGGCGATTTGGGCCGTTTCCAGGTCGCGGATTTCACCGATCATGACGATGTCGGGATCCTGGCGCAGGATGGAACGCAAGGCGCGGGCAAAATCCAGGTCGATCTTGGCGTTGACCTGCGTCTGACCGACGCCATCAAGTTCATACTCGATCGGGTCTTCGACCGTGATGATATTGCTGCTGCCGGTATTGAGCCGGGTCAGCGCGGCATACAGGGTGGTGGTCTTGCCCGAGCCGGTTGGCCCGGTAACCAGAAAAATTCCATGCGGCTGGCGAATGGCGCCATCGACAGCTTCGAGGGTCAAACTGGACATACCGAGGCGCGACATTTCCAGCTTACCGGATTCCTTGTCGAGCAGGCGTAACACCACCCGCTCGCCAAATCCCGTCGGCAGCGTCGAGACGCGAACGTCGACATGCCGCCCGGCCAATCGCAAGGAAATTCGGCCATCCTGCGGCAGCCGTTTTTCGGCAATATCCAGACTGGCCATAATCTTGATGCGTGAAACAATGGCACCATGCAGGGCGCGGTGCGGCTCAATGACGTCGCGCAGGCTGCCATCGAGCCGAAACCGAATGACCGAGCGGCTCTCGAACGGCTCGAAGTGAATGTCCGAGGCTTTTTCACGCAGGGCTTCCATCAGCACCGCATTGATCATGCGAATGATCGGCGCGTCATCCTCGCTTTCCAGCAGGTCTTCGATGTGACGCAAATCCTCAACCAGACGGTTGAGATCCATCCCCTGCTCCCAATCTTCAGCCAGATTCGCAGAGGACTGGCTTTGCTGGGAATAGGCCTCAGCCAGGCGCTGATCAAAGGTCGATGCAGCCTCAATGGCAACTGTGACCGGTCTGCCCAAAGCCCGCCGGACTTCCGAAATCGCCAGTGGCGATACGCCTTCACGCGCGCAAAGTTCGCCTGTCAGGTCATCCAGACGGGTCACAAACACGCCCTGCGTCTTGGCGAACAGGTAGGGAATTGCCCTTACCGAACGGGCCTGGGCATGTTCCATTACCGCTCGGCGGGCTGTGATGGTGAAGACGGCAAAGGCAGCATCTTCGGGCCATCCATGTCAGGCAGAATGAAGTGTGATCTGGGGATAGCCTTGGACTGCTCGCCCATGATGTGACGATAGCGCTGATCGGTGATATCGGCGTAAGACTTGGCATCGCGCATGATCGTCGGGCGCAGGAAAACCATGAGATTGGTCTTGGTGCGCTTTCTGGATTCGGTCTTGAACAGGTTGCCAATGACCGGGATGTCACCAAGGAACGGAACCTTATCCAGGCTTTCAGTCACAGAATCCTGAATCAAGCCACCCAGAGCAATGATCTGGCTATCGTCCACGATCACGGTCGATTCGATGGAGCGCTTGTTGGTAATGATCCCGGCCACGTTGGTCTTGTCCTGAATACTCGAGACTTCCTGAAATATCTGCAGCTTCACTGAGCCACCTTCGGATATCTGCGGCTTGATTCGCAAGGTCAAGCCCACATCCTTGCGCTCTATGGTCTGGAAAGGCGTGGCTGTGGTCGTGTTACCGGTCTGGGCATACTGGCCGGTGATGAAAGGCACGTTCTGGCCGATGACGATTTTTGCTTCTTCATTGTCCAGCGTCATCAGGTTTGGCGTGGACAGGATATTGGCGTTTGAATCCGATTCCATGGCACGTGCCAGCATGCCAAGGTTAAGAATGGTGCCGATTCCAGGCAGGGTAATCTTGCCGCGCAAAATACCGATGTTGAGACCGGTACTGACCGAACCAATATTGGCGGCAGCGTCGATAATATTGGTGCCTGTACCGCGGGTGCCGAAATTGGTGCCGCCAATGGTATTGGTACCACTATCGTTGGCGCCACTGAGCGATTGCCACTGGAAGCCGAATTCGGCAGCTTTGTCTGAAGTCACTTCGACAATCAGTGCCTCGACATGAACTTGAGCCCGCCGGAAATCGAGCTTGTCAATGATAAAGCGCAGGTTGTTATAAACCGATTCTGGGGCAGTGATAATCAGGGAATTAGAAGCGGCATCAGCATGGATAATGCCTCCCTGCACTGGCGCCTGGGTCGCAGTGCTGTTGGTGCCAGGTAGTGTTGTCGTCGCCATGCCAGACGAGCTTGCAGAAGTTGCCGAGGCCGCCGAAGTATCGCCCGACAGAACGGCACGCAAGGTTTGGGCGACGCGCGTGGCTTCGGCATTCTTCAGGTAGATGAGGTGGATATTGCCACCCGCTTCGGTTTTCTGATCCAGGCTTTGTATCAGGCTGCGAATCCGTTCGAGATACATCGCATTGTCGGAGCGGATAATCAGGCTGTTGGAACGCAGATCGGGGACGATGGTGACGCGCTGCATTTTGTCGCCGGTGCCACTGGCGACCGAATCGGCAAACAGTTTGTTCAGTGTGTGATTGACGTCCACCACGGAGGCATAACGGATGGGGATGACATAGGGTACAGAGGCATTCGGCCGGTCAATTTCTGCAATCAGTTTTTCCATGCGTCGCAGGTTGTTGCCATAATCGGTCACCACCAGGGCATTGAAGGCTGGTGTGGCCATCACGCTGCCGTTCTGGCTCACCAGGGGTCGAACGAGTGGCATCAGCATGTTGGCCGATTCATATCGGAGCGGGAAAATCTGGGTTAGCACCTGATCGCCCTGCGCCTTGCCCTTCCTGACCAGTGCGCCACCCTGCAACTTGCCTTCTGCTTCGGGCACCACCTTGGTAACGCCATCCGACTCGACGGCGGTAAAACCATTAACCCGAAGCGCTGACAGCAATACATCATAAGTCGCGGACGTGGGGATCGGGGATGCCGAAACGATGTTGATGGTTCCCTTGACCCGAGGATCAATCAGGAAATTTCTGCCGGAGATTTGGCTGATGGCCTTGATGACGGCATCGATGTCGGCATTGACGAAATTAAGCGTGACCTTCTCTTCGGCGGTCGCACTGAAGGCGGTGCAAAAAATCAGCGCGCCAAACACACAATGGCGCGAAAAGCGATTCATCCAATCATCACGGCACCGATCCGACAGCGCAGCCCTTCTTCCCGATCCAGTCAGGCAAGAGAACGGGTTTATGGACATATGATCAACCCAAACTCAATCGGCCAAGATCAGGCTTATTGCTGGCATATTGCGCAGCCAGAAGCGGCGACGCAGTTATGAAATCCTCTTCGGGAAGGCCAAGAAATGTTTCCTGTCGGGTCGAAATATTTATCAGCCCCAGAACCGGAAGCACTGGCGCCCTGGCGTAATTCCCCCAGATGCAATATCCCTCCCCAGTCGGACTGACACGCCTGATAAGCAGGCTCATCTTCCATGGCCCAATGGTGGTATTGCGGAATTCTGAAATTATTTCGGTGTCAGGGGTTTGAAGAAGCGATGAAACCTCATCGACTGTGCGCGAAGCCGGTAGCAACTCCAACCTGGAACCTATGGTTGAAAAATCAATCAACCGGCACGGCATTTTCAAGGTTTGGCCAACAATCAACGCCTGACCTTCAACAGGTCTAATCAAAGTGAACCTGTCAGCTGAACGATTCAAGTGAGCCATGATTTCCCCCGCTGAGGTTGCTGCGATACGCCAATCGATCATATCTGGCGCATCGCAAGTCGATCTTTATTTGCCGAAACGCGCCTTCGCCTCTTTCAGGCAGTTATCCTTGGTGGTACCAGCGTAGGTGTCGCACTTCTGTTTTGCCACCCCGTACTGGGCGTCAATCTTGTCCGAAGTAGCGTCCTTGCGGGCGTCAGCGGCGGTGTTATCTGCCTTGGTATGCGCTTCAGCGGACTTCTCGTTGGCCGTATCGTTGGCTTCCTTGGATTTCAGGCGCGCCTTGGCATCCGCTTTGGCGGAAATCTTCGCCGCCTTCGCTTCCTTCACGCAGACATCCTTCAAATTTCCGGCCTTGTCGTCGCAACGTTCCTTTGCTACGTCATAAGCGGCCTCAGCCTTGGCGACGCGCACCTCGTAATGGGCCTTGCGGCTCGGCTTGTAGCTGGCTTCAAGTTCTGCCTTTGCAACCTTCTCCTTGCCCTTAGCCTCTTCCACGCAAATATCCTTGGCATTATCGGAAAACGCTTTACAGGCTGCCTTGGCCGTCTTGTACTCGGCGGAAATCTTTTCCTTGCCGGCCTTGAAGTCGGCCTTCGACATGGTCTGCGCCATCGCGCCAGTACTGAACGCGAAGCTGACCGCAATGGCGATCACGTTGATGTTAAATTTGTTCACAATCGTTCCTTTATGTAGTGGGTTGGCAAATAACCATTGGCAAGCCTTGCCGCGTAAAAACTTCACTTTTCCAAGACCTTGCTGCCTTCAGGCGTTGCGCATGGACACGATGCAAACATCACACTGTGCTGGCTTGGACAAACAAAGCTTATGAGGACAACTTTTCCCCGTCTGTTCGCTGACGCACATAATTGCGATTGGTTAAATTTCCATTTGGCGAGGCAGTACGGCTGATTTGAATCGAAAGCCACAATTCAACCGGCTTTTCTGATCTTTCTCCAAGTAGAAAAATGTTTATGCGAGAATTTTTTGCTCATGCTCACTCATTTCCTCCGAAATGCAATTCAATTGCTTATGGAGTAAAGAAACAATTTGCTGCCTGTTATGTAACTTGGCAGGTAGCATTTGTGTCACATGCATTTGTGTCACAATTCCGCTCCAGATTTGCAAGCGAGTTCGGCCGAAAAAGAAATCGACAGCTACAATCTCATGGCTGCCCCCTTGCAATTTCAGGACAGGCAAAAATACTCAAGTAATCGTCGGAGTCATTGTAGTGAAAAGAACATTCTTCCTTTTCTTGATTTTCCTTTGGCCGATGCAGGCCAGTGCGACAACAGCCCATGACCTTGCTGCGCTAAAGCCACCCGAATTGTCTGCACGCCAGGCCAGCGACCGCGAAGCCGTTTTACGCTATCGAAATGGTTTGCGCGAGGTCATTTCCTATGTTTCCAGCCAGCCGCAGGTCTTCCCGCCTGCCAGCACAAAAAAACACCGCCTGCTGAGCCAGGAGGAACGCGAGGCCGTTCGCCAGCTTTGGGCCCGCACCATGGATTACTACCTGGCGCTCGATTCAATCGCCCATCTGCATGCCGATTTTCACAAGCTTTCCGGTTCTGAAGCACGCGCCACCTCATTCCGCCTGCGCTATGCCGCTTTTCTTGCCCAATACCGCAGTGCGCTTGAATTCATTGCGGCCGCACGGCATGAACCTGGCCTCGACATTCTGCTCAACGAACCGATGCCGGCGCTGGGCATTCCGGCGGGCAGTTACGACCGTTTCAAATTCCGTTTTCTCAACGTTGCCCGCGCCACGGAGTACACGGCCAACGAAGTGTTGCGCCAACATTACCGCAAGGGCGATGCGTCGCTCGGTGCGGCACTTGTTGAGGACGCCAAAGCTGTGATGCACATCGGTCAGGGACATGGACAACTCATGACCCTCGTCAATGCAGGCGACATTGTCCGCAAGGGTAGCGAAGAAGCCCTGTTTCCGGTACAGGCCGGCGTTGCCGAATGGATGGGCGACACCAAGGTCTATCGGGTGGAAAAAAGCCTGATTTCGGCTGCCCAGATTGCCGAACTGCCCAAGCGCCTGGAACCTGGCGATATCCTGCTGGAACGGCGCGAGTGGTATGTCTCCAATGTCGGACTACCCGGCTACTGGCCCCATGCGGCGCTCTACATCGGTAGCCCGGAGGAACGCGCCAGCTATTTCGGCACGCCCGAAGTTCGCGAATGGGTAAAACGCCAGGGCGAAGCCTCCGGCAATTTCGAACAACTGCTGCAACGCCGTTATGCCAAGGCGCAGGAAGAAGGCGCTCGTTTACAGCACGGCCACCCATACCGGGTCATTGAGGCCATCAGCGAAGGCGTTTCCTTCACCACCATCGAACACAGCGCCGACGCCGACGCGCTGGCCGTCTTGCGGCCACGTCTCAACCGCGTTGAAAAGGCGCTGGCCGTGTTGCGGGCCTACGGCTATATCGGACGCCCCTATGATTTCAATTTCGATTTCCGCAGCGATGCCTCGCTGGTCTGTTCGGAACTGATCTACAAGGTTTACGAGCCGCTGGCCGGAATGAAGGGTTTGCAACTGCCAGTCAACAAGATACTCGGCCGCCTGACCTCCGGCCCGAATGATTATGCCGAGCAATTCGACCTTCAGTTCGGCGCGCCGGAACAGCAATCCGATCTGGTCGTCTTCCTCGATGGCAACGAATCGGGCAAGCACGCCATCGAAGCGACGTTGGAGGAATTCCGCCGCAGCTGGAAGCGCCCTAAGTGGCACATCCTGACCCAACCCAAATCTGCCAGTACCAAACCATGACCGCAAAACGACTCCTTCTCCTCAGCGTTTCCGCCGGCGCCGGCCACATGCGCGCCGCCGAAGCCATCCGGGCGCATGCCGAAAATCTCGGCGCTGGCCTCTGCGCCCGCCACATTGACGTCATGGATTTTGTCCCGTCCGGATTCCGCAAGCTTTATACCGATTTCTATATCAAGCTGGTCAACAAGGCTCCTGCCCTCTGGGGCTATTTGTATCAGGTCACCAATGAGGCCGAGCCAGACAGCACCTCGCAAAAAATCCGCCGCGCCGTCGAGCGCCTGAATGCCCGCGCCCTGCTCAAGGAAATCACCGCTTTCCAGCCGGATGCCATCATTTGCACCCACTTCCTGCCGGCGGAAATCCTTTTTCACCAGATTCGCAAAGCCCGCCTCAACTGCCCGGTCTGGGTGCAGGTCACCGATTTCGACCTGCACCGCATGTGGGTCATCCCGCAGATGACCGGCTATTTTGCCGCCAACGAGGAAGTCGCATTCCGCATGCAGGCGCAAGGCATTGCGGCACAGACCATCCACGTCACCGGCATTCCCATCATGCCCGCCTTTGCCCAAAAACCTGATCGCGCCGAATGTGCGCATGCACTCGGGCTGAACCCGGCACGTACCACCATTCTGCTGATGGGCGGCGGCGCCGGCATCGGTAGCCTGGAAACGGTGGCGGAACGCCTGTTGACGCTGGACAAGGATTTCCAACTCATCGTGCTAGCCGGCAAAAACACGGCAGCACTCGCCACCTTGCAGGAACTGGCGCGCGCCCACCCCGGCAAGTTGTTCCCGCAAGGGTT
>Ga0316605_10001321_pt1 | contig 14477 bp, 14 predicted proteins | sample OWC_soil_day20_n_FD_207666 | JGI IMG/M metagenome (GOLD analysis project Ga0316605, IMG submission 207666) | Wetland soil microbial communities from Old Woman Creek delta, Ohio, United States - OWC_soil_day20_noCT | ecosystem: Environmental > Terrestrial > Soil > Wetlands | place: USA: Ohio... | reverse complement strand
GGGCCAGGAGCCTGCTGCATGGCGACATTTCGGCGATCACCCAGCGCAACCGCTCGCCGGCGATCATCCGTCGCCTGCTCGAACGCCAGGACTTGCACAGCCACCTGTTGCACGGTTCCGACTACCCCCTACCCGGCGTGCTGCCGCTGACCTCGCCGGCCAAACTGGCCGAGGCCGGCTTGCTGCCGAGGGCGGCGGTCGCCGATCTGGAAACCATCCGCGAGCACAATCCGCTGTTGTTCGATTTCTCCCTGAAACGCCTGCTGGCGTGGCAGGGCCATTCTTTCCCGGCGGCGGTGTTCCACACCCGTCGCCTCTTCGCTGCGAGCAAGCCATGAGCGGTCAATTCGGACTCCTGAAAACTCCCCGGTTCGCGCCGTTTTTTGGCACCCAGTTTCTCGGGGCCTTCAACGACAACCTGTTCAAGAATGCGCTGGTCGTGCTGCTGACTTTCCAGTCGGCGCAATGGACGACGCTCAAGCCCGAGCTGCTGGCCAACTTGGCGGCCGGCATCTTCATCCTGCCCTTCTTTTTGTTTTCGGCAACCGCCGGGCAACTGGCCGACAAGTACGACAAGGCGCTGCTGTCCCGCCTGGTCAAGGTGCTGGAGATGGGCATCATGGGCGTGGCCGCCGCCGGTTTCGCGCTGCACAGCCTGCCGGTGTTGATGGGCGCCTTGTTCCTTCTCGGCCTGCATTCGACGCTGTTCGGGCCGGTCAAGTACGCCATCCTGCCGCAGCATCTGCATGAAGACGAGCTGGTCGGCGGCAATGCATTGATCGAGGCCGGTACTTTCGTCGCCATCCTGATCGGCACGCTGGCCGGCGGCCTGCTCGCCGGTTCGGTCGAGCATCCGGCGTGGATCGCCGTCGGCGGCTTCGTCGTCGCCGCGGCCGGTTATGTCACCAGCCGGGGCATTCCGCCGGCCCCGGCGCCGGAGCCGACGCTTGCGGTCAACCTCAATCCGCTGACCGAAACCTGGCGCAACATCGCCTTCGCCCGGCAGAACCGCGCCGTTTTCCTGTCCATCCTCGGTATCTCGTGGTTCTGGCTGTACGGCGCGCTGTTCCTCGCCCAGTTCCCGGCCTACGCCAAATACGTGCTGGGCGGCGGCGAGTCGGCGGTGACGCTGCTGCTCGCCACCTTCACGGTCGGCATCGGCCTCGGCTCGCTGTTGTGCGAGCGGCTGTCCGGCAAGCACGTCGAAATCGGCCTGGTGCCCTTTGGCTCGATCGGCCTGACCCTGTTCGGTCTCGATCTCTATTTCGCCTCGCCGGTCGGCCTGGCCGGCACCACCGCGCACGCCCTGACGGCGCTGTTGAGTCTGCCGGCCGTCTGGCGGGTGCTGTTCGACCTGGCCATGCTCGGCGTCTTCGGCGGCTTTTTCATCGTGCCGCTCTACGCCATGGTGCAAATCCGCAGCGCGCCGGCCCATCGCGCCCGCATCATCGCCGCCAACAACATCGTCAATGCGCTGTTCATGGTGGTCGGCGCGCTGACGGCTGGCGCCTTGCTTGGCGCCGGGCTGTCGATTCCGGCCTTGTTCGGCTTTGCCGCGCTACTCAATGCGCTGGTCGCCGTCTATATCTACAAGCTGGTGCCGGAATTCCTCATCCGCTTCATGGCCTGGCTGCTCATTAAGGCGGCCTACCGGCTGCGTTGCGAAGGCGTCGACCACATTCCGCACGAAGGGCCGGCGGTGCTGGTCTGCAACCACGTCAGTTTCGTCGATTCGTTGATCGTCATGGGCGCCGCGCCGCGCCCGGTGCGCTTCGTCATGGACCACCGCATCTTCCGTCTGCCGCTGTTGAGCTACATCTTCCGCCATAGCGGCGCCATCCCCATCGCCTCGGCCAAGGACGATCCGGTGCTGATGGAAAAAGCCTTTGTCGAGGTGTCGACCGCACTGAACAACGGCGAACTGGTCGCCATCTTCCCGGAAGGCGGCCTGACCCCGGACGGCGAACTGCAAACCTTCCGCCCCGGCATCGTCCGCATCCTCGCCGCCAACCCGGTGCCGGTGGTGCCGATGGCGATCAGCGGCCTGTGGGGCAGCTTCTTCTCGCGGATCGATGGGGCGGCTATGCAGAAGCCGTTTCGGCGCGGGCTGTTCTCGCGCATCGGCTTGCGGGTGGGGGCGCCGGTGAGCGGCGCGGCGGCGCAGCCGGCGAATTTGCAAGCCAGGGTGCTGGCGTTGCGGGGGGAGGGGGCGAGGTGAAGGTTGTAAACCGGCCAATAGCGGACTGACGAGCAGTCTTTTTAAAAGCAGTCAGCACTCTCCCGAATCTCTATGCATATTGACATGCTGTTTTAGCATTAACCTTATTTCGTTTCTGGCAATAACATATCGCACATGGAATACGTTATTTTCGGCGCAGCCAATCTGATTGCAATTGTGATCTTTGTTGTGCTGACTGCTATACCCTTTTACCTGCTCAATTTGATCGGTTTGCGCTTAGGGCGACGCATCGGTTTTCCAGCTATGCGTTGGTTTATTCCAATAATCGGCATAGTGTTGATAGCTGCTTGGGGTTATGCCAGTTTTTTAACCTTTGAAAAAGCTTGCAAATCGGTACGGGGCATCACCGTGCTTTCCAGACCAAGTATTGAGCCAATCGGTTTTACTGTTCGGGGAGCGCCAAACAGGGATTTCGGCAGCTTGGAGTTCAACTGGCCGACTGCATTGGAGACGGGTGTTTTTCAACTTGTCGACGCCGAGGGCGGTCGTCGATGTCGTGGCAAGAAAGAAAATGAGGGTTATCCGATTTTTCCGATAACAAGAGAGTGTGATCTATCGCTCAAAACAGGCATGGCAGTTAATGTTCTTCCCCATCGGGCGTCTAGTCTATGGTGGACTCCGCCAATCTTTGAGGCGGAAATTGAAGTCCGCGACTTGGAAAGTGGCAGGATTTTGGCTAAAGCTACAGACTTGGTTTTTGGCGGTGGACTCACCGGAAAGTACCTAAGGTTACTGTGGGGGGATCAAGACTTCGAGCGTCTGAGTTGTGGTTTTTCGTCACCTGGGATTGGTCCGTGGCGGCCTTCGTTAACGTCTCGCCCACGCTTCAGCGAGTATCTTCAAGCAGATCTAAGACTCATTAAGTTGGCAGCAGGTAAGCAGTAGCGTCTCGGTAGCTCGATCAGAAGTTGGCCATGCCAGAGGCGTAACTTTTGACTTGATCGGATCACTCCTTCCACGCCTGAGTCTATGGCTTTGTAATAGAAAGAAATGTCCGCAACCTCCCCCGCCTTCACAAAATAAAGTGCGTATTGATGAAATTCGACTTGTTGCCGAGCACGATGGCGTCGAGCAGTTTCTTCGACGCTTCGGTCTGCTTGGCGGCGACCATGGTGCGGATCGAGAAGGCGCGCAGGGCGTCGTGTACCGATAGGGTGCCTTCGGCCGAGTCCTTGCGGCCGACGAAGGGGAAGACGTCGGGGCCGCGCTGGCACTGGCAGTTGATATTGACCCGACAGACCTGGTTGACCAGGGTGTCGACCAGCGAGGCGATCTGCTCCGGGTTGCTGCCGAAGATGCTGACTTGCTGGCCGTGGTCGGAGGTGATGACGTAGTCGAGCGGGGTCTCGATGTCCTCGAAGGTGGCGACCGGGATGATCGGGCCGAACTGTTCCTCGCGGTAGAGCTTCATGCCTTCCTTGACCGGGAAAAGCACGGCCGGGTAGAACAGGGTTTCGACGGTGGTGCCGCCGCCGGGGTTGATGACCTTGGCCCCTTTACTCTCGGCATCGGCGATGCACTCGCTCATGTAGGCGACCATGGCCAGGTCGGGCAGCGGCGTCAGCATGACGCCCGTCTCCCACGGCATGCCGATGGCCAGTTTGCCGACTTCCTCGCAGAAGCGGCGCAGGAAAGCTTCGGCGATGGACTGGTGCACCAGGATCATTTTCAGTGCCGTACACCGTTGACCGTTGAAGGATAGGGAACCGGTGATGCATTCCTTGACCGTCAGTTCGAGGTCGGCATTCGGCATGATGATCGCCGCGTTCTTGGCCCCGAGGCCGAGAATGGCGCGCAGGCGGTTGGTCTTCGGGTGCGATTTCTTCAACTGGTCGGCCACTTCGGAGGAGCCGATCAGGGCCAGTACGTTTACTTTGCCCGAAGCCATGATGTGCGGCACGACGACGTGGCCCTGGCCGTAGACGATGTTGATGACGCCGGGCGGGAAGGCGCTGCGGAAGGCTTCGAGCATCGGGTAGTAGAGCAGCACGCCGAAACGCGGCGGCTTGAACAGCACGACATTGCCCATGATGAGCGCCGGGATCAGCGTGCTGAAGGTCTCGTTCATCGGGTAGTTGTACGGCCCCATGCACAGCGCGATGCCGACCGGCGAGCGGCGGATCTGGGCGATGGTGCCGTCGACGATCTCGAAGCGCGAGTTGCTGTTGTCGAGGCGCTTCAACTCCTCGATGGTGGCGCGGATGTAGTCGATGGTGCGGTCGAATTCCTTCTGCGAATCGGCCAGGCTCTTGCCGATTTCCCACATGATGAGGTTCACGATCTCGCGCCGGCGGGCGATGATCTGGCTGGTGAATTCGACGACGCAGGCGATGCGCTGGGCTACTGACAGGTTCGGCCAGTCGCCGCGGCCGTGGTCGTAGGCGGCCACGGCAGCGGCCAGCGCGGCATCGGCCTCGGCGGTGCCGGTGACCGGCACGCTGCCCAGTTCGACATGGCTGAGGCGGCCGTCGTCGTCCCTGACACAGACCGGCGAATGAACGGCGCGGGTGTCGCCTTTCCAGGTGCGCATTTCGCCGTTGATCAGGATGGCGCGCTGGTGGATCGGCGCCAGAATGCGGTAGTCGGCGGGAATCTGCTCAACGCGGGGAAACAGGTTGGCCAGTTGGGCGGCGGTTTGCATGGGGACTCGCAATCGAAAGAAGAGGGCGCCGGTTGCCGGCCGGTGGGGGCAGCAAGTTGGAACCGCTTTGCCGGCAGGAGTTCAGGCGGCAGTTTTTGCCTGTTTTGCCGGCCGCCTTTCCGGTTGCCTGCTTGCCGACTTTTCGGCCAGGTCTGCCGAGCCGCTCGGCGCGGGCGTCGGCGGCACTTGGTCGTGACTGGCCCGAATGTTGCGGTAGTTGTGGCGAACGGCCCCGGTTCCCCCGGTGTCTTACTACAGAGATGTCGCAGGAGGCAGCATGTCACCCACCGGAATCACCAACTCGATTTTCAGTCTGCTGCAATCCAGCCGGAGCAGCAGTTCGCTTCAGTCGACCAGCGCGACACAGGCGCGCGCCAAGGAACCGGCGGCCGGTGAATTTTCGGCATCGCTGGCGCAGCAGATGGCCAGCTTCCAGATGAGTTCGCTCAGTTCCCTGTTTGGCGGTAACGAGGCGAGTTCGGGCTTGGCGGGGCAGGGCGCTTCGAGTGACCTGTTCTCGATGCTCGGCATGTCGTCAACGGATAGCCAGGACATCCAGGGGCTGTCGCCGAGTGGGCGCAATCTGTCGCTGTTCGATCCGGAATCCGGTTACCGGATGATGAGTACCATCAACAACCTGGATGTCACCTTCAAGGCACAATTCGCCGAACTGAGCGCGATGCAAACCGGCGTCGCCGGCATGGAGCAGGCCGGCGAGGATCTGTCTGCGGTCGATGGCGCGATGGACAGTGCCGGCATCAAGGCCAAGGTGCAGGAATTCGTCGGCAAATACAACGAGTGGATCGGCCGCTTCGACGCCACTGTCGAGAAGGATGGTCTGCTGGCCAATAGTTGGACGGCCAAAACCGCGTTGCACGAACTGGAACAGAGCGTCACCAGTATTTTCAACGGCGCCAAGGATGGCTTCGGCGGCTTGCGCGACCTGGGTTTGCGCATCGACCAGAAGACCAACCTGATGACCGTCGACAGCGCGAAGCTCGATGCCGCGCTGGCCAGCAACAAGACGGGCGCGGTCAATACCCTCGACGAGTTCAGCGCCAATTTTGCCAAATCGGCCGACCTGCTCAATGCGGCCGATAATGTCATTCCCAACCAGTTGGCCAACCTGGATCGGGTCATCGACTACATCAGCGAGCATCAGTCGTCGTTGCAACAGGAGTTCGGCCGCGGCGACGCCGCCAAGCCTGCCGGCTACGTCAAGCAGGCGCTGGATGCCTATAACCGGATGCTTGCCAACGCCTGATCGCCAGATGGCTGCGGTCGACCGCGGTGGGCAGGGTAAAATCGGCGGACTATGAACTGGCCCGCCCTCAAGGAAAAACTCGACCTCTACGAAAAACTGATGCGGCTCGACAAGCCGATCGGTATTTTGCTGTTGCTCTGGCCGACGCTGTGGGCCTTGTGGCTGTCGGCGCTGGGCAAGCCGGACTGGATCGTGGTCTGGGTATTTGCCTTGGGCACCGTGCTGATGCGTTCGGCCGGCTGTGTCATCAACGACTACGCCGACCGCGATTTCGACCGCCATGTCGAACGCACCAAGGAACGGCCGCTGACCGCCGGCAAGGTGACGACCAAGGAAGCGCTGGCGCTCTTTGCCGGCCTCTCCTTGTGCGCCTTTGCGCTGGTCCTGCTGCTCGGCAATATGCTGGTCGTCTGGTTGTCGGTACCGGCGGTTTTCCTGGCCGCCAGCTATCCGTTCACCAAACGTTTCTTCGCCATCCCGCAGGCCTACCTCGGCGTCGCCTTCGGCTTCGGCATCCCGATGGCTTACGCGGCACAGCTCGGCGGCGTGCCGGCCGAAGCCTGGTGGCTGCTGCTGGCCAACGTGTTCTGGGCAGTGGCCTACGATACCGAATACGCCATGGTCGACCGCGACGACGATCTGAAGATCGGCATCAAGACCTCGGCCATCACCTTCGGCCGTTTCGACGTGACGGCGGTGATGGCCTGCTATGCGGCGACGTTGGCCATCATCGGCGGGGTCGGCTATGCGCTGCATCTGGGCTGGCCGTTCTATGCCGGGCTGGGCGTGGCGGCGGCGATCATGGGGCTCCATTACACCTGGATTCGCGGCCGCGAGCGGATGTCCTGCTTCAAGGCCTTTTTGCACAACAACTATGTCGGGCTGGCGATTTTCGTCGGCATCGCGCTGAGTTTTCTGATCAAATGAAATATCACGACCTGCGCGACTTCATGGCGCAACTGGAAAAGACCGGTCAACTGAAGCGGGTCGGCGTCGAGGTCGATACCCGTCTCGAAATGACCGAAATCTGTGATCGGGTGTTGCGGGCCGAAGGGCCGGCCATCCTGTTCGAGAAACCCAAGGGCCATACGATCCCGGTGCTGGCCAACCTGTTCGGCACGCCGAAGCGGGTGGCGCTCGGCATGGGCGAGGAATCGGTGCAGGCGCTGCGCGAAGTCGGCAAGCTGCTCGCCTACCTGAAGGAACCGGAGCCGCCGAAGGGCCTGAAGGACGCCTGGGACAAACTGCCGATCCTGAAACAGGTGTTGAATATGGCGCCGAAAACGGTGTCGACCGCAGCCTGTCAGGAAATCGTCTGGGAAGGCAAGGACGTCGACCTTAGCCGCCTGCCCATCCAGCATTGCTGGCCGGGTGATGTGGCGCCACTGATCACCTGGGGCCTGGTGGTGACCAAGGGGCCGCACAAGAACCGGCAGAACCTCGGTATCTACCGCCAGCAGGTGCTGGGTCCGAACAAGGTGATCATGCGCTGGCTGGCCCATCGCGGCGGGGCGCTCGATTTTCGCGAGCATCAACTGGCCAATCCGGGCCAGCCGTTTCCGGTGGCAGTCGTGCTCGGCTGCGATCCGGCGACCATTCTGGGGGCGGTGACGCCGGTGCCCGATTCGCTGTCCGAATACCAGTTTGCCGGCTTGCTGCGCGGCGGCAAGACCGAGCTGGTCAAGTGCATCGGCTCGGGCCTGCAGGTGCCGGCCTCGGCCGAGATCGTCCTCGAAGGCGTCATCCACCCCGGCGAGATGGCCTTGGAAGGCCCGTATGGCGACCATACCGGCTACTACAACGAGCAGGCCGAATTCCCGGTATTCACCATCGAGCGCATGACCATGCGCCGGAATCCGATCTATCACAGCACCTACACCGGCAAGCCGCCCGACGAGCCGGCCGTATTGGGCGTCGCGCTCAACGAGGTGTTCGTGCCGCTGCTGCAGAAGCAGTACCCGGAAATCGTCGATTTCTATCTGCCGCCGGAAGGCTGCTCGTACCGGATGGCCATCGTCAGCATCAAGAAGGCCTACCCCGGGCACGCCAAGCGGATCATGTTCGGCATCTGGTCCTTCCTGCGCCAGTTCATGTATACCAAGACCATCATCGTCGTCGATGACGATATCGACATCCGCGACTGGAAGGAAGTGGTGTGGGCGATGACGACGCGCATGGATGCGACGCGCGACACGACGCTGGTCGACAACACGCCGATCGATTATCTCGATTTCGCCTCGCCGGTGGCCGGCCTCGGTTCCAAGATGGGGCTGGATGCGACCAACAAATGGCCGGGCGAGACAAATCGCGAATGGGGGCGGCCGATTGTCATGGACGGCGAGGTGAAGCGGAAAGTGGATGAAATGTGGGGGAGTCTGGGCTTATGAGCGTCAAGGTCGTTCCGGTCGATCTCTACGATATCGCGCAGGCCGGGCGCTGGCTGGCCCTGCTCGACCATTACGCGCGGGATCCGATGGGCGGCGGCGATGGCCTGAGCAGTTTTGCCCAGTTCAATCTGGTGGCCAGCATCCGCGAGGTGCCCGGTTATCACGGCGCGATGGCCTGGCTGGACGGCCAGGCGGTCGGGCTGGTGAACTGCTTTGCTGGCTTCTCCACCTTTGCTGCGCGGCCCTTGCTCAACATCCACGATATCGTCGTGCGTCGCGAGCATCGCCGGCAGGGCATCGGCCAGGCCTTGCTGGCCTGGGCCGAGCAGCGGGCGCAGGAGTTGGGTTGCTGCAAGCTGACGCTGGAGGTTTTGTCGAACAATCATCGGGCGATGGCGTCCTATGAGCAGGCCGGTTTCGCGCCCTACGTGCTCGACCCGGCAGCCGGGCAGGCGCTGTTCCTGCAAAAAATTCTCCCGGAGGTGTAAATCATGCAGGAACCTGTGTCCGTCCCTGATTTGCAAGGCGTTCGCCCGTCGCTGGTGCAACTGACCCACTTCATCTATGGTCTGCACGCCATTGCCGTGCTGGTCGGCGTCACGTCGGCGGCGACCGTCGCTGGTGGCTTCGTCTTCGGCTTGCCGTCGCTGTGTGCCGTCTTTCTCAATTACCTGAAGCGCAGCGACGTCCGGGGCACCTGGCTGGAAAGCCACTTTCGCTGGCAGGTCCGGACCTTCTGGTTCACCCTGCTGTGGCTGGTTGTCTACGGTCTGCTGGTCATTACCCTGATTGGCATCCCGCTGGCCTGGATCGTCATTGCCGTGCTCGGGCTGTGGGTCGGCTACCGGGTAGTGCGCGGCTGGCTGGCACTGTTCGGCGTGCGGCCGATAGTCTGATTTATCGCCTGCTTTGTTTGATTCCGGTCAATCTGACGCTACACTGGCGCGTTCATAATTTGCCGCTGATTTCTTTCGGTTTTCCCCCTGATGCTTGAAGCTGACAATCTGGAATGCGTGCGCGGCGAGCGCCGCCTGTTCGCCGGGCTTAACTTCAAGTTGGCGGCCGGGGAGCTGCTCTATTTGCAGGGTAAAAACGGCGCCGGCAAGACCAGTCTGCTGCGCATGCTGATCGGCCTGCTGCCGCCGGAAAGCGGCGAAATTCGCTGGAAAGGCCAGGCGATCAAGTCCGACGAGTTCCGCGCCGATCTCTGCTACCTCGGCCACCTGAACGCCATCAAGGAAGAATTGACGCCGCTGGAAAACCTGCTGGCCGCTGCCCGCCTGGCCGACGAAGACCTCTCCGAGGACGAGGCCATCGATGCGCTGGAGCAGGTCGGCCTGGCCGGCCGCGAAGACCTGGCCTGCAAATACCTGTCGCAGGGCCAGAAGCGCCGCGTCGCACTGGCCCGCCTGGTCAAGGAACGCCGCCCTTTGTGGATTCTCGACGAACCCTTCGTCGCCCTCGACGTCGCTGCGGTCGACTGGCTGGCCGGCCTGATTTCCGCACACCTGCAACGCGGCGGCCTGGCCGTGATGACGACGCACCAGCTGGTCGATATTCCGGCCGGCACCGTGCGCGAACTGAAGCTTTCCTGATGCTCAAGATCATCACCGCCGTGATCGGCCGCGACCTGAAACTGGCCATGCGTCGCCAGGCCGACATCGTCTCGGCGTTGTTCTTCTTCGTCATCGTGGTCAGCCTGTTCCCGCTCGGGATCGGGCCGGAACCCGATCTGCTGCGCAAGCTGGCGCCCGGCGTGCTATGGGTCGCCGCACTGCTGGCCACCATGCTGTCGCTGCCGCGCCTGTTCGCCGACGACCACCGTGACGGCACGTTGGAACAGCTGGCGCTGGCGCCGCATCCGCTTGGGTTGGTGGTTACCGGCAAAGTGATCGCTCACTGGCTGGTGTCCGGCCTGCCGCTGGCGCTGATCGCACCGGTGCTCGGCATCCAGTTTGACCTGTCGGCCGATGCGCTGTTGGTGCTGACCTTCGCCATCCTGCTCGGCACACCGGCCCTGTCCGGCATCGGTGCCATCGGCGCGGCGCTGACCCTCGGCCTGCGCGGCGGCGGCGTGCTGGTCTCGCTGCTGGTGCTGCCGCTCTACATCCCGGTGTTAATATTCGGCGCTGGCGCAGTGGATGCGACGGTGACCGGTCTCGGGGGGGAAGGTCATCTTTCACTGCTGGCTGCCCTTACCTTTGCTTCTGTCGGCTTTGCCCCCTGGGCGACGGCCGCTGCCTTGAAGATCGCCCTCGAATGAAAGACCGCTTCAACCTCTACCGCTTCGCTTCGCCGGCCACTTTCTATCCGCTGGCTGGGGCGATGATTCCCTACTTTGTCGCCGTTTCCATCGTCTTCGGCCTGGCAGGGCTGTGGCTCGGCATGCTGGTGGCGCCGACCGACTTCCAGCAGGGAGAAGGCTACCGGATCATCTTCATCCACGTGCCGGCCTCCTGGATGTCGATGTTCATCTATCTGGTCATGGCTGGCTGGGCCGCCATCGGCCTGGCCTTCAACACCCGGCTGTCCGGCATGATGGCCCAGGCACTGGCGCCGACCGGCGCGCTGATGGCCTTTCTGTCGCTATGGACCGGCGCCCTGTGGGGCAAACCGATGTGGGGCGCCTGGTGGGTGTGGGACGCCCGGCTGACCTCCGAACTGATCCTGCTCTTCCTTTATATCGGCTACATGGCGTTGACCGCAGCGATCGACGACGCCCGCCGGGCCGACAAGGCCGGCGGCCTGCTGCTGCTGGTCGGCGTGGTCAATGTGCCGATCATCTATTTTTCGGTGAAATGGTGGAACACTCTGCACCAGGGTTCCAGCGTCAACCTGACCAAGTCGTCGATGGCCGAAACCATGCTGTGGGGCATGCTGCTGATGGCCATGTGCTTCTGGATGTATTCGATTGCCGTCGCCCTGATGCGGGTGCGCACCATCATGCTCGAACGAGAGCGTCACACCGACTGGGTCAAGGCATTGTTGGCCGGAGGCGAGAAATGATTCACTGGAACAGCTTGGCCGACTTTCTCGCCATGGGCGGCTACGGCTTTTACGTCTGGGGTTCGTTCGGCGTCACCGCGCTGATCATGGTGGTTGAACCTATTCTCGTTATCCGTCATCGAAAGACTACTCTCGCTCGCTTGCAGCGCCAGATTCGCGCCGAAACCAGGAATACCGCAGAATGAAATCACGTCACAAGAAACTCGCCCTGATCGGCGGCGCGCTGGCTATCGTCGGCATCATCGCCGCCCTCGTCCTCAACGCCCTGAACAGCAACATCGCCCTCTACATCTCGCCGACCGACGTCGCCGCCGGCAAGGCGCCGCAGGGCAAGGTCTTCCGTATCGGCGGCCTGGTCAAGGAGGGCAGCATCAGCCGTCAGGCGGACGGGGTGACCATCGCCTTCGTCATCACCGATACCGCCAAGGATATCCCGGTGCATTACAAGGGCATCCTGCCCGACCTGTTCAAGGAAGGCAAAGGCGCAGTCGCCCAGGGCAAGCTCAATGCCGATGGCAGCTTTGTCGCCAACGAAGTGCTGGCCAAGCACGACGAGAACTACATGCCGCCGGAAGCCGCCAAGGCGGTGGAGGATGCCCAGAAGGCAGCCGGTAAGCATGTGTCGCCGTCTTCCGCCGACAAGCCGAAAGCGAGCTACTGAGCATGATTCCCGAACTCGGTCATTTCGCGCTGATCCTCGCCGCGCTGGTCGCGCTGGTGCTCGGCACCCTGCCGCTGCTCGGCACCCATCAACACCGGATGACCTGGGTTGCCGTCGCCCGGCCGGCCACCTCGGCGCTGGCCTTGTTGGTCACCTTTTCCTTCGCCTGCCTGACCCAGGCCTTCGTCACCAACGACTTCTCGGTGGTCTACGTCGCGCAACACTCCAATTCGCTGCTGCCGCTGCAATACCGGGTGGCAGCGGTGTGGGGCGGTCACGAAGGCTCGCTGCTGCTATGGATGCTGATGTTGAGCTGGTGGGCCTTCGCCGTCGTGCTGTTCTCCCGCCAGTTGCCGGAAATCATGGTCGCCCGCGTGCTCGGCACGCTCGGCCTGGTCGCCTTCGGCTTCCTGCTCTTCATACTGATCACCTCCAGCCCGTTCGAGCGCCTGTTGCCGGGGGCGGCCGAGGGGCGCGACCTCAATCCGCTGTTGCAGGATTTCGGCCTGGTCATCCACCCGCCGTTGCTCTACATGGGTTACGTCGGCTTCTCGGTGGCCTACGCCTTCGCCATCGCCGCGCTGCTCTCCGGCCAGTTGGACGCCGCCTGGGCGCGCTGGTCGCGGCCATGGACGACTGCGGCCTGGGTCTTCCTGACCCTGGGCATCGCCATGGGTTCGTGGTGGGCCTATTACGAACTGGGCTGGGGCGGCTGGTGGTTCTGGGATCCGGTCGAGAACGCTTCGTTCATGCCCTGGCTGGTCGGTACGGCGCTGGTCCATTCTCTGGCGGTCACCGAAAAGCGTGGCAGCTTCAAGAACTGGACGGTGCTGCTGGCCATCTCCGCCTTCTCGCTGTCGTTGCTCGGCACCTTCCTGGTCCGTTCGGGCGTGCTGACCTCGGTGCATGCCTTCGCCACCGATCCGACGCGCGGCATCTTCATCCTGGCCTTCCTGGTCGCCGTTATCGGCTCGTCGCTCGCGCTGTTCGCCTGGCGCGCCCCGAAGGTCGGGCTGGGTGGGCGCTTCGGCCTGGTCTCCCGTGAATCGCTGCTGCTCACCAACAATGTGCTGCTGGTCGTCGCCTGTGCCACCGTGTTGCTCGGCACGCTCTACCCGCTGCTGATCGATGCGCTGGGTGTCGGCAAGATTTCGGTCGGTCCCCCCTACTTCAATGCGGTGTTCGTGCCGGTGATGACGCCTATCCTGTTCCTGATGGGGGTCGGGCCCTTCGCCCGCTGGAAGGAAGCGTCGATTCCGGAAATCGTCCGCACCGTGCGCTGGGCCATGCTCGCCGCCGCTGTCGTCGCCATCGCGCTGCCGCTGGTTTATGGCCGCTGGTCGGCATTGACCGCGTTGGGCATCCTGCTCGCCGCCTGGATCGTGTTTACCGCCGGGATCAACTTTGTCGAGCGCGTGCAGCATACCCGGGCCGGCCAGTCCTTCCTCGCCGCGGCAGCCAAGCAGCCGCGCAGCTTCTTCGGCATGCACCTGGCGCACATCGGCATCGCCGTCTTCGTCGTCGGCGTCACCATGGTGTCCAGCTTCCAGGACGAGAAAGACGTCAAGATGGCGCCGGGCGAGTCGGTCGATGTCGCTGGCTACCATTTCACCTTCAACGGCGTGAAGGCCGTCGAAGGGCCGAACTATGTGGCGGCGCAGGGCGATTTCGATCTGGCGGTCGACGGCAGGTTCGTCAAGAAAATGAACCCGGAAAAGCGCAACTATCATTCGTCGCAGATGCCGATGACCGAAGCCGCCATCGATGCCGGCCTGTTGCGCGACGTCTACGTTTCGCTCGGCGAGCCGATCGACCGCAACCAGCCGGAAGGCGAGTGGGCGGTGCGCGTCTACTACAAGCCGTTCGTCGACTGGATCTGGGGCGGTTGCGTGCTGATGGCGCTCGGCGGCCTGCTCGCCATGTTCGATCGTCGCTACCGCGTCAAGGCCCGTGTCGCCGCCACTCTTCCCGCTGGAACCCAACAAGCATGAACCGTTATTTCTGGATACTCGGCGGCTTTGCCGCCCTCGTCGCCCTGCTCGCCGTCGGCCTCGGCCTCAATCCGCGCGACGTACCGTCGCCGCTGGTCGGCAAGCCGGCTCCGGCGTTCAAACTCAATGTGCTGGCCAAGCCCGAGCAGACTTTGAGTCCGCAGGACATGCAGGGCAAGGTATGGCTGCTCAACGTCTGGGCGTCGTGGTGCGTCTCCTGCCGGCAGGAACACCCGGTGCTGGTCGAATTCTCGAAGAAGGTCGACGTGCCGCTGATCGGGCTGAATT